>Ga0209536_100017888_pt1 | contig 10016 bp, 10 predicted proteins | sample DeeMarSeWOR28_12_FD_187461 | JGI IMG/M metagenome (GOLD analysis project Ga0209536, IMG submission 187461) | Marine sediment microbial communities from White Oak River estuary, North Carolina - WOR-2-8_12 (SPAdes) (version 2) | ecosystem: Environmental > Aquatic > Marine > Intertidal zone >...
CTCATGAGGCTTAGAATTTGCCGAATAATTGTCAGCGAAGGTGGAAACCTTCTGTGTCCGCGGTGGCATAATTTATCGCCTAAGTTTTAACGTCGGTGAACACCTTTACCTGTTCCTCAATCTTGACCTTACGTTTTATTCCGGCACATTTTGTAAGAAACCAGGGTTATAATAGGGCATCCGGTCAAACATATCGCCCTGCCCTGAAATCCTTGGGTCGTTGGTTTCTTTAAGGGCTTTCATCAATCGCTGATGCATCATGTCGCGGATATCCTGGTAGGCCGGATCTATTGCCAGGTTGACCACCTGATCGGGATCGGTTTCCAATTCGTAGAGTTCCTCCTGGGGCCGCTTCAGGAATGCCAGGTAGAAACGATTCGGTATCATATGCGAATGATCCAGCATATATTGTTTTGTGGGTGAACCATCGATGTCACCATATGGCTCACTGGGACGTAAATTTTCAAATTTTGTCGGATCTCCTGCCGGCCAACGATCCGGTTCAAAATTATAGATGTAAAGAAATTCGTGCGTACGAATGGCCCGCATGGGATATCCCAGGCCATACTGGCGCACCCAGGCATGACGTTCTTTACCTGTCAGAACAGCATTCCTTTCAGATTCGATCAGACCCTCTTTCCGGGTTTTAAAGAAGGTCATCAAACTCCGCCCGGTCATATCGTCAGGGATATTCAGTCCGGCCGCCTCTAAAATGGTGGGGGCCAGGTCGGTCAGACTGATGAAATCATGGACCATTCGCCCTTTTTTAGGATGGATACCCCATCGGATGGCGAGAGGTACATTGGTACCCAGGTCATACAAGTTACTCTTGCAGCGGGGGAAAGGCATGCCATTATCGGACGTGATAATGATAATGGTCTGGTTGAGTTCATTTATTTCTTCAAGGTAATGAATCATCTTTTCCAGTTGCCTGTCAAACCACTCCACTTCTGAATAATAATCCAAAATGTCGCTTCGCACTGATTCATGATCAGGTAAACATTTGGGGACGTCTACATTCCCCGGATCCTTACCCAGTTTAATTCCTCTCCCAGCAGCATATCCACGGTGAGGTTCGAAAGCCCCATACCAAAAACAAAATGGTTGATCTTCCGGTTTGTTTTCCAGAAATAATAAAAAATTAGCGTAGTAATCCACCTGACTCATGCCGGGAGGTACTTCTGTTCGAACAGAGTTATATTCAGGTCCTGCGGGGTTTCGGTGACGTCCTCCTTTTTCATGCATTCCCGGACCCCAGCCTTTGCCGGTATAACCAATTTTATATCCAGCCCGTTCCAGAAGATCAGGATATACCTGGAAACGGTCCTCCAGGGCACTCCATAAGTTGGCATTATTTTCCAGGCGCCAATGGTACTGACCGGTCAGAAGTGCCCCGCGGGATGGTGTGCATGAAGGAGCGGAGCAGAAGGCATTGGGAAAAAGGATACCTTCATTTGCAATCCGGTCAAATGCCGGTGTTTGGATCTCGGGAGTTCCTGCAATACTTGCATGGGGCCATGACCAATCGTCTGCAATAGCCAGAAGAATATTTGGTGGCTCATGCAGGGGTGGCTGGCATGTGCCGCAAATTAAAACCACCCCACATAAATACAATAGTCTGGAATAGAAACAGTTTGCCAGCATTGAGTTCAGTTTATTTCTTTTTACTCAAATCCAGAAGCTCCACAATCCTGAATTCAGTAGGGTGACTCTCAGCCTGGAGTGCAATGAAACCTTCTGTCAGAGGTGTCCCGTCTGCCAATGGAAATGTTTCTGGTTTATTTGTTCCACCAATTTGAGGGCTTGAATATGTCAGAACCGTATCTCCATCAATCACATGATGAATCACTTCATTTCCTTTTACATGCAGTTCAACGGTCACCCATTCCTCACCATGATAGGTTTTTGAATTTGAATTGATGCAATGCTGGGTAACCAACATGTTATTCATGACAACATGAGTACCCGGAGTGCACAGATTAGCCGTGGGACGTTCACCTTCCTCGTCACCCCCAAGTAATTGAGCTTCAATGGATACTGGGAAATCCTGATCCAGCGACATGGTTTCAGGCGCCTGTGAATGGAGCATGGCACCATTATTTTTGTACGCCCACCCAGGACCGCCGGGAACCTGTTCACCGATAAAACGGTATTCAATCCTCAGGATATAATGCGAGAATTTTTCTTTATAAAAAATATGCCCGAAAATGGCATCAAACGAATCGTATTCATCATAACTGACTTTCAGCAGTCCATTCTCCACACGAAAGGTATTTTTATAATTTTCATTCAATGCATGTCCACTGAATTTTATGGTCCAGTCAGACAGGTCCGTTCCATTGAATAATTGGATCCATTTCTCACTTTGCCGGTCCTTTACTACATTGCTGCAGGACGCGAACACAATACAAAAAACAAAAAAGTATGATTTCATATGATAATCCGGTTTGTGATATTTTTAAAGATACGAAGGAAAATGGGTTCTATTTTAAAAGAAGTAAGGAATAAACATCCAGGTGGATTTCTGATAATTATAATAAGCAGCTCCAAACCGATCCTGCATTTCTTTCTCTTCGGTCCGGGCTGTCATGTAGAGCGCTATTGTGTTGATCGCTGACAATATAATCTGAATGGGTCCGGGATCCTTTAACATGACTCCAAAACCCCCTATCATCAGTGATAGATACAATGGATGCCGGATATATTTGAATAGCCCTGAAGTGATTAACCGGGTTGTTTCCTCCATCCGGTCTCGTGGCTTCCCTGTCCTGTAAAACTGATAAAAACCAAAACCTGCAATCAATGCTGAAGCCAGGAGCAAACACCAGGAAATGATTTGTTTGGGTTCAAATGGGTAAATAAACCAATAAGGATAATTCAGGACAACCATGGCCAGAATACATTCAAATGCGAAAAAACGATATACACCGTGGTATCGTTTCGCCCGAAGAGAGATATACCAGGTAGCCAAAATAAAGAATATGGTGCCTGACATAAAAAGCATCCATTGCAGTGAGGTCATTGATAGCTCATTTTTGAGACCAGTTCCTTGACAAGCTTAGCGCAAAGAACGGCGGTGGTGTTTGAAACATCGTGTATTGGATTGAATTCAACGATGTCGGCCCCAATCACAGGAACTTCCAGTGTCTGTATCATATGAATGACATCACGTGATGACAGTCCACCCGCCTCCTGATGAACCACTCCGGGAGCAAATGCAGGATCAAATCCATCCATGTCAATGGAGATATACACGGGGTTGTTAAATAAAATCACTGTGTTTCGATCAAAATCTTTCATTTCAATGACCTCGACACCATATCTTTGAACCTGGTCGCGAAGATGATCTGTTTGTGTCCTTATACCGACCTGGACCAACCTCCTGGTCAGACCCTCTTCCATTATGCGGGCAAACGGACAGGCGTGCGAATACGGATCCCCCATAAACGAATCATACAGGTCAGAATGGGCATCGAAATGCAGAATGTCAAATTGATGTTCCTTTTTGCGGTATGCCCTGATGGTCGGGTACGTAACAGAATGGTCACCACCCAGTATTAAAAGTTTTGGATGGGTATTGAGGCCTGCCAACACTGCCTTTTCAATATCCCAATAATCAGATATACTGCATTGGCCAAGATCTTCGAAATGATCAAATGTATTCGATCCATTTTCTGAAAATGAATTATTTGCTTCAGACTTAATGGTCTGCATGATCAAATGGGCCCCCTGTGAGGCGCCCTTCTGAAACGAAGATTTTTCATCATATGGGATGCCCATTATACCGACCGGTTTACTGGATTTCATGACAATGGTTTATTCTGATATTTCAAGATACTTAAAATAGTGGTTATCTTTCTATTGACCTGCGTATTATCATGATTTTTTTTTGATCTTTGTTTATGGATCCAAAATGATAATGAATAGATGAAATTCGGTTCACATCCTGTCAATCTTATTTTGCGTTTTTTATTGGAATTATCAGCATTATGCTCATTCGGTTTCTGGGGCTGGATTCATGGATCTGGTCTGTCGAAAATTTTATTGATGCTGGGAATACCATTATCCATGGCTTTGGTTTGGGGAATCTTCGCCGTACCAGCAGATCCAAGCAGATCTGGGAATGCGCCGTTTCCTGTCAACGGTTTGGTACGATTGACTCTTGAATGGGCGATTTTTTTTCTGGCTTTTCTTGCACTTCTCGATTCAGACATGAGATCGTGGGCCCTTGTATTTTTTTTCCTGGTTGCAATACATTATACAATGTCTACCGACCGGATAAAATGGTTACTTATCCAGAAAAAGAATTAATTATTTTTGGAAAAAGTCGACCGGTTGCTTTTTGATACTCACGATATTCGTCTCCAAACTTTTCCAACAACAAATGTTCTTCTTTTTCAATTCGATACCAGTACAGTAGGAGGATGAAGATGATCAAAGACGGCCCAATGATCCAATTGGGTATCATGATGACCTGTGCCAGGGCCCAGAGAAAATGGGCGGCATACATGGGATGTCGGATGTGTCGGTACACACCGGTTTTTACCAGCTGATGTGCATTTCTGGTGTGCATGGTAAATGTCCAGCTTTTACCAAGATCGACGTGAGACCTCCATAACATCCAACATGCTGAAATAAAAAACAGCAATCCAAGACTCCTGATCCAGAATGGACTTTTATAATTTGCAAATTGCACCAGATCAGTAAACAGATAAACCAGTGGACCTAACATCGCAATACCCAGAAAAAATAGAATCAGGATTTCCAGCCGCGACGGTTTTGAAATACATGGTTTTCCCTGTCTGGAAGTATAAATCTTGCGGATTACGACAATGCTGGTAAACAAAACCAGATACGCAATATTCAGAGGGTCCGTTAACATGGGTAACCCAAAATTAAATAATTTTTACTTTGGTGGGCTCATGGCCTTTTTAGCCAGCATGATCCTATTATAATCCAATACCAGTTTCGTCAGATCCTTAAACCGGTATTCTCTGGCATTCAATTTTTCAACGATTTCGGGACAATCTGATAAATAGGTCCTCATCTTCCTTCGAAATCCAAAGAATTCCACCTTCAAGAATAAGTTTTCACCGAAACGTTGAAGTAATTTTTCAGTTTCAATGTATGAACCGTCATCGGAAGAAATGACATATTCATGTTGATAATAAGATATCCATCCTTTCAATTGGACTTTGAGAAACCGTTCTTTTCCATCATACCAATGGGTTTCATAATGCGCACTTCCTCTGACATATCCGCGTATATCTCGGGATCCCAGTTTCCTTTTTTTCCCTTTCTGATCAATAAAACGGATTTTTGAATACCGTTTCAGGGGAAATTCGTTCCGGTCCTTAATCATGCCCCGGAGTGTGTCATTCTGGTTATTGATGATATAACCTGATACGTAGTCGTTCTGGCTAAAAGATGTCTGATGGCAAAAGAAGAAGCAGTTTATTAAGAAGAAACCGATTATGATATATCTGATATGAGGATTCATGACATTAATTGATTTCGATATGCATGTGAATACCGTTCATTAAAACACATAAATCAAAAACCATGCTAATTTCAATGAATCAATGATAGAATGATTGAATGATGAAATATAATTTCTATCGAATTACCATCGAGTTACCATTGAATTTCCATTGAATTTCCATTGAATTTCTATCGAATAACCACCGAATTACTATCGAATTACCATTGAATTTCAACGGAATTACTACCGAATTCTCTCCCGCCTCCGCACCAAGCTACGGCGCACAGGTACGACCAAAGGGAATAATTACCAATGATCCCATGATTGAATTGATGAATTGATGAGTTGGTGAATGGAGGAATGCCACATTCTGGATTGGCATTACATGTGAGGATATCCAAACTGCTTCTTAGCCACCATAGAGGATTAAAGGAATTTTGAAAATTCTTGGGTTCCCTGTCCAGCGCTATATACTTCTAATTTAATTCAAGATTATTTTGTATTTTCAAATTTGTTGAATCAATCGTATGGAAGATTATGAAAAAAGGGGATGATCAGAAAAAACTGGCATATGCATTGTTCGATGCCATGAATAAGCGACAATTTACAGCTCTGGAGCCCAGTCTGTCAGATGATCTTGTTTTTGATTTTCCGGGTGCTGGCCAGATTGAAGGACGGCGACGGGTTCTGTTATTTCTGAACGCCTTACTTCGAAAATATCCACGATTGGAATTTACGGTCACAGATGTATTTTATGAAGCAGATAGAATGTGTGCTGTCTGGTCGAACAAAGGTGTCAGTTCCTCAGGTCAGCCTTATTCAAATCAAGGTGTCACGCTATTCTTACTTTCGGGAGATAAAGTGCAATTTATCAGCGACTATTTCAAAGACACCTCTTTTATAAACCAGGATTGACACCTGTGTCTCGGTTTACATTAGATCATGAAAAAGATCGTAACAATAAACGGGAGTCCCAGGAAAGCAGGTAACACCGCACACCTGCTCAGGGCATTCATACAGGGGGCCTCAGAGAAGGGAGCTGACGTATCGGAATATGTGACGCACGATCTGGATATCCGGTTTTGTAGTGGATGCCTGCGATGCAACCTGTTGAAAAGATGTTCCATTTCAGATGATGATTGGCCGGAACTGAGTGATAAGATCCTGGAGTCCGACATCCTGGTATTTGCGTCACCTATATATTTCCATCATGTAACGGCCTCTTTAAAAAGAGTGGTGGACCGTTTTCGCTCCTTTGTCCATGTTCAGATTACTGAAAATGGACTGGATCACACACCCTGGTTGGAATGGAAAAAAGATTTTGTTGTGATATTATCTATGGGATCGCCCGATTCGGCAGAGGCCAAACCGGTTGTGGATCTGTTCCAATTCATATGCTCTATCCTGGGCCCTCAAAACCGGCTTCATGTCTTATCGGGGACCCGTCTTGCGGTATTAAAACAGGTCGATATGGACCGGGACGCTTTAGAGCGCTTATATAGGAAACTCAATATCCATGGGGATCTTGCTATCGATGATTATCATCGCAACCAGGAACTATTAGAGAGATGCTACCACCTGGGTTTTGAACTGTCCTAGGTATAATAGTCAACTGGGAATAAGTTTAGATCCAGTATGTATCCTGTTTCGTAAAATATGATGGATTGGATTCTACTACCCTTAACACCATGAGGGCTCAACGTGCATTGATCTGCCAATACGTATCGTCTTCTTATTGATCCTGTGCCTTCTTGGTGATCATGTGGAAATAGAATCCTCTTTTAATCCTCCGTATCCAGCTCTTTTCCCAGGAAATGCTCAAACCAGAATTGGGTTTGCAGTTTAGACACATGAGCACGTTTACTTCCTCCAATACCATGGCGTTGTCCAGGGTAGGCCATAAACTCAAAATTTTTATTCAGATCCTGAAGTTTGGAAATGAGTTGAATGGAATTTTGCATATGCACATTATCATCGATGGTACCGTGGGTAATTAACAGGTGCCCTTTATATTGGTCGGCCCAGGTCATTACGGAACCATTTTCATATCCTTCCGGATTCTGCTCCGGGGTGTCCATATATCGTTCAGTATATACATTGTCGTATAATGTCCAGGTGGTCACAGACGAACCGGCAATGCCATGCGTAAAATAATCGGCACCGAATGTGAGTGCCATGCAGGTCATGTAACCCCCATAACTTCCACCGGTTATGCCCATCTTGTCAGGATCGATAAATGGTTTATTCCGCAACCATTTGACGGCTTCGATATAGTCATGCATTTCCCATTTTCCCAGGTTGCGATGCATCAGTTCTACTCCTTTTTTGCCATGATGTCCGGTACTTCTGTGATCTACACTGATTACAATAATGCCATTCTGGGCCAGGAAATGACGACTGGCATAACCCATATAAGCATTCCTTACTGAAGGTGAATTTGGTCCTCCATAGATCGAGAATATGACCGGATATTTTTTAGACGGATCAAAATCAGGAGGGAGGATCCATCCCGCAGGTAACTCCCAACCATCTTCAGTAGGAATATTAAAAAGTTCCACCTTCCCCCAGTTGTATTCATCCATTTCTGGCGTTTTAGAGTCTCCCAGCTGGCGGAGTTCCTTTCCCTTCCCATTGTATAATGTCATTTTTTCTGGTTGATCGATATTGCTGTAAGAATCGTAGAAATAAACGCCACCGGGAGACACTTCTACCCGGTGCGAACCTTCAATTGTGGTTAAGAGTTTAAGCCCTTTGCCATTTGTTTTTATACTGAAGAGGTGATTTTCTGTTGATGATCCTCCAGTGCCCGTAAAAAAAATCATTTCTTCTTCTTCCACGACCCTGGCAACACCGGTAACGCGCCATGGAAAATCGGTTATCTGTTGAATTAATTGACCGTTGAAATCATAATGATAAAGATTTCTCCATCCACTTTTATCACTTCGTAAAAGAAATCCGGAGCCATTTTTAAAGACATACACATCTTCGAAGAATTCAACCCATCCGTTCTGTTTTTCCGAGTATATTTCACGGATCGTGCCGGTAGTTGGATTCGCTGCATAAAAAACGAGGTGATCCTGATCACGGTTGAGATACTGGTATACCAGTTCTTCGGAATCGGATGTCCAGAAAGGCCAGGCGACATAGCGATCTTCCTCCTCCATGGTTTCAATCCATACTGTTTCCCCGTTGTCCAGATGGGATACACCAAGTTTTACGAGGGGATTGGGATCACCTGCCTTAGGATAGTGTGTCACTTCCAGTTCGCCATGTACACCATCGGCATGAAAAATTGGAAACTCTGGTACGGGCGTATCATCAAAACGTAAGTACGCAATTTTTTCTCCATCGGGTGACCACCAATAGGCTTTATAGCGTGAGCCGCGTCCCAATATTTCTTCATAATATACCCATGAAGCCCAGCCGTTATAAATGACATCTGATCCGTCAAATGTCAGCCTGGTTTCTTTTCCTGTGGAAAGGTCGATCCAGTATAAATCCTTCTGGCGGGTAAATGCCAGCTTTTTCCCATCGGGAGAGAAAGTTGGATTGTTGGCTTCGTCCTGGTTAAAGATAATTTGTTTGAAATCTGATGTTTGGCGATTAAAATAATACAATCCCGCATCCTTTTTGAAGAGGTAATGATTCATATCATCCGAACTCAGGATTCTTTGGCGCATTGTAACGCCCTCAGGCAGCTGTTTCTCAAGGGCACTGTAATCAAGGAATATGTCTTCATCACCTGTGATCGCATCCACTTTCATGATTTTCTGGTTGCGGTCTTCAGTTTTCATTTCCAGATAGTGGGAGTCGTCAAGCCAGCCCATTATCCGAGGCAATGGATTGGAGATCATGGGACGGCGCCGGCCATATGCTTCCTCGTAAGTGAAATTCTTCTTTTGAGAGAATACAACAGGAGTGGATAACAAAATGATAATGCCGAGAATTAATGTTTTTTTCATTTTGATTTTATTTAAGGTCAGTTATAGATGTGGTATAGGGCATCCGATAATTTGGAATACCTGAATTTAAATCCTGAAGTTAGCAATTTATCGTTTGAGACCCGGCTACCTTCAAGTAATATGGATGCCATGTCTCCATAAATAATTTTGAATATAAAGGACGGCACCGGAGGCATCCAGAATGGCCTATGGTGGATTCTTGCGGTGATCTTCATGAATTCTCTATTGGTTGGCTGTTCGGAGGCAGCGGCATTAAAAGGCCCCACCATTGATGAATCAGTAAGCGCTTTCAGATACACAGCAACCAGGTCATCGATATGGATCCAGGGCATATATTGTCGTCCGTGTCCCAATGGAGCGGCCACCCCCAATTTTACCGGCCACATTAATCTTGGTAAAGCACCGCCATCTTTTGATAATACCATTGGGGTTCGCATCATGACAGTGCGCGCCTGGATATCCTGGAACATTTCTGCAGCCTGTTCCCAATGCAGACAGGTTTGTCCCAGGAAATCATCGGCTGCCGGATCCTGCTCAGTGAAAATATGATCAGAGGTGAGAGCACCATAGTA
>Ga0209536_100017889_pt1 | contig 10016 bp, 13 predicted proteins | sample DeeMarSeWOR28_12_FD_187461 | JGI IMG/M metagenome (GOLD analysis project Ga0209536, IMG submission 187461) | Marine sediment microbial communities from White Oak River estuary, North Carolina - WOR-2-8_12 (SPAdes) (version 2) | ecosystem: Environmental > Aquatic > Marine > Intertidal zone >...
TCGCCCCGCACGAAGAAGCCATTCGAGCCTACGGGGCGAAACCGTCCCGATTCCGACTTCTGCACCTGCACCAACCAAGCCAGCGCATCCAACCCGACTTCCAGGGCTCGCGGATCGTTGCCGAATCGACCGTCATGCCCTTGGCGGGTGCAAGAACGGGAACCGGGCTTGTTGCAACCGTCGGGGCACCCTTCTCCAGTGGCAGCCCCGCCGCGATCCAGGCTGCCAGGCCGCCATCGAGAAGCGCGGCCGGCTGACCAAAATACCGCATCAACCACCACAGGCGGGAGGAGACGGCGTTGGATCCCTCGTCGTAAGCGACCAGGAGTCTTCCCGGCGCCCAGCCGATACCCGCCAGGTAGCTTGCGAAGCGGGTTGTCGAGGGCAGTGGGTGCCGCCCGGTATGAGGTTCTATGGGCGAGGAAAGGTCTTCGTCGAGGTGGGCGTATGCGGCCCCGGGCACATGGCCGCCCAGCCAATCGTTCCGCCCCTTCGCGGAATCGGCGAAGTCGAACCGGCAGTCGACGACAACGCAGCCTCCTTCCTTGATCAGCCCGTCAAGTTCCGGAGCGGATACCAGGATGTTCCGGTTCACCCGAATTCTCCATACGCGTAACGAGGTTCATCAGCATGGCGGCCGTGGCCCCCCAGATATTGTATCCCTGCCACTCCAGCGACCAGATCGTGTAGGCCTGCCCGTCCCTGCGCACAGTGCGCCCCTGGTACCGCTGCCGGTCCAAAGCCACTGCAATCGGAACCGTAAACACTTCCGCGACCTCGCGATGATCCAATACCCAGGACACCGGGGCCGCTACCAGCGCCACCACGGGCAAAACGCGGTAGTCGGAGATCGTGTCCATCCGGTCCAGGAATCCCAAGGGCTCGGCAGCCTGGGGCGGCAGGCCGATTTCTTCCTGCGCCTCGCGCAGTGCCGTCTGCACGGCTGAGCGATCGTCGTCTTCAGCCGCTCCGCCCGGAAAACTGATCTGTCCCGGATGCTGCGGCAGGTGATCCGCCCGGCGGGTAAGAACCAGTTCGGGCTCTGGCAAATCGAGAATCGGCACAAGAACCGCAGCGGTCTTGCTGGGCCGCCAGGCGTTGCTGTCGGGCGGCCGGTAACCGCTGATGCGTAAGCCGCGCACACCCGATTCCAACGGGGAAACCGCAGCAAGCAAGCGCTGGCGCCACTGGTTCATGTCAGGAAAAATCCCTCATGCCAATACCCTGTAGCGGATACTTCCGTTCTCACAATTGAAACGGGGCCGCGAAGGCCCCGTGCGGTCAATGCTACTGAACGATTTCAACGAGCTTGAGATCGAATATCAAGGCTTCATTGGGCCCGACAGGCGGGTTCCCGCGCGCGCCGAAAGCCAGCTCCGGCGGAACGAACACCTGCCAGGTCGCACCGGTCTTCATCAACGGCAGCACTTCCTGCCAGCCGCGAAGGACGGAGTTGACGGCGAACTGTTCCGGCACCCCGCGTGCAAACGAACTGTCGAATTCCAGCCCATTGATCTTGGAACCGCGGTAGTGGACCTTGACCGTGCTTTCCATGCCCGGTCGGGCGCCTTCACCTTCGTCGATGATTCGGTACTGCACGCCGCTGGGCAGCGCCACGATGCCGTTCTTGGAGAGATTTCCGTTCAGAAACTCCTCGGACTTGGCCTGGTTCTCCTCGGCCAGCTTCTGGAATGCTTCCGCCTGTTCCTGCCGCACCTTCTGCTGCAGCTCGGTAAGCATCGCAACCATTTCCTCGGAAGGAACCTGCGGGTCTTTCCCGGCTGCAGAGTCCCGGATGGCGGCTATAATTGTCTCGACGTCAAACTCCGCACCGCGGCGCTGTATGTCTTGACCAATATCCCAACCAACCGCATAGCTCAGTTTGCCCTTGTCAGATGTCAAATCCTGCGCCATGACAGGACCTGTCGACAGCACTGCCAGGATCATGAACGCGAAGATAACTCGCATCAGGTACTCCTCCTGCTTGTTCGGAATTTCCGGCAATCGCCGGCGTGTCAAAAGTCCCCCATTTTACAGGAGCACGGCGATGTGCGCCATGTGCATCGCTGCCGGGGAACAACCCGGCACCCAACGCGACCATGCAAGGGCGACCGGGCATGGCGTAGCCATAGACCGCGGCAACTCGCCATAGGTTCCGCCACGTTTTGGTGGAATTGGCCAAGGGCGAGGCTCGCGCCGCGCGGGTCACGGTCGCCTGGATTATCGTGATCAGGGAAAACAGAGACTTAGAAACCATATATCGCTTGGCACGAAGGATGCATTGTAAGGGACGAAAGGCTATTTACCAGGAGTGAAAAACATGGGTATTTTTTCCCGCTTCAGTGACATTGTGAACGCCAACATCAACGCCGTGCTGGAAAAGGCGGAAGATCCGGAGAAGATCATCAGGCTGATGGTCCAGGAAATGGAGGACACCCTGGTCGAAATTCGCTCGGCGGCCGCCAAGTGTATCGCCGACCGCAAGGAACTCGGGCGCCATATCGACTATCTCGAGCTCGAACAGGAAGAGTGGTCACGGCGAGCTGAGCTGGCCGTAAGGCGAGAGCGCGAAGACCTGGCTCGGGCCGCGCTCATCGAAAAACAGGCCATCGGCGACCAGGTCGAGAAGATGAAGGCCGAACTGGAAAATCTCGACGCGCAGCTGGACAAGTTCAACGGCGATATCACCCAGCTGCAAAGCAAGCTGAACGACGCCAAAACGCGGCAGCGCAGCATCGTGATCCGTCACAAGACCGCCACTTCGCAGCTCTCCGCGCGCAAGCACATCCACAGCGATCGCCTCGACGAGATGTTGTATCGTTTTGAAAACGCGGAGCGGCGGATTGACCGGATGGAATCGGAGGCGGAAGCGATCAGCATGGGTCGGGGCCAGTCCCTGGCCGATGAGATCGCCGGTCTCGAGGATGACGACCGGGTCGAGGCCGAACTGGCGAATCTGAAATCGAGAGTCGGTCGAGGCAAGCAAGAGGCTGCCAAGGAGGATGAATGATGGGCGAGGTCATTCCCGTCCTGTTTCTCACGATCTGCCTCCCCTTGTGGATCATTTTTCACTACGTGACTAAATGGAAGATGTCGAAGGGGCTGTCGCCGGAGGATGAAAAGATGCTGAGCGAGGTCTGGGAATCCACCAACCGGATGGAGGAACGCATCACGACGCTCGAGCGAATCCTCGACATTGAATCGCCCAACTGGAGAAAGCGCCCATGACCCGGCTGTACGAACGCAAGAATCCACACCGGCTCTACCGGGACCGGGAACACGCGATGGTCGCCGGCGTCTGCGCCGGCATCGCCGAGTATTTCGGGCTCAATCGAAAAGGCGTGCGGCTGGCCACGGTCCTGCTGATGCTTTTGCCGCCCTTTTTCGCTTTTGTCGTGATTACCTACGTGGTTCTGACCATCGTGCTGCCGGTCAAGCCGGTCGACCTTTACGAGACCAAGGAGCAGGCCGAATTCTGGCGCGGCGTGACCACTGCGCCGAGTGACGTGTTTGGAGCGCTCAGCCACCGATTCCGGGAACTGAACCTGCGGCTCGAGCGGATGGAGGCGCATGTCACCTCCAGGGAATTCGAGATCGATCGGGAACTGGGACGCAAGTAACCCGGCTCGTTGCGCGGCCCGCAGCGCCAGGTGTATCGGCGGATGCGACGACCCGACCGGGATTGACGCCGGACTGTAACCAATTCAACCCATAATGCGTCAACATGACAAGGCAGCAAATTGCCTCTTTATTCAGAGCGGGATGAGCGCATCATGTTCGTACAGGCGAACGACAGGAGACAGGAAGTAATGAACAGACCACCCTTGTACGGTTCCGTGTTGCTCGCACTGTTCGTGCTGTTGCGCCAGGAAATCCTGCCGCCGCGCGCCCCGGCTCTCAATGCTGATGATAATCCCTCTCGCCGGCCGTAACCGCCAGGTCGAGGCGATTCTCCTGTGGCGGCAATGGGCAGGTTGAATAATCGTTGAAAGCGCAGGGCGGGTTGTAAGCCTTGTTGAAATCCACCACCACACGTCCATCCGCCGGCATGCCGTCGCTGTAAAGGAAGCGTCCTGCGCCGTAGGTTTCGCGGCCCGTCGTGCGGTCGGCAAACAGGAACCATATAGAGTCCGACCCCTCCTCGCCCAGTCCAAGCAGTCTGTATACCCGGCCTTCCCGCTCGAATTCCACAGTGCCCAGCACAGACATCGGGCTCAGCTGGCCCAACACGTTTCCAATATCGATGGTCCGCCCATCCGGAGCGGGTATGAAACGTGCATCGATGCGCCATGCGGGATCGATCGGGTAATTGTCCACGCCGTCGAATGCGACCAGCGCGGGAGCGTTGCGGTCCTTGATGCGCAAGGCATAGCTCTCCCGAAAGATCACGTGGAAGCTCAGGTCTCCGCTGCGGACCACGGTAGGATCGCCGTGGGCGTCTGCGACCAGAACGGTTTCGGTGGCCGGCGCTCCGTCAACGGTAACGGCGGCGCCCACCGCGGGGATGAACCGCAGCGTATCCCCGTTGACGACGACCGCCCCCCACTCCTCGGGGCCACCTGCAACCTTCACGTCGCTGGAATCCAGATTGCCGATCCGGTTTTCGCCCTGCTCCAGCCACTCGAGTCCCACCAGCGTAAGCCAGCCGTCCTGGCTGGCCAACCGCTCATGCCGGCGCTGACGCCAGTCCTCGATCTGCTCCCGGTAGTCGGCGGGAAGCGAACCTGCGGCGGCGTCCGCCTCGGCCGCGATACCTTCCCCCCCGGACAGCACAATTCCGAGTAACAACGACGCCAAAGCGTTCGAGAGTCGGCGGGATGTATTCATTTCACGCGTCCATAAATGTCTTCGTATCGAACGATATCGTCCTCGCCGAAATAATCACCGGTCTGAACCTCGACCAGGTGCACGTCTTCGGTTCCCGGGTTCTCCAGCCGGTGACGCGCCTCCACCGGGATATAGGTGGACTCATTCGGCCGCAAGAGGAACTCGTTATCGTCGATTCTCACTTTGGCCACACCGCGGATCACGGTCCAGTGTTCGGCCCGCCGCCGGTGCATCTGCAGGGAAAGCACTTGCCCCGGCTTGACGACCAGCCGCTTTACCTTGCAGTCCTCGGCGTCTTCAAGGATGCAGTAACTGCCCCAGGGCCGAAAGACCGTCTGGTGGAATTCCGCAGCCTGGTCTTTGAGCTCGCTCAACTGGTTGACCACTTCCTTGACATCCTGGACGCGTTCCCGGTGCGCCACGAGCACGGCGTCCCCGGTGTCGACGATCACGAGGTCTTTGACACCAACGGCAGCAACCAGGCGCCTGTCACCTTTGATAAAGCAGTCACGGGTTTCCACCAGCACCGCCCTGCCCTGTATCCTGTTGCCGGCCTCGTCGGACTCGTAAAGCTCGCTCAGGGCCTTCCAGGAACCGATGTCGCTCCAGCCGAACTCGCCAGCCACCACGGCGCAGTGGCCAGCCTGTTCCATTACGGCATAATCGATTGAATTGGCAGGGCACGCACTGAAGAGATCCAGTGGGATTTCCAGTGGCCGCTGCGAATGATCCATGCGCTGCCAGCAAACCCGGGCAGCGTCTGCGATTTCCGGCGCGTGCTCACGGAGCGCGTCCAGAAAGACGCCTGCACTGAAACAGAACATGCCGGAGTTCCATCCGTATTCACCGGAACGGACATAGGCGTCGGCCGTCTCCAGGTCCGGCTTCTCAACGAATGCAGCGACTTCGTGGCCTCCGGAATCTGCGATCCTGGCGCCCTTGCGAATGTAGCCGTAACCGGTTTCAGGATGTGTCGGATGGATGGCAAACGTCACCAGGTAGCCACGTTCGGCGAGCGTGGTCGCCTCTCGCACCGCGGCCTGAAATTGATCTTCCCGACGGATGAGGTGGTCCGCCGGAAGGACCAGCATGAGCGTTTCCCGGCCGAGCCGGTCCGCCAGGAAATGAGCGGCCAGCGCAATCGCCGGGGCGGTGTTGCGGCCCACGGGTTCCAGCAGAAAGGGATGCTCATGACCTTCCCCGGCAAGGTCGTTGTAGAGATCGCGGGTGTAAAAATAGTAATCGCGGCTCGTCACGGTGAGCACGGGGCCGCCACCTGCCACGGCAAGCGCCCGGCGAAAGGTTTTCTCGGCGAGTGATTCACCGTCCACCAGCTTCATGAACGGCTTAGGGTGCGCGCGACGCGACACAGGCCACAGTCGGGTTCCGGAACCACCGGAAAGGATCACGGGGATCAACGCCGGCTGTTTGTCAGGTGTCGTCATGTCCTTTCAGTTCCTCGAGGCAAGCCAGTAGGGAATCTTCCAACGGAGCGGGCTGTATTCCAAAATCACGCCTGATCGCCGAGGTGTCCAGAACCGAATACATCGGCCGCACAGCCGCCTGCGGAAATTCGGCGGACGGGACCGCGACCGTTTGCGGCGCTCTGTCGAGCAATCCGGCGGCCAGCGCCGCGTCGAAGATCGCCCGGGCAAAATCGTACCAGCTGACGGCGGTGCTGTCGCAATAGTTCCAGGTCCCGCTCACGGGTGAGCCATGCGGGTCGCTGACCATGCGTGCAAGCGCGCGAGCGGTGACGCTGGCCAGGTTGCGCGCCCAGGTGGGGCAGCCGACCTGGTCGGCGACAATGCTCAAAGTCGGTCGTTCGCGGGCCAGACGCAACATGGTCAGCACGAAATTGCTGCCGTGACTGGCATATACCCAGGAGGTTCTCAGCACCATGTGCCGGCAGCCACTGGCCGCGATCGCCTGTTCGCCGCCCAGTTTGCTCTCGCCGTACACGCTCAGCGGCCCGGTCGGGTCGTCCTCGCGATAGGGACGACGCGCTTCGCCCGAGAACACGTAATCGGTCGAGTAATGGACCAGCAGGCGGTCATGGCGCTGCGTCCAGCGGGCCAGTCGGCCGGGCAGCTCGGCGTTGACGCGATAGGCCGCTGCGGCATCGCTTTCGGCCCGATCCACAGCCGTGTAGGCAGCCGCATTGACGATTACATCAGGCTCCAATCGATCCAGCAGGGCCTCCAGCCGGTCCAGGTCGCCCAGGTCCTGCTGCATTGCGTTCAAGCCCGCATCCGAGGCGACGCGATCGACGCCCGTGACCGTGCCGATCCGGGCCAACTGCGGCCAAAGCTCCCGCCCGAGCTGCCCCGCCGATCCGGTCAGAAGGATGTTCACAGGCTCACTCGGGGATCCAGCCGGGGCAACACTTCGACCGAAACATCCGCCAGCCGTGGCGCGGCGGCGTCCTTCGCCGACAAACGGCCGTGATTCACCGGCCAGCGAATGCCCAGGTCCGGGTCGTCCCAGGCGATCACCCGGTCATATTCCGCACGGTATTCGGCGGTGCACAGATAGGCGAGCAGCGCGCCGTCCCCGAGCACGCAGAAGCCATGCGCAAATCCTTCCGGCACATACATCTGGCGGTGGTTTTCGGACGACAGCTCCACTCCGGCCCACCGGCGATAGGTGGGAGAGTCCGGCCGGATGTCCACGGCCACGTCGAAAACACGGCCCTCCAGCACGGACACCAGTTTCCCCTGCGGCTGCGGGAATTGGAAATGCAGGCCTCGTATCACGCCGGCGCCGGAACGCGACAGGTTCGACTGGACGAACCGGTCGGGCACACCTGCTTCGCGGTAGCGCCGGGCATGCCATGTCTCCATGAAAAAGCCCCGGGCATCGCCGTGCACGTTGGGCTGGATCACCAGCACGCCGGGAATGCCGGTCTCGATGGTTTGCACCCTCAGCGGCCCCTGCTGACGAGACTCAACAGGTAATCGCCGTAACCGCTCTTGCGCAGCGGCTGCGCCAGGCGCCGGATCTGAGCGGAGTCGATCCAACCCTGAAGGTAGGCGATTTCCTCCGGGCAAGCCACCTTCAGGCCCTGGCGGGTCTCGATGGCCTCGATGAAACTCGCCGCCTGCTGCAGGGACTCGTGGGTGCCCGTATCGAGCCAGGCATAACCCCGCCCCAGCCGTTCGACGGAGAGGCTGCCGTCCTCCAGGTAGCAGCGGTTGAGATCCGTGATCTCGAGTTCGCCGCGCGCGGAAGGTTCGAGCTGCCGGGCAAAGCCGCTGGCCCGGCCGTCATAGAAGTACAGCCCGGTGACCGCATAATGCGACTTGGGCTTGCGCGGTTTCTCTTCGATGCTGAGCACGCGGTAATCTTCGTCGAATTCGACCACGCCGTATCGCTCGGGGTCTCTTACCCAGTACCCGAACACCGTCGCGCCGGCTTTCTGCCCGGTTGCCCTCAGCAGGACTTCCCGCAAACCGCCACCGTGGAAAATGTTGTCGCCGAGAATCAGGCAGCTGGGGGCGCCGGCGACGAACTCTTCGCCGATGATCAGGGCTTGTGCAAGGCCTTCCGGCTCGGGCTGCTCGGCGTATTCCAGCCGGATGCCCCAGTCGCTTCCGTCGCCGAGCAGCTGTCTGAACAGGCCCTGTTCGTGCGGCGTCGTGATGATCAGGATCTCGCGGATCCCGGCCTGCATCAGCGTGGCCAACGGGTAGAAAATCATCGGCTTGTCGTAAACCGGGAGCAACTGTTTGCTGACCACCCGTGTAAGGGGGTACAACCGCGTCCCGCTGCCGCCAGCCAATATGATGCCTTTTCTGGGCACGTCTCAGTCTCCCATGATTGTCCGCAGCGCCCGTCTGCCGTTCAGGCTGCGCCGCCGAGGCCCAACCGTTCGCCCTGGTAGCTGCCGTTTCGCACCCTGTCGACCCAGTCGGCATGGCCCAGGTACCAATCCACGGTCTGAGCGAGTCCGGACTCGAAGTCGACCGACGGCCGCCAGCCCAGACCACGCGTCAGCTTGCCGCAGTCAATCGCGTAGCGCCGGTCGTGGCCGGGCCGGTCCGCCACGTGCTGAATCAGCCGGCGCCGGCCTGCCCCGGATGGGCCGGGCCTGCGCTGGTCCAGCGCGTCGCAAATGGCCTCGACAACCTGCAGGTTGGTCCGCTCGGAAAGCCCACCGACATTGTAGACCTCGCCGGGAACGCCGCCCTCCAGGACGGTGTTGATGGCATCGACGTGATCGAGCACGTAGAGCCAGTCGCGAACCTGCAGCCCGTCCCCGTAGACCGGCAGTGCCTTGAATTCAAGCGCGTTGAGGATCATCAGCGGGATCAGCTTTTCCGGAAACTGGAACGGCCCGTAGTTGTTGGAGCAGTTCGTCGTCAAAACCGGCAAGCCATAGGTGTGATGAAAAGCGCGCACCAGGTGGTCCGAAGAAGCCTTCGACGCGGCATAGGGCGAATTGGGTGCGTACGGGGTCGATTCGGTGAATGCGCCGCTGGCGCCGAGGCTGCCGTACACCTCATCGGTCGAAACGTGCAGGAAGCGGAAGGCATCGCGCTCGCCCGCTGGCAGTTCTCTCCACCAGTCCAGCGCGCATTGAAGCAGGTTGAGCGTGCCGACGACATTGGTCTGCACGAATGCCGCGGGCCCGTCGATGGAACGGTCCACATGGCTCTCGGCCGCGAAATTGACGATGGCTGCCGGCCGGTAGCGGCTGAGCAACTCGGCCACCAGGCCGGCATCGCCGATGTCACCGTGAACAAATACGTGCCGGCTGTCGTCCCGCAACGCGGCCAGCGTGTCCAGATTGCCCGCGTAGGTGAGGAGGTCGAGGTTGACGATGCGATGCGCGATGCCGCGCTCCAGGCTGCGCAGTACGTAGTTGCCTCCAATAAAGCCGGCGCCGCCGGTAACGAGCAGGGTCTGCATGACTTTTCCCTTGCGGGTCAGAACGGGATATCGTCGTCCGTAAAGTTGTCTTCGCCCTCGAAGGGCGGTGCCTCGGAAGCAGCCTTTTTCGGCCCGGAGGGCTTGCTGTCGCGGAAGCCGCCCGCAGAGGATGAGGACGGCGCATCGCCTCCACGGCCGCCCAGCATTTGCATCTCGTTAGCGATGATCTCGGTGGTGTAGCGGTCCTGGCCGCTCTGGTCCTGCCACTTGTTCGTCCGCAGCGACCCCTCGATGTATACCTGGCTGCCCTTGCGCAA
>Ga0209536_100017890_pt1 | contig 10016 bp, 9 predicted proteins | sample DeeMarSeWOR28_12_FD_187461 | JGI IMG/M metagenome (GOLD analysis project Ga0209536, IMG submission 187461) | Marine sediment microbial communities from White Oak River estuary, North Carolina - WOR-2-8_12 (SPAdes) (version 2) | ecosystem: Environmental > Aquatic > Marine > Intertidal zone >...
CGGCTCTTTACCGATGCAGCTTAAGGTGGTTTGAAGCCTGCTCCTGTAAGCCGACTCCGAGGGGCCCGCCCTCATCTTTTGTGCAGTTGCGCACACTTTATTTTAAAAGTGCGCTCGTGGCGCACTTGGAGATAACACAGGTTTTAGCACCGCTATGATATTTGTGTTTAAGGGAAGGTATATGTATATTGGCTATTCGGGCAATCCTGCTTTTCGTGCAGCCTCGAAGTAAGATTCCTCACCATCTCGATCTTTATTGGGACTGGCCTTTCTTATTGCATTTAAAGAGAAATCAGGGTCAATTCTTAGAACATTTGAAGCTGCTGCTCGTGCTTCATCATCACGACCCATGAAAATGTATAAAACCGCTAAACCAAGATGAGCATATATATTACTTGGTCCAATCTCGACAGCCTTATTATAAGCTTCCAGTGCTTCTGTAAATCTTTCCAAACTTCGATAACAATGCCCTATAAGCAGATAATAATCGCTTGGGGGCATAGGATTAAGGCGGATAGCCTTTTTTAAATAATCTAAGGCTTCTGTAGGTTTACTCGAAAAGAATAAAGCGTGTCCTAATCCGAAATAAGCATCAGCCGCACTTGGATTAAGTGTAATGGCTTTTTTTGCTGCGGTAATTGATTCTTCATGATCCTTTTTCATTATGAGAAGAACACTTAATACGATATAAGCATCTGAATTATTGTTATCCAAAGCCATGGCTTTTTTTAAATTGTTGGAGGCTTGTGCAAAAGATAACAAAGGTGACTCTGAGCCAAACCATATTTCCTCTAAGTAGGTTAAAGCCAATATTAGATAACTTTCAGGCTGTTGCGGATCTAATTGAATGCTTTCTTTAATTAATTCCCGGGCATGAATATTATCTTCTTTGTTTGATTGCCTAAATAATTCAAGAGCTTTAAGTAGCTTAATGAATGCTTCAATATTTTTCGGTCGTTTCAACCGAGTTCGAAATTGATCTCCTTCTGTCAGTTCAACAGCTAAGGCTCTCATAACTTGCATTGTGATTTCATCTTGTATTTCAAATATATCATTTACATCCCTATCATATTTTTCAGCCCACATGTGGTGCCCGGTGATAACATCGATTAATTGCACAGTGATTCGCAAACGGTTTTTTGTCTTCTGAACGCTGCCCTTAATAACGTACCTGACAGCAAGTTCTTTAGCAACTTGCTGAACTTTCACAGACTTGCCTTTATAAGAAAAGCTTGAGTGTCGCGCGATTACAAAAAGCTTTGGGAGACCAGAAAGACCTGTGATAATGTTTTCGGTGAAACCATCGCTTAAATATTCCTGTTCTGGATCGCCACTCATATTATCGAAAGGTAAGACAGCAATCCTTGGCCCCTCTGGAAGATTGAACACTTTATCTTCTGTAGCTGCTATTTCTACATGAGGGAGATGGAAGTATTGCTTCCAAATTATAACGGCTGCAACTGCCAAAATCAGTATAACTGACAGGGCAATAGCAATTATTCTCCATTTCTTTCCTATAGCTTTTTTTGCCAGAATTACCCTATCAGCAGCCGCACCCGGATATGACAACACCCGGTAAACCCGTATTGGCCTTGTAATATTTTTGACATTATGCTCTCCAAGGTTTTCGTATTCTAACCCCAGCTTATTTTCCACCTGATCATATGCTCTACCAGATATGCAAATACCTCCGGCCTCAGATAGAGACTCCACCCGGGCTGCTATATTGACGCCGTCACCGTAAATTTGACCATCCTCTTCGATTACGTCACCAAGGTTCACCCCGATGCGAAACTCCATCTTACGATTATATGGTAACTCTGCATTTTGTCCTGAAAGCTCTCGCTGGATTTCAACCGCACAGTTCACGGCATCCACGACACTGATGAACTCAGCAAGGATGTTGTCCCCTGGAGTGTCAACAATGCGGCCTCGGAATTGCTGAACAAGGTCGGTGATTGAAGTGCGGTAGGAGGTGAGAGTGCGGACGGTGGCTTCCTCATCATCATCCATGAGTCGGCTGTAACCCTCGACGTCTGCACTGAGGATTGCGATGAGCTTTCGCTTGAAGCCTTTATCTGCCATAGCAGCACCCCAATTTTAAGGTTTCAAACAAATAGACCCAGGATCAGGTGAGCAGCAGGGTTCGATTCAACAATTATAGAATCGCTTCAGGTCAGGTGGAATGGAGGTACTCATTATTATTAGACAAATAGATGGGATTTAGTCAATCATTATCGAGGGTTCTGGCAGGTGGTGATATCATATGGCAAAAACCAAATATCACTGAAGTACCGATACATTGAGAATAATTGTAATAAGTTACGCTTCAAAAAAGCTGTGGTATCCAAAAATATCACAAATTGACCAGAAATGCAGGTACGTAGATGGTATCACGGCAAGGGTAAAACTTTCAATATGCTGAAAAATAGGTTTTGAAATTTAGTCGGTTCCTGATTTGATGAGAAGTTCAAAATAAATTATATTCAGATTAAATTTTGGCTACTACAATTTAACGAATCGATTTACCCTGTTAAATTGTTTCGAAGAAACACAGCGAAGCGAATTTGAATGGGGCCATTTGACTGTTTAACCTGTTCTTGAATTTAGTCTGCGAAGTCGGTGATCTGAATCTTGCGATTCTCCATAAGGCGTTCATTAATATAGTTTTCATCACCTTTGATCTCCCGCACCAGATGCTTCATCTGTTCTGAGCTGATGATGTTTTCTTCGGAAAAAATGTAGAGCAGCGCTTTTTCGGCGATACAGCTCACGCTCAACGCATTTATCATAATCGGATTTGGATCGGCTGTTTCCACGTACTTCCGCATGAAATGCTTGTAAAGCTTGGATTGCTCGATATCGTTGTTAAGCATTCTGAGCTCATTTAACAGCGGTTTTATATTTCCACCGTAGGCTTGCTCGCCGAGCGGTTTGAGGATCATAAAGGTATATTCTTTTCCCGGAAGGTAGTGGTGCTGATCGCAACGGGTCGAATAGTTCGGTATTTTTGAGTCGCCCGTTCGCTTGTCTCCACCGACGATAATCAGCGGATCAAAGTAAAGTGCCGGGCATTCAGCGCCATCGACTTCGTAGTAGCGGTAAGTGTAATAAGAATCTGCAATGCAGTCCGGGTGGTCGCAGTAGGCGGTGAGGGGAAACACATCGGTTGATTCTTCCATGATAAGCCTGGCTGTGCGGTTGAAGATATCTTTACGGAAATTCAGAATCAGCATCGGAAAAATGAAATTGAAGCTGTGCTGCCGGGCATATCTGGAAATCACATAAGCGATCCGCTCATCGAAGAACTCAGCCTCATCGATGATCCATGTCCCCACCGTGGGGTGGTTCGCGAGCACCTCTTCGAGCTCAAAAGAATTCTCAATACTCGCAAAATTGGTACCCGGCACCACATAGCCGCCCCGGTAGGCGATGGAATTGGGCGGATATTCCTTGAACCTCTTGTCGTCAATTTTTGAACGGATATAAAATACATTGCGGCGGTCGACATTTCCGCTGGTGGTCAGTTTTTGGACTTTTTCCGATTTTGTTATCGCAACCTGAGAGTCGCGGTAAATACGCGCCGAAAATTCGGACTTGCCCGATCCCATGGGGCCGATAACAAGCGTTCGGCGGTCCGGTTTGGTAAAATCAAAATGATTGATGGCGTGATGGATGCGAAGTTTGGGAAAACCGAGGCTTTTTATGAAACTTTGAGTCTGTTCGGAAATTTCAGAAGGTGCCAAACTATTTCTCCTTTGAAAAACTTCATTACATTAAACATAAAAAAGCTGTCAAGCGTTTAGGTGCCGGGTAGGGAGCCAATGGCGCCAGCTCATGGCTCCCACCTTCGCCTATGAGGCTACGGTGGACAGGCATAGCTGATAGCTCAAAGCTAACCACAGATTCCGCACCCGCCCGCCTCGCCTTGCTCGCATGGCGGGCGTGGGATTCAGAAAAGTGTCAAATCATAAATTGTAAATAATGGGAAAGGCTTGATTTTATGCGTATCTTTTTATTGGATTATGGGTCCAGGATTCCCGACTTCGCTCTGGCAAGCTTGGCCGTGGCAGGCAGGTTTCAGGATCCAGACTGCTTGACGAATAGACATTTTTTTTGGCAATCAGACTTTTGAAATTGATCAGGCTTCTACTGCTTCGAATGTTCACTCTCAGCGGCAAGCGACGCTCACCTTCTATACCCTGAACGGTTGATTAAATCTCCGATTCCGGCTTTTAACGGACCTCCACCTCGTCTAAAGCAGACCATCCTTCCGATCAGGCTTCCAAAGCGGTATTCTTTTAATCGGCAGCGACGCTGAATTTCTAATTGCTGAACGTTTCCAAAGGCCATCACCCATATTTGATATTGTCCGGAAGAAATGTTGGCTTGATATCCCGAACACACCATTTTTCAGCGTGAAAACAGGTGGTTCTGACATAAAGAAAGGAGGTAAAAAATGAAAAGGGTTATAAAGTCAGGAAGCTTTTTAATGATCATTGCCCTGTGCATGGTGCCTGCCTCCGGCCAAGCCTTTAATCCGCTCGCTCATATTTATATTGCCGAACATGCCTGCCCGCACTGCGGTCCTAAAGTTGACTACTATTACGGCAGCATCGCGCCGGATATCGCTCTATATGTTGCTGAACCTGCAGCCTGGCCGACTTCATTTGAAGATACTCACGAAGACGAGGATTATATCGATCTCAGAGAATTTGCCTGGGGATCCACTCAAATGGCTTTTGCCCGGGGCTGGCTGACCCACGGCCAAAATTCAGCGCTTCCAGGTGCGGACTATTTTGCGCACATTAAGTATACGCGCAGCTCTGATAGCGATCCAAGCGCCCCGGGATACGTCATCGAAAAGGCCGAAGAACTTTCAGACACTTATTCAAAATTCATCGATATTGATTTTGCCCATTACGTGATTGAAGCAACCATAGATTTATTGCTAAAGAAAGATGATTCAACGCTTCCGGGAAAGCTGTTCTTTGCCAACTTATTTCGCTCCTGGCAGGACCGAAGCCTTCTGATGCGCGTCTATGTCTGGCGATGGTGGCAAAGAAGGACCGACTGGCTGACATTGGCAACAGCCGAATTGACGTTTCGTCAATTGGTTAACCGTTATGCCATGGCCCTCATGCTGCCCGCGCCGATGGACGCAAAGGCCCTGGCTGAGTTAGGCGCAGAGCTGGCAAGTGAATTGTTCGGCCTGGAAGGTATTACAGCTGAAATGCTTTTAGATGAAATTTTGCCAGCCGCCATCGATCTTTGTCAGGATGATTATCAGATCCCCATTATGGAGGCCATTTCAGCGCTCAGCGCGTGCCTGCCGTAGTGTAAAAAGCGGGACGTCCATGAAATTATAACTCTCTTATCGGGCAGACCGAATGCAATTCTTTTGGCGCCCCCCTCAAAGTTTAGGCGGTGTTAAATCTGGCCAGCGACAGATCTCCTTTGGATAAAGGCCCGGGCCACCCACCAGCATGCATCAATGCAGCCCCCAGCTCGCCGAGGGCATCACCGGATTTTGCTGCGTAACCATTGCCGCCTAAAAGCAGCCCGATTCTGCCGTCCTCTATCAGGTCGATAATCGGCCTTGCATCCGGGGTGTGGCAGGTTGCGCAGGGCAGATACGTCCATGCAGACAGGTCTAAGTTCGGCATTATGCGCCTGAGCTCGTCGAGCAGAATAGCGGCAACATCAGTGTCCGCGCCGTGACGGAACCAGTGATTGAGAGCTTCGGCAGTGTTCAGTGTCGGGCCCGGCTCGGCAATCCCGATTTTCAGGTAGTAGTTTCCATCCGGGTACTTCAATGGCGGGAGTAAATAGGTATTGGGTCGCTTCTTGGGCGGCCGTGAAATAATGCTCGGCATGCCGGCGAAATCATGTGCCACAGTTTGTTTGGGCACCTGTATTAAAACGACGCCGGTTTTACGTGCACGAAGCGGTAGCTGCTGCGAAATGAGACGGTCGACCGCACCGTAAGCTCCGGTGGTAAGCAGTATTTTGGCGGCCCGCAAAGACTGATTGGCGCGTGTTTGGAGTTCAACGCCTCCGGATGTGATACTCAGATTGATCACATAATCGTTAAAATACCGGACCCCGGCTGCCTGTGCACGGGCAGCCATGGCTCGAACGTAGGCCCGCGGGTTGAGTGTTCCTGAGTTGTGCGACTGATACAGGGCTGCGGAAATCCCATCCCCTGAAAGATATGGATATCTTTGTATTGTCTGCGCATCGGAAAGGCGCTCTACGGTTATGGCATCATCTGCTGCCAGAAGCGTAATTTGTTCAATGCGCGCCGCGTCATTGTCGAGCCACAGAAAGCCGCATTCATTGAAAAATCGGATGCCCGCGGCCTGTTCGAGCTGGCGGTATCGATCAATCGATCTTCTGGCCATATGGCTCCAGAAAATATCTGCGTCCAGCATCCGCGTGATGCGCCCCTCATCGTGGTGACTTGCTTTCGGAATGGCAGCATCCGTTTCGGCCAAAGCCTCTGACGGGCCGATCAAAACCACCCCTTTCGATGATGCCGCCAGATGCATGGCGGCCGCGCTGCCCATCACCCCGCACCCGATGACAATATATGTGAAGTCCATTGCGATTTAACCTACGATTGAGTGTCAGCTGCAAAATGCCGTTAAATCAATTTTAGTAATAAAGCGGGTTTCCGGCTTGGCAGACACTTCGCCGGGCAAGCGTAAAAACACGGTCAGCAGAAACAATGTTTACATCAAGACATGCTTATTTAAAGATTCTATTTATTCGGCCAGCAGAGGTGCTGATTTTGTTGATTCGCCCTCTTGAGAAGTAGACAGTTTATATATTTCAGGCGGTATGTCTTCGAGCCGCTCTTCATTGAGCTGGGTTGAAAGCGGCGCATAATAAAATGCCAGCTTGAATTGTCCTGTGGCTTCGATCTTTTTTAACTTGATCTTCACATCGCCGTCTTTCCAGCGATACACCCGCTGCTTTGTTTGAGAATTAAAAGAACTTTTGGCGACACCATACTGGGCGTCAAATGCTTTCTTTAGTTCATCAAACTGGGCGGGCGTGTGCATCTTAACAAAAACAGCGAAGAATTTGTCATTGTAAAAGCCATAAAAAACGCCTGCAACCGGCTGGTCGGATATCTGGTAACGCGTGTTCGGTTTGGCGTAGTATACGGCCCGGTTCGCCTCATGCACCTTTGACAGACCGGCATTTTCCGCTACGGTGCTACCCCATTTCATACCATGGATACTCTGTTGAAAATCGCCGGCCACGGCTGCCGAACAAAGCATCATGCCAAGCAGACAGCTAACAATAATGTGAACATACCTCATGATCTTGATCCCCTCTGTTTAAGACGGTTGAAACGAATCTTTGTGCTTCGATGGTTGTCGTCAAATGAATAATGTCAGCATAGGCTCAAGGATTCAAGGTTTAAGTTTAGGGACGTCCATGAAATTATAACTTTCTTTGGACTGATTCATGACGTGATTGCCGGGTAAAACCAGCGGAGGATAGCCTTTTAGGATAGCGGCACGTTAGGGCGGCCCAATGTGAATGGTCGCCCGGAACTCCTCCGGCCAGAGATGCGGAAAGACATACAGACTGATAAATACGGCCCCGCCCCAGAACAAAAGGATAAGCAGCGAATAAAAAAACCAGAGTCGTTTATCTGTGGAAGACGTGCCTTTGCCTGTGTATAACTCGTCGATATGCGGTCGGCTTTTTCTGATAAAGTCTTTCACATAATAGGGTATCGTCTGGGATGACAGATATTTACTGAAATCCTTGTTAATTCTATCGGAAGGAACATGCCATTCCTCGGCTGATTTGCAGAATGTTTCATATGCGCTGATGCCGGTTGTTTGCGTTATCTTTTGAATGTAGTCTTCTATTACAATCTGAGCGGCTTCAGTTTTATCGTCGGACTTGCGCATGTAGGATCGAACCAGACACCCGACAAGCATCACCGCACAAACAGCGCCAATGAAATCTATGAAAGCATTGAACATTATTACCCCCTTGTAATAAAATAAAGCAAGGAAGTCGAATGGCAAGGGGGAGATCATCATCGCAGAATCGCTTTACAAATTGCCGCTGCGGTCGCACCTCCGCAAGTTGATACAGCGCGAACAGGCCGCAAAACGATCAATGCCCACAATAAATGCAAAGCCAGGGCAGCGGACTCTAAATGGAACCTTGTCGTCACGGCGTAGCAATTGACAAAATAATTTTGGCAATTAGATTATCAATTATTTAAATCAGAAGGATAATTAAGCATGAGTAAAACGGATGAAAAAGTGGCGCTAGTTACCGGTGCCAACAAAGGTATCGGATTTGAAATTGCCCGCCAGCTGGCGCAAAAAAAAATAACCGTTCTGGCAGGCGCAAGAGACCCGGATCGGGGTATGGCAGCCTGTGAGCAGCTGCATTCGGAGGGGCTGGATGTTCATTTCATCAGGCTCAATGTGGTGCGTGCGGCCTCAATAGAAGGGGCTATCGGAAAAATTGAGGATGACTTCGGTCGTCTTGACATTCTGGTAAACAATGCCGGAATTCAGATCGATTCGCAGTCGGGCATTCTACAACTTGACCCCGTTGTTTTTCAAAATACCCTGGAAACAAATTCTTTCGGTCCCCTTTTACTTGCCCAGGCCGCCGTCCGGCTCATGCAGGCCAACAAATACGGACGAATCGTCAATATGGCCAGCACCCTGGGTTCTCTGGCCGAAATAGCCAGGCCGGACAGCCCATACGACGCAGTGCGGGCGCCGGCCTACCGCTTGTCGAAGACGCTGTTAAACGGCATTACGGTCCTGTTGGCCAAGGAACTGCGTGGCTCAAACATTCTGGTCAATTCGGTTTGCCCGGGATGGGTGCGTACCGAGATGGGAGGCGAAGAGGCGCCCCTGTCACCGGCGCAGGGCGCCGACACCGCGATCTGGCTGGCGACTCTGCCAGACGATGGACCGACAGGCGGCTTCTTTCGGGAGCGACAGCCGATTCCATGGTAATGTTCGTGTGGAACTCATGTCCTTCTGGTGGGACGGTTCCAGCGCCGGAAAATACCGTGCTCGATGTTTTGCGGTTAAATCCTTCACAAAGGGAATTTGCAAATGCTCGATATCATCAAGCAATTCTTTGGAAAGGCCAGGGACGATGTTTCCAAAGATACCAACCAAACCACTGAACACGATATTCGCGTTGCCACCTGCGCCCTGCTTGTCGAGATCGCACGCATCGATGAAGAATTCACGGAAGCAGAGATGGAAACCATCCTGTCAATCCTAAATGAAAAATACGGCCTATCCCAGGAACACGCCGACGCCCTGATCACAGAGGCACAAAAAGAGCTGGAAAAAAGTGTGGACCTCTGGCAATTTGCCAGCCTCATCAATGATAACTACTCAAATGAAGAGAAAATTGAAGTTATCGAAACCCTATGGCGAATTGTCTACGTTGACGGGAAAATGGACGAGCACGAGCATTATCTGATGGGCAAACTGCAAAATCTGCTGCGCCTGACTCACGACCAATTGATCACCGCTAAGCTAAAAGTCCTCAAATCGTAATTCCGGTCAATTAGTCAATTCGTTGAAGAGTCAATACCGCCGTCTTTGGACTATCCCTGTTGTTCCTGATCGCCGCGGGAATGAAACAGCTCCAAGCCGAATCCTTGACCGTTTTTCCATATGATCTGGCCTTGACGTTTTTTATCCTCTCCGTCCGGGTTCGGGTCCACAACCGTAACCACTTCTCCAACCAGCATATCCTCTTTCGTTTTGATGAAGAGACCGTTGCGGCTGTAGTTATAAAGCTGGCCTTCATAGAAATGGGTTCGGGTCGCAAAAAAAATATTTTGTGAACCAGCATATCGCTGTTGAACCCTGCGCTCTTTTTTCTGTTCGATCGTCAATACCTCCTTTAAACAGTGCGCCCTCACTGTATGGCAATGTGCCATATGAGCGATTGGCGCCGGCTTGCGATTTCCTCTTTATCTGCTTTACGATATTCCGGAT
>Ga0209536_100017891_pt1 | contig 10015 bp, 12 predicted proteins | sample DeeMarSeWOR28_12_FD_187461 | JGI IMG/M metagenome (GOLD analysis project Ga0209536, IMG submission 187461) | Marine sediment microbial communities from White Oak River estuary, North Carolina - WOR-2-8_12 (SPAdes) (version 2) | ecosystem: Environmental > Aquatic > Marine > Intertidal zone >...
GGGGGGGGGGGGGGGGGGGGGGGGGGGGGGGAGGTAATGTAGATTCACCCACACCTTAATCCTCCCCCTCAAGGGGGAGGAGATTTTTTTGAAGATTTTGGAAACTCCGACCTTTGGTCGGAGAGATTTACTGAGCATTGTCCGTCCCTATTTCGCCATAGAGCTCCCCAATAACATTTCTAACCCATGGCGGCCTCTGAAGCAAAACGTAAATGAGGATTGCCCCTATAATAGGAAAGGGGATCACTGTGTCGACCAGGCACAAGAGCAACAAAGCGATGAGAGTCTTTGTCTTGATCGTCATAAACAAAACTCGCTTTCATTGGAGGCGGCAAGGGGAAAATTGAACCAAGTCTCCCGACAACAGCAGGATTATACCCCATTTCGGGCCGAGAGATCTCTATGTAATCGGGAGGAATGAAATTCTCGTAACCTTTCTTTTCCAGCCTCCGACAATAACAAGTAAGGGGACGAGTCATCAGATGGGCTTAACAAAAAACATTAAAACGACTCAGGAGGATACGATGAAATCAAAAGTTTTGACCGCAGCATTGGCCCTGACAATAGTTTTTGCAGGTGCATTTGCGGTAGACGCCATGCACTCTGGAAGACATTCTGGATTTACGGGCGCCATGGGATCCAGAATTCTTGGCTTGAAGACTCTGATACAACTCAACCTTTCAGATTCTCAAAAGTCTCAAGTGTTAAATATCATTGATAAATATGAAAAAGATATGGAAATCGCCAGGAATAGTCTTCAGGAGGCACGATACAATATTCGGACAATACTAAAAGCTGAAGAACTCAACGAAAATGACCTCAGAAATGCTTGTCGGCAGGCGGCGCCAATCAAGGAAGACTTGCTGGTGATGGGAGCAAAAATGAAGGCTGAGTTAAAGACGATACTTACCACTGAACAACTGCAATTATTGGAGGAACGCAAGGCCCAAAGAATTGAACGATTTAGAGATCGGCTTGACTCTCGGTTCGAAAACCACAAAGATTAGAATGTGTCAGCAGGCTCAGGAAGCCACATCTGCTTCCTGAGCCAATTGACTGGTGCGGTGGTTTATTGCTATGTGATGCGCGTACTCTCTGAACCCGGCTGATACCCACAATGGATAATGATTCTCCCACACCCGGTGATACTGAAATCGTTGAACGGGTCGTTGCTGGAGACGTACATGCTTTTGAACATTTGCTGAGAAAGTATCAAAATCATGTGCTGATACTTTTAAAGAAGCATCTACCATATGACCAAATAGAAGAGACTGCGCAGGATGTGTTTATACGGGCCTATCGAGCACTGCCGACATTCAGAGGGGAGAGCAGCTTCAAACAGTGGCTGTCAACAATTGCCGTGAGAGCATGTTATGACTTTTGGCGTAAACACTATCAATCTCGAGAACTCCCCATGAGCTCTCTTACAGAGAAACACCGGGTTTGGCTGGAAGAGGCCATATCCGCTCAATCAAGTCAATCCTTCCACGAACAAAGCTTACAAAAAGAAGCCAGGGAGATATTGGATTGGGCCTTGGATAGATTGTCAGCGGCGGACAGGATGGTGTTGGAGCTGGTCTACCTTGAAGGGTATTCCCTGAGGGAGACCGCGGATCTTCTCGGATGGAGCATTACCAATGTGAAAGTGCGGTCATTTCGCTCCCGTAAAAAACTGTATAAGCTCATAACACAAGCAATACCAGGATAGAGGGAGTACCACATGAACCCGCCTAAAACCGAACATGAAGCGTTGCAAGCAATACTCAAAAAAGCGTATCGGCAAAAGGAGAACGTTGCAGTCGGAGATCAGTGGCAGCAGGAGGTGATGCGCCGCGTTCGGAACCTTGGTGCACTAGAGACGACACCAAGCTTTCCTGAGATGCTCGAGCAACTGGTCTGGCAACTTGCTCCGGTTACTTGTTTGTTAATATTTGGACTAACAGTGCTTTTCGCTGTTTCTGATTTTACCTCCGGGTACGAGGTGTTTCAACTCCTTATGAACGGTGCAGAAGAACTAACCTTTGCCCAGTTCGTCGGGCTTTGAGGCGGAACAATGAAGAGATGGAAATTAGTTTCAGGCCTATTGCTCGTGTTTGTCCTTGGTATACTGGCTGGCGCTTTTGGAACGAGGATCTATCTTAAAGACCGGTTTGCGCATCTGAGAAAAGATCCCAAGGCCAGACAGGCCTTGATCATGAGAAAGCTTTCCAGAGAGTTGGAGTTGACGCAAGACCAAGAGATTAAGGTGGAAAAGATCGTTGAGCAAGTGGGAGAAAAGCGACGGGAGTTTTTCCTCAAGAATCGCCCCAAGATAAAGAGAATAATGGATGAGGGTTTTTTGCAGATAAAAAAGGAGCTGAACAACGATCAGCAGAAAAAACTTGATGAGCTGAGGGAAGAGTTTGAGAAGCGCAGAAAAGCGAGAGATGCCAGCCGCTTCCACCAATGATTTTGCTGGTGCAAGCTCTGTTTTTTTAATGAGAAGTGAAACAAATTGGGTCTTGTGGCAGACTAATAACTGAGGGGGGGATATTTCATGCTCAATCTTGTCTTCCCCCAACTCAGGAGGGAATTTGGACATGGTAGCTGAAAAACAAGACTCAGATTATTACACGGTTGAAGTGGCTCGTGACTTGCCGCTTTCAGAGCAACTTCATAAGGCCAACATTCAAATTTGCCATGATGTTAATGCCAACGAGAAGGTGTTTTTGGAGGATATTCAATTCAGGAATGGCTATAAGGTCTTGCGCTATCGGTTCTGGAGAGACGAACCGGGCAGGAAATGAGTTTCAAGTAAACTGAACTCACGCACTTTGGCGTGACCAAATGCTACTCTGAAATGTGTTCGGGCCGAGCCGTCATATTGTGTAGCTAGGAGGACATCCCCTTTTTTGTGTTCTTCTGCTCTATGCTCCATGTTTACCCCGTGAAATTCGCCTAGGGCAACTATTTCACTGGGGCCCCATGCCATCCATCTTGTTTGCTGTGAGAGCGGCTTTCCCCGCCCTGAGCGACTCGACCTGAGGACTTTGAGTGAGCCTTCGTTCGTGCCGAGCTCACAGCCGAGGGCAGTCGAACTCCTCGTCGACAGGTCCTGTCGAAGGGCAGCCGCGAATCGATTCAAGTTAGCAAGTCGTGTTTGACCCCTATTCTGCATCCCCTACCACACTTAAATTTAGGCATGCGGTTTGCAATTGGTTTCTGGATCTAGGACGAGCCCAACTGGTGGTCATAAATACCATCAGCAAGGTAATCAAATTTCAACGGTAAGGGGGGCGCCATGCAGATTGTTTGTCCTATGTGTAACACCGCCTATAAGATTTCCACTGAAAACATCCCGGAAAAGTCGGTTCAGGCCAGCTGCAAAAAATGCGGAGGGAAGTTTCTTGTCGAGCCCAAAATGGGGCAGGACATGATCCTGGATGCCCAGATGGTATCTGACTCTGCTGCCTCAACTCCGCCTGCACGTGCGGCAGAGCACCCAATTGCCCAGGGAAGAGATCCGTCGGGCTCGGAATTAGCTCTGATCAGAGAGTATCCAGAGTTGCAGGATCTGGCCGTAGATAAACTGAAACTTACAGAAATCTTTACGCCAAACAAGAAGGGAATCTACAAGACCAAAAGGAACAAGCTTAATCTCAAGATTCTCAAAGCGATACATGGAACACTGGATAGAATGATGCAAAGTGATGAACAAGTGATCCAGCTTGGCAAGGCAATGGCCTATTACCCGGCGGAAATTATTTTTGGCAATGGCTACCTGACGATGATGTACAATTATTACGCCGTGGTGGGCACCAACCAGAGACTCCTTTTCGTTAATGTCAACTCGAAAATTTCAAAGCCGACCCACTACTATTTCCAGATTCCCTATGACGGTATCAAGAAGGTTGCAACGGGTCTGTTCGGCACCAGTCTCATACTCTCCCGCCAAAAAGGCAAACGCCGCATCTTCACGGGGATGAAGCGTTACATGGCGAAAGAGTTTCAACAATTAATTCGGGATAGAAAGCCCCTGGTGAAGGATGCAAAATCGGCCAAAGCTATGGCTGAGGATCTCTGTCCCTCTTGTTTCATCCCACTCGCCAAGAATTTGCTGAAGTGCCCAAAGTGCAGGGCTTCCTTTAAAAAGCCTGCAACAGCGTTTGCCAGATCCTTGTTGTTACCAGGTTTGGGAGACATATATTTAGGCCACAGGTTACTGGGTTCACTGGAATTATTAGGCTCGGTGGTGGTTTGGGCAATAGTGATATTCTCAGTTCTGCACGGAGATCAGACGAGTCTTGTTGTCGCTCTAATAATCCTGGTGTTCTACAATGGTTTTGATGGCCTACTGACGCGCCACATGGCTCGGAAAGGTTATATGCTGGCCACAAAATAGGTTCTGGCAGTCATACAATACGGGGACGTTGCTGAAAATGCTCGGTGAAAAAATTGGTCAAGCTAGTCAACAACGTCCGTCTTCTTCTGTTTCCCAGCTAGCCCGGATATCTCATGAATTGGCGTCGTGAGACGATGAATATCATTGTCCCACCGGGAAATCGCAGGGGGTTCTGAGGCGTACTTGAGCAGTACGTCGCAGGATCCGACACTCGAGGACGCCCGGAAGGACGATGATATCCGACGTCGCAGCAAGTGATTCATGAAATATCCGGGCTAAGCCCCCGTCGCCTCAGCCTCACTCATGTGCTTTCTTGACAATCATTCTTGCCGCCTGGTAGGTAGTATCTGGGCTAAGAAGATCTTACTGCTGTTCTTGGGGACAGGCTTGCAAGATGACAAGTCAAATCCATTTACCAATCTGGATCTTTCTCCTGCTGCTTGCCATCACTGGATGGGCGGTGTTGGACCGTATTATGATTCCCAGTGTCCGCTGGTTTCTGCGGCGGCGACTCAATCGTGTACTTGATGAAATCAGCACCCGCCTGGACATCGAAATCAGACCTTTTCAGCTTACCAAACGGCAGGTATTGATCGATCGCCTGGTCTACGATCCTAAAGTCATCGAAGAGATGCAGGCCCAGGCTCAGGAAACTGGTACCCCTCGTGAAGTTGTGCAGGCGGAAATCCAGGGCTACGCCAAGGAAATCGTGCCATCATTCAATGCCTATCTCTATTTTCGCATCGCTTACTGGCTGGCAAAGAAAGTTGCGCGCTCACTTTATTGGGTGCGCATTGGCCTTTTCTCAGACGATCAGTATGCCTCCGTGAATCCTGATTCCACAGTGGTATTCGTGATGAATCATCGTAGCAATATGGATTACATCCTGGTGGCATTTCTGGCTGCTGAGCGAACTACACTCTCTTATGCTGTTGGCGAGTGGGCCAAGATTTGGCCCCTGCAAACATTGATCAAAGCCATGGGTGCTTATTTTGTTCGTCGCAATTCCGGTAATTCCTTGTACCGACTGGTGTTGCAGCGTTATATCAATATGTCTACTAAAGAAGGGGTTTGCCAGGCTGTTTTTCTCGAAGGGAGGCTTAGTCGCGATGGCCGGCTACAGCCACCCAAACTGGGGTTTGTGGATTATATGTTACGCAACTTCAGGCCGGAAAAGGATCGAGACATTGTCTTCATCCCAGTAGGGTTAAATTACGATCGAACCTTAGAGGACAGGACTTTGTTGCGAGCCTTAGATCCTAGCGCTACAAAACGAAGTATATTTTTTGTGACAAAAACTACCATCTGGTTCATTTGTCGTAACCTGTGGTTAATGGCCCGCAATAAATGGCAGCGCTTTGGCTACGCTTGTGTCAACTTTGGCCCGCCGATTTCCGCACTGGAGTATTGCAGGGAACATGATTTTACTTTTAGCAGGTTAGACCGTAAGAGTAGATTCTTGGAAGTTGAGAAACTGTGCAAAGGTTTGATGGCTTCTATCGAGCAGATTGTCCCTGTTCTTCCGGTGTCTTTGGTGGCTACTGTTTTTCTTGAAGACCCGGAAGAGTGGTTGAGTGAATTCGATGTGAAAGCATATGTGCATCGTCTGATTGAAGAATTACAATTGAAAGGCGCGCGCATTTATCTCTCAAAAAAATCCGGTGAGCATACCATCACCACTGCGTTGAACATGCTGAAGTTAAGACGTTTGGTTGTTGAATCAGACGGGCTCCTCAGGGCTGACCGCGAATCGCTTGGCGTATTATCCTATTACGCCAACGCCATCGACCATTGGCGGCACCACCGGCCGACCTCAACCCATGATGATTAGAGCCGACCCTATTTAGTACTGTTTCCGGCGGGAGCGGCTTTTCCTGCCCTGATCGACTCGACTGGCCGAAGGGTGGCCGCGATTGGACTTCGTCATGATGTGGTGTTTTTATCTCACATCCCACATCCCAATATCTACTTGACCCTACCCCATGAAGATTGAACGAATTAACCCTAACATTGCATACCCAAGCCGGTAAAAATCGCTGCGCTCGCGTGATAGTATGCCATCTGAGGGCGTGCTCGGAACAGGATCTCACCTACGGTCAAGTACTGTTCATCCTGTCCCAGCCTGCGCGTGCTCACATGTGGCGAGCTCTGACGCGTTTTTCCTCGGCGTGGGTATGCAACGTTAGGGTTAACTCATCGACTCATTGACGCTGAGCGCTATGCGCGGAGAGCTAGCCTGCCCGACCGCAGACTACTTTGGCTTTCTTTCGACCATCTGTCCATCCGGCACTTGAATTAGCGCCTCGTATCCTTCAGCCTCTTCCGGCGATGAGATCATCATTCGGATCTCATACTTTCCGCTCCTCAACTTTGGGTCTTCCTGCAGAACTCCCTGTACGGCGAGGTAGCATATTTTCTTGTGGATCGTTTTGTTCGCACAGTAAACACTGTCGTTATATTGAAAGGAGATAATGTCTCCTTCCTTGGCGTGTCCGATGTGAACCCTCATGATCTACCTCCATCTATTCATTTGCTTCCACTTGCTGGACTTCTTATTTGATCATATGTGTCGTGAAGGAGAAAGGGGTCAGACTCTTTTTACCGAGTCGGGATAAAGGACGGTGAAGAAATATCTTCAAGATATGAGGTTAGGGCTTGGGTCTTGGATGAACTTGTCCGGAGAAGGGTTTGTGGTCGGACCAAGCTATAAGCGGACGATGTAAGAAATTAATGTGACATCTCAGATCTCACATCCCACCTCTCAAAATTAGCTTGGCCCGACCCCATTAGACAAAACGAAAGGGCTTCCCTTGTTCCAGATCAACTCTTTCCTATTCTGAACATCTTGGTGCCACAGGTTGGGCATACGCCTTGGGTTGCTGGTTTGCCATTCTTCATAGTTATACTTTTGGCGTCCTTCATTTCTCTTTTGGCTCGGCATTTCATACAATAAGCTTGCATGTTTTCACCCCCTTTTGTTTATGCAAAGTGGTTCTATCTCACATCCCACATCTCAGCTCTTAACCCAGCCGGTCAAGGTATTACAAGTTCCAGTTCAGCCGCCTTGGATTCCGTTAAATCGCTTCCAGGCTTTTCCCCCTGCTTGGCTTCAGTCTTTAGAACCTCGTTTTTGCTCTTTGAGGCGAAAACGAAATCACGTGGCATTGGCTTCTTGGTCTTGAGCAAGTTTCGAGGAATGAAGATTTTATGGCCAACTGAGAGGTCGTTTGGTTCTAGCCAGGGGTTGTCCTTGGCCAAAACCTTCCAGTTCTTCTGGGAGCCTGTATACCATTTGGCTATAAGCGAGAGTGTTTCCCGCTCCCAGCGAACCTTGTGCTCGTGATACGATGCGTTTCTAGACGTGCTTTTTCCTACCGGCTTTACCTCAGCGGAATTGCTGTCAGACTTAAAAAACGTCTTCATTTGTGTACATCCGCTGAAGATCAAGAGGATGGCTAAGCATACCAACCACTTGGATGTTACCGGCCATCTTGAACACCTCATTTCATGCCCTCCTTGCTTGCTATACAGTGGAGTTGGATCAGATGCACACCCCTTGTCTGTGACCACTGTGGCCCTCAGAAAGTCTATTTTCTGGGAGGCGGAGACCTGATGCTCTTTCCTGACGCAAGTTACATGCCAAGGAGACTTTCTATATGAGATGCTTTCCAATGAAAAAAATGGAATCAGGGAAAGATAACAGTATAATATTGCTGAGCCATGCGGTAATGCTCATTTCTTCCTGGGTGTAATAGTATAAGAAAAGTTCCACGAAGTGAACGAAGAAATAGCGCGAATCCGTTCTTCATGAAGATAGTAGGATAGTCAAAGAAAACATCCCCCATCTGGGGGTTAGAGTGCTCGTGGTCGGTGGTCCGTTTGATCTGTCCGAGGAAGAATTAACGATTTGACTTATCTACTACTTGACGCAAGATCTCACATCCCACATCTCAATACTTACGGTTAACCAAGTATATGCCTGCCCCGACCAGACCCAGTCCGACCCAGACCATTAAGGTAACGGGCTCTGATAAGATGATAGCCCCCAAGGTAGTTCCAAAGAGAGGGGCAAAAAAGGTAAAGGCGGCGAGATTACTAACGGCAAAACGGCTGATCATCCAGAACCACACAATGTAACTGAGAAATGCGACCACAAAACACTGATACGCAAAGGCAGTCAGGACGAGCATGCTGAGTTGGGGACCTTGTAGCTTTTCAAAAATTACCCACCCACCAGCCAGGATCGGAATAGAGTAGAGGAGTTGGGCGAAGAGGATTTGATAATGGGTCATGTTCCGGTCTTGGGACATTTTTTTTATGTATAAGGTTGTGGCCGCCCAGAAAATGGCTGCGGTCAACTCCATTAAGTCTCCTATCCAGTACTGTGGTGGCAACTCAATGGATCGGCTCCCAAAAACAGAGAGGATACCCGTGAAGGCTAGTACCAGGCCAACTATTTTGGGAACGGTAAGTCGATCGTCTTTCAGAAAGCAATGTGCTCCTAGAGCAACCCAGAAGGGATGAGTGTAAAGAAAAATAACCGACCGAGAAGCGGTTGTGAAAGCGAGACCCCAGTAAATGAACAGAAATTCTATGCCAAAGAGACCGCCAATAACCATCCCGTGGATTTGGTCCTTTTTCTCAAAGGACAAAGTTAGACCATGAAGACGGGCGTAAAGCCATAGTAGACCACCAGCTATGACTGACCTGCTGGCAGCAGCCAGCAAAGGCGGGATGCCTTGATTGCTAATCCTGATGCTTACCAGATTTGCTCCCCACAGAAAACAGATAAAGATCTGTAGGAGGCCGTAGGTCGGTGGGAGTCTCCCATTCGTTTCGGTGCCTGTATCTGCCACAGTTGTACCCAACTCCACACCACAATTGGTGTGAAAACGGTCAAGATGATTTCTGTGATCTTATTTGTATGAGGCCAAAGAAGGACAAACACGAGCACAAGAACACATCATATACCACTAGCCCGGATATTTCATGAATTGACGTCACGAGACCGTGAAGATGGGCATGCCACCGGGCAAGCGCAGGGTTTTGCATCCGAGGCGTACCTGAACGGTACGTCGCAGGGTGGGAAACCCGAGGACGCCTGGAAGGATGTCCATATCCGCGGTCGCAGTAGACCATTCATGAAATATCCGGGCTAGCGCTGCTCCAGTTGGTGGAAGCAGGGAATGCAGAGGGTTCTTCCTTCAAAGCGACGCGTACGGGTTTCCATAACCTGTTCGGAGCAGGCCTCGCAAGTGACACTATCCATGACACGGGCATGGCTGGGGATCTCTCCTGGCGGCTTTTTCAATTCGAAGAGTTCATCCAGGGGCATGTCAAGAATCTGCTGCGAGCGAGCCGCATGCAATTCCCAGAAGCGCTTGCGTTCTTCAGGGGTAAGGTCTGCGTCGCTGAGTCTTTCTCGGAGAGCTTCCCATTCAGAATCCGGTTCAGCAAAGGCTTCCAGCTTGGTGACGATGCGGATTCCCTTGCCGTCCGAGCGACGATAGAAGGTGAAAGCATTCTTGCCGTAGTCATGGTGGATCAGGTTACCCTTGCCAAAAGTGCAGCCGGTCAGAGACTGGATGGCATCCACCCCGCACATGTCGGTCTCCACCACTGCCACCACCTCCT
>Ga0209536_100017892_pt1 | contig 10015 bp, 12 predicted proteins | sample DeeMarSeWOR28_12_FD_187461 | JGI IMG/M metagenome (GOLD analysis project Ga0209536, IMG submission 187461) | Marine sediment microbial communities from White Oak River estuary, North Carolina - WOR-2-8_12 (SPAdes) (version 2) | ecosystem: Environmental > Aquatic > Marine > Intertidal zone >...
TTGGACCGCGCCAAGACCGGACGGGCCAGTGCCAATATTACTTTCTACGCCAAGGTTATGGATGTGGATATTGTGGCCTCGATGCTCTACAGCGATTTCCGTAACGGAACCGTCGGGGCTGCCGAAGGTGAAAAATTTGTCAGGGCCTGTGAAAAAGCCCGGCTGAAACGCAGGCCCCTCCTGGCCTATGTCCATACCACCGGCGGTATCAGGATCAATGAAGGGACCCTTGGTGTAATCCAGATGCCAAAGTGCACTATGGCTGTACGTGAGTATATCGATTCTGGTGGCCTCTACATAGTGGTGTATGACAACAATTCCTATGCCGGGCCTGTTGCAAGCTTCCTTGGCTGTTCGCCATATCAGTTTGCCATCCGTTCAAGCAGGGTTGGATTTGCAGGCAGCAGGGTTATAAGAGAAACAACCGGGGAGGATGTACCGCCCGACTACCATAACTGTCGCAACGCCCTCAAAAGAGGGCACATTCAAGGCATCTGGGACCGGCGGGATTTCAAAAAGAACCTTTATAAGGCTCTTTTGACCATGGGCGGCAGAAACCTTTATTACCGATAGGAAATTGCCCAAAGGCTGTGCAAAAATCAGATTATGAAGCGAAATCATGCATGACGACATTAATTTTGAAGAAATAATAAATAAATACCGATCCGATCCTTATGATTACCAGGATATTGTGACCCCGCACACCGGTCGCGTTAAATTCAAGGTCCTAGAAGGGCAGGAAGTCGAGGGTCCCAGCGGAAAATGGAACCATCACCCCGGCACATTACTGTATGTCCTCAACCGTGAAAACAATCCCAAGCCCATGAATTCGCCGACAAACGGAGTTGTAGCCTCCCTCCGTGATGAGCTTGAGGGGGATTTTGTCGAGGCCGGGGAAAAACTCATGACAATTAAGCATCCCCTGAAAAAAAGGGAGATCATCGAAGGTATTCTGCAAAATGTTCTCTACCTTTTCCGGGCCCCGGAAAAGGCAAAATACTTCTTTTCCCTGGATGTCCAGGCGCGTATCGAGATGCAGGGTGAAAAGGCCGTCTTTATCAAGCCTGGTGAAGAAATTATAACCATGTCACTGATGAAAAGAGACACCCCCATTTACTATACCGGCGAAGAAGGCATCATCCATTCCGTGTATTTCAAGCCGGGCGTCAGTGTAAAACAGGGCGAACCGCTCATAGGGGTATGTGCCAGGGAAAAACTACCTTTGATCCAGAAGATTATTACACATGTTAAGGCTGAGTGGTCCTAACTTGTTTGATCCGGAAACAGCTCTTTGAAACAATTTCTGCGATACTTGTTTGGAAATCTATAAGATTTTGTTGTTTCTTTGCTATATTGGGTGCAGTTACAAGCCTGACTGACATTTGATCTGTGATGATCGATTCTAAGCTTCTTACCCCTGAATATATTCAGCAAATCATCGATGAGACGGAGATACCTCTGCGCTGCAGGACATATCCTCCAGATACTGTAAATGAGGTGTTTCGGTACGGTGCTTTTGTCGGCAGCACCATTGAACACCATGAGCAGATTCCCAGGGCAATGGACAGGGCCCGCGAGCTGATACGGAATGCGGAAGAAAAAAACAAGTCATTTCATAGTGGCACTGTTATTCTGGCCGATGAAATGAAGCAGAGCAGGGGGCGTTTCAAACGGTCATGGTATGCTCCGCCTGGCGGACTCTGGATGACCATTGTTATGGTCAATACCCTGCTGCCTGAAAGCAACCTCCTGTTACCCATGACTGCCGGTATTGCCTGCTGTGAACTCATACGCAATTACGGCTTGGCGGCAAATATCAAATGGGTAAACGATGTTCTCGTCAACGGCAAAAAGATCTCCGGCATCCTCACTGAAACTTTCACCGGCTCCCAATTCGGAGAGGAATATTTCTTGATCGGGATCGGTATCAATGTCAATAACGAAAAGTTTCCTGCTGAACTCTCCCAACAGGCGACCTCCCTCAAATCCTGCCTCAATGAGGAAACAAGCATACCTGAGATGACGGCGAGGCTGCTGGCGAAACTTCGCTGGAATATCGGTCTACTTTATTACGAGGAGACGCGGCACCTTGAAATGCATGGCGGTGTAGCCAAACGCCTTGAGTCAAGCGCTGAAAATTTACCTGCAGACGAACATCTGCTGCTGAAAAGCTATAGAAACCTGACCGACATCTTCAGCCGCAGAGTGCTTTTCGGTTTTGATGTTCAGGAGAAGCCGCAGTATGAAGCAAAAGTCGTCGGCCTTGACAGTTCCGGCGGCTTAATTCTGGAACTGGACGATAGTTCCAGGGTTGTCCAATACAGCGGCGAAATCATTTACCTGGACTGACACCTGCACCCGCCTCTTTTTCCAGAAAACTCCAGGCCGCAATCTCCCGCTGCAAAAGATACTGGCCATATACTTTGAATAAAAGCAGTGCTTCACGGATTGACACATCAGAAAAACGCAGCCGATCCAGTTTTTCCATGGGCAGTTCCTGGGCATGCTGGAGCAGCTTGATGGTATTCAGTGAAAGAGCAACAGTTTCACGTGGCAAAAGTGCTGGCGCACAGCTCTTGCACAGAAGGCCATGTTGTCCCGGAAGAAATACATATGGCACACCTGTCTGGCCGTTATTCTGACATTTGGTGCAGCCTGTAAGATGCAGCCTGTATCCCAGAAGCGTATAGAGCTTTACCTGGAAAAATATCTGCACCATTTGGGGGGATCCATCCCTGTCAATACGCTGCAAAGCCCAGAGAAGAAGATTAAATATATTTTTATCCGCATCATAATCCCGGGCCCAGTAATAGATAAGCTCACATGCCAGGGCTCCACTCACATAGCGGTCATAATTTTCCCGCAGACCCATAAAGGGGCTCAGCAGTTCTGCTTCAACAATCCGGACAAGGCTTGAGCGCCCGCGGTCGTCATAAACAACTTCAAGGCAGGAAAAAATCTCGAGCTTATTGCTGAACCGTTTCTTGCTTTTCTTTGCTCCCTTGGCAATTCCTGCCATTCTGCCAGCCTGCCTGCTATAGAAGGTGACAATTTTGTCCGCTTCCCCAAGGTCACTCACCTTGAGAACGATAGCTGTCATGTTCTTGGTAGCCATTACAGGATAGTTACTGAAAATTTGCCGGATTCTTCTCTCAGCAGAACAAATCAGCCCGGTTTAAGGGAGGAAACGAACAGAGAGAAGGGAAATGGTCCTGATATACGCCAAGTGGATTTAAGGGAGCAAGGTAATTTTTATAGATCCAGTAAAGCAAAACCCCTAAAACGAGAATGGTGATAGGCAGAAAAAGTCGGCGGAGTATTTCGACAAAAAGGTTTTCCTCCTGCCCTTTAATTGTTACTACAGTGCTGAAACTAGACCTGCGCCCAGCTTTTTTAAGATTTTGATCCGGTTGTCGAATCTTTATCTGGATCTCTTCAGGGTCCAAGCCAAGGTATTCGGCATATTTTTTATAAAATGCCTTGATATAAACTTCGGCGGGAAGCTTTTCCCTGTCGTCCTTTTCAAGGGCCTGCAGAACAGCTGTCGAAATACCGGTTGACTCCGACACCTCTTCAAGTGCAATATCTCGACTCAGGCGATTGTCCCGCAAATAAGCCCCGATACTCTCTGAAGAACCCAACCGGGCATCATGATTTCCCGAGTTCTCATGCCCGCTTCTATTCTGCATGTGCTTTTTTGAACCGATACATCGATCCCTGCTGTCTCATTAAAGCAGAATCTTAATATATGCCTCCTCCCGAAGGCTTTTAACCCATATCTTATACTGCTCTTCCATTTCCTGGCGGTAAAGAATATCCCTGATTTCCTCACGCACAGATTCATACGGCGCCTTAATGACAAGATCTCCTTCACGCACGGAAAGCAGTTTAAAAAACTGAAAGGCATTGCCAGTCTCAATGATCGGGCTGATCCTACCGGGAGTCATCTCCAGGATTACATCCTTCATATCGGCAGCCATTTCATCTTTCATAAAAAGTCCAATATCCCCGCCGTCAGCAGCTGACGGCAGGTTTGAATATGCTTTAGCCAATTCCATGAAACTCTCGCCATCAAGCACCCTGGCCCTGATCTCCTCCGCTTTTTCACGGGCTGCTTCTTTTGTATCAAAACCTGCTTCTTCCAGGCTGACGGTATTTGCCCAGGTAAACCCCATTTGCAGGATATGAAAGCCGCCTTCCCCTTTTTCCCCGGTATATTCCTTTTGATAATATGCCTTCATATCCTCCTCAATTACGACTATACGGGACCGTACCTCGTAACTGATGAGCTTGGACTGCAGTATCTGGTCACGGAGGTTATCCCGGTACTCCTGCTCCGATATATTCATTGCGGCCAATTCTCTTCTGAAGTCTTCAATTGTGGCGTTATTCCGGGCAAGTATCTGGTCAATCGCAGTATCTATCTCTGCTTCCGCAACTGTGATAGACAATTTCTTTGCCTGCTGCCGCACAATAAATTTATCTATCAGGCTGGACAGAACTTCCCCCCTGGCCTTTTCCAGCGCTCTGTCCACTTCGTCGGCAGGCGTCTTGGCTTTAATGCGCTCAAAGAACTCTCTGCCCATCTTTTCGAGTTCAGAAAGGGTTATTACATCATCGTTGACCACAGCCACGACCCGGTCAACAAGGTGGTCCGCATAGGAAAAGGGCGCCCAAAGAAATAAGAACAGGAAACCTGCAAGAGCTATATGTAAACGGTTTAACATTGCATTAAAGCCTTAAATTTAGGTAATTTTACAAGTTGAAAATATATTTTTTCCAGTGTAATCCAGGCAGCAGGATCTATACATACCCTTTTTAATTTTAGCGGACAACCGATTAATGACACCTCTGCCTGCTCCCTGCATCATCTTTGGCGGCAGACAGTGGTTTAGTCGATGGAATCATCTGTCATTATGTATCTTTTCATGCCAAATTTTTTGGGCCTCGGCATAGGAATCCGGGGTGCCGATATCCATTGAAAATTCATCGCTGGCATATGCCTTCATTTTTTCGGTCATTTTGGGCAGGACATGATAACTCAGATCAAGTGCTTCACTACTTCCTGCGCCGGTTTGCCTCGGGTAATATGCAAAGATCCTGTGATCAGCTATATAGATGCCCCCGGCACCCAGGTCAGATTTCGGTTTCAGCGGTTTTTCCTCAAAATCAATAACTATATCATTTTTATCAAGACATACTATGCCGGCACGTTTTGGATCAGCCCCCTTGTAAATCCTTATTGTCAGGGGTTGCCGGTTTTTCCTATGGAAGGACAGCATTTTCTGCAGGTCAAAATTCGTAAGATTGTCGGCATAGATAATAAAAAAGGGGTCCATACCGGCCCATTGCCGGTGAGTCTGTATGGTGCCGGCACTGCCGAGGAGTTCCGGTTCGTAAGACAGGAATATTTTCATGCTTTTGTGCCCGGCTGACCATTTTTCTACAAAATCATGAACTTTCTCATGCAGCCAGTGGGTATTAACCAGAACCTCGTTAATTCCGGAATGGGCCAGGTGCTCGAGCCAAATCTGCAGCAGCGGTGTACCGTTAATCGGCAGCAGACATTTTGGCGTAATGTCAGTCAAAGGCCTTAAGCGTTCACCACGCCCGGCGGCAAGAAGGAAGGCTTTCAGCAATGGCATAAATTAGGCTGTTTCATTTATTACGAAATTCGTCTATTTTATGTGTGTGTTTCAAATTAATGGTTTAAAAAAAATATCATTAAGAAATATATATGCATAGCAAAAATCCCGTTGCCAATCCAATAGTTGTTCTCCGCAAGGAATTTGACGACTGGGCCGTGCTCTTCAATCCTGACACTGCGGAAGCGGTCGGCGTGAATCCCGTCGGTGTCGCCATCTGGGAAATGCTGGACGGCAAGAAAAGTGTCGAGGATATTGCTGCGCAGATAAACCGGGATTTTTCAGATGTGCCCGGCTCAGCCGCCCAGGAAATAGAAACCTTTATTGAAGACCTGTCAAAACGCGGTTTTGTCGGGTCGCAACTTGATTCAACTGTTTGATGCAAGAAAGCCCCTCCTCAATTCCGGTCATGCGCACGCCGCGCACGGTTGACCTGGAGATCACCTCACGCTGCAACCTGCGCTGCAGCTACTGTTATTTCTTTGACAATCCTGAGGTGAACTACCATGAACTGCCCACCGGTGATTGGCTTAAGTTTTTTGATGAACTGGGTCAGTGTGCGGTTATGGATGTCTGTCTGGCAGGCGGCGAACCCTTTATCCGGGAAGACCTGCCGGAACTGCTGGAGGCAGTCGTCAAAAACCGCATGCGGTTTTCCATCCTTTCCAACGGCACACTAATAGATGATATAATAGCTGAATTTATTACAGCAACAAAACGCTGTGATTCTGTCCAGGTTTCAATAGACGGCTCCTGCGCTGAAGTGCATGAGACAGCCAGGGGCAAGGGATCATTTCACAAGGCGGTTCGGGGCATAAATATACTGCGGAAACATGATATACCTGTCACTGTGAGGGTTACCATCCATCGGCATAATGTCCATGACCTCGAAAATATAGCCCATTTTCTGCTTGAGGAACTTGGCCTCCCGGGTTTCAGCACCAATGCCGCAGGCTACTTTGGCTCCTGCCAGAAAAATGCGTCCGATATGCTCCTGCGGGTTGAGGACCGGCAGACTGCGATGGAAACCCTGCTGCAGCTCGAAAAGAGATACAGCGGCAGGATAACGGCCCAGGCCGGGCCTCTGGCTGATGCCCACTTCTGGACCCGGATGGAAAAAGCCCGCAAAGAGGGAGCGCCTCAATTTGACAATGGGGGCAATCTCACCGGTTGCGGCTGCCCCACTAACAAAATTGCGGTTCGGAGTGATGGTGCCATAGTTCCCTGCACCATGCTCTCCCATATGGAACTGGGAAAGATCAACCAGGATTCCTTTCAGGAGGTGTGGCGGAAAAACAGTGCGCTGCAGAAACTTAGAGCACGCCATCATATAACACTGGAGAGCTTTGAAGAATGTGCCGGCTGCAAATACACGTATTACTGCACAGGCAACTGTCCGGGCCTGGCTTTCACCCTGACAGGCAACGTGAACCAGCCCAGCCCGGATGCCTGTCTCCAAAGGTTTTTGGCTCAAGGCGGCAAAATACCAATTCTTGCTGAAAGTGCCTGATCGTATGCCTGACATACAAATAAAAGATAAACAAGATAACGCAGGGGCAATAGAATTTCCTCTCAGTCAGCTCTACTTCTATCTTACTAAAGGCTGTAACCTTGCCTGCAGACACTGCTGGCTAGCGCCGAAATTCGATCCCCATGGCGACAAACAACCTGTTCTGCCGCTGGAACTTTTTAAACAGGCCATTGAGGAGGCTATGCCGCTGGGATTGTCAGGTGTAAAACTCACAGGCGGTGAGCCTCTGCTGCATCCAGACTTTCTTGACATGCTTAATTTTCTTAAGCAAAAGCGGTTGAAATTGACACTTGAGACCAATGGCCTTCTCTGCTCCCCGGAAATTGCCGCCGAAATATCCGGACTGGATGAATCCTTTGTTTCGGTGAGCCTTGACGGTGCAGATGCGGCAACCCATGATAAAATACGCGGGGCCAAGGGGGCTTTCCAAAAATCAACTGCCGCTGTCCGCAACCTTTCTGATTGCGGACTTAAACCCCAGGTCATCATGTCTGTCATGCATGGAAATGTTGGCCAGCTGGAAGCAGTCATAGAACTGGCGGAAGAACTGGGCGCCGCCTCTGTTAAATTCAATGTCATCCAGCCGACCGGCCGTGGGGAGAATGTCTATTCCACCTGCAGTGGGCTTACTATAGAAAATCTTATTCTCTTAGGCAGGAAAGTGGAAACGAAGATGGCGGCCAAATCCAAATTGCGTCTCTACTTTGACTATCCGGCCGCTTTTCGTTCCCTGGGCCAGTTTGTATCAGGCGATGGCTGTGGGGTTTGCTCCATCCTTTCAATCCTTGGTGTCCTGCCCACCGGCGAATACGCCTTGTGCGGCATTGGCTCCCATGTTCCGGAGCTTATATTCGGCAGAATAGCCCAAGATAACCTCCTTGAAGATGTCTGGAAGAATAATACCGTTCTTAATGAACTACGGTCGGGCCTACCAAAGCAGCTTACCGGCATATGCCATACCTGCCTGATGAAAAACCATTGCCTGGGATCATGCATTGCCCAGAATTATTACCGCACACGATCATTATGGACCCCGTTCTGGTTCTGCGAGCAGGCTGAAGCACAGGGGCTTTTCCCACCAAGCCGCCGTACTTTTCTTTGAAAATTTTCTTGATCTATAATAAAATTGAAAATTAGGAAAAATTATTGCAATGAGAAAAAAAACACCCTATACGTCTCCTGTGTTAATCCCTTTAGGTGAACTGGCAAGAGGTTCCGGAATTTGTGATATGGGAAGCCTGCCAGCCAACAGTCCCAATCCCAATGAATGCATTGCTGGCAATGGCGCCAAATTTAATAATCTCTGTATATCAGGCCATGGTGCTATTGCAAATTGCAACCAAGGTGCCGCGGTTGGCAAAAAATGATAATTATTGCATTCTCATCAGAGTAAATTCACCCTTATTCAAAGTATGACAAAAACCCCGAAACGGAAATATCTCTATGAGTAAAAAAACCCTGCGAAGAAATCCTTTTCCTGACAGCAAGGCAAGGCCAGCATACCAAACACCTGTAGTTGTCGCTTTAGGGGAATTAGCCAAGGGAACTGGGGCATGCACAAACGGTGGCAGCGACGTTGGGGGTATCCTTGATTGCCGCAATGGCGCCCATCCTGTCGGGGGGACTTGCAATTCCGGAGCCAGTTTCAATTAATGAAAAAAAATGTACCCAAGAGCAGGTTCCTTGAACTGGCTGATGGGAATTCCTGGGCTATTTCTGCAAAAGATGATGTCAGTTCTCGTATCGCCCAGTTACTGACAGAAACAATGCAGCTTGATTCATCCTATCGCAAAAGTCAGCATTCGCTTATTATAAAAAATGGTTGTTCCCTTGCCGGCCAGCGTTCCTCAGGCAAATCTTATCCGGCAATTTATTCCGCAAAAGTTCTAACAAATACAGATATCTGCCAAATTTCTTCGACGCAAAACAATGATGAGCTGGCAATTCAGCTTATGAAAATTTCGCTCGTTGTTTGTAGAGAGGTTGAAGCACATGGAGGGGTGCTTATTCATGGCGCCCTGGCGGAAAAAAACGGTGCAGGAGTTATTCTGGCCGGGCCAGGAGATGTTGGCAAAACAACGGCCAGCGAACGTCTCACTCTTCCCTGGAAATCCCTTTCCGATGACTGTACCCTGATAGTTAGAGACAGAAAAGGTTCCTACCATGCCCACCCTTGGCCGACATGGTCTACTTTTATGTTCGGCGGCACTGGCGGCAGTTGGAATGTGCAATACAGCGTCCCTCTGAAAGCAATTTTTGTATTGAAACAAAACCCAACAGATCAGGCTGAACCACTAGGTCAGGGCCAGGCGATCTGCATGCTGAATGAAACTACGACGCAGGCCTGGCATGTTTCAGAAAATGATCTGGACGAGCAAAAAAAACAGGCCATGCGTTTACAGCGCTTCTGCAATCTATGTGAATTAATAAAGAAAATACCTGCGTACTTGCTACACATCAGTAAATACGGCCCATTCTGGAAAGAAATTGACAGATTTCTCGCCCCTTTGAATTGAAGAGTCGCTATGAAGCCGAAGATCACTTCTCATTTAAATACTACCGGATTGTTGACTCAGCTCACCACAAGTAAAGCAGGTGATAATCGGACATTTTTCTGTGCCCATGCAGGTCCAAGTATGAATCCCACATTAAGCGCTCAAGACCTTCTGGAAATAAAACCATACTGCGGGAAAAAGCCAAAACCCGGTGATGTCATTTTATTCCGTGTCCCCCAAAAAGATTACCATGTAGTTCATCGAATCATCAGAATCTGTTCCAGGGGAATACAGACAAGGGGAGATAATAACAACCACACTGACCCCTGGTTCCTGAAGCCTGG
>Ga0209536_100017893_pt1 | contig 10015 bp, 7 predicted proteins | sample DeeMarSeWOR28_12_FD_187461 | JGI IMG/M metagenome (GOLD analysis project Ga0209536, IMG submission 187461) | Marine sediment microbial communities from White Oak River estuary, North Carolina - WOR-2-8_12 (SPAdes) (version 2) | ecosystem: Environmental > Aquatic > Marine > Intertidal zone >...
CATTCCCCTGTTGCTCACCGGCCGGTTCGATATCCAAGGCCTTGACCATAAATTTGCCAATGCGGGCAACCCGTTTCATCTTGTCGTGCATGGTGCCCAGCTTAGCCTGAAATAAAACCCCTTTGAGCTTTTCCACCCGTGCATCATTGGAGACCTCTAAGTCCCCCTGATAAAAGAACTGGGCATCGGACAGACGCGCCCGCAACACGCGCTCATGACCTGTGGCCACCAGTTTCATGTCTTTGGCAACGGTATTGTTGACCGCTACAAAATAAGGAAGCAGCTTCTGGGACTTGTTGACCACAGCAAAATACTTTTGATGTTCCCGCATGGCTGTAATCAGTACCTCATCGGGAAGATCTAAAAATTCTTGGTCGAATTCGCCTGCCACGGCTACCGGATATTCCACCAGGTTGTTGACGATATCCACCAACTCAGCGTCAGGCAAAATACGGCCACCCACCTTTTGGGCTGCTTTGTTAATCTCACTATCAACGGCTTTGCGGCGGTCATCCAAATCGACAATAACCTGAGCTGCTTTCAAGCGCTTGAGATAGTCATCGGCTGAGTCGATTTTTATTTTACCCGGCTGCATAAAGTAATGCCCGTATGCATATCGGTTGGCCTTAACGTTGCCCAGGTTAAAGGAGATAATCTTAGAACCCAGCAAAGCCAGGCAGGAATGGATCGGTCTGGCAAAGGCGATATCCAGATCCGCCCAGTGCATGGTTTTCGGAAATGGGGTAGCCAGGATGACTTTGGGCAGGATCGCTTTAAGCAGGGTTCGGGTTGCTTGACCGCGCTCTTTGATGACCGCGCATAAATAAGACCCTTTTTTCGTCTCTTTGACGCTTAGCTGGTGAATTTTAACACCGGCTTTCTCGGCAAATTTTTTGGCGGCCATGGTCGGCTTGCCGGAATCATCAAGCCCGACTTTGACCGGTGGTCCGGTCAGCTCTGTTTTCAGCGGCGTCTGCTTCGCGGCAACCTTTTCAATTCGAACCGCCAGTCGCCGTGGGGTCCCGTATGTTTTTGCTGATCCGTGCTCAATCCGGGCTTCGCTCATTTTTTGCTGCAATGTTGCCGCCAGCGCATCTAAGGCCGGTTTGATATAACCTGCAGGGATTTCCTCAGTTCCAATCTCAAGTAAAAATGTTTCCATATGGTCCTCGAATTTGTTCCGGGTTGCGCGTCTCGGGTTACGTGTTTTCATTTTGCCATATTTTCTTGTTTTTACACGCAACGCGGAACCCGCAACTCGCAACCTTTATTTTTTCTTATTGAGCAGCGGATAGCCCATTTCTTCACGCTGTTTCAAATAGCCTTCTGCACTCGCGCGTGCCAGGTTTCTAATGCGGCCGATATAACCGGTTCTTTCGGTCACACTGATAGCACCGCGTGCATCCAGCAGATTAAACGTATGAGAGCATTTCAGGCAGTATTCGTAAGCCGGCAAAACCAGCCCGTACTCGATCTGGCGCCTGGATTCCTTTTCATATTTTTTAAACAGATCAAATAAGGCAGGTACATCAGCTTTTTCAAAATTATAGGTGGATTGTTCGACCTCCTGCTGATGATGGACATCGCCGTATTTGATGTCCGCATTCCACTGTAAATCATAGACATTGTCCACACCCTGCAGATACATGGCTATTCTTTCCAAACCATAGGTGAGTTCGACGGAAATAGGATGCAATTCAACGCTGCCGGCCATCTGAAAGTAGGTAAACTGGGTGATCTCCATACCATCCAGCCAGACTTCCCAGCCCAGCCCGGAGGCACCCAAGGTGGGCGATTCCCAATCATCTTCCACAAAACGGATATCATGATCCAACGGATCGATGCCCAGCGCCTTCATGCTCTGGAGGTATTGCTTTTGAACATCGAAAGGCGATGGTTTCAAAAGCACCTGATATTGATAATAATGCTGCAGGCGATTGGGATTATCGCCGTAACGACCATCGGTCGGGCGTCGTGAGGGCTGAACATAGGCGACATTCCAGGGTTCAGGACCCAGCGCCTTTAAAGTCGTGGCATGGTGAAATGTTCCGGCGCCGACTTCCAGATCATAAGGTTGGACCATCACACAGCCCTTGCGGGCCCAGAATTTGTTCAGTTCTGCAATGACATCCTGAAAGTACATTTTTTCTTTTTCCTCTGTATTTGTGTTTGGTTTTTGGTGTTTAGTTTTTAGTACTTCGTATTGGAAGGTCACAAAACACTAAACACTAAATACCAAATACTAGCAGTTCAATGAACCAAGAGTCCCCGGGAATCGATATTGATATTCAGCAGCCGGGCCGCATTTTCAGATAAAAGTATCTCTTCCCATAATGGTTTCAATCTGTCAATATTTTCAATTTCACCCAGCGCCCAAATACAGCCCCCACCGCCGGCACCCGTAAATCGGGCGCCACATTTATGTGTTCGGGCGGATTTGGCCAGTCGTTTTCCAATCTTATCAAGCACATCTGGTGTCATTTTCTGACGCATGGCCGTTTCCCGATTCATCCATTCAGCGGCCAGTGAATAATTTCGATCCATCATGGCCATGACAAATTGTCGGGTGCAGTTGATGATCTCGGCCCACAGCTGCCGATATCTACCTTTAAGGAACTGCTGCACCCAGCGACTGTTAACATCTTTTGAAACATGGGGTTTACCGCAGTATGCCAAAAGCAGATGTTTTTCAAGATGTTTATGCCCTTTTTTGGGCACAACCCCTTTTTTTCTGAATTGTGGAGCCGCAACGTCTTTAGGCCATTCCCAAACATTGACACCACCGTATAGGGCTGCCAGCTGATCCTGAAAGCCACAGGGTACCCCGGCAACCGTTTCCTCCAGCCCCTGTACCAGAATAGCCATTTCCGGACGGGTCAGCGGTCGCGATAACGCTGCCTGGTGGCATAATTTTGAAAGAGCGGCTACTAGTGCCACGACGGCCGCCGATGAGCCGCCTAAAGCGCTGCGGGGTGGTGATTGGGACTCAATCCGGATATGGACATTTTTAGCGTTAAAATATACCCCCGTCGCAAACATCAGACCCAGTGGATGCGCAAAAGGCGCCTGATCGATGGAAAATTCCGCGTCTTTAAAGCCTTTTGAAGAAATTTTGATACGGCCGTTAACATACGGCATAAGCTGAACCCGGGTTCTAAGCCCGACGGCGATATTAAAGGTGCAGGGAGACAAATGTCGTAGCGGGTAATAAAAGGTACGGATATCCAATGTGCCCCCCATATCAATTCGGCAGGGGGCCGATGCTTCGATGGACTCGTTTTCAAGAATTTGTTTGAATTTGTTCGACATGAGTATTGTTTTCACCACGAAAGCACGAAAACCCTATACCATGAAAAAGGAATTAGAAAATAAAATTTCGTGCTTTTTATATTTCGTGTTTTCGTGATTAATTTTTATGCCATTCAATCCGAAATCCACAATCCGTATTCATTGCCTGATTTCTTTCAAAAACTTAAGACTACGTGGTTGCAGGCCCAAAATATAGGGAACAAATGCCTCAAGCATTTTTATGCTTTCCTTGAGCGCCTGCGTCCCAAACCGAACCCTGGAAGCTTTTCTAAGATCCCCGTTTTCAAACCAGATCAGGTGTTTGATCGTCCCCTTCGAAAGCCGGATGCGACTGCCAGAGCCAGATGCGCAATCATGGCACAGAATTGTGCCTTTGGTCATATCAAAGATAACCTGTTGGGCCTCAATCGTTTCAAGATTTTTGCGGCAACGAGCACATTGTTGCAAGTTGGGGCGATGCCCGGAAAGATAGAGCAGTCGCATTTGAAATAAGACGCTCAATTCCGCTGCAGTGACAACACCCCTATCAAGCTGGTCAAGGGCATATTTTAATAGGTAGTAAAGTTGCGCCTGTTTTTGGTTGTCTTCGAGCCAGTTATGGAGCAACTCACACCAATAACTGGCGTAAGCAGTTTTTTGAATATCGTTGCGAATCGTGCTGTACGCAGATTTTAGGGCTGCTTCCTGCAGAATGGGCAGGCCGCGCCGCTTGCCCGTGCTAACAACGATGTCAATGAGCGAAAAAAGCTCCAGAACGCCTGCAAATCGCTTTTTGCTTTTTTTGGCAGATTTTGCGATCAGCGATATTTTACCCCGCTGCAAGGATAAAAAAGTAAGGATGAGATCAAAATCCCCGTAATCTAGTCTGCGGAGTAGGATGGCAGGCGTGGAAAAAACAGACATTAAATCAAAGACCTAAGAGCGCGGTGGCAATCATGAAATAAAAGGTAACGCTGACGATATCAATGGCAGTGGTGACAAAAGGTCCGGTGGCGACCGCCGGGTCGATATGGATTCGCGCAAAAGCCATTGGGACCAGAGAGCCGACGAGGGCGGCTATAGACATAGAGCTGACGACCGCTAGGCCAACCGATATGGCCAAAGCGCTCGTGCTGTAGCGAACCTGTGCGACACTGCCAATAAGTAAGCCATAAATAACGCCTAAAATTACCCCGATCGTCAATTCCTTCAAAAGGACGGACCAAAAATCGCGAATAGCGATTCGACCCGTTGCAATACCCCGCACAACGATGGTGGAAGACTGGGTGCCGATATTGCCCCCCATACCCATAATGACGGGAATAAAAGCCGCTAGTGCGGCAACTTTGGCCAAGGAGCCTTCAAATTTGCCGATGATGAAAAACGCCAGAATGCCACCCACGCAACTGGCAAAAAGCCAGGGCAAGCGGATACGTGTGCTTTTCAAGACAGACTTGGTTTCGACAAATTCTTCGCCGACACCGGCCATTTTTAATATGTCTTCGGTGGCTTCACGTCGAAAGATGTCAATAACATCATCAACCGTTACGATCCCCACCAGCCGGTTGGTATCATCTACCACCGGTACCGCCAAAATATCATAGCGGGCAACGATTTTGGCGACTTCCTCCTGATCCATGTCGGTCTGAACGGAAAATACGTCGGTTGTCATAAAGGCTTTAAGAGGTGTTTCAGGTGGTACCAGCACCAGCTGGCGCAAAGAACTAATACCGACCAGTCTGCCATAATCATTGACCACATAAAGATAAAACGGCATCTCCACATCGGAGTATTCTTTTTGCAGTGCTTCAATGGCTTCCTTGGCGGTGGTGTCTTCTGTCAGAGCAATAAAATCCGGCACCATGATGCCGCCGGCGGTATCATTCTCATACCGCAGCAAATCTTCGACCTCTTCCGACTCATCCTTTTTCATTTTTTCGAGGATAGCGTCGGCTTTATCTTCAGGCAAACGCCCCAACAAATCGGCGACATCATCGTTGGGCATCTGTTCAAAGACGTCGACGATATCATCCAAATCAATGTCTTCAATCAGGTCTAAAAAGGTATCGACGTCCAGCTCGCTGAACAAAATCCCTTTTTGCTCGATATCGGTGATCAAATCGAACAATTGATGTTGCTGCGAAACCGACAACGCCCGGAAAACAACCGACAGGTCCGCCGCATGAGTTTTAGTGACAATATTGCTTAGGTGGGTTGTGGCCCCGCGCCTTAAGAGTCGTTTAATACTGTCCACTAATATTTTAATACGATCGGTTTGCATGTTCTAATGTTAAAAATCCTTCCAATTAGTTTTTCGGAAGCTGTATGTTGACGATTTCACCTTCTTTACCGGAAATTTCTACCGGCTCACCGTTTAACTTCAACTCCAGGCCGCTCGCATTGCCGATCAGCAAATTATAACCTGCTGTTGCTTTTTCTTCCAACTGCTCCCCGGAGCGCAAATTGTACTCTTTGGGTTCTTGATTGTCCACAATGATTTTTAGCCATGTCTCTTCAAGGGCCGTTATGTGCAGCTCCAATTTGGTGGTCGTTGCAGGTGAGTTTTTTGTTTGGGCATCTGATGAACTGAGGTCTGCGGTACGCTTTTCAGGTGCCCGATCGCTTTCGGCCGAAGTTTCAACGCTTTCATGTGGCATAACCCGATGCTGATAGTAAGAAACACCATACAAAGACAAAGCCATCAGACCCCCCACAGCGATAATCGCTAAAATCAAATTACGCCAGGAAGAAAGCGTTGTTCTGGGCGTGAAGCGCTCGGCATCGTCCAACCGGTTTATCATATTGAGCCGAGCCTCGTATAGCCTGACCGCTTCATCTGGATCCGCGCCAATGGCCTGCGCATAAGAACGCAGGAACCCCTTTACAAATACTCGATCCGGAAGCGACGCAATATCCTCTTTTTCGATCAGCGTTAAATTACTAATAGCGATGCGGGTTTCTTCGGCTACTGTTTCCAAAGTTATATTCTTCTCGAGCCGAATTGACTGAAGATAATATCCAAATGAAGAAGATTCTTTTTGAGTTTGCATAGTTTTCCAGATTTCGCTTCACAAGTTTAATGAATCACTTAAACCTAAAGCTTTTTAGACCCCAATAAACGGCTGGATCGTTATTTAATGATCTTGATATGCGACCGATTGCGAAGCTCACTCAACCAGTCGTTATAGCGATTGTTAACCGCTTCCTCATATAAAATGTCTTGAATTTCAGCTTTCACGTCAGCGATGGCTTTCGGATCCTTCGTCAGTAATTCTTCAATATAGATAATTTGATACGCATTTCCGAAAGTTAAAAGAGAACTGTATTCCCCGGCCTTCATATTTCCGACAACGTCTTGTAAATCGGGAGATAATTCGTCCAGTTTATACAATCCCAAATCCGATCCTTCAGGCATTCCCGGTGCATTAGGCGTCTCTTTGGCAAGGGTTTCAAACGCTCGGCCTTGTTTGAGCTGGTCTAAAATAGCCTCCATCCTTTTCCGAGCGCTTTGCTTTTCGAGCGCATCCGCATACGGTGCAAACCGGATTCCTATATTCCAGATGTGATATTTTGTTTCACCGGCGTATTTATCACGATGGGCATTGTAATATTCTTCAATTTCTTCATTGGTCACGACAATTTTTGATTTGACCTCACGATTAACCAAGTTGGTTCTCAAAATTTGCTGTTTTAGGTTTTCACGGTATTCTTCCATGGTTAAGCCCTGCTGGGCCAATCCGGCTCGTAAATCTTCATCGGTATAGGAACGCGTTTCTTTGATTCGCTCTATCGCCATATCTATCTGTTTGGTACTGACTTTAATATTGTTTTTCTTGATTTGCTGGTCGGCAAGTTTTTCGTCAATAAGCTTGTTAAGCAAATCAGAGCGTAATTTAAAAAGTGTTTCACGTTTTTTCTCAGGTGTGTAACCAAGAGCCTCGATATTGGTTTCATACGGTTTCAGCGTCTGATTAAGATCAAAAAGCGTTATGATTTCATCATTGACAACCGCAACAATGCGATCAACAACAGGCCCATCGGCTTCAACGTCATTTGCACTTATGCCGCTTATCAAAATCAGCAGGCACAAGAAATATAAGCATAACTTCCTTTGTTCTGTCATCCGATACATATGTAATCACTGAATGTTTGAAAAGTGTATTGGTGTTACGGCTGGCGGCCCGTATTCATCTGAAACCATATTACTCAGGTTTTTGAGTTATATCCGTACCTTCCGCATCATGATCAGGGGTATATGGGGAGCCGCTAATTTTTTCCCACTGGATACTATCGATTTCGATAGGGTAGCTTTTTTTAAGATTATTGATCCATACTTGGTAGACCTGCTCCGCTTTCTCTCGTCGCAGAAATTTTATAATCATTTCGTTTATGTCATCTTCAGAAGCCGCCGATTCAGTCTCCGAATTTCTCGTTTTTATGTTACGCTCATAATAGTCGGCGATATCTTCTGGTGAGATGACGATCTGATCCTTAAGCTCGTAATCAACCACCTTTTGCATTAGTATTCTATTCCTTAAACGCGTTTCCCATGATTCATAAGAAATAGCAGTTTTGAGCAAGGTTTTTTCGAAGGTGTCTTCAGGATAGTCGCTTTTGATGTCGTTTACGGCTTTATTCAGCTCCTCATCTGATATAGAAAGCCCGAGTTCTTCAGCTCTTTCAAGAATCATCATCTCAACAGCCAGCTGATTTAAAAGGCGTAACTGAGCGTCTCTCAGATCCTCGGGCTCATCTTTTAAATTCTGAGGGTAGGCCGATTGAATAAATTCAAATGCCTCGTTGAACTCAATAACCGTAAGCACGCGGTCACCCACACGAATTAAGGGTTCATTGCCGGTACTTGATCCTGAATTCATACAACCCGCAAATACACCCAGAATCAGCATCATTCCAATCAACCCAATCGTTTTCGCAAAAATTTTCATCATTTGTAATTCATTTGTTCTAAAATTGAGCACTTCAAATTTAAGATGTTGTCTCATTTGGATATGATAACTTGATTCTGAGAAAGGATATTAGAACCCACCTCAAAGATGTGGATAAGGGTTCATGGCAAGGCGCGGATCGGCGAGAAAGCGGAGCATACACGTTAGTATGTGAGCATTTTGAGACGATCCGCAACACAGCCATGAGCACTTATACGCATTTTTGAGATGGGTTCTGTTAAACTTTAATTTTTAACACGCTCTACTATATCTTTCAATATATTTTTAGCTTGCCTCAAATGGCTACTGCCATGATCATTCTTCAATTTTACTTTCAAAACTTGCCCCGGCGTCAGTTCATAGGACTGCGGTGCCGATTGGATTAATTCCACCAGTGCTTGGGTGTTTTGCAGGTGCGTGGCGGAAAATTGAAGATGCATCTGGCGGTCTGATAGATCTAATTTGGCAATCCCAGCCTTTTTGGCTAAAATTTTCAGAACAATCTTAAATAAAAGATTTTTGGCTTCGACAGGCGGTTTCCCATAACGATCGGTGAGCTCATTTTTAAAATCGGCGACCTCCTGCAATTCAGTCATGCGGGCCAAGCGTCGGTAGGCCATCATCCGTTGGTCAATATCCGGGATATAGGATTCTGATAAAAAGGCCGATAATCGAATATTGATTTCAGGCTCCAGCACTTCGATGGGGGGCTGGCCCTTTAATTCGGCAATGGCATTTTCCATCAGTTTTAAAAACATATCGTAACCAACAGCGGCGATATGGCCGGATTGTGAGGCGCCTAGGATGGTGCCGCCGCCGCGAATTTTCAGATCGTTCATGGCGATTTGAAAACCGGAACCCAAATCGCTATGTTCCATCAGGACCTTAAGCCGCTTACGGGCGTCAGAGGTAATGATGCTTTCGGGTGGAATAATCAAATAAGCATAGGCCTGTTCATCTGAGCGGCCGACACGGCCGCGCAGCTGATAAATCTGTGCCAGCCCGAAACGATCAGCCCGATCGACAATGATGGTGTTGGCCGAAGGAACATCCAGCCCGGACTCGATGATCGTCGTGCAGACCAACATGTCAAAATCATTTTTAAAAAAGCGATACATAACCTGCTCAAGTTCATTTTCACTCATACGACCATGGGCAATATCTAGCCTGACTTCTGGTACCAGTTGCTGCAATTTACGCGCAATCTTGTTGATACTTTGAATATTATTGTGAACAAAAAAAATCTGACCGTTACGCTGCAATTCTTTTCGAATAGCATCAATGATCAATTCTTCATCAAATTCAGAGACGGTGGTGATAATCGATTGTCGTAATTCGGGTGGTGTAGAAATGATACTGATGTCACGGATACCCACCAGCGACATATGTAACGTTCGCGGAATCGGCGTGGCTGTAAGCGCCAACACATCGACATTGTGTTTCAATTTTTTCAATTTTTCTTTGTGGCGTACCCCAAAACGTTGCTCTTCATCCAAGACAAGTAATCCCAGATCCTTAAAAGCAATGTCTTTTTGAAGCAGTCTGTGGGTGCCGATCACAATATCCAGTTTGCCGGCTTTTAAATCTGCTACGATCTGTTTTTGTTCACGCGAAGGGCGAAAGCGGCTCAGACAGGCGATGTTGATGGGATAGCGCTCATAGCGTTTGCAGAAGGTGTTGTAATGTTGTTCGGCCAGTATGGTTGTCGGAACCAATATGGCCACTTGCTTGCTGTTATAGGTCGCCAAAAAGGACGCCCGCAGAGCCACTTCTGTTTTTCC
>Ga0209536_100017894_pt1 | contig 10015 bp, 7 predicted proteins | sample DeeMarSeWOR28_12_FD_187461 | JGI IMG/M metagenome (GOLD analysis project Ga0209536, IMG submission 187461) | Marine sediment microbial communities from White Oak River estuary, North Carolina - WOR-2-8_12 (SPAdes) (version 2) | ecosystem: Environmental > Aquatic > Marine > Intertidal zone >...
GTCGCTGGTCTTACGGGATAACGCTGTACAGATCCGGGAATATGCATATCACCAATCAACAATTTGAGTTGGCGCGAGAAAAGTTGTCACTAGCCATGGACTCTATGCAGGAAATCGGCTCGAAGCGGACCATTGCCATGATTAAAAGCGAATTCGCACATGCGTTACGATACGAGAAAAATTATCTGCAGGCAGTCTCCGCCTATCAAGAAACGCTCAAGGAATGGCAGAGAATGGGTCACCGCGCGGCTGTGGCGCATCAACTGGAGTGCCTGGCATTCATCTTCAAGGCTCTTGAAAAAACGGAAAAGTCTGCAAAGCTGCTTGGGGCGGCGGAGGCGCTTCGCCAAAAAATTGAAATTGATATGACTGTGCAGGAACGCGCGGAGTATGATAACGAGGTCGCCGATTTGAGGGCAAAAATGGATGAGAAAGAGTTTGCATCCCTTTGGGCGGAAGGGCGATCTATGACAATAGAGCAGGCACTGGAGATTGCCCTGGAGTCAGGGGAAGTGGGAAAACAATAGGGTAATAAGAAAACTTCCGAAGTTATTTGACTTCGGAAGTTTTTATGCTCCATGCTTCAACTGCTTCTTGTTTGCCTTTTAGGGACAATCTTCTTGATTCATGCTCTTCTTTGGAAAGTCCTGACATTTCCATTGCTCCTTTGCCGACCAACAATTCTCCAGCCGCAGCTTGAGAACACAGTCGCGCAGTTGTGTTCACAACATCTCCAAGAATAGTAATATCTGTACGCGCCCCTTCCATTTTCATGGATCCAATGAAGGCTACACCTGTGTTGATTCCTATTCCAACAGGAATCCATGGCGTTTTTCCTGCACCGTGTCCGGTAGCGCGTAAGATTTCCCTGCCTGCCTTAATGGCAGTCGCTGCGTGATTAGGCCCAGCGAATGCGGGGGCAAAGAAGGCGGTCAATCCGTCGCCCATGAATTTTTCGATCAAGGCATTGTTCGAGTAGAGTGCTTTTGTTCCTGCAACGTAAAAACGGTGGATCAATTCACTGAATTCGCGATTTTCCAACTTTTCTGCCAGGGGGGTTGAACCACGAATATCTGCAAACAGTATCGAGATTTCTAATTCAGTGCCCCCGGGAAATCGCTCGGCAAAGCGCTCACATACGTCACACATATGCGGGTTCATGTTCGACGGTTTTACATCGAGCAGGCGTTTTGAAATGAACCCGCCGATTCCTTGAAAAGGGATGTAGCAAATCTGGCAACGCGGCTCAGTGGGCAATGCACGGAAGATTGGCCTGAAGAATGGACGCTCGAACCATGGCAGCTGCATACCTTTTATTGTTCCACCTGTGGTCAGGTAGGTGCGCCATACTTCCGAATTTATTTTGTTGTTGGATTCTGGGAATCGCTTCTCTTCCATAGAGAAAGTATAACATGGGAGAAAAACAGTTTGAAATGCAAGTTCATCAGAAGACGCAGGCAGGTTCACATGACAAAAAAAGGCTAGATGCTGTGTAGAGTGTCTAGCCTTTCTTTGTTACCTACGTGTGTTTCCGGGTGTATTGTTTCCTTGGGCTGCAGCGCCGAGCGGGTGATAGGTTGGCTCACCGCGTTGAGATGCAGACATAGCAGGAGCAGGCCTGGGCGTAGGTCGAGGCGTGGCCACTGATGGGCGGGTAGAGGCATAACTGCTTGCTTGTGAGTAGGGGCGTCTTGCAGGACGAGTATCCATGCTGAAAAGACGCTCGCCTGCCATCGAGAAAGTCCCGATAATGAGCACACGGATCAGCCAGACCATAACTGCTACGAAAACAGGTACAGCTTTTGTCAGAGTGGCGCGGCTGACGAGTGTGCTGCCCAGGGCAGTGTGATCCATCACGGCGACTGAGATACCCCACCAGGTAAGACAGGCGTTCATAGCGGCGGCCAGTAACCAGGCTCCAAACAGATACCAGACTTCAGCGGGTTCATCGCGACCCTGCTCGGGGGTGAACAGACGGGCGATGCCGGCAAAGTCGATGCCGCAGAAGGCGAACGAGAGTATGGTCGCCCAACGTATGCCCGCAAATTTGAGATCGCTGCCGAGCAGGTCTGTCAGGGCGAAGTCGGTGGTGGAATAGTTGAAGATTTCGAAAGCCAGCAGTGCGCCGACCAGGATGCCTCCAAAGAGCGTGCCGCGCGGCAGGTTCTTGAAGAGGGCTTTAAGAGAGAAAGAATTCGAGCGGAACATGAGAAACTCCTTTCATCCATCCAATATCTGTATTATAGAACAAAAGTTCTATTTGTCAAGATTTAGATTAACGAATAGCTCTGTTGATGGTTCTGCCATCAACAGAGCTATTGAGTTTCGCAACAAAGGTTTAAGTTATTTGTTGAATTCAGGGTTCATGCTGGTGTAAAGGGCAATGGTGTTGCCGGTCGGGTCGGTGAACAGGCCGAACCAGCCCGTATTTGGTATTTCTTCTTTTTCGCGCAAGATAGTTCCGCCTAGCTCAGCGGCCTTTTTCAGGTCGGCTTCAATATCTTCGCTGTTGACGTAGATGATCACATCGCCGGGTTTTACGTTCTCATCAACCTGGCTGAAGCCACCAGCAGGGCCTTCGTGGGGATCCCACATGGTGTAGTCCATTTCTTCAACATGCTCGATGTGCCAGCCAAATAGTTTCTCGTAAAATTCGCCTGATGCTTTCGAGTTCTTGGTGGGGATTTCAATATGGACAATATTTCGTTTGGTCATGATGGTCTCCTTATTAAAGTGGATAAAAGTTGTCTGTATTATAGAACATAAATTCTACAACATCAACCCCACCAGAGAACTGTTTAACCAATTTCCTCGAACAGATCTTTAACGACTTTTGTCTTGCCGTTGACGGGCGGGTAAACGCGCATGTAATTCTCATACTTTTCAAGCGCACGCGTGGCAAATCCCATTAGACCGCGGCGCATCAGAATCCCGCCTTGGGAGGCGTGACAGGCGCCAGCTTCACGTTTTGTCTCGACCACTTCACGAATGTCGATGCGGGCATGAGTGGGGAATTCAACTTCGGCCAGTGATTTCAGGTTGATGTCTTTGTTGCGACCCCACCTGGTCGGATCCATGCCGAAGAGCGGCATCAAGCGCGTGGCCCACTTCAGGAATCCGCGCGGGAACAGGTGATAGTAGAGCGCCAGCGGTTTAAACGGTGAACCGGCTTCAGGGTGGAAGGAGGCGTCATCCGCTTTTTCGAAGGCTAGCGTGGTCGCTTTCTGGATGTGAATATGGTCGGGATGTTTGTATCCGCCCAGAGGATCGAAAGTCAGCACGATATCGGGTTTGATCTCGCGGATGTATTGGACGACCTTCCCGGCAACTTCATCGACTGAATGGTTGATCTGTGCGTTCGGATGCTCGTTCTCGGGTGTGTCTGGCATGCCTGAGTCGCGATATCCCAGCAAATGGACAGCGGTAAGCCCCAGACTTTGCGCGGCGCAGCGCAGTTCGGATTCGCGTAGTTCAGAAATACTATTGAAATCTTGCAAATATGCATTATCTACGGTGCCGGCTTCTCCGAGTGTGGCACAGACGAGATGAACTTCACAGTCTTGTTGTGCGTAGAACGCCAGTGTGCCGCCCATGCCGAAAGATTCGTCATCGGGGTGGGCAAGTACAGCTAAAATTGTTCTTATTGTCATAAGTTCCTCAATGAATAGTGATTATGCCACATGATTGGATCATGGTTTTGTGTGATTCAAATCCCTTCGTTATGACGACAATCCCCGCTTACAGTCTTACTTCTTTAGCATCCCAGCCTTCTTTCAATTGTTTGGATGAATCGGTCAGTCGTACTGAGCGTCTTCTCTTTGGGATGCCTGCCGTAAGCGCTCACATAACATGCGCATCACTGCCAAGCTGACTTCTGGTCTCTCGCGCAGTAGACCTTCAAAGCTCTGTTGATCCAGACAAAGCAGATGCACATCCCCGGTCGCAGTAAGTGACGCGCTGCGTAAACTACCGCTGATCACAGACATTTCGCCGACCGTCTCACCAGCTTTGCGACGAGCAACCTCTCTCTTGCCATCATCACCATTGGCGACCAGTACTCGTACCTCCCCGGAAACAACAACATACATCTCATCTCCGGGTTCATCCTGCTCAAAGATGATTTCTCCATCCAGAAAGTGCTGTTCCGTTGCAATGGCCGCAACACGCTTCAAGTCTGCTGGGGAAAGGTCTGTCAGTAGCGGTACGCGCCGGAGCCAAAGGATGCGTTCCATGATAGAGAGAGTAGCAATTGTGTCCATAGGTTCACCAATTCGTAGTTTGTGGGCAGCAACTTCGCGGACGAAGGGGTCTGCATCTGTTTCTGCCGAACGGGGTAAGGCTTTATTTGCTCTAAGATATTCATTCGGATTGATTGCAAAGGCCGCGCAGGCGCGCAGCCAATCATCTTCTTCATGCGCTAATATTTCCACCAGTATTTCATCTAAATGGCCATTCGTCTGGGATTTTTCCACCGGTTCCCAGATTTGCAACAGCGGACGGATCAAGGCTGCATCACGGATCGTTTCGAGAGTTTCGAGCGCATTGGCACGTTGATCAGACGCCTGGCTTTGCAGGTTGTCAATTGCGACAGAGATGGTCTCACGGTCATTCAATAAACTGAGTGCCTTCAGCGCGTTCAGGCTATCATGACGGGCACGGTCGCGGAATGAATCTGCCAATAATTGTAAGGTGTCTTCTTTTGCGTGCGAGTCGATCGACAGCCAAATATCGTTGTAGCGTAATGCGCTGGAAATGCGCGCCTGTGCATGCTCGCGAAGTCTGTCCGCGGCCTGGTGGGAGGGCAGCAGTTCTAGCACCTGCAAGGCGCCATCTTCCGAATCGGGATCAGCCAATTTTGCTAACACACCATCCAATGTTTGCGAGCCGAGGCGGGACAACCCAATTACAGCCCCTTCGCGAACCCCCAGATCATTCTCGGACAGGGTATTGAGCAGGGTAGTGGATGCGGTGGCATCGCATGAACCCAGGGCAATGGCTGCGGCGCGGCGGACAGGTGAGGGGGCGTGTCGATCGTTCAGTTCGTTCTCGATGAGCGTGAAGGCTTCCAGGTCACCCCATTCTGCCATGGCTCGGATGGCGTGGATGCGGTCATCCTGCTCGCCCAGAACAGCCATGGATCGCAGCATATCTTGTGCCTCGGCATGCGGACCGAGTTTCAGCAATCCCACAGCTGCCCGGCTGCGAACGAATCCATCTTCATCCTTTAGCAAAGGTTCCAGGTAAGTTCTCAACCCGCCGGGATATTTGGTTAGCGCGGCGAGTGTTTCGACCGCCTGCGCGCGCACCTCAGTATCCTGATCGTCAAGATGAGTTGTTACCTCCAGCATGGTGCTGGCAGCCCCCGCGCGAGCCAGCGATTGCAGGGAAGCCACCTTTACATCATTGTCGGGATCGTCAAGCGCCATGACTAGGGCATCCTGCACGCGCGGCTCATCCAGGTTGCCCAGGATCTCCGCCGAAGCGCGCCGTACTAAGGGGTCATCGTGTGATATGCCTTCTAAAGCTACATCGACGGTTGTCGCATCTTGCTGGAATCCGCCGAACGGCTCATCTTCGGCCACAAAGATGGTTGGGCGCCCGGCGCGAAGCGCATCCACCAGTGAATGTTTATATGCGCTGCCAGCCCGCCAGATGACAAAACATGTCACCACGGCTGCTCCAAACCCGATCAGATATAACTGCTGCGGTGAGAAGGCTTGCTCGCCGACCAGCAGGACAGCGCCTGCAATGAAGGTACCGGCCTGCGCAGGTACGCCGCTGATAAAAGCCCGCACCTGGTCTCGGCGCTCGGACGGGACAGTGTTGAACATGGTCTGCCAGGCAGAAACGGCCACCCCCTGCATCCAGAGCATTTTGATGAAGCGGAAAATAACAATAACGGCGAAAACTTCATAAACGGCCAATGTCCCGAATCCGATCAGGTAAATGATGGGGAACAGCAAAATCATCGGCATGATGCCGAAACGTGCAAATAAACGGTTAGCCAGGAAGAGCGAGGCCAGGAACGCTCCACCGGTGCTCAGGGCGTTGAATGTGCCCAAAAAGCTCGCCAGGGCATCTTCATCCACAAATTGGACGGTTGCGGCTTTCGAAAATGGTAGCGCAATGGAAAAGAACAAGACAGAGAACAGGATAGCGGAAACCGAAACCAGACGCATCAGTTCCGAGCGGCGGACGTATTGATAGCCTTTTTGCATCTCGGTCAGGATGCCCGGTTGGGAACGCCCCACGCGTCGAGATCGGATCTCTTGCTTGGCGCGCTGACCGAGCAGTGCTCTCCCAAGTCCGAAGGCAACCAGCATCGCTCCGGACATAACCAGAATCAAGTTCTCGGTTCCGATCCATTTGACCAGCAGGCTGGTACCGAATCCGCCCAGCACCAGGCCAAGGATACTTCCGGTATTGAATAAGGGAAATAAGCGTTTGCTCTGGCGTGTATCGCACATCATGCTGGCGAGACCCCAGGAAACAAGACCGATCAACGAATTTAATACCGACATGCCCAGCCAAAGCGCCGGATACAGTAAATTCAGCTTTGTGAAGAGTAAAGCCCACCCGCCAACCAGCACCACCGCCATTACAAGCGGCAAAACCATATACAGTCTCTCAGGACGGACGCGACCTAGCAGGGCAGTGATTCCCATTGTGATAAAAAAGGAAAGTACACCGAGTGCCATGTACATGTATGGCAGGAATTCCACCCCGAAGCGTGCAAAGAACAAGGCTTCAACCCCCGTATTGCCCAGGGTATATCCGGCCGAAGTAAACAGCATCACACCGACAATGAGGCTTGCCATCCGTTCCTCGCCGGGGTGGATTTTCAGAACTTCAGCAAGACGTTTCATCTATCTGTCAGGACTCGGTTGAGACGCTTCAATTCCAGGCTAAAAAACCTGGCAACAAGGCTGCAAAACGCACCTGCCATCCAGCGCAGGCGTGGATTTTGTAACTGGTAATAGATCCTTATTTCTGTTCTTCCATCGGGCAAAGCTTTTAGGTAGGTTGTCTGCAAAACAATGAAACGCCCGGGGGTAATGCGCATTTCGACAGTGTAATAATCGAATGGACGCCAATCCAGAACGGTTTCCAGCACATCTCCTACACCGTGATCGCAATGATTGATTGCTCCCGGGCCAGTGCGCCCACCGGGACGCAGACGCTTTGTCCAGCGCGTGAACGACTCCCACCACTGGTTACGTCTTTGCGGGTCGTTCAGCCACTCCCAGATGACAGGCGGCGGCGCATCCATCTCGGACGTCAGGCTTGCATCCGCCATTTTGGACGATAAAACAATCTGATGGGTTTCCAGCAACGCCTCGTAGCGGGTCTGCAAATTCAACCCAAATGTTTTGACTGGGTTGTCAGCAAATTTCACTACTTCTAACCCATCAGGGTTTAAGTCAAGTTTCGATAAAGAATCTTGGGTGAAGAGCGCGTATCCTTGCCAGCCTACAGAATCAGCCACTGGCTCTTTCCATTCGCGCTTGCGGACAAACATCGGCGCATATCCCAGTAAGCCGTGATGGTCATCGATGCTCTGTTCAATATACTCGCCATAGTGAATAAAGAATTTCAAATCAAGATTGTTGACGTTTTGGCAGGCCGTGCAATCACAAGTATGGTGACGTTTGATGCTGGTTAGTTGATTTTTAAAGGCAGCATACGTATTCTCAATGAGTTCAAATAACGTTTCCCCACGCGATATACTTTTTTCAGGAGAATATGCAAAGACGGCGTCACCTTCGATTTGGACCGAAGTCAACAGGGGGCGTAGTCGCTCAACCAGAAATTCCAGCAAATCACCGACGATTTCCTGAGCGTGATCGGACTCGGTCCCGGCCACGTAGGCGTTATATCCGGATATATCTGCCAGCGCCAGGTAGCCGTATTGGGTGTTTACATTTGACATGTCACTCAATCAAGTTAAACGGCCGCTTGAGCGGAAGACAGTTCTTCCTCGATAAGTTCGGATGTGGTGTGGAAACTCTCCTCTATCTCTTTTGCTATCATTAATTTAAACATTAGGCGCATGATCCAGCGCGGCACAGGTACGGAAATCATCTTCGAATGAATATGCAGGCGAGTACCCTCATTATCCTGAATAGGCTCTAATCTCCATGTTTCCCGAAAGATATTCTTGCCTTCTTCTGTTTCTTTGGTCAGATAGTCAAAAGGCCGCCAGTCAAGAATTGTCTCTACCATTAAATTTTTTAATTCTTTTCCATGCGCACAATGGTTGGTAGCGCCTGGACCATTGCGCCCACCGGGACGGGATTTTGCAGTGAAAAGATTTTTGGATCCAGAAACCAGGGTTCGCTTTTCCGGATCAGTGATCCAGTCCCAGACAATCGGCTGCGGTGCATAAAAATCATGGCTCATTGAAAAATCCGCCTCTTCGGGCGAGACAAATACACGCCTGGCTTCTACGATGGCCATATAACGGTTGTGTAAGTCAATACAATGGATTCGAATTTCACCGAGATGTTCGTAGCTTTCAGATTGCTCATGGACTCCCTCGGGCTGGATGCTCATAGTCTGGAAAGCTCGTCCTGTGCAAAGGATATATGCGCTCCAACCCGTGTTTTCGGTAACATGGTTTTTCATCAAGCGGTGGATCAGGTTCACATCCGAGCCGACCAGTTCACGAATGCCCGAAACTTCCTGCACGATGTAGTCCCCATGATGGACGAAAAATTTCAGATCCAGGGTCGGGATGGATTGACAGGCATTACATGTGCAAGTTGTGTTTTGCCTGGAAACATCACGTTGTTTTCGGAAAGCAATGTAGGTATTTTCAATAAGTTCTAATAATCTTTCACCGCTAGGGGTATTCGCCTGGGGAACGTAAGCAAATACTGCATCCCCCTCTAATTTGGAGATCGTTAGAAGAGTTTTGAATTCTTTTACGATTGATTCAAGTAAATCGGTGAGTATTTCGTGAGCGTGCTCCAGTTCCACTTTCGCTAAATAAGATGTGAATCCAGAGATGTCTGCGATGACAAGATATCCGTGCTGGGTCTTTTCATCCATGCTACCGTCCCTTATCGTTTTGAAAACCAATAATATTCCGCATTATAACGCAATTAATAAGGTAAAAAAACTCCCATTCCCCTAAAGTATCAACTTGGTTTATTATAGGGATATGCCGATCAATAAAATGAATTATCAATCTGCATTGCAAGATTTTAACGAAGCTCGCCTGAAAGCCTCCCTGCAGGAAGCCCTTGCCCGATTGACGGGTAAATCTAACGAGCTGCTCTCTTATGATGAAGTTGCGCAGAAACTAAAACTTCGCGTGCAATCCGATCGCGGTGTCCATGAAATCCCGGTCAAGGCGATTGTTGGCAGTGTTGGCCGCTATACTGACTTTACTCGCACATTTATGCCTCGCAGGCCCGAAGACCAGGAACGCTGGGTGCGCGTAAAATCGGTTATGGATGATCCTGTTGGGACCGGCTTAGATCCGATTGAAGTTTACAAGGTGGGGGATGCCTATTTTGTACTGGATGGGAACCATCGCGTTTCAATCGCTAGGCAGGAAGGATTTGAGTTTATCGAGGCCCATATTATCGAAGTCAAAACCGATATTCCAGTTACTCCCGATCTGCAACCGGATGACTTGATCATCAAAGCGGAATATGCTGAATTCCTGGAGAAAACTGAGATTAAGAGCCTGTTCCCCAATGTAGACTTGAGCGTTTCAGTCCCAGGACAATACAAAAAACTGCTGGCGCATATTGAAGTCCACCGTTATTTTATGGGGATTGACTTTCAACGCGATGTGCCTTATCAGGAAGCGGTTAAACATTGGTACGAAATGGTATATACGCCATTTATTGAGCCAATCCGAGAACAAGGCCTGTTGCGCTGGTTTCCAGAGCGGACGGAAACTGACCTTTATCTGTGGGTTTCTGAGCACTTGACAACTCTACGGGATGCGTTAGGCTGGTCTTTTAGTCCGGAAGTAGCAACAACTGATTTGGCAAAGAAGAAA
>Ga0209536_100017895_pt1 | contig 10015 bp, 7 predicted proteins | sample DeeMarSeWOR28_12_FD_187461 | JGI IMG/M metagenome (GOLD analysis project Ga0209536, IMG submission 187461) | Marine sediment microbial communities from White Oak River estuary, North Carolina - WOR-2-8_12 (SPAdes) (version 2) | ecosystem: Environmental > Aquatic > Marine > Intertidal zone >...
AGGATTGCCGCCACGCACCGACCCACCGCCAGCCCGGAGCCGTTAAGCGTATGCACAAGCTCGGTGCCTTTTTTGCCTTTTTGCTTAAAGCGGATATTGCCGCGCCGCGCCTGAAAATTTTCAAAATTGCTGCAGGATGAAATTTCACGGTAAACCCCCTGAGCCGGCATCCAGACTTCGATATCATAGGTTTTAGCGGCTGAAAATCCCAGGTCGCCGCTGCACAGCTCAATGACCTGGTAGGGAAGTTCAAGTTTCCTTAATATGGTTTCGGCATTGTCGAGCAACGATTCAAGTTCGTCATAGGAGGTTTGCGGGGTGGTGAATTTGACCAGCTCAACCTTGTTAAATTGATGCTGGCGAATGAGCCCGCGGGTGTCTTTACCGTAGGATCCGGCTTCGGATCTAAAGCAGGGCGTGTACGCTGTATAGTATATCGGCAACTGCGCTTCATCCAAGACCTCATCCTGATGAATATTGGTCACCGGCACTTCAGCCGTGGGAACCAGAAAATACTCCCAATCCGCCAGTTTAAACAGGTCTTCTTCAAACTTGGGCAGTTGTCCGGTATGGGTCATGCTCTGCCGGTTTACCATAAAGGGCGGCAGTGTCTCCGTATATCCATGGGTTTGGGTGTGAATATCGAGCATAAAATTGATCAGCGCTCTTTCCAATCTGGCGCCGGCACCGAAGTACAATGGAAAGCGGGCTCCCGTAATTTTAGCAGCGCGCTCAAAATCCAGGATGCCAAGTGCTGAGCCGATATCCCAGTGCGGTTTGGGTTTAAAATCAAAATCCGGCGGATCACCAACCGTTCTAATAACAGGGTTGTCGGTTTCATCCTTGCCCAGCGGCACAGACGCATGCGGGATGTTCGGCAAACGCAGTAATATCTTCTCAAATGTCTCTAAAATTTCGGCCAATGCTTTATCCAGCGCCTTAATCTTTGATGACACCTCACGCATTTTGGCGACAACGGTGTCGGCATTGTCACCAGCCTTTTTCATTTCCGCAATCTGGTCGGAGACCACATTGCGCTGATGCCTTAAGTCTTCGAGCTCTTGCAATATGGCTCGGCGCTCATCGTCGCACGTTTTAAAGGCATCCAGATCGGTTGATTGGCCCCGCGTCTCCAAAGCCTTTTGAACGGTTTCTAAATTTTGTCTAACGAACTTGATTTCCAGCATTTTTTTCCTTATAATAAAAGGTTCTGATGGTGTTAAAATTTCAGGATGAAATATTGGCGCAATTAGCATGGCAGGGCGGTATAGTCAATGATTATTGAAGATTAGCACCGCCGACATTTTTTATCTTTTTAAATTTAATAGCGTACAATGGAGTCGTCATATGGAGGAAATCCAAATCGTCAAAAGCCAGATTCGTGAGGAAATCGCTGAAAAATTTGCCGCCCTTTCGGCTAACGAAATCGCTGAAAAAACAAAAGCGATTGAAAACAGACTCTTTGATTTTGCCAATTTTCTGGAATCAAAAATAGCCCTTTTGTATGTAAACAATGAACATGAGGTGCAATCCGAAAACATCCTCAAGCGCGCCTATAGTTACAATAAAATCGTTGTCCTGCCGGTCTACAACACCGAAAATTTTGAAATGGAGCTGAAAAAAGTCGATGATCTTGAAAAAGATCTGGTTCCGGGCCCGCGCGATATTCTGCAGCCCGATGAATCCCGCTGCAAGATCGTTCCGATCGACAAGATTGACATTGCCATTATTCCAGCAGTGGCCCTGGATGAAAAAGGCGGCAGAATCGGTTCCGGAAAAGGGTATTATGACCGGCTCATACCCAGACTCGCCATCACCACCCGTAAGGTTGCGCTTGCTCTTGAAGAGCAAATCGTCCCACAGGTCCCCATCGAATCTCACGACAAGCACGTCGATATTATCATCACCGAAAATCGTGTGATTTATAAAATCTGACCCGGCAAACCCTGTAACGCTTTAGGCCGTCTCAGTCCCGGCATGCTCTCGCTATGCACTGTGTCGATATCTCGTCTATTATTCGGCAATTTGGAGATTTATAGTGGTTGTCAAAAAAACGTTCCGGTATTCGAACGTTTTTTTCTACAACCACTTATGCCGCGTTACTTTAATTCGGAATAAAATTATGAAAAGCGGTATAATACCCATCCAAGCTTCTATAAATGGCCTGTTTTTTTGTTTGATGTTTTGATTATTGTAATATTTCATCAAAGGATCAAGGTCTTTTTTTTATGGAAGTGGAAAAATACCAGTCCGATCAAGACTGCCCGGCATTTAGCGATAAGGAGAAAAATCAGTAAAGTTGCCCCTGGATAATCTTGACCTGAACCGGTCGAATTGGTAGAAAAGCAGAAATGAACAAGGAAGCCATTAAATACACACGCCAGCGGGAGGAGATGGTCAAGCACCAGATCGAATCCCGTGGAATAACAGACCCCAGAGTGTTGCAGGCACTTCATGCAGTTCCTCGGCATTTGTTTGTCAGTGAAGCTTTAAGGGATCAGGCCTACGGGGATTACCCCCTGCCTATCGGCGAACAACAAACCATCTCCCAGCCCTATATTGTTGCCGAAATGACCCAAGCATTGGGGCTTGGCAAAGATGACCGGGTTCTTGAAATCGGAACCGGCTCTGGATACCAGGCAGCTGTTTTGGCCGAAATCGCATATCGCGTATACACCATTGAAAGAATCCGCTCGCTGTATATACAGGCTCGAAATCTGCTGGACAAACTGCATTATCACAATATTGTCATGCGTTGCAGCGACGGCACTGCGGGGTGGCGGGATGAAAGCCCATTTGACGCCATCATTGTGACGGCAGGAGCCCCTGACGTTCCTGAAAAACTATTGGACCAGCTGGCGGATGGTGGACGCATGGTGGTACCGGTAGGCAATCAACACTCACAGGATCTCATCAAGTTTACCAAGGATAAAAGCGGTATCCATAAATCCAATCTGGGAGGATGCCGCTTTGTGAAACTCATCGGCGCACACGGCTGGAAAGAAAACAGATAAGGAGGACAAAAAAACAATTGACCTGGAAAGAAGCATTTTTTGCCAGCCCGGGGCCGACTTCTGTCAAAAAAGCCGGGCTCTTGTCGCTAAAAGGACTGTGCATGGGATCAGCGGATGTGATCCCCGGTGTTTCCGGCGGCACGATTGCTTTGATTACCGGAATTTACGAAGATCTGATTCGAGCCCTGAAATCAATTGACGCCACAATGGCAAAAAAGGCACTCAACTTTGACCTAAAGGGTGCCCTGGCCAGCGTTCACATTCGTTTTTTGCTTTGCCTTTTTGTCGGAATCGGTATCGCCATCATCAGCCTGGCACGACTGATGAATTTCCTGCTGAATCACTATCCGGTATTTACCTGGAGCCTTTTCTTTGGCCTTATTGCGGCATCCATATTGGTTGTTAGCCGGCAGGTGGCAACCTGGGGGCCCCGCACAGGCATCAGCCTGGTTGTCGGAACCGTTGTTGCCGCTTTCATTGTAAACTTAATACCGGTGAGCACTCCAGAAGCACTCTGGTTTATTTTACTGTGTGGAATCATCGCCATTTGCGCCATGATCCTGCCGGGCATCAGCGGTGCGTTTATATTGCTGATATTGGGCAAATATGAGTTTATCACCGCCACTTTAAAGAATCCTTTTTTGCCCCAGAACCTGATGATCATTATCATATTCTGCCTGGGATGCCTGATCGGCTTGCTCAGTTTTTCCCGGCTGCTCAATTTTTTGTTAACAAATTTCCGCCAGCTCACGATGGCGTTTCTCACCGGCCTGATGGTTGGCTCCATGCCAAAAATCTGGCCGTGGAAGGAAATACTTGAAACCAAAATCGTTCGAGGAAAATCCCATGTGATCTGGGGTGCCAACATAATGCCGGAAGCAATGAGCGCTGAGCTGTTGCTGGCGCTGGTTCTGGCAATCATCGGATTTATTGCTGTGCTGATTATTGAACGGTTGGCCAGAGTAAGAGAAAGCGACTAAAGTGAACTAAAGTTGGAAGTGACTAAAGTTTTGGTGTCGCTGCGCTCCATCTTATATATTAAGATGATAGAATTCCTTAACTTTAGGCACTTTAGCTCACTTTAGGCACTTTGGCTCATTTGTTTCCAGTTTTTCTTCAAGAAATCTGACAAAGGCCGCAGACAACGGTGAGGGGCTGCGATATCGGTGTCGCGTAAGATAAAAACTGCGCTTAAGGTCCAGACCATCTACTTGAAGTGCACTAAATTTGCCCGCCTGAAGATCCTCGGCAACGGCCAGCGTCGAAATAATCGATACACCGGCGCCGGATTTAATCCCCTGACAAATTGCCTGGGTGCTTCCCAATTCGGCAATAACCTTTAGACTTTCAACGCTGTGCCCGAGGCCCATGAGGCTTTGATGCAATGATTTTAAAGTTCCGGAGCCACGTTCCCTTAGAATGAATGGTTCTGAAACAAGCTGTTTTAAAGACACGCGCTTTTCATCGGCCCAGCGGTGATCCGCCGGCACGATCAGGCGCATCTCATCTTCGATTAATTTCTTTTGAATGATTTTTTGGGTTTCTGCTTTCGCGCCAACAATACCCAGTTCCAAACTTCCGTTTAAAATGCTTTCAATAATATGATCCGTATCCCCGATAACTAAAGAGACGATTACATCCGGATACTTTTTTTTGAAATCACCGATCAGTTGCGGCATCAAATATGTCCCGGGTATCGTACTGCCGCCGATAACGAGGCGCCCCCGTATTTTTCCATTGTACTCCGCCAGAGCGGTTTCGGTTTCATCACGCAGGGCCAGCATTCTTTTTGCGTAACCATACAACAGTTCGCCGGCTTTGGTGGCAGTGGCTTCTTTGGACAGACGGTCAATCAGCCGGCAGTCAAAATGCGTTTCCAGGTCTTTGATGTGGCTGCTGATGGTGGGTTGGGAGAGGTGAATGGCTTTTGCGGCCTTTGAAAAACTTTTAAGCTCGATGACCTTGCAGAAAATATTTAGCTGCCAGAGATCCATCAGGTTGTCCGCGCTTAACGCTGCGTTTCAGGCTCAAGGGCAAATTTCTGTTTCAGCTTTTTTTGAACCAACTTCGGTACCATACCGTCGATATTGCCTCCGAATTGAATGGCCTCTTTTATGATCGAAGAACTGGTGAATATCCAGCGCAATCCGGTCATCAGAAACACCGTTTGGACCTCGCGATTTAACCGCCGGTTCATCAGCGCCATCTGGAATTCATACTCAAAATCAGACATCGCGCGTAGTCCCCGAAGAATCGCATGCGCTTTGCGGCTGGCGGCATAGTCCACTAAAAGGCCGTCAAAGCTGTCGATTTCAACGCCTTTAAACTTTTTCAGGCAATCTTTGAGCATCTCCAGCCGTTCTTCGAGGGGAAATAGATATTCTTTCTTCGGATTATACAGGATCGAAACAATAAGCTTATCAAATAATTTTAGCCCTCTTTCAACAATATCAATATGACCGTTGGTAACCGGGTCAAAAGAACCGGGGTAAATAGCGACTTTTGGCATATTCGCTCAATCCTTTGTCGGTTGGTGTTGGAACAAGAACTGATACCTTCAAAACAGATAGAATATGATAATGCAACCTATTGATATTTTGGACTCATACCATATAAATCAAAAAAGAAACAAGCGTTTTTCCGTATCTTCGCTGGTCGGAAATTTTAAATCCGGGCAATGTTTTAGGAATCGGTTCGAGGCGTGAGTGTTCGAGTGCCAGCCGGGAACCGCTTTCCAGGCATCGACTCGTGTCAAGATTTGATAAGGTCGACTGGATCATATTTTTATTGTAGGGCGGGTCTAAAAAAACAAGATTGAAGGCGGATCTGTATGAACGGATGATATTTAAGTTATTGAATATGTTGCATTTGATCGTGTTGGTCCTGTTCTCCAGTGAACACGCTTTTATATTTTTTTCTAAGGCTGTCAATGCTGCTTTATGATCGTCTGCAAATAAAACGGATTCAGCACCCCGGCTTAAGGCTTCGATACCCATCGCCCCGGTTCCCGCATACAAATCCAGGACCCGTGCCCCCCGAACGCTGTCTCCGAGAATATTAAAAATGGATTCACGCACCCGGTCAGCCGTCGGCCGCGTTTTTAGGCCGCGCACGGTTACCAGTTTTCTGCCCTTCAACTCCCCGCCGATAATTCGGATGGTCATAATTTAATCGGCCTTATAATGACAAGTTTCCAATTGATAAACACGGGTTTATTTTAGGTGTTCGGTGTCACCAAAAGGTGGGTTTCGGGGGTCAGCATTGATCAAGCTGAAACATCCCAAGGTCGCCCCTCCGCGGCTGCCTTTTGATGGCTGGCCCTGAGGCCAGCCCTACTGGCTGACGGCCGGAAGCGAGAAGCCAGCGGCAAACCGTTGAGATCCGTTGCGCGGCCGCAGTCGCACCGCGCGGCAAAGACCTGAAACCCGAAACCTGAAACCTGGCTAATTAAGGCTCTTGATTTTCTTGTGCAGATAACTCCTCCCCACTTTCAAGGTCTTGGCGGTTTTGGTAATATTGTTTTCGTTTTGTATCAGTTTTATTTTAATAAATTCTTTTTCAAACGCTCTGCGGGCTTCTTTAAAATTGTTTAATTTCATAAATGGCGCCGAAACCGCATGGGAGGGGTTACTTAAGCCGCCGGGCCGATAGGATTCGGGTATATCCTCCGGGTCAATCGTATCTTTCGCAACCATAATCGCCAGCCGTTCCACCAGGTTGCGCAACTCCCTGACGTTTCCCGGCCAGGCATAATTGCTCAACATGCTTATAGCAGCCGGGCTCATCAATTTGCGCTTGCTTCGATTCTGAACAGCAAACTCTTCTAAAAAAGCTTCTACCAGTAATGGCAGGTCTTCGATGCGATCTCTTAAGGGTGGAACATGGATGGGGATCACATTTAGACGATAAAAGAGGTCTTCTCTGAATGTTCTCTTTTCTATTTCTTCTTCCAGATTTTTATTGGTTGTAGCGATCACTCTTGCATTAAAACTGATGGGTCGGTTTCCGCCAACCCGCTGAATAGTTTTTTCCTGCAACACCCGCAATATTTTTGCCTGAGAGCTCAAGCTCATATCCCCGATTTCATCCAGAAATATAGTGCCGTTATTGGCCAGCTCAAATTTCCCCACTTTTTTTGCAGCGGCACCTACAAATGCGCCCTTTTCATGGCCGAACATTTCACTTTCCATAAACTCGTCGCTGATGGCCGCGCAACTAACATCAATCAGCGGTTGTTCGGCTCTGGGGCTGAGCCGGTGGATGGTGCGCGCGACCAGCTCCTTACCGGTGCCATTTTCTCCGCTAATCAGTATCCAGGTATCCGTGGGAGCTGCGACTTCAATATTCCTTCTTAATTCCTTTGTCCTTTCGGAATCTCCGTCAATTGAATGTTTTTCCAGGGTCTTGGTACGAAGATATTTGTTTTCTTCTTCAAGGCGTCTGAAATTTAAAGCATTGTTGATTGCTAAAATAATCTTGTCGATCGAAAGCGGCTTTTCAACCAGGTCGAAAGCTCCCAGTTTGGTGGCTTTAACTGCCGTTTCGATCGTTCCGTGGCCGGTAATAATGATGACCTGGATGTGGGGGTTGAACTTTTTGATTTCCTGCAACGTTTCAATCCCATCAATCCCCGGCATCCAGATATCAAGCAAAACCACGTCCGGTGATTCAGAATCGATGACTTTTAAAGCCTCATAACCGTTGACGGCGGTTGAAACCTCATACCCCTCATCGGAAAGCAAGCCACTTAAGGATTGAACGATCGACTGTTCATCATCAACGATTAACACGGATGGTAACATAAATCCTTACTCCCACTCTTTTATTAAGATTTAACTCAATGGGCTGGGTACACCAGGCAGCGGGTTTTAAGCCGGGGCAAAGCGCATGGAGCATGGCGCATAGTGTTAAAAATCCCAACCCCCTATTCGTTTACGCTTTGCGCTCTGCACTATGCGCGGTTACACCGGCAGCTCGATAACGAATTTGGCGCCCCGGGGCGTGTTGTCCTGAACATTTATCATCCCGTTGTGATCGGCGATGATGGTGTTTACAATCGTCAGACCCAGACCCATCCCTGCTTTTTTAGTGGAAAAATTGGGCTGAAACAATCGGGTCTTGTCTTCATTGGAAATGCCCTGGCCGTCATCGGCAACTTCCATTCGAACCTTTTTTAAAATCGGGTCATGGGCCACACCAATCGTAATATTGCCAGCGCCTTTAATGGCACTAATCGCATTGTCAATCAGGTTAATTAACGCCTGCTTCATCTGCTGCCGATCAAGATTTAGGATGGGGATGCCACTGGTGTTTTTGATTTTAAAATTGACGCTCGGGTGCCCTTCTCGATAAAGTGCTATGGTTTCTTCAATAACCGGCATCAGATGGCAGGGAACCGGATTCGCGCTGGGAAAACGCGCAAAAGAGGAAAATTCATTCACCAGATTGCGAATCAACTCCACCTGACTGATGATGGTATCGGTACACTCCTCAAATACCGTATCATCTACAAATTGAGCATATTTTCGTTTGAGCCGTTGTGCGGAAAGGGCTATCGGGGTCAGGGGGTTTTTCACCTCATGGGCGATGCGCCGTGCGACTTCACGCCAGGCTGCCATGCGCTGACCTTTTTCCAGTTCTGTCAGATCGTCAAATACCATCAGGGTTCCCATGTGGCGCCCGGTATCGTCCTTCAGCGCGTTTACAAAAATAAGAAAGCTTCTGGGTCTGCCTTCAATCGTGAGTTTTAATGGTAACTCAACAGTGTCTCCGCTCGAAAGAGATAAGTTGTCCATAATTTCATTGGCCAATTCCAAAAACGGGCCGTTTAATAACGCTTTATAGCTTTTATTCAGTATTTGTTCGGATTTGAGATTCAGCATCTTTTCAGCGGACTTGTTCATGGTCGAAATGATGCCTTTGGCATCCAGGGTAACGACACCGGCGGAAACACTTTTTAAAACGATTTCCATAAACTGCCGTTTTTCTTCTATTTCAATATTCTGTTTGCGCAGCATCCGGGCAGAAAGCTCCAGTTGCCCCCGGCTGGTTCGAATGTCCTGGGTCATCTGGTTGAAGGATTTAACCAGGCTTCCGAATTCATCATCAGCCACCGGATCAATGGTATAGTTAAGCTCACCATCGGCGATCCGACGGGTTCCTTCCGCCAGTTCCTTAATCGGAAGGCTGATTGATCGCGCCATATAAAAACCAAACCACACGGCACAAAATAAAACCAGCAGCGCCACAATCGACAGCGATATGTAATAGGTTATTTGAATCGGCTTTTTCAGCAGCTTTATCTGCTGGTATTCAGCAAATCCGCGGCGGATAAACTGCAGATTTTCTGAAAGATCCGGTGGAATCAGCTTGGTGGCGACTACAAAACCGGTGGCTTCATCAGGTTGCACCGCAAACGGAACCGTTGCGATGGTTTTGACAAACTCACCGGATGGAATCGTTTGCGAAATGGATCGAATCCCGTCCGCCGGTATGTCTTTTTGAAAGTCCTCGGCTGAAATAATCCCAAAATATTCGTTTTCAAGTTTGGGCGCCAGAGCAAAGGTCAGCCGTTCGGCATTGGCCGCATACACCTCAACAGCGTCAAGGTTAAATTCTCTTTGCACAATTCGAATATAATGGGAAAGGGCCTTGGGATTTTTTTCATCCAATAAATTTTTTGCTTTCAACTGATAAGATATTCTTTCAAGGAAAAATTTGTTGTTCTCCTCTGTGCGACTGTATAGGCGCCCGCCGACCCACAATGAATTTTCAAGTGCCTGTTCGACCGGCACATCGAACCAGAACTCGATACTGGTGGTAATGAAATTAAGTGCGAAAAAAAATAAGACAATGGTGGGTAAAAGGGTTAAGGATACAAAGGCGATGACCAGTTTGGTCCGAATTTTGGCACCCAGTACATTGCGCCTGCGATCATAAATGAGTTTTACCAGGTTTCGGAAAACAAGATAGATCATCAAGATCAGCAACAGCAAATTAAT
>Ga0209536_100017896_pt1 | contig 10015 bp, 6 predicted proteins | sample DeeMarSeWOR28_12_FD_187461 | JGI IMG/M metagenome (GOLD analysis project Ga0209536, IMG submission 187461) | Marine sediment microbial communities from White Oak River estuary, North Carolina - WOR-2-8_12 (SPAdes) (version 2) | ecosystem: Environmental > Aquatic > Marine > Intertidal zone >...
CGCCCACATATCTCTGTCGTAGTGTGCAGTTTTGACGATTTTTCGTATGCGTGAAGCCAGGTTGCGTACTCTTTCAGGATGGGCGGCCTGTGGCTTCTTATTGCCGGCTACAATTACGGCCTTGAGTTTTTTGGCTCCCATGACAGCACCGAGGCCTCCGGAGCCAGACGCTCCCTCTTCTGCAAAAATAGTAGCAAAAGAAACCTTGTTTTCAGCAGCAGGACCGATAGTCAGTACGCTGACCCCCCGCCCGTGCTTGGTTTTTAGAATCTCTATTGTATCATATGTGGTTTTCCCCCATAGATGGCTTGCATCATTCAGGTGGACTATGCCGTTGTCAATGAATATGTAAACCGGCTTCTCCGCTTGGCCATGTACTACCAAGGCGTCATAACCGGTGTATTTGAGGGCCACCCCCCATTTACCCCCGAGATTACCATAGGAAAAGGCCTCGGTATCTCCATGAAATGATTTTCCGCAGACCTGCCACCGGGAACCCGCGAACCCGGGAAAACCGGCCACCGGACCCGTGGCGCAAATCAGACAATTGTCCGGATCAAAGGTTTTGGTCCGTGGAGGAACCATATCCCAGTAGAGTTTTGCGGCAAGCCCCCTGCCGCCGATAAAGCTGTGGGCGTAATCGGCGGTGGGCAATCCGGTGGTCACACCCGTAGACAGGTCCGCTTTTAAAATTTGTCCGGCGTATCCGAATAATGTCATTTTCTCTCCAAATGAGGTGATAAGCCCCCTTTTCCCTGGCCTCTGTATTCCAACGGCATTTATGGGTGGTAGACCTTTTTTTACCCTTTTTTTATTGATGGGATGTTCTGAGAGGTGCTTATGGCACCAAAGAAGATAATTGTTTAAAGCAGAGGTGGGTATTTTTCTTATCCTGTTATTATAAACCTGCAAAGCCTCATTTATCACCCTGTGTATTCTCTGTTTGTTTATCGCGGATATGAAAAGTACAGGATAATCCGTGAATGGCTGGGTTTTGTCCTTGATCTTCTTCTCAATCTTACTTGCTGAATTTGAGTCTTTTTCAGCTAAATCCCATTTATTTACCAGCAAGACAAGACCTTTATTATTACTGAGAATGATATTCATTATTTTAAGATCCTGGGATTCTATGCCAGTTGTTGCATCGATCATAAGAAGGCAGATATCAGAGTTTTCTATTGCTTTTACAGCCCTTAGTGTAGAGTAGAATTCAACATCCTCGTATACTCTTGATTTTTTCCTCAATCCGGCAGTATCGATAAGAAAAAAATCGTGACCAAACTTCTTATATCTTATGAGAACCGAATCTCTGGTTGTTCCGGCTACCGGAGTAACTATATTCCTGTTTTCGCCCAACAGGCTGTTAAGCAGTGATGATTTTCCCACATTTGGTCTTCCGACAACTGCTATCCTGGGGAGTAATTCTTCCTGCTCAGCTTTTTCTTCAGGCAGGCTGTTCACTATTTTATCAAGCAGATCACCTGTTCCTGAACCATTTACAGATGATACAGGAAAATAATCACCCAGTCCCATCTTGTAGAATTCGGCGGCTTCAAGCAGTCGGCTGTTGTTATCCACCTTATTAACCACCGGTATAACATTTTTGCCCGATTTTCTCAGCATATTCGCAACTGACATATCCAGGTCGGTAACGCCTGCGGTAACATCAACCATAAAAAGTATCAGTGCTGCTTCTTCAATTGCAATTTCAACCTGCTTGTTTATTTCACTCTCAAAAATATCATCAGAGTCATTTACATAGCCTCCTGTATCAATAATTGAAAAGAACTGTCCATTCCATTCAACCTTGCCATAGTGTCTGTCACGTGTGACACCGCTGATCTCATCAACAATAGCCTGCCTCGATTCGGTGAATCTGTTAAACAAAGTTGACTTGCCCACATTGGGTCTTCCCACTATCGCAACTATCCTGTTCATCATATATTATTCAATAGCCAAATTTTTTAAGCACACCTGGCCTGTCGCGCCAGTCTTTGGTGACTTTCACGTAAATCTCGAGATATACCTTTTTACCAATAAATTCCTCGATGTCTATCCTTGCTTCGGTGCCTGTCTTTTTAAGCATCTGCCCCCTGTGACCAATGATAATCCCTTTCTGGCTTTCCCTGGTAACATGGATTATGGCTCTTATATCCACTATCCTGTCCTTCTCTTTATAACTTTCTATTTCAATCTCAACTGAGTAGGGTATCTCCTTTTTATAATTATTCAGAATTTTTTCACGTATAATCTCTGTTACAAAAAATCGTTCATACCTGTCGGTGAGCTGATCTTTCGGGAAATATTCCGGACCCTCGGGCAATTTTTCAAGGATAATATTGAGCAGGTTTTCTGTATTGAATTTCTCTTTTGCCGATAGCGGAACTATAACTGCCCCGGGTATGATAACCTCCCACTTTTCAACAAGCTGGTCAAGTAATTCCTGGTTACCAAGGTCTATCTTGTTTATGACCAGTATCACGGGTATTTTTGATTTAATAACCCTGTTGAGTGTTTCCTGGTTTTTGTCTATCTTTTCCTTGACATCAGTAACGTAAATGATCAAATCTGCGTCACTTATCGCTGTATATACCGATTGCATCATTGCTTCCTGAAGCTTGTACGCGGGTTTTATTATTCCGGGTGTATCTGAAAATACTATCTGGAACCCATCACTGTTAAGTATGCCCAGTATCCTGTGCCTTGTTGTTTGTGATTTTGAGGTAATGATTGATAATTTTTCCCCGACAAGAGCGTTCATCAGTGTTGATTTTCCAACATTGGGATTACCCAGTATATTAACAAAACCCGATTTATGATCCATTTGGTCTGATTTATGATCTTCTAAGAATATTTATCTCTTTATCAGTGAGGAACCTCCATTTGCCCCTTGGAAGGTTCCTTTTAGTAAGGCCGGCAAAATATACCCTGTCAAGCTTCTTTATCCTGTATCCGAGTGATTCAAACATTCTTCTGATCACCCTGTTCTGTCCAGAATGGATTTCAATTCCCACCTGGGTCTTGTCTTCGGGGTCGGGGTAAGCAACAGAATCTGCTGCGACTATTTCACCTATATCTACACCCTCGGTAAGCCTGATCATATCATTTCGGGTGAGGGGGCGGTTCAGATAGGCATGGTATATCTTCTTTTGAGCATGTGAGGGATGGGTTAATTTCTTTGTTAGTTCACCATCATTGGTAAGAAGTAATAAACCTGTTGTATCCCGGTCGAGTCTTCCTACCGGGTATACTCGTTCGGCACATGCATTTTTTATCAGATCAGTTACCAGCTTATCGGCATGAGGATCATCAGTTGTGCTGACATAACCGGCAGGCTTATTGAGAAGGATATATACCTTTTTCTCGGGATTCAGTACCCTTCCTTTGTATTCGACTCTGGCTTTGCCTGACACCTTTATCCCCAGGTCTGTAACGATTTTACCGTTTACACTTATCTCTCCATTGGTGATAAGCCTGTCAGCATCCCTGCGGCTACAAACACCACTGTTGGCGATAAATTTATTCAGTCTTATGGTTTTTTCGTCACCTTTATTCCTGACCGGTTCTCTCTTTTGCCTGTCATTCATCGCTTTATAATTTCGGACGCAAAGGTAAGGATAATTTATAAATTATCAGGCTGAGGCTCCCTCCTCTGATAAAGCTTCGGACTCCGTCCGACGGAGCGGACTTCGTCCGACGAAGTCGGAGGACGGTGGAGGCTAAGGCTGAGGCTAAGCCTTTGCCTAAACATTATCTTTCAATAAACCGGTAATTAAAATTTTTTTACCAATTTTGTGAGACTACCGTTCAGTTGAGAAATAATTAATTCAATTAACAGGAAATGGCATTAATAAAGTCTATTTCAGGCATAAGAGGAACGATTGGAGGTAAACCTGGCACCGGGCTCAGCCCTCTTGATGTGGTTAAATATACAGCGGCCTATGCCGAATGGATATTGCGGACAAGGAACAAAAAAGAAGCTCTGATAATAACAGGAAGGGATGCCAGGCCGAGTGGTGAGATGGTGAACAAGCTCATGACAGGTACTCTTACAGCCATGGGTCTTGATGTAATTGACCTCGGGTTGACTACAACCCCAACTGTTGAGATTGCTGTTATGACCGAGAAAGCAGATGGTGGAATTATACTGACGGCCAGCCATAACCCGGTGGAGTGGAATGCCCTCAAACTTCTAAATGCAAGCGGTGAATTCGTGGATACTGATGGTGGAGCAAAAATTCTTGAGATAGCTGATAATATGGATTATAGTTTTGCTACCTATGACAGGATTGGAAAAGTTAAAAAAGATAATAGCTATAATTCCAGACATATTGAATTACTGCTTGCCCTGCCTGATATTAATGTAGATGCAATAAGAAAACGTGGTTTTACAGTGGTTATAGATTGTGTTAATTCTGTAGGAGGATTAATCTTACCTGAATTATTGAGGAAGCTGGGAGTGAAAAAAGTCATTGGCATGTATACCGAACCTACCGGATTGTTCCCGCATAATCCAGAACCACTGCCGGAGTACCTTGAGGAACTGAGCCGCTCCGTTATCAGTAATAAAGCTGATCTTGGCTTTGTGGTTGATCCCGATGTTGACAGGATGGCGATAGTATCGGAAGACGGGAGTTGCTTTAACGAAGAATATACCCTGGTTGCCTGTGCCGACTATATTCTTTCAAAAAGAAAGGGAACTACGGTTAGTAATATGTCATCAAGCAGAGCGTTGAAAGATATAACGGCAAAATACGGGGGGAAATGGTATTATTCAGCAGTAGGTGAAGTAAATGTGGTTAAGAAGATGAAGGAAGTTGGTGCGGTGATAGGAGGTGAAGGTAACGGGGGAGTTATTTATCCTCCCCTTCACTATGGAAGGGACGCACTGGCAGGGATAGCCCTATTCCTTTCATTGCTGGCAGATACCGGTAAAACATGTTCACAGTTAAGGGCCACATACCCTGACTATGTAATTTCTAAAAACAGGATAGACCTCTCAAAGGGGCTGGATGCTAACAGGATACTTAATATGATTCATGAGGAATTTAAGCATGATGTTGCAAGCACAGAGGACGGACTTCTGCTAGAAAATGAACAGGGATGGATAAATATCAGAAAGTCAAATACTGAACCAATAATAAGAATTTATTCTGAGGGAAAAACCAGAGCCGATGCCGATCGGCTGGCTCAAAAAATCATAAAAATTGTTAAAAAGACGAGTTGAACGATACTTATTGGGTTTTGATGGAATAAAACCCTTTTTCAGTTTGTCAACTTTTATAACGGAACAAAATCAAGTTCCCATTGTTAATTATTGTTAAATAGGAGCTTAATATATATTGTATTAAAAGAGAAGAATAAATTTTTAATAATTTCGCAGCGATAAAAATTGGATTATACAAACTTTTAAAATAATGAAGAAGACTTTAATTATTTCAGGAATAGTGGTTGTGGTTGCTATAATCGGACTCATCATCTTCAACCGCCTAACCAAAAAGGATGAGATTGCTCAACTTTTTGCAGAAGCTACCAGGGGTAAGTTTGAGATCCTTGTTTCAACAACGGGTGAGCTACAGGCAGAAAACTCAACTGATATAGAAGGTCCAAGGGGGCTTAGCGGAAGACGGATGAGGTTCAGGGACATTACTATACAGGACCTGATCCCGGAAGGAACAGTTGTAAAGAAGGGTGATTATGTTGCTTCACTCGACCGTTCGGATGCAGAAAATACACTGAAAGATGAGATGGATGAACTGGAGCAGATGGAGAACGACTACGAAATGAAGAAGCTGGATACGACCATTACACTGGGTGATCTCAGGGATGAAATCCTGAATCTGCAATTCAATATGCAGGAGGCGGAGATTACGCTGGAACAATCTAAATATGAACCTCCAACAACAATACGGCAGAACAGGATAAATCTTGATAAGGCAACCAGGGCATATGAACAGGCCATCAAGAACTATGAACTAAAGATACAGCAGTCGAAGGCTGATATGAGGGATGCTTACTATGAACTTGAGGAACAAAGACAGACTGTAAGGGATTTTCAGGATGTCCTGGAACAGTTTACCGTAGTAGCACCTGCCCCGGGTATGGTGATATATAAAAGAGAATGGAGTGGAGAAAAGCGAAAGGTGGGATCAAGTATCAGCCCCTTTGATCCGGTAGTGGCTACACTGCCCGACCTGTCTTCAATGATCTCAAAAACCTATGTCAACGAAATTGATATAAGTAAGGTCAATATGAACCAAGCAGTAAGGATAACTGTTGACGCATTCCCGGATAAAAAGTATACTGGGAAGGTGATTAGTGTGGCAAATATTGGTGAACAGCTACCAAATACAGACGCCAAAGTATTTGAGGTCATAATCAAGCTTGATCAGGTGGAGTCGATACTTCGCCCTTCCATGACCACAGGTAATCAGATAATAACCAATACTTTCAACGATGTTATCTCAATCCCCCTTGAGTGTGTCCATGCTACTGAGGATAGTATACCTTATGTTTATGAAAGACGCGGCGTCCGTCAGATAGTAGTACTTGGTGAATCAAACGAAAATGCAGTCATCGTTGAGCAGGGGATTGAGGTAGGTGACCAGTTGTATCTCAGTGTCCCTGAAGATCCAGAAACTTTCAAACTTGAGGGACAGGAGCTAATAGAGATTATACGTGAAAAAGAAAGACTGAAAAGGGAAGAGGAAGAAAGACGGGAGAGAGAAATAGAAGAACAGAACAAACGTGGTTCAGATCAACTGGGTCCCAACCGTGAAATGTCTCCGGAGATGAGAGAACGGATGATGAATATGAGTGAAGAAGAAAGAGAACAGATGAGGACCAGGATGCAACAACAGCGTGAAGGAGAAGGACAGCAACAACAAGTTGTTGTTCGCAGGCAGGAGAGCAATGAAGAAGTGCAGGAAAATACGGATAATCAGAAATAAACCCCTGTGCTCATAATAATCTTTTTACTTAATTGATATGATAAAAAGGTATTTACATGATGTAATAATTGCTTTTGAAGCAATAATGGCAAATAAACTGAAGTCAATATTGACAGCACTCGGTATTATCTTCGGTGTTGCTGCTGTTATCAGTATGCTTGCCATAGGAAAGGGTGCCCAACAGGAAATCCTTGAGCAAATAAAGATGGTTGGCGTGAATAATATTCTTATAAGCCCGATAATTGAATCCGAAGAAAACTCCGAGAATGAAGGAGAAAAACAACAGAGCAAATTCAGCCCTGGACTCACCCTTTATGATGTGGATGCCATAGAAGAGATTTTGCCATCGGTCAAAAGAATAAGCCCGGAGATTTCTTTCAATTCAACAGTTGTATTGAATGCAATGAAATACCCGGCTAAGCTGGTTGGTGTGAGAAACGACTATTTTGATCTTTATAACCTTCCACTGAATCATGGTACATTCTTCAACGATTACCAGGAGGAGCATGGTATACAGGTCTGCATTATCGGGGCAAACATAAGGGCAAAATTCTTCAGCAAGGTTGATCCGGTCGGTCAATATATTAAATTTGATGGTGTCTGGCTTAAGGTTATTGGCGTGCTGGAAAGAACAAATGTAAGTCTCACCGGCTTCGAGGAAACGGGTGTTAACGTTTATAATGACAATATTTATATTCCCGTTAAAACCATGTTGCTCAGGTACCAGAACAGGGAACTGCTTACCAAGAAACTTGCAACAGAGGCATCAACACAGGTCATGGCTTTCGGACATGGAAGGATGATGAGGCGTACTGTTTTATCCGGCGGCTCAGATCCTTCACAGTCATCGTCAACAAATTATCATCAGCTGGACAGGATAGTGGTGCAGGTAGAGGATACGGAACAGTTGAACTCATCAACTGAAGTGCTCAGCCGCATGATGTTAAGAAGACATTCAAATGTTAAGGATTTTGAAATAACCGTACCTGAACTGCTGCTGAAACAACAACAAAGAACCAAGGACATATTCAATATTGTACTTGGTGCTATAGCCAGCATATCCCTGGTGGTGGGCGGTATCGGTATTATGAATATTATGTTCGCATCAGTAATGGAGCGTATAAAAGAAATAGGTACACGTATGGCAATAGGTGCGAAAAAAATGGACATAGTTGTACAATTTCTTTCTGAAGCCATACTTATCAGTGTTACAGGTGGATTTATAGGAGTGTTCCTTGGCGTGGTACTTTCAAAATTGATAAATGAGATAGCCGATATATTAACAATAATTTCTCCGTTCTCCGTGGTAGTAGCTTTCGGCGTTTCTGCTGCAGTTGGTGTAATTTTTGGATATTCACCGGCCAAGAGAGCATCTGAAAAAGATCCAATTGAATCACTCAGGTACGAATAAAAAATCAATCATCGACATGAAGCGAATATATTTTTCCCTATTACTTGCGTTATTTTTTAGCACAGGTACCATAACATATTCCCAGGAGATTGTCAGACTGACACTGGATGAAGTTATTAAACTGTCTGAAGATCAGTCATTACAGGGTATACTGGCAAAACATATGTTCAGGGCAAGCTACTGGCAGTACCGGACTTTCAAAGCCGAATACCTTCCTTCATTAACATTAACCGGCACTTTCCCTGAATATAACAGGATATATGAAAAGGAATATGACTATGACACCGGACAGGAATATTATGTTGAGAAAAACACCAACAGCTTGTTAGGACAGCTTTCGTTGTCACAGAACATAGGAATTACAGGAGGTAGTATTTCACTTGAGTCTGACCTGAGAAGATTCGATGTTCTGGGTGCTGACAGTAGAACACAGTATATCACAACTCCTGTAAGTATTAATTATAATCAGCCACTTTTCAGGTTCAATGAACTTAAATGGCAAAAGCAAATAGAACCACTCAGGTACGAAGAGGCTAAGAAAGCTTACCTTGAAGCTGTCGAGGAAGTGCATCTCAATGCAGTAAGAAGGTTTTTCCAGCTTGCTCTGGCACAGATCAACATGGAAATAGCAAACATGAATTATGCTAATGCTGACACCCTGTACCAGCTATCACAGGGGCGGTATAATCTAGGCACTATTGCAGAAAACGACATGCTGCAGATGGAACTGTCATTTTTGAATGCAGAAACCTCAAGAAATGAATCCCGTAATAACCTTAATGATATCAGGCAGAGACTGTCATCATTCCTGGGTTATACTGAGAATGTTGAGATAGAGCTGATTATACCAGATGAGATACCAACATTTGAAGTAAACGGCGAAGAAGTGCTTAACCTTGCTCTTGATAACAATCCAGAAATAATTTCAATGCAGGTTCAGCTGCTCGAAGCCAGAATGGATGTGGCACAGGCAAAGGCTGAAAAGGGACTGAACGCAAATATGAACATAAGCTACGGACTACAGGGCCAGGCTGATATTATTCCGGGAGCATACCAATCCCTGGATGACCAGCAACGGGTGAGCATAGGATTCACCATACCCATAATGGACTGGGGTTTGCGCCGTGGCCGATACCGTATGGCACAATCATCAGAAGAAGTGGTCAAGACACAGGTACAGCAGTCAATGATCGATTTTGAACAGCAGCTCTTCCTTGATGTGGCACAGTTTAACCTCCAGGATGATCAGGTTCGTATAGCAGCCAAATCCGATACGGTTGCTATGAAAATGTATGAGGTCACCAAGCAACGGTTCCTGATAGGTAATGTTGACGTGCTGGAATTGAATAATGCCGATACTAAGAAAGATGAGAACAGAAGGGGCTATATACAGGCATTACAAAATTATTGGACCTATTATTATAATATCCGCAGTCTCACCCTTTTCGACTTTGAGGCAAATAAGCCTCTCGAATATGATTTCGACGAACTCATAGCAGAATAGGAAAAAATTAATATCTTTGCCCGTCCGTTACAGGACTCAGGAGAGTATATTGATTTTTAGCAAAATATAAAACACTTTGAAATGCAAAACAAAGGAGCTATTCTGTTTTTAGCCATAGCATTAGCACTGGTTACCATTTACCAGCTCTCA
>Ga0209536_100017898_pt1 | contig 10013 bp, 11 predicted proteins | sample DeeMarSeWOR28_12_FD_187461 | JGI IMG/M metagenome (GOLD analysis project Ga0209536, IMG submission 187461) | Marine sediment microbial communities from White Oak River estuary, North Carolina - WOR-2-8_12 (SPAdes) (version 2) | ecosystem: Environmental > Aquatic > Marine > Intertidal zone >...
AGATGTAGAGTCTGCGACCCCGCCAAAATGTTTTGATCAACTTTTCATATCTACAAAACAAGGAATGTTTAGGTATTGGCAAGAGTACCAGAAAAAGTTCAACTCTTTTTTTGCCCCTCTTTTTAGACAGCACTCCCCAGTGCCGGTTTTAGCCCGGTTTTTTTAAGGTTTATATGAAACCGAAGTGAAAGTTTACAGTCATCGACCTTTGCAGTTCGGCGTAGCCGGTGGTTACCCCTGCCCATGGTGTCCGACTTTGGCAATCTGGTATGACGAGATCTCTTGGCTTGTCCAGGATCAGAGTACCTTGGAGCCATAATGGTTCGGACGGACAGGGTGAGGCATTCTTGCCATAGCCGTCGATGGTATCCATCTGCTCGTGGAGCACCGCGGCAGAGATGTAAATAGCCATCCTGTCCGCCGAAACTATAAAGCTCTCTTACTGTTATTGCCCCTGCGGTTTCAGTCTGGGCTTATAGCTTGAGTTTTATCCCATAGAGCTCCTGTACGATATATCGCCATTGTCCTAAAGGGTTGTGCTTTGCAAAGGCTACTCTAAGCGCATCGACTTTATGCCATTTGTCTCGCAACCTAGGCCACACAGACAGGTAGTAGCCGGCTCGCTCCTGTGCTCTTACTTGATCATTTCGAAGAGGTGGTGGCAGATAGATTTGTGAGGTTTTCATGAAAAACATGGCCATGCGCAAGAATCGACGGCCCATGCCGAAGTCGGCATGCTGTCCGGCCGCTTTACGACGTTTGTAATCTAATGAAAGCTCCTTTGGGCCAAAGCGGCCGATGTGGAAAGCCGACTGGACGACAGAGTCTTTGAGAAGATGATTGCTCCTTTTGCTGACTCGACCCGTATGGGCTTGTCCATTGGGTCCCCCAGATTGTTTAACCCGGGGGATAATACCCGAGTATGAAATCAGATTGTTCAGCGGCCTTTGTTCAAAGGGACTGCCGATTTCAGCCGTAACCCCGGCGGCCAGCACAATGCCGATGCCTTTAATGCTGGTTAGAAATGCACCCTGACTCTGAGCAAGCGGCAAGGCGATTTCTTTTTCAAGCTGCTCAGTGTTGTCCAGCAAGCAGCGGTAGAGTTTGATGTGATGGGCTAGGGAGAGCTGTAAGGTAGCTGCGTATTGGTTCTGAGTGGTAAGCACCTGAGCAGCATAGGTTCGCAGTTTGGCGGCTGTACCTTCTGGATCAGCTGTTCCATAACGTTTGAGTATGTTGACGAGCGTAGAGCACCTGCGCCTGCGGATTTGCTGGGCACTGAAGCTATTTTCCATCAGGTACAGTGAACTGTTTGAAAAGGGGGTTATGCCGCTTTTTTTCTCGTTCAGAAACCCTGGAAAAAGCCGATCGACCACAGCATGGACTCTGTTACGAACTTCGGTTTTCATAACAACCAGCTTTTTTCTGTGCCGCACAAGGGTTCGAAGGTTACGATAGATTCCAGTTTGGGCAGCAGAGCAATTTGCTCGCCGGTTGAGCAGCATGGTGGCAATGCCCATCAAATCTAGACGATCTGTGCTGGCTTGAAGATTCTGCCGTTGCTTTTTGGCATCGCGGGCGTTTACATGAGCAACGAGCCATCCTTTAGAGCGCAGAGCGTTGGCAAAATTCTCTGCATATGAGTTGGCATCTTCACCACCAAAGAACACATGCTCTTTTCTTATTCTGCGGTGACGGCAAGAGCGAGTTACCTGATCGATGAGATACTTGAGTCCCTCCGGAGAGTTCTTCACGGAAAACGGCTTTCGGACAATATCGCCATAGCCGTTACAGAACATGACCACGTGGTCCCTCTTTGCATAATCGATGGGTACGCACATCACTTTAGAACTGTTTGCTGCTTGTTCAAAAAGGTGAAGAAGCTCTTGACTTTGATTCGTATAAATGGTTCGCTTTTTCATGGTGAAGCTCCTTTGAGTTGTGCAGCTGCTTCATTGCAGACTGCTCTTACATCATGTCACCGGCTAAACCGGATGGCTATTAACCAGAGGAGCTTCACTTTGTTTTCTAGATATAGGTAACCAAGAATCTGGTTATGAGCAAAACTCGCAGTGTCGCTTCGAGTTATAGAGACGGGAGGCTCGGCAAGCTGCGCAGGACTCTCGCGCCTACCCAACATCTATCCCCCGGAAACGTACCAGATATGTTTAGTCCACATCCGGAAGATTCTGCCCCAGCATTTTGTGCCGAGGCCCAAGAAGCCGAAAGTGTGAATTAAGGGATGCAAACTTTTTGCATGTAGTACCTGGTCGCAGGCACCATTGTTCTTGCCAGTTTACCCATGCTTTGGTAGCCTGATTCTAATCTGAGATTCATCCGCTGGGGCATCCTCGTGTACCTCTTCACTTCTGCCTCTACGTTTTCAATGCCGTACTACAGCGGAGCAACAAATCATGCATAAAGCTGTAACCATATTCGTTATGTTTGTCCTATTTGGATTGCTTGCCCCAAGCATCGTGGCAAGGCTCAATGCTTTTTAGTATCAGCCGTTAAGACCGTGAAACAAGAATACACAAAAGGAGGAGCGCAAATGGCGAACAAAAAAGAAAATAACTCAGTTCTGGCACCGGTAAACGTTATCTGGGAAGGCATCCTACTTATTCCCATATCCGGCACCATTGATTCAAAGCGTGCCCAAGGGATAATGGAGACCATATTAAAAAAGATAATAGAGACCAAATCAAAGAGTATCATCATGGATGTTCTGGGAGTGGTCACTGTGGATAGCGCCGTGGCAAATCATCTTATCAAGATAACCAAGGCGACCAAGCTTCTTGGTGCCAGATGCATTGTCTCTGGTATCGTGCCTGAGATAGCCCAGATTATAGTTGCTTTAGGGGTTGACCTGGGGGAAGTTGATACCAGAGCCGATATAGCAGATGCCCTCGAGCTTGCTTTTGAAGTTGCAGGACTTGAAGTAGTAAAGCGCAAATAATGCAACCTCTTCGCGTAAACAAGGAGTAGGTTCTCATGGAAAAGGAAATCACTCTATCCAAGGTGGGGATACACGTTACCCGGGACTGTCTGGTGGTTCCCATCCAGGTCGAACTCCACGATGAATTAGTGACCCAGATTCAAGAGGACATCCTTAGAAGGGTAAAAGGGGAACAGTTAAAGGGAGTAGTTATTGATCTTTCCGGTGTGGCAATACTGGACTCGGTTCTCGCCAGAGGAGTCTTTGATACAGCCCAGATGACATCTCTTTTGGGAGCCAGAACAGTCATTACCGGGCTTAGCGCTGGTGTGGTCGCATCTCTGATTGACCTGGACTTTGAGCCGGGAAATGTTCCAATTGCTCTAACCCTGGATGAGGGATTACAAACTTTGGAGCCGTATGTGAAACCCAAAGAAGAGCCTGAGGAGGCTGAAGAACCGGAAGAAGAAATCGACTAGGACGAGAAGGATGAAACGCTAGAGGGATATGGCAAGGATGAAGAATAAAAAAAAACGGGTTGAAATCTCCGAAGAAGTTAATATTGTCGAGGCAGCCTCTGAGGCAATGATATTCGCCCAGATTGCAGGTTTTACCCGAGTCGGGCAGCATATGGTTGCAACAGCAGTATCAGAATTAGCCAGGAACATATACCTCTATGCAATGAAAGGGGAAGTTACCATAAGAGTCCTTGAGAGAAAAACCAACAAGGGCATTCAGATCGTCGCTGAAGACAATGGCCCTGGAATAGCCGATATAGGAGCCGCCATGAAAGAGCATTTCAGCACCTCAGATGGTTTGGGTCTGGGGCTCCCCGGCGTAAAACGCCTGATGGACGAGTTTCGAATAGATACAAAGCCCGGGGTGGGAACCAAGATTACAGTGAGGAAATGGGTTTAATACCACACATGGGCGCAGATAGTGCAACCGCAGATTACGCAGAGAAGAGCAGATGGCGCAGATATCAAGGGTATCGGTGGTCAAATCTGCGGACTCCGCGGTTGCACGGATGAGCGGAGATAAAGAAACGATGTCCAGGGTAGATTACTTTCTTTTGAAACGACCACTGAATAATGATGTTTTCTGCGGCGATACCGGGATAATCAAGCAATTTGACCAAAAGGTATTTCTAGCCATTTTAGATGTGCTGGGACACGGAGAAGCAGCCCATCAAGTGGCGCAGGTTTGCGAGGATTTTCTTGAGAAGAATTATGGTGATGATCTGGTTCAAATCATGACAAACCTCGACAAGCACATAAAAGGTACGAGGGGTGCAGTTGCGGGTCTGTGTATTCTGGACTTAGAGAGGGGCAAAGTGAAATGCGTCGGCACCGGCAACGTAACCGTCAGGAAGTTTGGCTCGAGCAATATCAGAATTATTCCCAGAGGCGGCATCATCGGCTATCAGATGCGAACCCCAATAGAAGAGAGAATGAATCTATACCATGGCGATATTCTGGTTCTACACACTGACGGGGTTATGGAGCATTTCGATCTGGAAGATTACCCGGAAATTCTGGTGGACGACGCCAAAACAATAGCTACCCAGATCATTGCACTATTTGGCAAGGAACACGATGATGCCTGCTGTATTGCCTTGAGGTATCAGAAATGATTGAGCTTGGCGGGATTCCAATTAGGGGTGAGAGAGCTATCGTTGAGGCAAGAATCAAGATCCGCATCTTGGCCGAAGATCTGAATTTTGGCTCTATCGCTGCCACCAGGCTGGCTACCATAAGCTCAGAAATGAGCCGCTGGGTGGTGGCAGCGGACAAGGCGTCCAGTATCGAGGTTGGACTGGACAAGCGAGGCGGTGCGTTCGGTCTTGCTCTTCTGTTTCCATCAGGACAAACAAGGGCGGCGGTTAGCATTAAGACGCTTAATAGGATTTTTGACGAAGTGGAGGAGTTTCAGACCGCAGATGGCCTTCAATCCATCAAGACATTCAAATTCCTACCGGACCCCGAATTTGAGCCTACAGAACAATTCATTAGTATAGCAAAGGAACTGGTTCAACGCCTTACCAGGGAAGAGCTTTATGCCCAGCTGCGGGAAGCCTATGACGAATTGACGGCGTCAAATAGAGAACTGCAGCGGGAAATAGAAAAGCGCAAGCGGGCGGACGAGGCACTGAAAGATTACTCTGAGCGTCTGGAGGAGATGGTGGGGGAACGCACCAAGGAGCTTCGAGATGCCCAAGAGGAACTGGTCCGCAAGGAGAAACTGGCCACTTTAGGCCAACTGGCTGGTGGGGTGGGCCACCAGCTGCGCAACCCCTTGGGGGTTATCTCCAATGCGGTGTACTACCTTGAGACCATCCTCTCCGATGCTGATGAAACCACCAAAGAATACCTGGAGCTGATCTCCTCAGAGGTCCGCACTTCTGAGATGATAGTCTCAGATCTCCTGGATCTCTCGCGCACCAGGCCTGCTGAGAGAGAGCGGATAGAGGTTTTTGAGCTTATAACCCAGATCCTGGACAGGCGAAACCCACCTGAGGGAGTCGAGGTGGACACCCAAATAACCCCTGATCTGCGGCCCTTGTTTGTTGATCCCCGACAAACAGTGCTCGTGTTCGACAATCTAATTACCAATGCCTATCAAGCCATGACAGAAGGGGGTAAGTTAACCATTCAAGCCAAAACCGAGGAAGATAGGGTCCATGTCTCAATTACCGACACAGGCTGCGGCATTCCAAAAGAGAACATGGAAAAGCTTTTCGAGCCGCTTTTCACGACTAAAGACAGAGGGATCGGGCTTGGCTTGGCAGTTTCCAAGAACCTGGTGGAGGCCAACAGAGGAAGTATCGAGGTGGTAAGTGAGGAAGATAAAGGCAGCACCTTTACAATCATCTTGCCGACAAAGGTGGCTGTTTCATGAGCGATAAACTGTGTATCCTTATAGTGGACGATGACCGCAGGATGGCCAAGACCTTAAAGGACATATTCAATGTAAAGGGCTATGAGGCCGAGGTGGCCCATTCCGGCCCCGAAGCTCTGGAAAAGGTGGCGGAAAGTCACTTTGACTGTGTCCTGACTGATATAAAGATGCCTGAAATGAATGGTGTGGATTTTTGTAAGGTGGTCAAAAAAGAAAAACCAGATATCCCGGTTGTAATGATGACAGCATACTCCGCCGATAAACTGGTCGAAGAGGGGCTGGAAGAAGGCGCCATGGCTGCCCTGACTAAGCCGTTGGATATTGACCTTTTACTGAGCTTTTTCTCCACTCTGCGCAAGGAACGCTCCATAGTTATCGTGGATGACGATCGCCAGTTCTGCAAGACCCTAGGAGACATACTTGAGGCACGAGGCTTCTCAGTTGTGCAGGTCACTCAGCCTTCTGACTTGCCAGACAAACTCGTTTCTGAAGGACAAGTGGTGCTGCTTGACATGAAGCTGAACAGCATTAATGGACTGGCGGTTCTCAAGGAGATCAGGAAGCAGTATCCTCACCTGCCCGTGATTCTGATGACCGGCTATCGAGAGGAGATGGCGCAAGCGATAGAGGCTGCCCTGGAGGTGAATGCCTACACCTGCCTTTACAAACCGTTCCAGATAGAGGAACTTCTGCAAGTGTTGACCGAGATTCACCACCGGGAGCTGGGAAGGGTTCTGGGCCGGCCTGCAAGGAAGAGGAGGTGAGGTGGGCCATGGGTACAAAGGCCAGAGTGCTTGTCGTAGATGACGACCCCGGCTTCAGGAAAACCCTTTCTGACATACTCAGGGCGAAGGGTTATGCAGCCGTAGCCGTTGACAAGGGAAAGACAGCTCTTGAGATGGCCAAAGATGAGAATCCTACAGTGGCCCTAATTGACCTAAGACTCGAGGATATGTCTGGCCTTGAGGTTGTGAGAGAGATCAAGAAGCGCTCCCCTACCACGCAATGCATCGTGCTCACCAGGCTTTCCGCTGGCCGATGAGACCGGCGTAATTATCGGTCTCATCTCCCTTCACAATTTATAATTCTACCACGGATAGTAGAATAGTGGCAGGAATTTTCCCTAAGGCTATTGCACATATATCATTATACGCTTATGATTTTACACCCGTGCCAATCACAGGCCTGTCAGTTTCTTGATGATCCTCTCATCCTACCGTTTAAGTACGACATTCTTGAATTCATTATTTTCGAGATTGATTCAATATCTTATATTAGGTAGATGCAAGCTCTATTTCATTTAGAGCTACTCCCTCATCCTTTCCCTGATTTTGGCCTGATAGTTGCACTAACACTTTCCTAACCACATCAATTAGATCTCAAAGGCTCCGCACTATCGGTTTCAGCATCCGGAGATGATTCCGATGGGAACCAGAAGACCGCCCGGGGTACAAGTACTGGTGGTTGACGATGATTCCTCCCTCTGTCGGCTGCTAGGCGAAGTTCTAAGGGCACGAACCTTTGCAGTTACTCGGCTTTATTAGCCTTAAGAGGAAGTGAGGTGGGCCATGGGTACAAAGGCCAGAGTACTTGTCGTAGATGATGACCCCGGCCTCTGCAGAACCCTCTCCGACATCCTCGGCGCTAAGGGATATGCACCTGTTGTCGCTGAAAATGGAAAGGCCGCCTTAGATGGAATCAGTCATGAGATTCCTGCTGTAGCCCTGATCGACCTAAAACTCGGGGATATGTCTGGTCTCGAGGTTATGAGTGAGATCAAAAAATGCTCTCCTGGCACGGAATGCATCGTGCTCACCGGACACGCCTCACAGGCCTCGGCCATAGAAGCGGTCAACCTTGGAGCCTATGGCTACCTGCAGAAGCCCTATGACGTGGAGCAACTGGTGTTGACTGTCCACAGGGCTGTCGTGAAGAGAGAGGCGGAGGAGGTGCTTCGAAAAGCTCAGGTTGAACTGGAACGACTGGTGGAGGAGCGTACTGCCGAACTAGTGAAAGTAAATGAGAAACTTCAGCGGGAAATAGAAGAGCGCGAGCGACTGGAGAAGGCTCTGGTGCAAAAAGAAAAGCTCAAGACCCTGGGCACCATTTCCGCAGAAGTAGCCCACGAGATTAGAAATCCACTAGTCGCCATAGGTGGTTTCGCCCAACGGCTACAAAGGAAGTTTCCTGATTTACCTGAATGCGACATTATGCTGCGTGAATCCCGGCGTTTGGAGAAAATGCTGGATAGAATAAGAAACTATCTAAGGCCCGCAGAAATCGGCTATCAGGAATGTTCCATCAACACCGTAATTAGGGACTGTTTGGATCTGCTTTCTCCCGAGATGGAACAGCGACACGTCACGCGTCGCCTAGATCTGGATCCCGCGCTGCCGATCGTTTACGTGGAGCCGGACATCTTAATTCAGATTTTCATCAATCTCATCCGAAACGCCGCTGAGGCAATGGACAAGGGGGGAACTCTGCTCATTCAAACCTTTGAAAGTGAAAACAACATACACATTGAGTTCAAGAATGAAGCCCAGGGACCGAAGATCAAGGATTCCAAACTCCTGTTCCTACCATTTGATGAAGGCGGTCAGAGCATCGGATTGCCGCTCTGCTACCGGCTAGTTAGGAAGATGGGAGGTATTCTCTCTTTTGCACAAGAACAGAATTTCATTGTCCTTACTATCTCATTGCCCAAGACAGTCCGGGAGGACACAGGCATACGATATATCGCCGAACTGAGTGAGACATTACCTGAACAAATCATGAGAACCGAAAAACGCATATATCCCAGGGCCCAAGTTAGATGGACTGTTTCCGCGCTTACTGCTGCCGGGAGCATACGGGGAGAAACGAAAAATATTACTACGCAAGGAGCATTAATTTGCTGCCCTAAACCGCTACGCCCGAATGAAAGGTTTTTGTTGACCGTTAATGGCCCCTCTGGTTCGATGCAGGTCATTGCCCAAGTAGTCTGGTCAAGTATCTGCGCTTGTGATGACGAGAGGGATCCGAGTGGAATGGGCGTTAAATTCATATGGTCTTCGTCAACAACATAAGCAGGTTGCTTACTGAGGTAATCCCAGATCAATAAGAGCCATAAACATGTTCATCGTGGATGACGATCCCCAGGTCTGCAAGGAAGAGTAGGTGAGGTGGGCCATGGGTACAAAGGCCAGAGTGCTTGTCGTAGATGACGACCCCGGCTTCAGGAAAACCCTTTCTGACATACTCAGAGCGAAGGGTTATGCAGCCGTAGCCGTTGACAAGGGAAAGACAGCTCTTGAGATGGCCAAGGATGAGAATCCTACAGTGGCCCTAATTGACCTAAGACTCGAGGACATGTATGGCCTTGAGGTTATGGAAGAGATCAAGAAGCGCTCCCCTACCACGGAATGCATCGTGCTCACCGGACACGCCTCACAGGCCTCGGCCATAGAAGCGGTTAAACTAGGCGCCTATAGCTATATGCAGAAGCCCTACGATGTGGAGCAATTAATGGTGACCATCCGCAGGGCTATCGAGAAGCGAGAGATGGAGGTGGCGTTGCGGGAGAGCGAGACGAAGTACCGATTATTGGTACATAATCTACCAAATATCGTCTTCAAGGGATATAGAGATTGGTCCGTCCATTTTATTGATGACAAGATTGATTTATTGACAGGTTACAAGAAAGAAGAATTTGACTCTCGGAAGATGAATTGGGCCGATATAGTAGTTAACGAAGATATTGAAAAAATAAAGAAGATCTTTCTCCAAGCCTTGAAAACAGATGGGGCCTACGTAAGAGAATATAGAATTATAACAAAAACCGGAGATATCTTGTGGATACAGGAAGGGAGCCAGATAGTATGTGACGGATCGGGAGAAATTGAATTCATAACTGGAGCTTTCCTAGATATCACCGAACGCAAGCGAGCGGAGAAAAAAATCCATGACTTAGCCTATTACGACGGTGTGACACGTCTACCAAACCGCCAACTGTTTAGAGAGCATTTGAGCCTTGCGCTGGCTCATGCTAAGCGTCATAAACGTCTGCTGGCGGTACTATTTCTTGATCTCGACCATTTCAAGCAGATCAACGATACGCTCGGCCACCATGTGGGTGATTCGCTGCTTCGGTGTGTAGCCTATCGATTAAAAAAAATCCTGCGCAAAAGTGACCTCATTA
>Ga0209536_100017899_pt1 | contig 10013 bp, 10 predicted proteins | sample DeeMarSeWOR28_12_FD_187461 | JGI IMG/M metagenome (GOLD analysis project Ga0209536, IMG submission 187461) | Marine sediment microbial communities from White Oak River estuary, North Carolina - WOR-2-8_12 (SPAdes) (version 2) | ecosystem: Environmental > Aquatic > Marine > Intertidal zone >...
ATTGCCAGAGCACCTGGAACGAACTGGCCGTGTGGGTATACGAAATGGATATCGAGCCAATGGACGCAATCCGCTCGGCGACCTACTGGCCGTCGGTGATGATGGGCGTGCAGGACAGGACCGGCACGATCTCCGAGGGGAAACTGGCGGACATCATCGCGGTCAGGGGCGACGTGCTGCGTTACATAAACCTGCTGCAGGACGTCGACCTGGTCATGAAGGGCGGTACCGTCTACAAGCGCGACGGCCAGCCCGTCGAGTCGGCTTTATAGGTCGGAAAGCCCTCTCTGGCGGGTAAATCGCTGCCGAGAGGCTCACGGAAGCTATGAACCGTTCCGGAGCCGCCAGGCGCCCTCAATCCATCGTGAGTACCACTTTGCCCTTGGCGCGGCGCGCGGTGATGGCCGCGAACGCGTCCGTAAACTGTTCCAGCGGATACCGCTCGGTGACGCGTGGGGTCAGCCTGTTTGCGTCGATCATCGCGGCCAGTTCGACCATGTTCTGCAGCGACTCCTGAGGGTTGCGGCCGGCCCACGTTCCCCACCAGACGCCGATGATGCTGGCTTCCTTGAGCAGGGCGAGGTTCGCCGGAAAGGCCGGTATGTCGCCGCAGGCAAAACCGATGACCAGGTAGCGGCCGTGCCAGGCCAACGAACGCAGCGCCATCTGCGCCAGTTCGCCGCCGACCGGGTCGTAGACGACGTCGATGCCCTTGCCCCCGGTCAGTTCCTTGACGGCATCGCGCAGTGATACCTCGGAGTAGTTGATGGTCTGATCGGCCCCCGATTCACGGGCGAATTGCAGCTTGTCCTCGCTGCTGGCCGCGGCGATGACGTGTGCCCCCAGGGCCTTGGCAATCTCGATGGCCGAGCTGCCGACGCCGCCGGCAGCCCCCAGCACCAGCACGGTTTCACCCTTCTCAAGCTCGATGCACTGGCGGAAGGCGTGGTAGCTGGTGGCGTAGGTAACGGTGAAGCCGGCGCCCTGCGCAAAATCCAGCGCGGCAGGCAGCGGCAGGCAGAGCTTTTCGGGCGCCACGCACTTTTCGGCGAAGCCGCCGCCGTGCGGCGTGACGATGACGCGGTCGCCCGGCTTGATGCGGGTTACGCCCGCGCCCACGGCCTCGACGATCCCGGCCGCCTCGTTGCCCGGGACGAAGGGTGGAGGGATCTTGACCTGGTAGGTGCCGGCGATGGCCAGCACGTCGGGGAAATTGATGCCGGCCGCCCGGACGTCGACCAGGACCTCGCCGGCCCCCGGAACCGGGTCCGGGCGCTCCTCGATGACCAGGCTCTCGGGCGGGCCGTATTCCTTGCAGACCAGTGCGCGCATCACCTCAGGCCACCTCGAACAGCGACGCGGCGCCCTGGCCGCCGCCTATGCACATGGTGCACACCACGTACTTCGCGCCCCGCCGCTTGCCCTCGATCAGCGCGTGACCGACCAGGCGCGCCCCGGACATGCCGTAGGGGTGCCCGATCGAGATCGCGCCGCCATCGACATTCAGCAGTTCGTTCGGAATGCCCAGGCGGTCGCGGCAATACACGACCTGCACCGCGAACGCCTCGTTCAGTTCCCACAGGCCGATGTCGTCCATGCCGAGCCCGGCGCGCTGCAGCAGTTTCGGGACGGCGAAGACCGGCCCGATGCCCATTTCGTCGGGCTCACAGCCCGCCACCGCGGTGCCGCGGTAATAGCCCAGCGGCTCCAGGCCGCGTTTCTCGGCCAGGCTGGCCTCCATGACGACCGCGGCGGAAGCGCCGTCCGACAACTGGCTGGCGTTGCCCGCGGTGATGTGGCCGTTTTCGCGCACGGTCCTGAGCCCGGCCAGGCCGTCCAGGGTCGTATCCGGACGATTGCCTTCGTCTTTCTCCAGCACGACGTCGCGGAAAGTGATTTCACCGGTTTCCTTGTTCAGGACGCCCATGCTGGAGGGCAGTGGAACGATCTCGTCGTCGAACCGGCCCGCTGCCTGGGCCGCGGCGGTCCGCTGCTGGCTCTGCAGGGCGTATTCGTCCTGGGCTTCACGGCTGACGCCATAGCGCCGCGCGACCACTTCGGCCGTATCCAGCATCGGCATGTAGATGTGCTGGTGCAGCGCCACCAGCCGCGGATCCATCGCGCGGTAGCTGTTCATGTGCTCGTTCTGCACGACGCTGATGGAATCCTGGCCGCCGCCGACCATGATGTCGACACCGTCGTACATGATGGACTTGGCGGCCGTGGCGATGGCCATCATCCCGGAGGAGCACTGCCGGTCAACGGTCATGCCGCCTACCGTGACGGGAAGGCCGCCGGCCAGCGCCGCCAGGCGGGCGATGTTGGGCGCCTGCGACCCCTGGGTCAGGGCGCAGCCCCAGGCCACGTCCTCCACTTCCGCGGGGTCCAGGCCGCAACGCTCCACGGCGCTCCTGATCGCGTGGCCGCCAAGCGTGGGGCCATCGGTGTTGTTGAAGGCGCCGCGGTAAGCCCGGCCAATCGGCGTCCGGGCGGTTGAAACGATAACGGCTTCTCGCATCGGCTCAAGCTCCTGAAAGATCGAGGCCGAGCCGTTCGGCCGCCTGGGCCGCAAACTTCCGGGTCTGCTCGAAACCGGCCTGCAGCTCGCGCATCGAACCCTGGTCCGTGATCCGGGCCCAGGCTGCGGCCACCCCGTCGGCACTGAGTTGCTCCGGGGCGAGGTTGATCCCTTCGGTCTCAAAGCCCTTGTACACGGCGAAGCTCCCGCCGCCGGCACAGAGCACCGTGCGGCTGGGCGCTTCCTCGCTGGCCAGGAAGACGACGCCGGGGCTGACCGATTCGGGCGAAAGCATCTGGAACACGGCCTCCGGGATCAGGCCTTCGGTCATGGCCGTGCCGGCGGCGGGCGCCAGGCAATTCACGCGGATGTCGTACTTGGCGCCTTCGAGGTGCAGCGTGTTCATCATGCCGACCATCGCCATCTTGGCGGCGCCGTAGTTGGTCTGCCCGAAATTGCCGTACAGGCCGGTGCTGGAGGTCGTGAACACGATGCGCCCGTAGGATTGCTCGCGCATGGTCTCCCACACCGCCTTGGTGCAGTAGGCCGAGCCCAGCAGGTGGACGTCGATGACCTCGCGAAGGTCCTCCACGGTCATCTTGAGGAAACTCTTGTCCCGCAGGATGCCGGCGTTGTTCACCAGGATGTCGATGCGGCCCCAGGCGTCCATGGCCTGCCGGGCCATCGCCTGCACGGCGTCCCAATCCGCCACGCTGGCGCCGTTGGCCAGCGCCTCGCCCCCGGCGGCGCGAATCTCGTCGACCACTGATTCGGCGTTGGCCGAAACACCATTCGAATCGCCGAGGTCGTTTACCAGCACCCGGGCGCCGCGTTGCGCCAGGGCCAGCGCGTGCGCGCGCCCCAGTCCGCGTCCCGCGCCGGTCACGATCGCCGCGCGTCCTGCCAAATCAATTCTCATCGCTTACTCCCATAACAAATTTGCCAAATTGTTTTGTAATGACTAACCGACGACGAAGACGGCCAGGGTCTCGGCCACGAGGGCCGGTTTTGGCGCGTTTTCGATTTCGACGGTCACCTGGCTCTTGATCAGCCATTGACCCGGGCTTCTTTCGGTCACCTCGAGGTACTTCTGGTGGGCCCTGATCCGGCTGCCCACGCGCACCGGCTGCAAAAAGCGAACCCGGTCGGTACCGTAGTTGATGCCCATCACCAGGCCTTCGATGGCGGGCGCGTGCTCGGCGGTGAGGAAGGGAATCAGGGACAGGCTCAGGTAGCCGTGGGCGATGGTGCCCCCAAAGGGCGTGCGGGCCGCCTTTTCGGCGTCCACGTGAATGAACTGGTGATCGTTGGTGGCGTCGGCGAACCGGTCGACGCGGTCCTGCGTGATCTCGAACCACGACGATGGCTCGGTTTCCCGGCCCACCAGGGTGGACAGGTCCGCGGCGCTGATGGCTTTGTTCATGGTGGTCTCCTTCGGTATTCAATATCCCCGCAGTCGGGCGTAGCGGTCCAGGTGGAAGTTGCGGTCGCCGTACAGCGTTTCCAGTATCCTGCAGCGCTTCAGGAAAAAGCCGATGTCGAAATCATCGGTGACGCCGATGCCGCCGTGCATCTGGATGGCCTCGCAGCAGGCGCGGTGCGCCGTCGTGCTGACCTTCGCCTTGGCCAGGCTGGCCAGTTCCGCGCAATCGGGCGCGCCTTCGTCGAGGGCGTGCAGCGCCTTGAGCACGACGGACTTGCTCAATTCGATCTCCGTGTGCAACTGGGCCGCGCGGTGCTGCAGGGCCTGGAAACTGCCGATGGGCACGCCGAACTGCTTGCGTTCCTTCAGGTATTCGATCGTGCGCCCGAACGACTCCTGGGCGATGCCGAGCAACTCGGCCGCGGCGCCGATGCGGGCGACGTCGAGGATGTGGTCCAGAACGGCCTGCCCCTGGTCCGGCGAACCCAGGAGGGCGGAGGCGGGCACTTCCACCTGGTCGAAGGTAACCCGGGCTGCCACGCTGATGTCGAGGGCCGGGTAGGGCTCGACGGTGACCCCGTTGGCCCCGGCCGGCACCAGGAACAGGGCCAGGCCCTGATCGGCCGCGGCGCTGACGATGAAGACATCGGCCGCCGCGCCGTCGATCACCGCGGTCTTGGTGCCGGTCAGGCGGTAGCCGTTGCCGTGGGGTTCCGCGCGCGTAGCGACCCGGTCCGGACGGTGGCCGCCGGTTTCGTCGCAGGCCAGCGACAGGATCCGCTCGCCGGCCGCCACGGCCGGCAACCATTCGGCGCGCTGCTCTGGCGTGCCAGCGCGCAGCAGGGCGGCCACCCCGGTCAATGCGGTGCCCAGCAGCGGGCTGGGCGTCAGCGTGCGGCCGCATTCCTCAAGCAGCAGTCCCAGCCCGGAATAGCCGTAGTCCAGGCCGCCGTATTCTTCGGGAACGAGGATGGCCGTCCAGCCCATGTCCGTCATCTCACCCCACAAATCGCGGGAGAATCCGGTTTCGCTGCCGTTGTCACGCAACTGCCGCAGGTGGCCGACCGGGGCCCGCTGGGTCAGAAAATCGCGGGCGGAGTCGCGCAGCATGCGCTGCTCGTCATTCAGTACCAGTGCCATGTCCGTATCCTCGGGCTGTTCAGCCCGGCAAGCCAAGGATGTGCTTGGCGACGATGTTCAATTGAATCTCGGAGGTCCCGCCTTCGATGGAGTTGCCCTTGCTGCGCAGCCACTGCCGCGGCGCCTGGCCGTCCTTGCTCTCGGCGCCCTCCCAGACCAGGGCGTCCGAGCCGCCGATGGCCATCAGCAGTTCCTGGCGCCGCATGTTCAGCTCGGTGCCGTAGTACTTGAACATCGAGGCGGCGGCGCCCAGGCTGACGCCCGCCTTGACCTCGTCCCGGGCGCGTTCGATGGTCAGGTCCAGGGAGCGCTCGTCGATCTCGAACCGGGCGATGTCGGCCCTGAGCGGCGTGTTGCCCAGGATGCCGTTGTCCAGGCCGATGGTGTCGATCGCGGTCTTGCTCAGCGGCGCGGTGCCGGCGTGGGACAGGCCCGATCCGGCGATCATTTCGCGTTCGTGCGTCAGCAGGTACTTGGCGATCGTCCAGCCCTTGTTCAGTTCGCCGATCACCTGGTCCTTCTCCACCCGCACGTCCTCGAAAAACGTCTCGGTGAAGGGCGACTTGCCGCTGATCAGGCGAATCGGGCGGGTCGAAACCCCGGGCGTGGCCATGTCGAACATCACGAAGCTGATGCCCTGGTGCTTGGGGGCCTCGAAATCGGTCCGCACCAGGCAGAACATCCAGTCGCCCAGGTCGCCGTACGACGTCCAGATTTTCGAGCCGTTGAGAATGAAATGGTCGCCGCGATCCTCGCAGCGGGCCTGCAGGTTGGCCAGGTCGGAGCCGGCATTGGGTTCGCTGTAGCCCTGGGCCCAGCGGATCTCGCCGCGCACGACGGGCGGCAGGTGCTGCTGCTTCAATTCCTCGCTGCCGAACTTCAGCAGCGCCGGCCCCAGCATGGCGATACCGAAACTCAGCAGGGGCGGGCGAGCGTGGATGCGGGCGAGTTCTTCCTTGAGGATCTTTTCCTGGCTCCGGTCGAGCCCGCCGCCGCCGTATTCCTTCGGCCAGGTAGGTGCAGTCCAGCCGCGCCCGGCCATTCGTTCGAGCCACAGGCGCTGGTCGTCGCTCTGGAATTCAAAGTTGCGGCCGCCCCAGCATACATCGGCCTCGGAGCGGTACGGCGAGCGCATCGACTCGGGGCAGTTGGCTTCGAGCCATTCGCGTACTTCCTGCCTGAAGGGCTCCATCGGGTTCATGGTTGAATACCTCGGATGCTGTCGTGTGATAGGCTGAACATAACTAAAAGCCAAATTTTCAAACTTTGAGTATGTTACCCTATCACAGGTTGAGCCGCTTTTGCCCGGTTTTTTTCAGCAGGGTAATCTTGCGGGCAGAAAACGAGATGAAAACGATGGAACAATAGCCCGTGGAGCCGACGCACAAACCGGCCGAGTCGCCGTTCAGCAAGCGCTTCCAGCGCGAGCAGAAGCGGCAGGCGATACTGTCCGAAGCCGCCCGGCTGTTCAATATCCACGGCGCCCGCGCCACCCGGCTGAGCGATGTCGCCGAGCATCTCGACCTGAACCAGGCGAGCCTGTACTACTACGTCAAGTCGAAAGACGACCTCATTTTCCAGACCTACATGGCGAGTTGCGCTTCCATCGAGGAAATGCTCGACGACGCCGACGCCAGGGGCGCCACCGGGGCGCAAAAGCTGGAGCGGTTCATCCGGCTGTATTTCGGGGCCTGGCAAGCCATCACGCTCGGCCAGCAGCCGCATTTTGCGATTCTGACCGAGATCCGGGCCCTCAAGAAGGACTACCGGCAGCAGGTGGCCGACCGCTACCGGGAAATGTTCGGGCGCATCAAGGGGTTCATCCGTGAAGGCGTGGAAGACTCCAGCCTGCGGCCGTGCCAGCCGACGGACGCGGCACTCGCGGTGTTCGGCTTGGTGCAGTTGACGGTGCTCTGGCTGCCCGGATATGAGCCTGAGGCCGTCGACCGGGCCGCGGACGAGTTCGTCGACATCGTGCTCCATGGGATTGCCGCCAGGCCCGCGGCAACCGGCACGATCGCTCCCCCGGAACGAGTCCGGAAACCCGGCGCCGACGACGCCCTCGCTTCGATGTCCCTGCAGGAGTCTTTCCGCAGGGTCGGCAGCGCGTTGTTCAACCGCAAGGGATTCAAGGCCGCGTCACTCGATGAAATCGCCGACGAACTCGCCGTCACCAAGGGCGCGTTCTACTATCACGTGAAAGACAAGGACGACCTGCTGCGCCAATGCTTCGAGCGGTCCGTGGAGCTGATTTCGACACTGCAGGAACGTGCCGAATCGGAAGGCGGGAACGGGCTGACCATGCTTTGGCGTTGCATTCATCATCTGTTCGAAGTTCAGACCGGCCCGTCGGGGCCGTTGATCCGGTTCACCCTGATCCCTTCCCTCGCCTCCAGGCACCGCAAGCAGACCCTGGCGGACCTCGACCGGGTTTCCGATCGTTTCGGAGCGCTGATCAGGAAAGGGATCGCCGACGGCAGCATTCGCGGAGTCGATCCCTACATCGCCGAGCAGATTCTGCTGTCCGCCATCGACCTCAGCGCCGAGTTGCCCTGGATGCGGAAAATAGCCGACAGCACCGCCGCCTGCCGGAGCTATTTCAGCTTTTACTTCAATGGGCTGGCCGCCCCGGCGGGTTACGACCGCTAGGGGCCTGTTGGACGGGGATAGGATAGACTCAGTGCTCCACCCCTCACGTTCACCTGCTGGTTAAAGACCTTGGCCACCTGAGCCCAACGAACAGCGGTATGCGAGGCCGGCCTCGCCCTGCAAAACGCGGCTGAGTTGATCTGGGTTCCTGAATGAACGGTGGGATCTGCTATCGTCTAAACATGAGGCTCATCGTCGCAAGGTTCGCCCTGCTGGCGCCCTTGGCCGCATCCCTGTCGCTTGTGGCCTGCGTGAAATACCAGTCCCTGGACGGCGTGGAGAACACCTGGCGGGAGATTCCCGCCGACCGCATACAGGTCGGGACCACGACCCAGACCGACATCCTGGACTGGCTGGGGCCGCCATCGCAGATCATCGCGATCGGGGAACAACGGGTCTTCTACTACCTCAGCCAGAAGCAGTCCGGGCAGGCGAAGGTCCTGATTGTCTGGAACGATGCAGAGGACCAGACCCGCTACGACCGCGCAGTTTTTTTCTTCGACCCGGAGGGAGTACTGACCGAGTATTCGATCCGCGATGAGGCTTCCGCAGGCAAGTAGCGTCCGGACACCGCCGTTGGCCGCATTGCGCTCGCTGGTGGCGTCTGTACTGCTCGCGGCGACCTTGGCTGGTTGCGCAAACATCCGCACGGACCTTGGCGCGCCCCTGGCCCAGGCCGCGGCCAGTGCGTGGACGGCCCCCGTGCACTACTCGAAGGTCCTCGAGGCCTATGGCCCGCCCTCGAAGATCAGCGCCATCCCGTCCGGCTCGGTGTTTCTGTACGAGCACGTGGAGATCCGGGAGCGGCAATGGGGGCTGATCCTGCCGGGCGACATCTCCAGGTTCTTCAAGTTTGTGTATGCCACGTCGGCGGCGAATACCGATGTGGCGGTGTTCGTGTTCGACGATGAGGGCATGATGACGGGACAGGCCACGGAGAATTTCCGGAGCGACCCTGGGGGTGGCTTCTCGTTCACCCTGATTTTCAAGATCAAGAGCCTGTCCGACACCGATGAATACACGCGTTCCCAGGAGGGTATCTTCGATTGGGGCATGGCCATGGTCCAGCCCCTGCCGGTGGGCCTGAACGCCGCGCAAAGTCTCGATTCCGGCATCTGGGGACTGGAGGTCATCCGGGTCGACGGCATGATGGGGCAGCGCGCGCTGGAGTTGAACCAACTCGAGTAGGGAATCTGCCCCTACCCGCTTGAAACTGCTGAATGGAGTGACTGTCATGCGATCCCTGTTGCTTATATGCATCCTCACCCTTGTCGTGCCTTCGCCGGCAGGCGCACAGGAAGTCTTCGTATTGCCGGGCTATGACGAAACGATCGAGTGGCTGGAGTCAATTAACTGGTGGGGCGAGGAGTTGCGTGGCGAGCAACTCGAAACGCCCCGGACGCTGCTGGTCGCCATCTCGTCGACTTGGCGCGAAGAAGCTCCCCAACTGCCCGTGGACGTCAAGAAAGAGTTGTTCTATCGCTGCCTGCTGCCCCTGGTGGCGCATGCCAACGCCATGGTGCTGGATCGCCGCGATCGCCTCGCGCAGGCGGACGACGAGCTGGCCCGCGGCGAGGCGTTGGCGGCCGCAGACATCGAGCGGTTGCGGCAAATGGCCGTTTTGTTGCGAATCCGCACCGCCGAAGAGGCGGAAGCCGTCACGGAAGCCGCTGAATGGCGGGAGGTGATCGCCGAAGCCCTGTACCGGCTCGACGTGATCCCTCCCGGGCTGGCGCTCGCCCAGGCCGCCACCGAGAGCGGTTGGGGGACTTCCCGCTTTGCGGTTGAGGCGAATGCGCTGTTCGGGCAGTGGACATTCGGCGGCGAGGGGCTGGCCCCGTCGCAACAGCGCAAGGAACTCGGCGACTACCGGATCGCGGCTTTCGAATGGCCGTTCGACAGCGTTCGGGGCTATTTCCTGAATCTCAGCTCACATCCTGCATACGAGGATTTTCGGCGTATCCGCGCTGAGCTGAAGGCAGCAGGGAAACCGCTGAGCTCGCTGGCGCTGGCCGATGGCTTGCTGCGGTATTCCGAGCGCGGCCAGGAATATGTCGATGAACTGAAGGGCATCATCCGCACGAATCACTTTGACCTCGCCGATGCCGCCACGCAGCGCGATGAACCGCTCGGTTTTGCCTTTGGCGTCCAGGGGGAAGAGGCTGCCAGGGAGGCGCGTGAATGGATCGAGCAGCTGAAGAAGTCCGGCGAGAGCGAGGAGATTATCGCGCGCATGCGGCTCGAGTGAGCCTTGAAGATAGAGTCCGGCGAATCCGCCGAGCG
>Ga0209536_100017900_pt1 | contig 10013 bp, 4 predicted proteins | sample DeeMarSeWOR28_12_FD_187461 | JGI IMG/M metagenome (GOLD analysis project Ga0209536, IMG submission 187461) | Marine sediment microbial communities from White Oak River estuary, North Carolina - WOR-2-8_12 (SPAdes) (version 2) | ecosystem: Environmental > Aquatic > Marine > Intertidal zone >...
GCTTGCAGTTCACGAATGGAGCGTCGCAGAGTATTGATCGCGTCGGCGGTTGCGGCACGTTTCTCTGTCAACTGCCCGGCACTGACTCGGGCCTGTGTCAGCTCTTCCTGGACCTCGCGGCGGCTCTCGACGATCCCGTCGATCCGTTCCTGGTGACCGGCGACAGTGCGCTCCCGCTGTTCGTTCTCGCGCTCGATCGCCTCGAGTGATTGGCCACCCTCGGTACTCTTCTCGAGAACCTCGTTGATCTGCTGCTCGATCAGCGTGACTTCCTGGGCGATCAGCGGCTGCTCATTTGTCAGTCGACTGACGGTTTCCTGGATGTTCTGCAGGCCGGCCCGCGCCTCGACCTTGGCCGTATTCGACTCGTAGATCGCGCTGCGCAGCTCTTGCTGGACGCCGTCCAGATGGCTCGCCTCGGCTGCGGTGCGGTTCAAACGATCGCCCAGCGTGGTGATGCGTTCGTCGATCTCGGTGAGTTGCAGAGCGATGTCGCGAAGCTCACTCTTCCGCGAGATCAGTCCCATTCCGCCGGAGGACGGTCCGAGGCTGACGCGGCCATCGGGCTCCACGACATCCCCACCGCGGGTGACGAATCGATAGCCGGCCACTTGGCTCTCCGCCATCGTCAGCGCGGAAGCCAGATCCTCGACCACGATCGTCTTGCCAAGGATATGGCGGGCCAGGTATTCGAACGTCTCTTCAAACCGTACAAGATCCAGTGCCCTGGCTACGAACCCCGGTCGATCGGAGAAGTCCCGCTCGCTGACAACGGGTGGTACCCGATCAAGCCCGATGATCGTCAGGCGTCCCGGAAGGTCACCCAGCAAAGAGGGGTGGTCGAGCAGTGGCCTGCTGTCCTGGAAAACGAGGTGCTGGGCGGCGTCACCGAGGGCCGCCTCGATGATGCGGGCATGTGCGACGTCCGTATCGAAGATGTCGGCCGCAAGCCCTACCAGCCCTTGTAGCTCCGGTGGGGCATCCTCTTCCTTGCTGCGGTCGAGCAACTGCACCGCGCCGGCTCCAACGCCCTCCATCCGCTGCTGCAAGTCCTCGAGCAGTTCCCGGCGGGAGTTCAACGCGCTGCGGCGTTCCTTGGCCTCCGCCAGTTCGTCGACAAGCTGCTGTCGGAGCGCATCGATCCGTGCGGCCTCGCCCTTCTTCTCTTCGAGTTTCTCCGTTTCTTCGGCAATCAGGGCATCCAAGGCGGAAACGCGCCGTTGAAGCTCCGCCTTCTGCTCGAGTGAGATTCCCAGCTCAGAGGCGATCTTTGCGTCGCGTTCGGAGAGCCGACCCTTCTGATGGACCAGTGATTCACGGTGCGTGTTGAGGCGAATGATCTCGTTATGCAGTTGCGCACTCTTGCGCAGCAGGTCGATGATCCCGGCCTTCTCATCCTCGAGAATGGCCTGGGCATGGGTCAGGTCGCGGGCGAGTTCACGGTCCTTTTCGCTCAGCTCGTCGATTTTGGCGTGCCATTCGTGTGTCTCTCTCTGAAGCGCTTCCGCGGACTCCTGGGTTTCCGCGAGTCGACGCCGATTCGTTTCGAGCCGCTGTGCGTCTGAGACTTCACGCGCCGTGGCCCGCTCGTGCAGACCTCGCTGTTCGCTGACGCGGTTTCGCGCCGCTTCAATCCGCTCTTCCTGGGCGAGGCGTTCTGATTTGGCCTGCAGGAAGTTGCTGTCCGCTTCGTTGATCTCCTCCGCAAGGCGATCGAGGCGCAAAACGAGTTCGGATTCCTTGGCTTCGCACCGATCGATCTCCGCCCGGATCGCAGTGACACGATCCGAACGCTCAGTCATATCACCCGTCAGGCGAGCTACCTCTTGCGAGAATCGGTGGTACTCCGCCATCGCGTAGCTGGATCGCAGCTCGTTGAGCCGGGCCTCGTACTCCATGAAGCTGCGGGCTTTGCCTGCCTGGTACTTGACACTCCGCAAACGTTTCTCGAGCTCCTCAATAATGTCTTCCACACGCAAGAGATTTTGTTGGGTACGCTCGAGCTTGCGTTCGGCCTCCCGCCGGCGGGCTTTGTATTTGCTGATACCGGCGGCCTCTTCGAAGATGATCCGCCGCTCGGTGGGACTATGCTGGAGCAGGCTGTCCACACGCCCCTGTTCGATCACGGAGTAGGCCTCGATGCCGACTCCGGTGTCCATGAAGAGTTCGCGGATGTCCTTCAGGCGTGTTGTATCGTTGTTGAGCTGGTATTCACTCTCGCCCGAACGGTAGAGCTTCCGCGTGATCGTGACCTCCTCGGTGTCCACGGGGAGGGCACGATCCGAATTGTCGAAGACCAGGTCAACATGGGCCAGGCCGCTGCTGCGACGCGTGCTCGAGCCGTTGAAAATCATGTCGACCATCTGCCGACCACGTAACGAGCGCGCGGACTGCTCACCGAGGACCCATTTGAAGGCGTCGACCACGTTACTTTTGCCGCAGCCGTTCGGGCCCACAATGCAGGTCACCCCGGGACCGAACTCGAAATCGACCTTATCGCAGAAGCTCTTGAAGCCGGAAAGCGTGACACGCTTCAGAAACATGGCGTTCGGGACCTCCCTGTGCCCTCGTGAAACCGCCTTCCGTGGCGGGCAAATGGTGCAAGAGGCAGGCTTGCAGCCCTGCAAGCACGGAAATCGAGCCGTACCCTATCAGAATCGGTGATAATCTGCAAAGGCGAGCAGTCCTTCTTGGTGGGCAACTGGGGGAACGTGCCAATTCCAGTCCAAGGCGCGGAATTGCATTTCCCGTTTGTTGAGGGATGCGCCGGAGCCGGAATCGGGTACAATGATCTGACATGGCCCATCGCCGAACCAAGTCCAAGGCCAAGACAGTGGCGGTGGCGCAGGCTTCTGTGCGCCCCAGAAGTACGGCTGCCGAGTCGAAGAACGCGCGCACACAGCACCGACAACTCTTCGAGAAGGCTCCGGACGCGATACTCGTCGCGGATGCGGAGGGTCGTTACATCGGCGCGAATCCGGCTGCGTGCAAACTGACCGGGTATGCCCGTGCAGCCTTGCTGAAGATGCGTGTTGGGGATCTCACGATTCCCGCGGAACAGGCGCTCTCTTCCGAGCGCTTCCAACTCCTCCGAAAGACTGGGCGAACTCGGCGCGATCGAATCCTCAGGCGGAAGGATGGCTCCGAGGTGCCGGTGGAGGCACACGCAGTCGAGGTCAGCGACGGCGTGTACATGACGATCTTGCGGGACATCAGCGAACGGAAAGCGGAACAGGCCAGGCTGCGGCGGTCGCTGGACGCCTACAGCACGCTGGTCGACCTTTGTCACGCAGCGGTGGTCGCCGCGAACGACCAAGGCCGCATCACCTCATGGAATCTCGCTGCCGAAGCCCTGTTCGGTTATGCGGCGCGGGAGGCGGTTGGGATGGCCGTGACGAGACTGATCCCCTTAAGGCTGCGCCGGCATCACCTGGCAGGGTTCCGCCGGCATCTGACCCCCGGCGACACGCGGTCCTACGGCCGGACGTTCCACAGCCTGGGCCTCCGCAAGGACGGAACCGAGTTCCCGATCGAGGTCTCGGCGGCGGTGGGCACACAGGAAGAGCAACGAGTCTTCACGGCCGTCATTCGGGACTTTACAGAGCACCGGCAGGTGCTTGAGCGGCTCAATGACGCCTTACAGCGGTTGCAGTTTCACGTCGAACGGATGCCCCTCGCGTACATCGCCTGGGATACGGACTTTCGCGTGGTGGAGTGGAACCCTACGGCGGAGCGGATGTTCGGCTACGGCAAGGACGAGGCACTGGGCAGGCACGCCTACGAACTGATCGTGCCGCAGGATGTGGTTTCCGCGGTGGATCCCGTCTGGGATGAGCTACTGAAGGGTGACACGTCCAGTCACTCCATCAACGACAATGTCCGGAAAGACGGGTTTCGGCTGAGATGCGAATGGTTCAACACGCCCCTGCGCGATTCCGCCGGGCAGATCCGAGGCGTTGCATCGATGGCCATGGACATCTCGGAGCGGGAGGCGATGGAGGCCAGAATCCGTGACGCGCAGAAACTGGAGAGCCTTGGAGTCATGGCAGGTGGTGTGGCCCACGACTTCAACAGCTCGCTGATGGTGATCCTTGGTAATACGGCGCTGCTCAGATCCATGGAGGGGATGCCGGCGCCCGCGCAGGAGCATATCGAGCTCATCGAGGAGGCGGGAGCACGAGCCAACGGCCTGATCAAGCACCTTCTGGCGTATGCCCGCTCCGGGCGGCACAATCCGGACGTGACAGATCTCAATGATGTGATTGAGGAAGCCGTTACGTTTGTGCAGTCTTCGATTGGACGCGAGTACACGCTGGAGCTCGAGCTCGGGAGGGGCATCCCGAAGGTTCTTGCCGACCAAGGGCAGATCGAGCAAGTCCTTTTGAATCTGTGCCTCAATGCAAGTCAGTCTATGCCCCATCATGGGACCATCCGAATCGTGACACAAAAAGCCAGGCTGACGGCAGTGGGCGCGGCCCAATGCACGCCCTTTGATGTCAAACCGGGACAGTACGTTGAGCTGGCTGTGGCAGACACGGGGCACGGCATGGACGAAAGCACCATTTCGCGTGTTTTCGACCCGTTCTTCACGACAAAGCCGGAGGGTCATGGCCTCGGCCTTGCAGCCGTCCTCGGGATTCTGCGCCAACATCGCGGCGCCGTGAGGATCGAGTCCAAGGTCGGTGAGGGCACGGCGGTTCGCGTGTTCCTGCCCGCTCACCCGCAGAACGCGAAGAGCGTAAAAGTTCGACGACGTCAGCACCCACCCTCAAGGGCCTCGCGCTCGGCCAATTGCACTCGCCGATCCTAGTGAGTCTGACGGGACTTGACGCTGTTCATCCTTACAGATTCCGGCTGTTGGCCGAACGGACCGCCCAACTGCGGCACGTGTGCATGCGCCAGGCGCCTGAGGTTCGCGATGCGGTCGGTTGGGCGGACGGCGCTTACGGCTCGACGGGCGTCACGTCCGCATGTGTCTCGGGGAGGTCTGCAAAGAGGCGCAGCGCTGCCTCAGGAATCCTGCGAAGCTTCTGATAGGTCCAGGGCCTCTCTATGCTCATGTACGCCATGGATCCACTCAGACTGGTCAGGCCGACAAAGCATATGATCACTAGCGGAGTGACAACAGCTCGTCGCACGAACAAGTATCGTCTGTCCTGGGGGGTTACAATTTCGTCGATCGCCTCGAGCATCGGGAGGCCCAGACTCCGAGCCACCTGCCCGGAGCTCCGATAGACGTGGTCAAAGATCTCGGCCAGGATCACGAACACCACACCGCACGCGATTCCGGAAAGGAGTGCAAGTAAGACGATCGTAGTCGCCTTGGGCGACACCGCAATGCTGCTGCCCGATGCGGGTTGCCCTTCCGAGAATTGCATGAGCCGATTCTGGGCGACGGCCTTGATTGCGGGCTCGATGGACGCAACGGTCTGCTCGAGCTGAGTGAGCTTCTGCTTGGCCTTCGAAGTCTCCCCCAGGATCTCGGCGAACTGCTCCTGACGCTGGAAGATCTCTTGCTTCGCCTGTCGCAGCTGCGCGATTGCCGCCCCGTTGGTCTCCAGGCTGATGTCGATGTCCTTGATCTTGGACTTCTGAGCCGCGACTTGTACGAGGAGTCGGGCTTGATCGCTTCGCCACGGATGCACCTCGATGGCGGTGTCCGTTGACAGGTTGGATGCGATGGCAACAAGCGGTCCATTCGTAATTGCCACTTGCTCATCGATCGCCAACTGTCGGCCCAACTGCTCCGCCAGACGCTCACGGTTCGCCAGGTGTCCCTGCATCTCCGGGTGAAAGTCAGTCATACCTCGCGTTGCGCGCAGCACCTCGACCTGCTTGTCAATCGCCTGGATCTCTCCCGTAATCCGCAAGGCCAATGGCGAGAGCGGTGGGTCCGTGGATGGCCCATCCGTCGGTCCCTCGGCATTCGTGTTCACCGCAGTGGCAGGTTCGAGTGTGGCAAGGAGCTGTTGCTGGGCGGCCATCTCAGCCTGATACTCGCGCTTCCGCATCTGGAGCTCCCTACGCTCCATTTCCAGCTGTGCGAGCTTGAGCGGGATCGCACCTGGGTTGCTCGGGTCCACGTGAGGGTTGTCCAGCCGCAGGCGTGTCTCCTCGCGTTGGGCGGCTTTGACTTCAGTCAATGCCTCTTCGGCCCTCTGGGTGAAATACTCGAGTTGGCTCGAGAGGAACTCGTGAATCCACTCCATGGTGTGGCGAGTGTAGACACGTTTGACCTGATCCACCAAGGCCTTTCCGATGACAGCATCCGGTCCGGTATAGGTGATCCTGACGATGTCCATGTGTTCGCTGGGTGACGTCGTCGAAACGCTGATGCGGGCTGAAAGCGATCGGCCGATCGCATCCCGCCGTCGAATGGACGCCTCGGTCAGTTGGCCATCGTCGTCGCGCTCGAGCTTGTCTGTGAGCCCGAGGCTCTCAACGACCTCGGCCATGACTTCCGGTGAGGTCACGTCGCGGCTCGTCGTGTTGCGGAAGTACTTGAAGGAAGCCGCACCGGCCGTCATCGGCAACTTCATCATCACCGGGTCGTTACGCCGCTCGAAGGAGGTATTCGCCTGGTATGTCCGCGGATAGTACAGACTGAGGATGAACGCCGCACAGGTCACGGCACAGAAGGGAACAAAGAACGCCCAACGATGGAGCGAGAGCATGCGCAGGGCATCGTGGGTCGTCTGGCGGATCTCAGCGAATGGACGGTCATCTTCGACCAAATGATCCGTTCGACCGAGCGACGCACCGCTTTTGGATGACCGGGATCGACCTGATGACTGGGAGGGTCTTGACACCGCGTCTCTTTTCTCTGGCGTCGCCTTCGAGCGTACGCCCTTTAAGTTCAGATACCTTAGGGCCGGTGCGGACTGCCCGTGCGGTCACAGGCGGCGACACCGGCGACAATTCACCCTGTTGGATTCTGCCACGATGGCGTTTCTGCTCTTTTCGGACGGGCTGAGGACGCCCTTGAGGCGAAAGGTCGACGCCGGCGTCGAGCCGGCTGAGTTAAATTGCGCGGCCCCACGCTCCGGGGTTACCGGACCACACGAGCAGACAACCGCCCCATGCCGCGCCGAGTCGCCTCAGGTTGGCTGTGGAGACGGACAGTTCCGACCGGCATCGCCGGCTGCGGCACCTGGGGCGCGTGCGTGAGCCTCATAATAGGCCTCGTACGCCTCGACCGTTTGACCGAAGTGGTAGTTGTCCGCCCGGGCCTTGGCGGCCGCCGCGTATTGGTTCCTCAGCTCGATACGGCTCACGAGCTGGGACAGCGCGTTTGCCATGGCGTCGGGGTCGTTGGGCGGAACGATCCGCCCTTCGATCTCGTTTCGCACGATCAATGGATTGTCGCCCACTTTGGTGGCGATGATCGGCAGACCGGAGGCCATGGCCTCGAGGACTGCGTTGCACATCCCCTCTGAGGCGCTACTGCATACATAGGCGTCCATGCCTGACAACAACGCGGGGACGTCTTCGCGCCATCCTGTAAAGTGCACCCTGTCAACGACGCCTGCCTTCAGTGCCTCCCTTTCCAGGGATGGCCGCAATGGTCCGTCTCCGACAACCAGGAGATGTAGATTGGGGTGTTTTTGGCGAGCGCCCACACATGCCCGAATGAGCACCTCCTGGCACTTCACGGGTGTCAACGAGCCGACCGTCCCCACGACGAACGCATCCGCATCCACATGAAGGCTTTCACGAATCCTGCGACGAGCATTCGAGTCGGAATCGCGATAGCGGTCGACGTCGATTCCGTTCCGAAGCACATCGATGCGCTCGGGCGGTACCCCCGTCCAGGCGTGCAGTTGATGTCTGCCGCATTCCGATACGCTGGAGAATCGAGCACCCGAGAAGCGAGCGAGCCGGGCGACCCAGCGTTGCCGCCGTTTGAGTGCCCCGGTCGTCTCCAGGCCGTGGAAGCCCAGCACCAGTTGCAGGCCAGGTGCTGCAAGGCTCGCCATGGTCGCATCAAACCAACATCCTGGATTGCGCGCGTGCACGACAGTCGCTCGCCACTCTCGCAGGACAAGGGCAAGGTCAAGCCAGATCCGTCGTGACGCGCCCCTCACGCCCAGAGCCCGGCAGGCCACGTGATCCGGCAGTTCTTTAGCGAGCGAGCCTGCACGGCGCAGAGTGACAACGGCGTGCCGGAAGCGAAGAGGGTCAAACGCCTGCAAGAGCGAGACCAGTGTGCGTTCCGTGCCGCCGCCCTCCAATGAATGGATGACGTGCACGATCCGAGGACTATCACCCGATGCCATGCTGCAAACGCCCCCAAAGCGCCAAGTCCTCTTGGTCGGTGCGCATCGGCTCGGTGAGCGCTGGAGCCAGAACCGCCGCCGCCGCTTCACGCCTCACCATACGGTGAAGGCACAGCGGTAGCGCCAGCACCCACCAGAACGACTCACAGTAGAACCGTTCCGTCCCCAATCCCGTCACGAAGTAGGTGACGAAGGCTGTTAGAAGACCATAGGCAATAAGTTTGGTTTCGAGGGGGTTCTCGGTTGCCCCCGCGAGCTTGGCACTCCTGCGAAGCATCTCGAGCGATCCGAGAGCCAGCAGAATGAACATCGCTCCCCCGTGAATCCCCAGCTCGGTGAAGCAGACGATGAGCGTATTATGCGCCGACCTCTTACGGTACCGCGGATCGTACTCGCCGATCACGCGGGGGAAGTTTCCGGGCCCAATGCCGAACGGGTTGTCTCTTAGAATCTGAATGGATGTGAGCCAGATCTCAGATCGTGCGACTGCGGCCGCATCCGCGGCGAGCGCCTGCTTATCCGCCAGCGTGCCCATGCGATTCCAGAAGTGGTTGTCTGTCAATGTGAACGCCAACACACCGCCCGACAAAAGCATAGCGTGAATGCGCCATCGGCGAGCGCGCGGCGCCGTCAGAAAAGCGGCAAGCACACCGCAAACGAGGCCGACAAACGCGGATCGTGTCCGGCACAGGATGATCGCATTGAACGTGAAAGCCCCGGAGACTACCGCAAGCAGGCGCCACTTCCAGTGCTTGGAAATCAGGAACGCGATCCCAATCAAAGGTAGCATCGCAGCACAGTGAGCCGCTGTCCCGGACGTTGTGTAGAAGTCCGGCCCGCCGATTCGCTCGAGTCGCCCGAGCCAGAACGCGGACCGCGGCGCCGTGAATGCGTCGTAGCCGAGGTAGAGACTGCCGATCACGAGCGTCCATAGCACGAGACGAAAGTTGTATCGGGTCGTCGCCAACCGTCCGAGGATGAGCACGAACAACAGCATTTTCCAGAACTTCTCGAAGGCATAGGCAGACGATTTGTTGTGGCCGAAGCCAATGGCGAGATTCACGGCTGCGATGAGTAGCAGGGCCACGACGCCCACTTCCCAGAGCGAAAGGACCGGGCGAATGGACGGCACACGCTTGCGGCCAAAGAACAATCCGACAACCGTGAACACGGCGGCCAGCATCGAGAAACGCATCCCCAGGCTCTGTAGGGGAATTCCCCACCACGCATTACCGGGGTTCACCTGATAGGTCATCATGTAGTTGATGAGCCCCCAGATGGGGTTCACCAACGCCATAATGCAGGCACCCCAGAACAGGACGAAATAGAGCGTGGTTTTCAGAGGCCACATGCTTCACTCGGCCGGGGCGAATCACGCCCCAGTTCTGCGCATACCAAAACCACTGACCGACCGTCTCCGGTTGCGTAGGTCAGCCCATCACAGACCAGGCAGCCTCGAAAGTTATCGGTTCTATGACAATGGCGATTGGCTTATTTCACCTGCGTGCGGAGTGGCGGTGCGGCCCACCAAACTCGGACGTCTTAACGACCGATATTATCCAGGTGTTCTGCCTATGTGCGGCTGAACACGCGAGGGCGCTGCTTCGCACGAAAGAACCATGAGGACACGGCTTGAACGCATCTTCGTCAACTCCTGCATCCGTGCGTCCAACAAAATACCAGGGCTTGATCGCGGTGGGACTTGTACTCCTGGCGTCGACGTTGGTCTTCACGAAA
>Ga0209536_100017901_pt1 | contig 10013 bp, 10 predicted proteins | sample DeeMarSeWOR28_12_FD_187461 | JGI IMG/M metagenome (GOLD analysis project Ga0209536, IMG submission 187461) | Marine sediment microbial communities from White Oak River estuary, North Carolina - WOR-2-8_12 (SPAdes) (version 2) | ecosystem: Environmental > Aquatic > Marine > Intertidal zone >...
GGAAATGATGATTCTCACGAGCCTTATCTAATTTGGTGGGAGGCAGATGGAGTAAGTCGTATAGGCACGTTCTTCTGTGAACCATATTGAAAAAGGGGAGCAAAGCTCCCCTTTCTTTTACAGTTCCTTTTTATGCTTCTCAACGTGCTTTGGCAAAGGCGGTGAAGGTGGTTCGTGGAACTTCTCCAAAGTTCTGACTCTGGCTTTCAGATCAACGTTCTCTCTTTCCAACTCTTCAACTCTGCTTTCAAGTTGCCAGTAGTCTTTGACTTTGACTTTCAGAGCTTCAAGTTCTTCTTTGTACTCTGCAAGCTTGTCTTTGAAAGACTGAAACTTCTCCTCAAAGCCACCGAATTTCTCTTTGAGATTGCCAAAGGTTTCAAACAGTTCACGTAGGTCCATGTCTTTGTCTCCTGTCATGGGGGATAATGTGTTACCTAACATAAATAGTCGTTTCACCAGTAAAATAGTGCAATTTTTCTCTTGACAAAGCTCTGGAAATTCCGTATCTTTTAGACAGAACAAAAACGGAGGTTTCCAAATGTATGCTTTGACAGACCTACCTATTCGGCTTGAATGCAAAACGAGCAAGCACTTCAAGTACTACGAATTTCATGTTGAGCAATCTGGCAATGGAAATGTCAAGGTGATAGGTCTCTACGGACGTATCGGCAATGCTCCACAGAACCACACCATCTATCATGGCACAAGCCCAATGGAGGCAGAACATCATCTCACAAAGAAAATCAACAACAAGCTTGACAAGGGATATGAAAGAGCAGGAAATCCACCAAAGCCAGAGCCAACTGCCCCTGAGTACGTTACGGTTATCAAAGTTGAAGCAGACGACGACCCGTTGTTTGATGGAGAGATGGAAGTTGCGACAACCACAAAGAGAACGCACAGGCCTGCAAAGAAAGGTACAAAGGTTCTGACTGGCTTTGATGCTTCTGGGTCCATGAACGGTATTCTTGATGTGGACGGACCTCTTGTGCCAATGAACGCACAGGGAGTTGAGGATGACGAGCAACTTCAAAACTTCTTGGACGACCCAAGGTTCTACATGGAGGAGAAGCTTGATGGAATGCGGGCGCTTGTCTACTTCACAAGAACAGGGCTTCGCATTTTCTCTCGCACAAAGAAAGAGAAGACCATAAGCCTTCCGCATCTCTCAGGACTTGTTTTCCCTAACCTTATCGGAACCATCTTAGATGCAGAGATTATGGTTCCCGGAAAGGACTGTGCGGAGATTGCGGGACAAGTGCATCGCAAGAATGGAGTGGCTTCAACTCTTCCTGTCATCTTCCTGTTTGACATTCTTCAGCACAATGGAAAGTTGGTAACAGGTTTGAAGTGGGCTGAAAGGCGCAAGCTTCTTGTTAAAGTTTGGGAGGATGATGGTCTGTTTGGGAGTGAATTCTTTGAACTCAATCCTGTTTATGTCAGAGCAGAAAAGAGAAAGGCCCTCAAGAGAATCATGGATGCCGGTGGTGAAGGTGTCATGTTCAAGCTTGACAGTGCTACTTACCATGTTGGTGACAGACCTACGGGTGTCTGGTACAAACACAAAAGGAAGAAAGCCTTTGATTGTGTCGTTATGGGATTTACCACAGGCAAGGGTGAGTTCAACAATATGGTCGGAGCTGTAAGGTTCGGACAGTATGTTGACGGAAAGCTTGTTGAGCTGGGCAAAGCCTCTGGCATGGACTTGGACACAAGACAGGACATGACACAATGCCCCGATGCTTGGATTGGCAAGGCCATCAAGATTGAAGGTCAGGAACGTTTGAAGTCGGGAAAGATTCGCCACCCGCAATTCAAAGGACTCATTGAGAAGAAGCCTAAAGATTGCATCTGGTACAAGGGAGAACAGTGAGCTGGAAAAGGGTTGAATTTTGGCAGGTTCCTATTGGTGGCATAGTCCGCTTGTTATACGGCTATGGCAATGCTGTGGAATTTATCAAAGCAGACAGGGATTGCGTAAGCTTCAAAAATAGCACTTGGAAAAGTGGGGCAATAAATCCTAAGGCTATTGTAAAATACCATATTAGAGAAATTGTGCCTTTGAAAAAGGGAGAACACTATTTATGAGTAGATGAAATCCCTATCTCAAATCCTACTGGAATCTGAGGCTGCCGATCAAGCCCACAAACTAGGCTTGGTCTATGGTGGCTTTGGTAAATGGAGAGACAAGTCAGGACAGACAGTTGCAAAGACTGTTGGTGGAAAGCTTGTTAAAGTTGACGGTTCTGCACCTCAAAAGAGTAATGGGGAACCGCCTCCAAGACCAGCTCGAAAGCCAAGGGAGAAAAAGAAGAAGCCTACCATCAAGCAGTTAGCCAAGCAACAGCAGCCAAAGAAAGATCCTTATGCTGATGTTCCCGAGGCTGACAAAGCCATTATGATGGAGGCTAGGAAACGTGGCTACCGTGTACCGCCAGCTTGGAGAGAGTGCTGGATAGATCCAAATCCCGAGGCAGACCTACAGGTAAAAGGGAAGGATGCAAAAGGCAGGATGCAGTATCTCTATTCTGTCAACTTCAGAACCAAGCAGGACGCGGAGAAGTTCGAAAGAGTCAAGCAGTTCACACAGGAGCTACCAAGCCTGATGCGAAACATTGAAGGAGACTTGGAGCAGAACGAAGAGGCTCTGGTCCTATACCTTATCGCTCAGACAGGCTTTCGTGTTGGAAGTAATGCAGAGACAGGTGCAGACAAGAAGGCTTACGGGGCTTCAACACTTAGAGCGGAGCACGTTTCTGTAGAGGGTGACACACTTCATTTCAAGTTTGTTGGAAAGAAAGGTGTCAAGCAGAATCAGAAGTTGAAAGATGAGAGACTGGCAAGGCTCATTGCACCGAGAATCAAAGAAGGTCAGCCACTCTTTCAAACGACTCCCGCTAAGATACATGAGTACCTTAATGGGATTTCATCACAGCACTACAAAGTCAAAGACTTCAGAACGTATGTTGCCACTAACCTTGCTCTAAAGCTCCAAGGAAAAATGAGAAAGCCTAAAGATGCAAAAACCTATAAGAAGCAAGTGAAAAAAGTCTGTGAGCTTGTAGCAAAAAAGCTTGGCAACACTCCAATTATGGCGAAGAACTCCTATATAGACCCAACCGTATGGAAGCCTTGGCAAGAGGGTATTGACATGGAAGCGCTACAACCCAAGAAGCGCAAAGTGGCAGAAAGCCAATTATTTTTTGAATCAATTATTGCGAGACTTCTGCAAGAACCAATTGTTGATTATGTTGAAACACGACACTACCAAGCTCCAAGCTAACTTGACAAAGTGATTTTTTTTCGTACCATTGAGCAGTGCCTCTAGGCACAATACAAAAAATTAATGGAGGTTCTTATGTACCCTATCGAAAAGGGAATTCCCATTCCCGAAGGTAGCCACCGTTATTTCCCGCTACAGCTGGTATTGAATCAAACGGAATGTGTACCTACTGTAACGGAACAAAGTACGTTGATGAATGAAAAGAAGCCAATCAGGTAAGATGACAGACGATGAGAAGCTTTTGAAAATCAAACAGATTTGTGAAGATGCTAGGCTCGCCATTCCGAGATTTAATAAGCCTGATCCTTCAACTGAGGCTATTAAGAAGATCCGAAAGCTTGTGATGCCCAAGAACATTATACCGTTAGATAAATGAACTCAAGAAAACGGGAAGCCCTTCTGAAAATCAAACGAGAGATGTTTGAAGAAGCCATTGAATTTTTTACTTGACAAAGGCTCTTGACTTTTGTATATTGTACTATGAGATCAATATATCAAGACAAGTTCGAGGAAGCCATAAAGCGGTTGAATAGGCCTCCTGCTAAAAAGGGAATCAGAGGGCAGAAGCCTCTCAGGAAACAGAAACACGAGTGTCCTGTCAACAATCAGGCTTTTTTTGCTCCTACATATACAATTGAAGATGATGAGTACTGGCAACAGTATTGGTTAGAACAGGATGAAGAGGAATAATGAATAAACGAGAATGGAAACGTATTGTAGTTGGAGGTGATTTACACACTGGGCACCTTGTAGGTCTTACTCCTCCTCAGCATGATCCTAATGGTAAAGCAGCAAATGGGCGCTTTGTTAAACTTCGTAGAGAAATTTGGGACTTCTATAGTACAACTCTTAAACAGCTCCGAAAAGAGTTGCCCATATCTGCATTTATTGTCAATGGTGACTGCATTGATGGACAGGGCTATCGCAATGCTGGAGTTGAGGAATTTACGACTGATCGTATTCGGCAATCTGAAATAGCAGTAGATTGTATTCGTGAGGCAATGGCAGGCCAAGTCTTTATCACATATGGTACTGATGCTCATACAGGAAAAGAAGAAGATTTTGAAGAAGTCATCACAACTTTACTTCCCAATGCAATAGCCCATTCTGTAATTGAAAGTAAACTCTACATTGATGTATATGGCCTCAATTTCAATTGCCGACATTATGTTGGAAGGTCTTCGCTCCCACACACCCGCCATACAGCAGTTGCTAAAGAACATCTTTGGAATCAAATTGAAGCATTAAATGAAGAGGCCCCACTAGCAGATGCTCTTATTCGCTCTCATGTTCATTACTTTACATACTGCGGTGGCTTTGCAAAAAAACGTCTTTGGCTAGGCCTGACAGCTCCAGCACTTCAGGGAAAGATGTCAAAGTTCGGAGAAAAAATGTGTACTGGGCAAGTAGACATTGGATTGCTTGTTTTTGATGTGCATAAAAGTGGTATGTGGAAATGGGAGCCTCACATTTGGAGTATTAAGAGCCAGAAAGCAAAAGTATACAAAGTGTAGGTTCCGTTGGGATAAGCTATGGTTCGAATGACAGTTCTACCCTCTAAGGTTTCAAAAGTTAATCTTGAGAACTTGTTATCAGAAGCAGTACAACATAACAAGAGAAAGCCTTACAAGTTTAAGCACTTCCCCACAAAGGTAGAACAAAAACCAAAACCAAAAATCTCTAAGTATCGTTTTTCATACCGTTCAAATGGGGAAATACCTAAAAGGCCAAAAGAGAAGCCAGTTTGGTGGCCCTACAAAACCAATAACAAATAACAGAGGTGATTTATGTACTCACTAAAAGTCGTACTGAAGGGTCTCACTCCGCTTCGGTATAATGCGTATCGAGAAGATAACAACACAACCAAGCGAAGCGGGGCACGAACAGAGGAAGAGTTGTTGGAACAGGCCGAACAGAGTACCTACAAAGATAAGGGAGGGTACTTCGTTCCTCAAAGAGCCATCAAGAAGGCCCTAGATGAGGCTGCTAAGAGGATCAAACAGGGCAGAGGAAGTGCAAAGAAAGATATTCAGGCCATCGTTGTCTTTCGTGATGAGAAGATTTACTGTCAGGGCAAGATGAAGGCTGTTCCAGAGTGGGGGACTGTGCGGATTCCTCCAAGAACAGGTGCCTTAGTGAAAAAGGCATGGATGCAACTTCCAGCTTGGAAGCTGGCCTTCACCATTGATATTCTGGATGAAACATTTCGTCCAGAAATCATCAAGGATGCTTTTGAGAAAGCTGGAATGTACTCAGGCATTCTTGACAACCGACCAAATCTTGGCGGGTCATGTGGAAGGTTTGAAGTGGAATCAGTTACACGAGTGCGTTAAGCTTGGCTATGCTGAGATAGGTTCGGTTTAGCTATGTGGGCTATTCTGAGTTCTGTTGGGCTTGGGTCCGTTGAGCTGAGTTCCGGTGAGCTATGATGAGTTGAGCTATGCTTAGTTCACGTATGTTTGGCTACTCCTAATGATTCTGGATTGCATGGGTTCGAATCCCTATAGGAGTGCGAGTCGAAAGACGGGGTTACGTTAGGATGTGCTCAGTTCGGTTCAGTTTAGTTATGTTGCGTTCAGTTAGGTTGTGTTGTGTTAAGATATGGCAAGCTCTTATTGATATTGGAATGTAACAGGTTCGAATCCTGTTAAGAGCGCTTCCTAAGTTTTGTTCAGTTTGGTTCTGCTAGGTTAAGCTTCGTTTTGATGGGTTACGGTTGGCTCTGTTGTTTTCAGCCAAGTTGGGTTAAGTCAAGGTAAGCTATCTCCCAAAATAACTATCAGTGAGGAGGGAAAAGTCCATGCCTTTCTCCTCTAACTATATGAAAACACAAAAAAGAAAGCGGAGGGAATTTCTTCCCTCCACTCTCTTGAAAAGATACAACAACAATGTCAAAGAATCAATTAGACACTTGCAGGTGCCCCTATCCAGTCCAAGTCATATACGATTACAACGCCATACATTTCCGGTCTCACCATTTGCTTCGCATACCTCGTCATCACTCCTCTACGTGGTGTAAAGTCCTCAGGTGCAAAGATTGTTGGAGTTACCAACAATGGCACATACGGAGCATACACAAAGCCAGTCTCAAGGAATGATCCACCCTTATATCCCATTAGAGCATTCGCCTCTGGGAAATACGGATCCTTGTAAATGGTCCAACGGTTACTCAAGGTTCCCGTTCTCTCCATTCCAAATGAATACTCTACCTCAGAAGCATCTGATAGGATAGAAGGCTTGAAGGTGTTGATTGATTCGATGATTGAACTGATCTCAGGTGAACACACCACGAAGTTTGCTCCGTGACGTAGACTTCTCTTGTGGATTTCATTACTTACAGTAACGATGGTCTCACCAAGAGTCTGATACCAGTCTTGCTGTGTTCCGTAGAACGCCTGATATGAAGCCTGTGACGCTCCTGCGAAACTGTTAGTTGTTACGTGGATACCATCAGCAGATAGTGAAACGTAACGTCCAATCTTCCTTGACCATGCTGCTCTTACAGTAGCGCCATGGAGAAGTTCTCCAAGGATCTCCCTGTCAATTTCGAGAGCGATAGCCTCAGACATGATTGTAGTTAGTTCTACTTCTGCGTCTAGAGCATGGTAAGCGTTGAGGTCTTGTGCAACCTCTGGAGTCCACTTGGTCTTGAGCTTACGAGTCTGTGCCATGACCGGTACACTTGACACGGTAATGTCAATTTCCGGAATAGCAGTAACTGACTCAAAGTCACCAAGATTTGTCTGCTGCCTGTTGTCCTGAACATCAGTCCTAACAGGTCCGTAAACTACCGGATCGCATCCAGAAGCTGTGTGAAGTCCTGCTGAGCCTTGCGCCAACTGTGCTGCCACAGCGGTTGTTGCGTATAGAGTCAATGAACCGTTGGCATTGAACTGAGTTAGTGAGAAATCAATGCCTGCAGTCCATGGGTCCACACTCAAGGTCTCAATAGGAGTCAAGCTTCTGAACGTTCCTGAAGCGAGAGTCATTGCTGACAGAGGAGCGACACGGATGTTCTGGAGCTGCATAACATCAGCAACGGCTGAAGAAGCCATCACAAAAGTTACAGGATATACAGTACCGTAAGCTGGTGAAATAGCTGATAGAGCTTGTGCACCAACAGTACCTGATACTGACTCCTCTACGAGCTTGTAAGCGCGAGTTGAGTATCCTGACTGTAGCTGATAGAATGCACCTGAGCCAGACTGTGCTCCGATTCCCTGTAGCCCAACATTGTAAACAGAATCACGATCGCCGTACATTGAACCGCCAGCGCTGAATCCACTCTTGGTCCTCTCAAATAGGAAGTCAAGGTAGAACAACAGACCTGAAGGAAGGCTCATAGGCTGAACAGAGACAATCTCATTAGCGATAAGCTGTGCAAAGACCCTACGCACCAATGGGAAAGCGATCTTGTTGAATCCAGCGATGTCAGAAACAGTGCTGGCCTCATTAAGAGCTTTCAGTTCTCTTGCTTCGGTCTCTAGCAAGTTGGCCATAACAGCCTTCTTGTGTGCAGAGAGTTTCTTCAAGAGTCCTGTTCTATCCCACTTGGCAATGTAGCGCTTGGTAGCTTCTCGCCTTGATTCAGACTCAGCGCCTGCCATCTCAGAGATAAATTTATAGTTACTCATTGTGTTTTGTCTCCCTTGTGAATTATAGTCCTGCTAGTTCCTCAAGTCTGGATACTTTCGGAGCGCTTGTCGACTCAGAAATTACGGACTTGACGTTCTTGTTCTTTGGAACTACCTTTTGCACAGGCCTCTTCAGCGACTTCCACAAGGTTGAATAGATAATCTTGACCTCACGAATAGTCTTAGCTGAGTCGAAAGCCTCTGCGATTTGTTTCTTCTCTCCACGGGTCAAACCGGGTGAGTGCATTAGCTTGAAAGCGCCTGCGAGCTTTGCGTTGAATACGTTCAACTCATTGAACTTTTTACGCAGTACAGTAATGGTCTCCTTGAGAATCTTGTTCTCACGTGCAAGAACACGATTCTTTTTTCTTACTTCAGCCATAGCTGCTGGGCCTGACTGAAATGGAGCATCGGCTACCACCTCAACCACCTCGTCGTCTTCCTCAGGTGGAGTCTCAAAGTCAATGTCATCAAGTTCTAACACTGGCTCCTCATCGAACTCTGGTTCCTCAGGGTCTGGAGGCATTTCCTCCACCATTTCTGAGTCCTCCTCAGAGCCTAGACTCAATTCAGATGGGATTTCATCCTCTGGGGATTCCTCGCCTAGATTACCCAAATCAATTGGATCCTCTTCTGGCTCATCCACTGGAAGATCTCCCTCTTCCTTGATCTTCTCTGGTCCGTCACCAGAGCCATCATTGATGTCCTCGCCACCCTGAATCTTGTCCTTATCGGTCTCAGGAGCATAGCCTCCCGGCTGGTCGGATCCAGTTGATACTTGTTCCTCGATCAGCTCGTTTAGCATATCCTTGACCTTAGGAGTGAATTCCTTGGCGAACATATCGGTAGCCCTCTTCTCGGCTGTTCTCTTCAACGCATCAGCTTCAACAATAGCTTCGTTGATGAATTTTGTCATCGGGGCTTACTCCCTAGTTTGTAAGTGATTTAATTGGATCATAACCTGTTGGGATGCCTTGCATCCGCTCTAATTATACTTAGAAAGTAACGCCAATCGCTTCCCGTTTTTGTGAAAAAAAATCATGGCATCAAAGAAGCCAACCCGACTATTTATAGTAGAATCTATACCCTAAACGAGCCAAACCCTTATGAGCTTTAGATGACTTTTCTCGGAGGAACTTTCCCAGACCGCAAGTAGTTCAAGCTTTGTCAATACCTTCGGGGACACAGCTACCAACGACTTACCGTTGACAGTTGATCTTAATGCCCTCTCTGGTGAGGCAGGACAGATTGTGGAGATGGTACGATACAAACTGGGGGAGCCAGTTGTCACCGTCTACATGGATAACAGCCAGATTTTCCTTGCCTTTGAGCTTGCCAACCAGAAGTACAGTGCAATCGTGAATACCTATCAAGCCAGAAGCTGGATGATTCACTACTATGGTCTGTCAAAGGACTTTAACGTAGATGACCTGACAGGCAAGCTTCCAAGACCAGACTTCAACTTCTTGAAGCGCATGACTGAGAATGTTGCAGGAGAAATCTCTCCTCCTGTTGGCGGTAACAACCCAGTCTACAAGGCCTACACTACACTTGCTGCTGGACAACAGGACTACTCAGTCTATGATGATTTCGTTGACTACGAAAGTGGTGTCACTATTCGTCAAGCAATCACCTCACTAACAGGTGCAGTCAATAGCAATGCAGTAGAGTTTAAGAATGTGTACCATTATCCGGCAACAACTCTCTACAGATTTTATGACCCGTACTCATCAGTGAATCTGCTGAGTCAAGAGTTCAACTTTGAGTCGTTCAACACAGAGAGTATCTTCTATGTGCTTCCTATCTGGACAGACATCCTAAGAGCACAGCAGTTGAACATGAATGATAAGGTGAGGCGCAGTAACTATTCATATGAAAAAATAGGTGACAGGTTCAGAGTCTTTCCAGCTCCAACAAATGTAACGAATGGATTGAAGCTCTACATCGACTATTCAATCAACACCAATGCGTTTGATGAGACAGATCCACAAAGCGTGTCAGGCATTAGCAACTTCACACAGATACCGTTTACTGACATTGCCTATGACAAAATCAATGCTCCCGGAAGAACTTGGATTCGTGACTACACGATG
>Ga0209536_100017902_pt1 | contig 10012 bp, 6 predicted proteins | sample DeeMarSeWOR28_12_FD_187461 | JGI IMG/M metagenome (GOLD analysis project Ga0209536, IMG submission 187461) | Marine sediment microbial communities from White Oak River estuary, North Carolina - WOR-2-8_12 (SPAdes) (version 2) | ecosystem: Environmental > Aquatic > Marine > Intertidal zone >...
AATCGTAGCAATGCTTTTCAGCTGAGGCGGTTTTAAGCCTGTAATTCCGGCCGTTGGGGCAATAACGCCCTGGGCGGATTGCAGGGTTGGCAGGAGCACGGGAAAATCGATCTTGATGTCCTGGCCCGGCTTCACCGCAAAGGCGGCGGTGAAGTTGTAGGCCTGAAAGTTAGAGCTGTCAAAGACGATACCCTTTTCCCGGATCTCTTCTGCAGTCAGGGCTCTGGCGGTCACCTCGGTCACCAGCAGTTTGTCGATGATTTCAATTGAGCGCCGGAGCGCTTCTTTTTTGAGGCGCTTTTGCCAGAGTTTAAACAGCGGAAGGTTATCAAGCATCCGCAGGCGAAAATCATGGGGGTTGGTGGCGGCGAGCCGGTAAAGGGCCTGCAAAAAACGGCTGAACGGATTTTGCGAAGTCTCCAGTCCTGCCAGTATTGCGGCGCTCATCTCCTTTTTCTGATGAAACAGAAAACTCTCGCTGACCTGTTCGCCAATACTCATGGTGGGGTTCAGGGCCGCATTCGGCTCCTGAAAGATCATGGAAATACGATCCCCGCGCAGGCTCTCCATATAGGCTTCGGATTGTTCGAGTAAATCGATACCATCCAGTCGATCTCTTTTATCCAGATAGACAATAACTTTACCGCTTTCGATTCGCCCGGGCTCTTGAATGATGCGCATGATCGAGCGAACGGTAACGCTCTTGCCGCAACCCGATTCGCCCACCAGCCCGAAGGTAGACCCGTGATCGATCACCAGGCTCACCTTGTTCAGGGCCTTGACCACCCCTTCATAGGTGTAAAAATTGGTAACCAGATCTACCGTCTCGAGCAATTTCGCCATAGTGTCGTGTCTTTTTCTCACCGCAGACGCAGAGGGCGCAGAGATTTATATTTTTTTATTTGCCGTTGAGAGGACGGCAAATAAAAACCCTCAACCGCTACGCGGCATGTATTCTAATCTAGAGTTATTAAATACATCCTAACTTTTAAATTTTACCTTTTATCTACTGCTCATTATAATTTTGTTTTGCATCTAACTTGATGGCTTATGCTAATTTCTTTTCGTCCTCGCAACGAAAAGAAATAAGAAAAAACGCTCTGCGAACGCGGCGCCTCTGCGGTGAAAAAGCAATGTCACTTTCGCCTGACTTTTGGATCAAACGCATCCCTCAGGGCATCACCGATCAAATTCCAGGCCAGCACAAACAGCACAATGCAGCCGCCGGGAATCACAATGGCATACCAGAATTTCAACGGATCATCCGGCGGCCCCACAATGTAATTTCGCGCCAGGGCCACCATCTGCCCCCAATCGGCAAATCCTTTGGCCGCTCCCAAGCCTACAAAACTCATAAAAGAGGCGGTGATCACCATGGATCCCATATCCATGGACGCCATGATCAGCACCGGGTAAATGGCGTTGGGCAAAATATGACGCAAAATAATTTTAGCGTCAGAAACACCCATGATTTTGGCCGCCTGCACAAAATCCTGATCCCTCAAGGTAAGAATTTCGGCGCGGATGACCCGCACGTACCAGCGCCACCCCACCAGGGCGAGAGCAATCATAATTTTGTCCAGCCCGCGGCCAAAGGCCACCACAATGGCCATCGCCAGAACCAGCGTCGGTATGGCCCACATGACGTCCGTGATGCGCATCAAGATTTCATCGATGATCCCACCAAAATAACCGGCGATGGCACCCAGGGTCACACCGACCAGACCGGCAATGCACACAACAAAAAATCCTACTTTAAAGGCGGTGCGGGTTCCCCAGACGACACCGTAAAAGATGTCGTACTGCCCGGAGGTGGTACCAAAGATATTTTTCGCACTGGGTGGCTTGGGTGTCGGGGAAAAACCCTTATGGGGCATCAAATAAGGATTATGGGCATATTGGGGGGGTGCGATATAGGGTGCCAAAACGGCCATGGTCACAAAAACCAACAGCAGGGTAAATCCGATAATGGCAGCCGGATTCCTGAAAATCCGATACAATGTATATTTAAATTCCCGCAGCCGAGGATGAGGTTGGGGCATAAATTGGCCTATGGTGTCCTATCGAAAATAGTTAAAATTAAAAAGCTAGTTCAAGCGAATCCGTGGATCAATATATGCATACAATATATCCAGCGTCAGATTCGTGATGACAAATACAATTCCCATAAACAGACAAATACACATGAGCACCGGCATATCCAGCTGCACCGCCGATTCCGCCAGCCACCAGCCAAGACCGTGACGATTATAGACCACCTCCACGGCAATACTGCCCTCCATGGACATGGCTATCAGCTGGGCGGCCACGGTAATGACCGGCAGCAGTGCATTTCTGCGCGCATGTTTAATGTGAATCGTATGTTTGTCAGCCCCCTTGGCCCTTGCGGTAATCACATAGTCTTGTGAAAGCTCCTCGATCATGCCCGAACGCATGACCCGCATGTTCAATGCCACAACGACAATTACATAGGTCATCACGGGCAGAACCAGGTGGGCGAGGGCATCCAGCGTAATTTCCAAACGACCGTTTAGAATGCCGTCAATGGTATACATTCCGGTGTAACGGGTGAAGGTGTCGGGATTGTCCATAATAAACATTTTTAACTGATCGCTGAGAACCCCGGGAGAAAAAATTTGAAAATAACCGTAGAATATCATCAGCAATACCAGGGCAAATAAAAAGGTAGGCAGCGACCAGCCGATAATGGCTAAAATTCTGGTAATATGGTCGATCCATTGGTCTCGATGGATTCCCGACAGGGTCCCCAGCCAGATACCAAAGAACAGCACAATCGGAGCGGCAAAAAGATTCATCTCCAGGGTAATGGGAAAATAGGTCCAGAACGCTTCCCACACCGGCCGTGAGGCAACCAGCGACCAACCCATATTGCCTTTGAAAACCTCTTTCATCCATCTAAAATACTGAAGATAAAAAGGGTCATCGAGACCAAATTGTTTGATGATTTTCGGAATATCCTTGGCCTGCTGGGGGGAGGAAACATAGGTGGCCGCCCGTCGTTCCGGGCTAAAGGTCATCAGGATACCAAAAAGAAGCACGGATACGCCAAAAAGAACAAGAATCAGCAGCAGAAATCTTCGCGTGATAAAGGCGAGCATAAAAAACCTGTGGGTTTGCCAGTTGGCCGGTTTTCCCGTCTGCCGGTTAACCGGTACACGGGTTAACGGACCAACCGGCTGACCCGTAATTACTTTTTATAAATCCGTTTCAAAATCTCATTATCATCGGTAAACATGGCATTGGGGACAAAGCCGTGTGTGTAATCCCGATAAGCCCGCACTACAATCTGCTGATAGAGTGGAACACCGATGGCGTCCTGGTACCATATGTTCTGCAATTTAGAGTAAATTTTACGGCGTTTATCAGGATCGACATTTTCAATCCCGGCATCACATAACTTATCGATTTCATCGTTTTTCAAAGCCATAAAACGCCCATAATAGCCGTTAGAATGCATAAACGGGTATACAAAGTTGTGCGGGTCCGCGTAATCGGCGCCCCAGCCGCTTAAAAACAGTGGGTATTGAAAACTGCGGATCTGGACGATGTAGTCTTTCCATTCCACATTGCGCACATCGATCCTGAATTTCGGATTGATGGACATGATGTTTTCAGCCAGCATATGGGCGGCCGCCTCCCGCATGTCATTGCCGGTGTTATGGGTGACGATCATTTTAAATCCTTTTTCCCAGATTTGGCCGCCCCAGGCTTTTTTCATGTATTCGGTCGACTTTCTCAGATCGAAATCATAGACGGGAACATCCTCATGATAGGGCAAGCCTTCTACATTGGGACTGCTGGGCATGATAACCAGACCGTTAAAAACATCCTGCTTATAGGTCTCGCGATCAAAGGCGTGTAAAAAGGCCTTGCGGACGTTACTATCTGAAAAAAAGTCAGGGGGGATACCGTTGCCGTCCAGCTTGCCGCTGCCGATATGCGGGTTGCCGGTGGGGTTGATTTTGCGGCAGAACATGGCGGCTGTAAAGCCTAATTGGGGGACTTCGTAGAGGCGGATGTTATCCATGGCCCGCACCTCCGGAACGTAAGGGGTGTCCACCACCACGCGGTCCGCATCGCCGTTTTGCAGCATGAGCTTGCGGGTACTCCATTCCTTTACATATTTGACGATACCGGTCTTTATTTGGGGTTTGGGTCCCCAGTAACCGTCGAAACGCTCAAACACGAACTGGTTGGCTGGTTCCCAGCGTTTCATCTTGAATGGTCCGGTGCCGTTTTCAATTTTCTGCAAAGGTTCATGCCCGGGTGAGGGGTTGTTGAATTTGGCCGCGTTTTTAATATTGCCGTCCCAGCATCCATTAGAAATCGCCCATTCTTTATCCAGAACAGAGGAGGCCGTATAACACAGAATGCTCAACAGCGGTGGATAGGCTTTGGGCAAATGAAAAATAACTTTGTCTCCTTTGACCTCCACTGATTTATCAATGGTTTCAAATATCCCGGGAGTGATTTTTCCGTCCTTATCCCGTGTGGCGCCCGTGCCGGTGAGGGCCTCCAGCAACATCCACATGGGGCCACCGTCCTGGTCCACGATCATGTTGCGCTTGAATGAATACAGGACATCTTCGGCTGTGAGATCACCGCCCTCGTGAAACTTCACCCCCTTGCGAATGGTAAAGGTGTATGTCATCCCGTCTGCAGAAATACCGCCGTTTGCAACCGTGGGCACTTCGGCGGCCAGAAGCGGCACATACTTTTCGGTGGAAGACCCGTCAAAAAAGATTAGCGTCTCGTAAAGGTTCCAGATCCGCATGGATCCGGCAACATCATAAGAGGTAGCGGGGTCGATGGTTTGGACCGTTCGGTAGTCAGCCAACACAAATGTATCGGGGTTTTTTACCTCAGCCTGAACCCCGGCAGCACCTGATACCATCAAGATGCAGCAAATAAAGCAGAACATTTTTTTCATCACCAACCTCCTTTCGTTTCAAGAGTAACATAGATTACTCAAAACAAAACCCCGACCATTATTGAAATGGTGGGGTTTTTGTGCTGGCTAAACCATTTTTAATCCTTTGTTGGATAGTATTCGGTCGATAGCGGTTGTTAAAAAAGGTTCCGTTATTCGAACATTTTTTTCTACAACCACTTATACCAACCTTCCGTATTTCGGACCCGATTTTTGAAAGCGGTATAAAATAGATTTTGACTGTTCAAATTGCATTAGCAGGAAATACTCAGGCAGGTCAAGGATAATAGCGCATCGTCTGGCCGCAGCGGGATTGAATTTCTTCTGGCAGACAGGCGCAGTTAGGGCAAAGAAATGGGTTTTGGAAAATACAAATTTTGTGATATACGCAGAACTAGACCTAAAATAATTAGGCGGGATGCTTACATGGTATTTAACGTCATCATCTTCCTCGGTGTCATCCTTGCTCTGACCATCGGCGCGCACCTGCTTTTATACAAAGGCCTCATCCGCCTTTTTGTGATTACCAGCCCCGGAATCAAAACCGGTTTGTTTATCATCCTGTTTCTTCTTTCACTGAGCTTTATGGCCTCCTTTTTTTTGCTTCGCTGGCAGGAAAACCTTTTAACCGTTAGTTTTTACATGTTCTCGGCCACCTGGATCGGTCTGTTCTTAAACCTGTTGTTGGCGGTACTGCTGAGCTGGATCATAATTGCCGCCATCTGGTCGACCGGCAGCTACCCCAACACTAAAATCATCACCTGCGGCTGTCTCCTGCTGGCGGTTTTATTTTCAGCCTACGGGGTGTGGAACGCCTTTCAGCCCGGTATAAAAAAATTGGAAGTAGGGTTTGAAAATCTGCCTGACCAATGGGAAAACAAAGTGATCGTACAGCTGTCTGACATCCATTTGGGGCATTTTTATGGAGAGAACTTTTTGGAAAGCCTGGTAAAGAGCGTAAACGCCCTTGATCCGGAGCTGATTTTTATCACCGGTGATCTGTTTGACGGCATGGCATCGCGTATTTCACAGTTTGCTCCGCGGTTAAACCAGTTCCAGGCTCAAAAGGGTGTCTATTTCATCACCGGCAACCATGAAACCTATATCGGGGTTGAGCGGGCACTGGGGGTTTTAAAAAAAACCAACATAGAAATTTTACAGAACCGTGCCATCGAAATAGAGGGCCTGCAGATTATCGGCGTCACCTACCCGGGAATAAACGGCATGGCAAACCTCCAGGGCCTGGAAAAGCTTCAGCAACCTTCCGCCGATACCAAACCCCTCATATTACTTTTTCACACGCCAACCAATATCAGCCCCATAGGTGGGGATGGCTTTCAGCAGCATTTCGCCACTTATTGGGTGCCCGATACCACCTTTTCCCCGGCTAAAAAACTGGGGGTTGATTTGCAGCTGTCCGGCCACACCCACGCCGGCCAGATCTTCCCCTTCGGATACCTCACCAACCTCATTTATAAAGGCTACGATTACGGTCTGAAACGTATCGGCAATTTTTCAATCTACACCACCAGCGGTGTGGGCACCTGGGGCCCTCCCATGCGGACAGGGGATTCGCCCGAGATCGTCTTGATTAAAATGAAAGCACGATAAAATAATTCGGAAACTTGGTTAATAAAGCCTAAAGGAGGTATACGATGACTCTCTATCACACCGTTTCGCCGGCGGAAGCCACCGGCAAGGTCAAGGAAGTTTATGCTGATATTATGGCGACCAAAAAAATTGATTTCATTCCCAATTTCTGGCAGGCGTTGTCCAACAATCCGGACCACCTGGAAGCCACCTGGCAAAAGTTAAAAACCGTGATGAAACCCGGCAAGCTCGATCCGCTGACCAAGGAAATCATCGCCCTGGCGGTGTCCATCACCAACAACTGCACTTACTGAATTAACTCCCACAGTGCCGCCGTGAAGCGGCTCGGACTGGACAATGAGGCCATCGCAGAGCTTATCGCCGTGGTGGATGTATTTAGCGGCACCAACAGCCTGGCCAATGCGTATCAGGTGGCGGCAGATGTAATACCGGACCCGGATTAAAGCCAGATGACAGAGGGCAGATAACGGAAAGGTTGCGTATTTGAAGCTTGTTTTCCTACTCGTCGTCGTCCCCGTGCTCGTTCTCGTAATCGTAAAACAGCGGTTTGAAGCACGAAAAGAAACGGATCGAGGACGAGCACGAGCGCGGGGATGATATTATTTCAGTATTATTTTTGAGGCTCTGGCTTTTGACTTAGATCAATGCTATCGATCGCTTTTAGGTTTAGTAACAGGACAGACTAGAAAATAAACTAACCTGACATGGGAGACAAGAAATGAAACATCTTAACCTTTTCGAAGAAAACGATTTTGCCGCGAAAGCATTCAAGAAATTGCTGGTGCATGATTCACCGTATTTTAAAATTATAAATTTCAACTTCAAGGCCGGCCAGGAACTTCCCGTCCACAGCCATGATATCGAAGGGCAGCTGAGTCTGGTCATTCTTGAGGGTGAAGGTGAGTTTCTGGGAAAAGACAATGCCACAATCCCGGCCAAAACCGGGGACATCGTGATCAGTGAAATCGCCGAACCCCACGGTCTGCGCGCCAAAACCGACCTGAGGCTGTTGGTGACCATCGCGCCACCCATCTGATTGAGCGTTGCTCAATGCCCGTTGTTAGTTGTCCGTGGTCAGTAGTTAGCGTCTGGAGAATCGATAGCGAGAGTTCAACTGACCACAGACAACTGACAACTTAGGGAATTTAGTTTCACTCAATTCCTTTAGACGTTTTTTTCTATTATGGGGATACGTAGCTTCTGTGCTGGAACCAGTGAGCTAAAGTCCACGCCGGCATTGTATCTTTTTATCAGCCACAGCGGCACTTCAAATTTCTGGCGGGACAGGGCCCAAATACTGTCGCCCCGTTTGATGGAATAGGTGAGTACTTTTTCAACCCGATAGGAAGCAAAAAAGTCTTCGGCTAACTCCTGGTGGTATTCAAATCTTTTTTCTACAAACTCTTCCCGGGTGACCCGGTGCAGCGGTATCTTGATTTTCTGGCTAAGTTGCAGCGCTCGTCCGTAAGGAAATCCATTAAGGCGCCGAATTTCCCTGGCCGGAATATTCAGCCATTCGGCATAGTGGCCGAGGGTCTCTTCGACCTCCACCCGTATGATACCCACCTCTTTTCCATTCTTATTCCAGGTCTTCTTGACGACCAGATTGGCCAGGACAACTTCAGGATTATTCTGCAGCTGGTTAGTGGCAGGTGTTAGCGGCCGGGTTTCCAACTCCTGCAAGGGCTCGGGTTCGGATGCTTCTTGAGATAAAGCCGACGGTTGGGTTTCCGCAATCGCTTCCGGCTTCCTTTCCTTGGATTGCTGATCATCCCCAAGCCGGGCGATGGCTTGGTCGTCCGCTTTATCTACGGGCACAGATGGTGCAGCCTCGGACCCCCTGGCTCGTTCAGCATCATCGGATACGAGGTCGGCGATTTCAACAGGCGGTTGGGCAGGCAGGTACTCAACCATGGGATAGTCCACAAACAGGTTGTTGACCGGTGGACCTTCGGAAGATTCTTCGGGCGCCTCTTCCCCGGTTATCTCAGGAGATGTGTCGGCGACCGGCACAAGCGGATGTTTGGCTTCAATCACCCGTATGTTCTGAGCGCTCCTGCCGGGGGGCTGCGTGGCTGCCTGGCTGGCGGACACCAGACGCGTCTCAGGTTTTTCCCGGGTTGCAACCACTGTTTCAGCCTGCCTGGACGGCGACGCCGCTGGTTCCTTTGTTAGAAGCGGTGTTCTGGTTTGGTGTTTGGCAACCAGGATGGGTTGCTCATCGGGCAGCGGAATTCTTAAGTTCTGGTTCGCATAGATGGTGGCCCGGGAGTTTAAATCATTGGCTGCAATCAAATCCGCCAGTTTAACGCCATGGATCCTGGCAATATCTCCGGCAGTATCACCCCGTTGGACCATGTAGATGCTGCTTTTTTTCTGATGGTGCTTGTAGAATTTATCTTCAAGCTTGGCTATCAGGATTCCCCAATCTTCATCATTACGGTAGGGCAGCCTTAAGCGGTAGCCTTTGGGCACATGTTTCTGGCCGCGGAAAACCGGATGCCGCAAAGCCGGATTCAGCTCGCGCAGCTCGGCGATTTCCAGGTTTAAGTGGCGTGCCATCTGGGGCAGCGAAACATAACCTGTCAGCACCACCTCCCGGCATTTAACAGGGCTGTCCAGTTTGAGGTCACCAAAATAGTGGCGGTAATTTTTGGCTGCCTCCCGGGCCGCCAGAAACTCGGAATAAAAATTGCGGGAGGCAAACTTAAAAATTCGGCTGCGGTATTCCGTAAAGATCCGCTCATAGCTGCCCTTTTTCCTCTGGGCCCGCAACATACCGGTGACGCCATGATTGTAAGCGGTAAGGGCCAGGGGCCAATTATGCAATTTTCGATAATTGTGGCGCAGCAATTTAGCGGCGGCGTGGGAAGAAATAATCGGGTCACGCCGCTCATCAATGGTATAGCCAACTTTCATATAGTGTTTGCCGGTTGAACGGGTAAATTGCCACATGCCGGCAGCACCAAATTTGCTGTAAGCTTTTGGATTAAATGAAGATTCAACATGGGGCAAATAGGCCAGATCCTCCGCTAAACCTTGACTGCGAAATATTCTTTTGATTTCATCAATATAGGCCCCGGAACGAATGAGGCCGGCGCGGAAACGATCTTTTTGACCCGTTTGGCAGCGAATATTTCGCATGGCCGCCCGAAATTCAGCCGGTTTAGTATCAGAACCGAAGAGCTCGGCCACCTGCTGCTCCACCGGTCCGGCGGGTGCTTCCCCGCGCATCAGTTTTGCCAGAATGGCCTTGTATTTCTTTTTGGCTTTTTTGATTCGGTTTTTATTGGTTTTGCGACCGCCAAAACGGTCGGGGTCCACCAGCTCAATGACACCGTATATAAGGTTAAGCTTACGGCTATCATGGATGACGCCATGATTGGAGGAGTATTCGGTATAAATTTTGGTCCAAAAGGAAACATTCGGTTGAATTACCGAGGGCACAGG
>Ga0209536_100017903_pt1 | contig 10012 bp, 7 predicted proteins | sample DeeMarSeWOR28_12_FD_187461 | JGI IMG/M metagenome (GOLD analysis project Ga0209536, IMG submission 187461) | Marine sediment microbial communities from White Oak River estuary, North Carolina - WOR-2-8_12 (SPAdes) (version 2) | ecosystem: Environmental > Aquatic > Marine > Intertidal zone >...
AGCCACGGTGGCGATGGCATTATGTTGCATGTGGAATCTCAGCATAGCTGCATAATCCATGCGGTAGATATGGTCACCTGACAGAATCAGCACGTATTTTGCACCGCTCTGCTCCAGCAGATTCAGGTTCTGGTAAATGGCATCCGCGGTGCCCGCATACCACTGGTTGCCGGTGCGCATCTGCGGCGGCACCTGGGTGATGTATTCGTTGAGTTCCGGGTTGAAGATGGACCAGCCATCGCGCAGATGCTCCTGCAATGACTGGGACTTGTACTGGGTCAGTACCAGGATGCGGCGCAGGCCCGAATGCAGGCAATTGGACAGGGTGAAATCTATAATGCGATACTTGCCACCAAAGGGTACCGCCGGCTTGGCGCGTTCCGCGGTCAGCGGCCGCAGGCGCGAGCCATGCCCACCCGCCAGCACGATGCTAATCGATTGATCTTGTATGTCCTGCATCATTCTAGTCACATCCGGTAGCGGGATAATAAATGAAATTCAGAGTACAGCTTTCGCTGTGAAAATAAAAGAGGATCCCTAATTCTTTAATATTTCTAGCAAAAGACCAGACTTGATCAAGGCCACACTGCGGTTCTACTTATGCGTCATTCCCGCGGAAGCAGGACAAAATTCAGCCGGATTGAATTTGAACAGCCGCATGGTGGCCCGAAAGTCACGGTACACGGAGGTATTCTGTAACCCGGTGTCTTTTGATACATGAACTGATCAATCACTTGCTGGATGCCCCCTTCTATTCAGGTATGCAGACGCGATTCTGTAAAGCAAGTGGTTGGAAAAAATGCTGTCAGCGCACAATATTCTGAACTATCAGCAGCAGATGTTCTCAGAGTCCATTCAACTTACTGACAAAAGGTGCATTCAATGAAAGTCCTAATGGTACTAACATCACATGACCAACTTGGCGACACCGGCGCCAAAACCGGGTTTTGGCTGGAGGAGTTTGCCGCACCGTACTATGTGTTCAAAGATGCCGATGCCGACATCACGCTGGCCTCGCCGCGGGGCGGGCAACCACCTATGGATCCCAAAAGTGATGAGCCTGATTTCCAGACAGACGCGACCAAACGATTCGAGAATGACACTGAAGCACAAGCCGAATTAGCCAACACCCTAAAGTTATCCGACGTCTCACCCGAAGATTATGACGCCGTTTTTTACCCCGGCGGCCATGGACCGCTATGGGATTTAACCGAAGACCGGAATTCGATCGCCTTGATTGAATCCATGTATGCATCAGGCAAGCCCGTTGCAGCCGTTTGCCATGCACCTGCTGTGCTCCGTCATGCCAACTCCAGGGATGGCAGCCCGCTCATCAAAGGAAAAACAGTAACGGGCTTTAGCAACACTGAAGAAGACGCGGTGCAACTCACCGACGTTGTGCCTTTTCTACTGGAAGATGAATTGAAGGCAAAAGGCGCCAGCTACACGAAAGCAGACGATTGGCATCCATACGCAATTACTGATGGCAACCTGGTAACAGGCCAAAATCCACAATCGTCAGAACTGGTGGCGCAGGCAGTGCTGGAAAAACTCAAGTAATTACGCTTGAGATAGTCAATAACCGGTTTTTGTGACACGGTTCATTGCTGTGAAGCGATCAAAAGGAGTCGATTGAAAGATGAATAAATCCATCCGAGTCTGTTGCATTAGATGGATTGGCTGTTGCCTGGCCACCCTGTTTGCATCCACACTAACGGCCGAACCGCTATTCGATACGCACCTGCATTACAACGCTCGGGATGCAGAACACTTCAGCCCGCAGCAAATCATTGCCATGCTGGATCGAAATTCGATTGAAAACGCGCTGGTTACCGGCACCCCGGCGCAGCACGCTATACAGCTGCAGCAGCAGGCACCGGCGCGCATCCTGCCGTTGCTGGGTGTGTACCGCAGCCCGGAAGATAAGGAAACCTGGGCCCGGGATGCCGACCTGCCGTCGCGTATCGAAGCCCAATTGAGGCAAGGCAACTGGCGCGGTATCGGGGAGCTGCACCTGTTCGCCAAGGATCGCCATAGTCCGGTATTTACACAGATCATCAGACTCGCACAACACTACAGATTACCGCTTCTGCTCCACGCTGATCCCGCGGTAATAGATACCGTATATCAGCAGGCCCCGGGGCACCCGGTGATCTGGGCACATGCGGGCACCTTCCCCTACCCGGACCTGATCGCCGACTACCTGATGCGTTACCCGGCACTGCGCGTGGACCTGTCGGTACGTGACGAGCGCATCGCACCCAACGGCGTCCTCCGCGACAGCTGGTATGAGCTGTTCGTCCGCCTTCCGGACCGTTTCATGATTGGCGTCGACACTTATAGCCTGTCGCGCTGGCACCACTATGATGAGGCCGTGGCAAGGATACGCCGATGGTTACGGGAGTTGCCCGCCGATGTCGCCAGACGGCTGGTTTACGGCAATGCCGCGGCCCTGTTCGATATTGCCGGAACAAGACCTGCGGACACCGGAATGCGTGCTACCACAACTCCACAATAAATATTTGAAAGAGCCCAGATCTTCTTTGTTCGAAAAATACTCACTGCAGCCTCTGTCCCTGATTCCTGTTCTGTACCAGCGACGCATGATGCTCGATCATCAGCCAACCGCAGTCGAATTTCCTGTATACATTCGTCGCCAGAACAACAGCGGTAACCGTGCCTGAGCTGGGTATTTCCTCTGCTACAACAAACACCGCGAGTCCATTTGATACCACACGCTTGATCACTGTGTGCGCTATTTCGGTACTGCTGGCATTGCTGAATATATTCGCCCAACTCCGGATAATCGCATCATAGTTCACGATAGCACCCGCACCGGGATGCACGCAGACCACATCCGTGTCGGCCCATAAACCCGCCATTACCTCAGGGTCACAATGCTTGAACGCTTCGTAGAAGACAGCATCTACTTCGTCCGGGGTTTTGAACTGGCGCCTGGATACTTTCATTACCCGTGTTAGTGCCCAGGCGAGATCAATCGTTCAATATACAGCCAGAAGTTGGTATCGATTCTGTCTCGAAGAAGTGAATATTCGGACCCGGTAAAGGGACTGACCCATTGCTGTCCCACTTACGCGAGTGATCTGTGAAGCTCAGATAACACGTGGTCAACAAGATGGACTCAAATTAAATTAACCTGCTTGTGCGCTGTGTAGCCCGGATGCAGCGCAGCGACTAAATTCGATTGGATCGAATTTGAACAGCCTTTGGCTGGCCCGTAGGGCAGGATCGATGGATGTATACGGTAAATCCGGGAAGACGCACGACTTCGGTAGCAACCCCGGATTGCACTTCGTTTCATCCGGGCTACGAATTAATATCGAAATTCATGTCCGTTGTTGGAGAAATTGCATGAAATGACGGTATTAATAGCGTTTGATACGTCTTCATAACATTTATGTGGGACAGCCGTGAATCTGCCCCCCTTTATTTGCATTCAAGAAACTCACAACGTCAACCGTAATTCCTCAACCAGCAAACCCGGCAGTTCCATGCTGCTGTTCGATCGCTGACCATAGGTACTGGAATCGAGGATGAGTTCTCGCTCCTCGGTTAAGCCCAGCAGGTTTGATCCCAACAGGTTATAAATACTGTCATCAAATCGCATGACGTCGACAGGCGCCTGTATTTCACCCTGCTCCACCCAGAAACAGGCGAACCGGGTCATGCCGGTCATCTGGCAGGCATTGCGATCCGAGTAATTCAGATACCAGAGGTTATTGATACAAAGCCCCGTATCCAGCTCCTTCAGAGTATTCTCGCTCGACAAGTGGCCCGCGGCCAGATCCAGCGCACCCGGGTACTCGTAGTCAGCATTGGTCACACTGTCGTATTCCTTCGCGCTGCGAGGACTCACCAGGCAGTCTACGTACTGCCCGTTTCTAATGAGTTGAACATGATCCGGTTTAATAAAGCCGCTGCCGGTAAAGATCGGGGCCAGCCCTCTGGCATGGTATTCACGCAGCGATATCGACTTGTCCAGCGACTGTTCCTGTTCCAGCATCCGAATCAGCGATGTGGTTTTAGTGCGGTGGCTTTTCATGCCAAACCCGCCCCAGGCCATCATGCGGATGATTTCACTGACAGCCGAGGGCGCCAGGTAAGCGCGGTATCCTGCTGGCTCTACGTTTTTTGACGGCCGGGCCAATATGCTCAGTTGGTGTTTGATGCTTTCCATTTTTGCAGCCAGCTTGTCCTGTTGCCAGTCGAACCCTGCATAGTTGCTTTTTACAGCCTTGTCTGTTGCGAGGTAGCAGCTCCAGTCGAAATTGAAATTCGCACTGCTGTGCCAGTTGCGCTGGCCCATCGAGTTGGCAAAACCGTTGTACTGGATGCCATTGGCAAAAATGCCAACCAGGTCCAGGTCGCCACCCGCCTGTACGATCTGTTCAACCGCATCATGACTACCGATGACTTCATTATCATGATGGTATTCCGTGTCATTGATAGTGCTTGAAAAATTCAGATAGGGATCCTCGGGCAACAAGGCACGCTGTTCACGAAGATTCTTGAGGGTACCAGCGAGATTATCCAGGTCCTGGTTGCTGTCGCCGACAAGCTCAACGCTGGCCTGCGCATGACGCTGGCCTTCAATGAGATCGAGCGATAGCGTGCGCTGCGCAACGCTGCCTGCCTGCCGGATCCTGTTATGATTCATGCGCACAAAATCAGAGTCTTCACCGGAGAAACCGATTAAAAGCTGTTCGTCGCCATCAAGCTTCTTGAACAGCGCGTCACTCAGTGAATAAAAGTAATCCTGCATTACGCGGCACCTCCAAACACGTCGACATTGCGAAAATGACAGGTCGGTGACGCGTGGCCGACATAAATCGACTGGTTGGGTTCTCCCTTGCCGCAGTTGCTGACACCCAGAACGTCAAAGCTCTGTTCATTGCCAACCGCGGCGAGGTTGCGCCAGAAGGTGGCGGAGATGCCGCGGTAGTTCGGATTGCGCACCAGCCCCTTGAGCTCGCCGTTTTTGATGACCCGCCCGAGTTCGCAGCCAAACTGGAACTTGTTGCGGCTGTCATCAATCGACCAGGAGCGATTGGTTTCCATGTATACGCCGTGCTCGATGCTCGCAATCATGTCTTCGGGACGGCTCTCTCCCGGCTCGACATTGAGGTTGGCCATGCGGTCTATGGGCGGACGGTACCAGACGGCCTGGCGTGCGTTGGCCACACCGGGCATACTCGTGCGTGCCTGCGAAGTGGCGCCACCGAGCGGCCGTTCGAGAATACCGTTGCGGATAATGTATTCACGTCGGGCCGGTGTGCCCTCGTCATCATAGGCAAAGCTGGCCAATTGTTCGGGCCGCCCCGGGTCGTAGGTGACATTGAGCAGATCCGAACCATAACGGTAACTGCCGAACATATCCTGCGTAACAAAACTGGTGCCGGCATAGTTGCGTTCATCGCCGAGAATCCGGTCCAGTTCAAGTGGGTGGCCAATGCTTTCGTGAATCTGCAAGACCATCTGGCTCGGTGCCAGTACCACGTCCATGATGCCCTGCGGGCATTCATCAGCACTCAACAAAGCAACCGCTTCTTCAGCCAGGGATGTCGCAGCGCCGGGGAAATTCAGCAGCGCCAATTGTTCCAGGCCACCCTGGCGGGCACCGTTGTGGCCGCCACCACTTCGATACTGGGTCTGCGAACCCTGGTTGGCGACAGCAGATAGTGCCGGTTGAATATAATGAAAGCGCTGTTCGATGTGCGCTCCCGCGCTGCTGATGAAGACAACATCATCGCAACCATAGCCGAGATAAGCCGACCAGTCGACGATGCTGTCGTGGATTTTCAGCGCCCTGTTCGCATCCTGTAGCAGTGCTACCTTTTCATCGAGCGGCAGCGCATGCCAGCGCTGCTTAACCGGGGTTTCATAACGCCCCTGGCCCGCAGGTTGCGGGTAGTCATCCGCTTTCAGCAAGCCCAGCACAGAAGACCTGCGCGCCCAGTCACTGGCCAGTCGCGCCGCATGCTTCAATCCAACGGGACTCAAATCACTGGTCGCAGCATAACCGCTGCCATTGCCGATAGCGACAATCAACAAGGCGCCACTGGCTTGATGATTATAAACCGGTTGCATCACACCCTGGCGTACGCTGACCGTTTCGCTTGTCTCGGATGTCAGGCGCAACGTCCAGGAATTCACAGCAGGCGCGATGCTGATAAATTGCTGTGCGACTTGATTGAGGTAGTCGTTCACGGGTTATGCTCAACTGATGATGTGGCAGATATGTATGATACTAAATGTGTTTGTGTAGTGGAGAAGCAATTTATTAACAATTCCATGCTGATCGTTGATTATTAATCACCCCGTTACGCGTCCCTCTCGCCTGAATAGGCAGTTTTTAACAACAACGTTTCCCCAGTAAACGAAACCTTCAATTTCCTCCCTATACCCGTTTTTGAATCTGATACGGGCTTGCGTCTTGAAATAGCCATATGTCCACGTGTTTTAACAAAGCTTGTCCGAAGATTATTTGGAGTTGCAATCCTTTCGTTGAAGACTTGCTTGAACCGTGATAGGCACGCTTGCATAACACGCTGTATTTTTGACCATACTCACTTTGCTCCCAAATGCCAATGTCTTATCGGTATCCTATGCCGCCTGGTGAGAAATGCTGGCTAGTTGTGTTTATCATGTATGTCTGGCTGAATATGTACGTTTTCTTAGTAGTGCAGTTTTCCATGTGGCCTGAAACGTTGTGACTTGAACCTTGTATCCTCTTCAGATCTTATGTAACAGCGCATACTCCAGGCTCCTCGAGAGGCGGTATTAGCTCATCGGTTAGATCATCCTCGGTTTTCGCAGGCGCCTGATCGTCGATAAACGTTCTGAGCTCCTTGAACTCAGAACGCTCTTTTTCATTCCCCTGCGTCGGTCCCGTGCTGACAAAATATAAGCTATGACGGTTGTATCGGCGCCGCTTGAATTTGATCCGACCGAATTTAGTCCAATTCGTCTCATCGTGCTACGCAGGAGCACAGAATTTCATGTCTATTGTTACAGAACGAGCATGAAATGACGTTGTGGGTAGCTTTTGCTTCATTCTCATGAAGGTTAGGTGGGATAGCAATGGTGCCCGCGCAGTTATTAATTGAACGTCAATCTAACGGGGGCAAATGCCCTACTTTAACCAATATCAGCGTTTCTTCTTCGACTCTGGGAAAGTGCTTGCTCATGTGTGGATTGCGCAGCCAGCTGCCAGCCGTGTACTCGCCGTATTCGTCAATAAAACGTCCTTTAAGCACGACGATTTCCTCCCCACCCCAGTGTGTATGCGGCTGAAACACTTCATTCTTGGGCCAGAATACTAATGCCGTGTTTTCACCCTGAAATCTGTGCAGTGGCAGCACACGTAAATTACCGACACCGGGCCTCCATTGTTGATCTTCCGGGCGAATTACAACCTGTTCTTTATCTCCCGCCTGAAATTGATCCAGTTTTACAAACAATTCACAACCTTCGCGGGTAGATGGCTTATGTCTGGAACCCGGCGGATTACGGATATATGTTCCCGCCGGGTAGTCGCCGTACTCGTCCGAAAACACCCCATCGAGCACATATAACTCTTCACCCTGCGGGTGAACGTGTTCTGGAAACCTGGCACCCGGCGCAAAGCGGACAAAACTGGTGGTATGACCAGACTCTTCGGCTTCACGTTCAAGGTGGATACGTGACACGCCATCAGCTGGACTCGTGACCCATGCCTGCTCGTCGGCAAGCACGGTGACAACATCGCTGAAGTCCATATTGAGCAGGAAAGGATTATTCATAATTTTTCTCGAATTGGGTTTCTCATCGTTAATCAGTGATTATTTATCCAGTACTCCTTTTGCACCGTGAAACACCTGTCCCTATTCTTCCCACTAAAAACTGATAAATCGCAGTTGCTTTGCTCACAAAAGTATTGTGTTCACCAGGCAGGGTTGCCAACAGCACCGATCGAAAATTGTTCCCCATTATTAATCATCAGAATTTGACCCTACTCAGCTTATTTTTAAAATAACACAATTTGTCCTAGACAAACGAGTTTTTTTCCGTACAATAGCAATTATGGGCGCACAAAAGCTCATTACTAAATTCTTACAACGAAGGGGAACATGTCATGAGTAATTATGAGCAACAGATTCAAGAAACAGAAAAATTTTATGACAAAGCAATACTTGCGGCTGAAGCCGAGGACATCGAAGTTTTATCGTCTGTAGTACCAGGCAGTCGATTGCATGAAATAATTCACAACCCTATTGATAGCGGTATCGATGAAGGATAAAGATAACCCTAAGGCCTTGCTAGCCGTTCGTGCTTCCTTTACATGAGCGCATGTGGAGAGACAGCACCAGACCCGCGGAGAGATCGCTATGATCTCTCCGTTTTTTATGATTCTGGCAAATACCGGGTCTGTATACGTATTGGCTCGAGTGTCACGCTACGTGTGAATATCATCGGGGTCAGATATCCTGATCAAAAAGCTCTTTTACCCGGAGGTAGTCGATGGCCCGGATAACACGCGAAGTGTTTCCGAATTATACACAACAACCAACCCTGCGAGGTAATCGGCGGAAAAAATCAACGCTCAAAATTGCTGATGTATATCGGACCATATTGCCCACATGCAGGTCCGGGGCGAAGCCTGGGTAAGGCAGCGATGGAAGCAAATGTCGAAGACCTCGATGCGACGATCGATACCTTGCGCACCAATAACAGGGTGGTTTCGATGAAAATGATGAACCTGTCGCCGTATACCTCTTTATGATTGATCAACGCGACCACAGGGGAAACATCCGTGGCCATCCGGTACACCCTGTGTGTGCACTCGACACGTCATCTGTGAGCCCTGGATTCGCTGTAGCGACTCTCACCGATTCAAAGTGTCATGGATCTGCAGACAATATTTCGATCGATTAACCTGGGCAGAAGGCGTTGAGCGGCGCTGACAGCAAAGACGTCCACTTTGGATATCAACTGGCACTCGGCCGCCAATCACTGTTGTGTGACGAGACTGTATACCGGGATGATTTTCCAGAAAGACCGCACTACCGCTGAGAATCGGCTTTCGGCTGATCCGGATAGCAGCGAGATCCGCACGGTCGAAGGAGTCATCGATTCTGCCCTTCGGTTCTTCAAGCCGCTGGTCTTTAGAGACCCGCACTGTCATGCTGACATATATCGCACAGAAATAAACTGTAATATAGCCTGAGTGAAACTAAAGCCGTTTTTTATTTTCTATATCAGCTGCTTATGTACCAAAACCTACCACAATTGTTCAGGTCTTTCTGGCAACAGGAGCCCGGTAAATCCAGGGCCTTACCGTTTGTCATCATCCTCGTGACTGCGGTGCTGCTGGTGATTTTCAAGCTGGTACAGCCCGAGCCGCCTGTAAAGGCAAAGGAAGAAAAATCCTGGACGGTGCAGACACATCGACTCATCGATGGCGCTAAGTCTCCCCAGCTGGAATTATATGGCAGGGTCGAATCACCCTATACCGCCACTATCACATCCATCATCGATGCTGACGTTGAATCACTCGAGGTAAATGAAGGCGATTATGTCACCAGTGGTCAGTCGCTTGTCTTGCTGGATGATACCGATGCCAGACTGTCACTGGAAGACAAAGAATCATCTGTGGCGGAACTGGAAGCTTTGATCATTTCAGAGAAGAACCGTTATCAAAATGATCTTGCTGCATTAAAGCTCGAGAAATCCCTGGTTGCACTCGCAGAGAAAAAGCTGGCACGAGAAGAAAAAACCAGCAAAAGCAATCTGACCAGCCAGGCCAGTTTTGATACACAGAAAGAGGCCTTGAATAAGCAGAAGCTGGCGCTGAATAGCAGACAGCTCAACATTACTGATCACCCTGCCCGACTCGCTCAACTCGAAGCGAGGCTGAGCCGCAGTCGCGCACTCGCAGAACAGGCGAAGATCGACCTGGCACGCGCAACAGTTACCGCTCCGTTTGACGGCATCATTCTAAAGACCATGGTGT
>Ga0209536_100017904_pt1 | contig 10012 bp, 7 predicted proteins | sample DeeMarSeWOR28_12_FD_187461 | JGI IMG/M metagenome (GOLD analysis project Ga0209536, IMG submission 187461) | Marine sediment microbial communities from White Oak River estuary, North Carolina - WOR-2-8_12 (SPAdes) (version 2) | ecosystem: Environmental > Aquatic > Marine > Intertidal zone >...
GATCGAGGAGGGAAGCGCGGAGTCTAGGGCGAGCCGCCGCCAGACGGAAGTCTGGAGCGAACCGCCGCGATCCCGGACGGGCCCGGACCGGATCGCGGCAGCCCCCGCAGGGGGCATCCGGCGGGGTCGACCGGCCCTGGCTCCCAGACCCGCGCTTGCGATATTCTGGCCCCAAGCGGTCGGAGCGACCGTACCCCCGACCCACCGACCCCCTCGGGAAACCGCCAGCCCATTGGGCGCAAGCGACCGGAGCTGCCGCTCGGAGAAGCGCGGCAACACAGCGCGAACAGCTACGGCGGCAGCTCGCGTCCGCCGAAGAGTGCGTGGAGGGCTCTCCACGCGGCGCCGACGCTCCGTCCGGCCAGGCTGACGGACCCGGCCCGCGAAAGGCGAAGACATCGCTCCGGTAGCTGCGGCAGACGCCCGGGGGATGGGGAGGCGATCCAGCGTGGACATCTTCGACAAGTGCCATGACGACGCGGAGCGGGTGACCAGCGCCAGGCAGGCGGGTGTCTATGCCTACTACCGCACCCTGAGCTCGGCCCAGGATCCAGTGGTGACTCACCAGGGCCACGAGCTGGTGATGCTCGGCTCGAACAACTACCTGGGGCTCACCAGCCACCCCGAGGTGAAGGAGGCGGCAGCGCTCGCGCTCGCGCTCTACGGCTCGGGTTGCGCGGGATCGAGGCTGCTCAACGGAACCCTCGACCTGCACGTCGCGCTCGAGGAGAAGCTCGCCCAGTTCACGCGGCGGGAGGCGGCGCTCGTCTTCTCGACCGGCTTCCAGGTGAACCTGGGGGTGCTCTCCTGCCTGCTCACGCGCAGGGACGTCGCGATCCTCGACGCGCTCGACCACGCCTGCATCATCGACGGCTGCCGACTGGGATTCGGCAAGACCTACAAGTACCAGCACAACGACATGGCCCACCTGGAGTCGAAGCTGCGGGTCGTGCCGGAAGACCGCGGCAAGCTGATCGTGGTGGACGGAGTGTTCTCGATGGAGGGCGATCTCGCCGACCTGCCGCGCATTGCCGAGCTGGCGAAGCGCTACGGCGCCAGGCTGATGGTCGACGACGCGCACGGGCTGGGCGTCTTCGGTGAGCACGGTCGCGGGACACCCGAGCATTTCGACCTGGAGGAGGAGGTGGACCTGCTGATGGGCACCTTCTCCAAGTCCCTGGCGACGGTGGGCGGCTTCGTGGCCGGCGACGCCCACGTGATCGACTACATCCGACACCAGGCCCGCAGCGCGATCTTCTCGGCCGCGCCGCCGCCGGCGTCGGTCGCATCTGCGCTCAAGGCACTCGAGATCGTCGAGCGGGAGCCGGAGCGCCGCAAGCACCTGTGGGACATCACCGCGACCATGCGCCGGGAGCTCCGCAACCTGGGCTTCGATACCGGAGAGTCGGCCTCGCCGGTGATCCCGATCGTGGTCGGCGCGGACATGGACGCGTTCCGCATGACCATCCGGTTGCAGGAAGAGGGCGTCTTCGTGAACCCGGTCGTCTCGCCGGCGGTGCCGGAGGGACGCGCGATGATCCGCACCTCCTACATGGCCACCCACAGCGGCGAGCACCTCGACATCGCGCTCACGGCACTCGAGAAGGTGGGGCGCGAGCTGCGCATCATCTAGCCGCGATGCCCCCTCTTCGGGTCCCGCTCTCCTAGCTCCGACGGCCGTTCCGGCTCGGCGAGCGCAGCGCGACCTGCGAAGTCGTCGACGAACTGCTTCGCCGTGCGCCCGGAGCGACTCGCGCGCTGCAGCGCCCAGCGCAGCGCCTCCTCGCGGAGCTGCGCGTTCTCCGCCGGCAGACCGGCCTTGCGCGCGTAGTACTCCACGATCGACAGGTAGGTGGCCTGATCGAAGGGATAGAATCCGATCATCAGGCCGAAGCGGTCCGAGAGTGCGAGCTTCTCGTCCACCGTCTCGCCCATGTGCAGGTCGCCGTGCTCGTCGAGTCTGGCCTCGCGATTGTCCTCGACCCGCTCGGGCAGCAGGTGGCGCCGGTTGCTGGTGGCGACGATCCGGACGTTCGCCGGCGGCGCCGCCAGACTGCCCTCGAGCGCGGCCTTCAGCTCGCGGAAGCTCTTCTCGCCGAGATCGAACGAGAGGTCGTCACAGAAGAGCAGGAAGCGATGGGGCGAGTCGCGCAGCGCGACCACCACGTCGGGCAGATGCAGCAAATCCGACTTCTGCACCTCGACGATGCGCAGACCGCGATCCCCGTAGCGGGTGAGCAGGCCCTTCACCGCCGACGACTTCCCGGTGCCCCGCTCGCCGTAGAGCAGCACGTGGTTCGCCGGGTGCCCGACCAGGAACTGCTCGGTGTTCGCGACGAGCCGTGCGACCGCGCGCTCGACCCCGATCAGGTCCGCGAGATCGAAGCGGTGCCACTGCTCGATCGGGACGAGCCGACCGCGCTCGCGCCGGACCTCCCAGCGAAAGGCGTGAAACCGGTCGAACAGCGCCTGCTCCGGCGGCGCTCCCACCGCCTCGGCGAGTGCGCGTTCCGCCAGCTCGAGCACGCGCGCGACGCGATCGAACAGCCCATTCCAGCGCTCTGCGTCCACGGCTTGTAGACTGACACCCATGCTGCGCGGGCGCTACGCACGCAGAGCGGCCATCGGCTGGCGCGCGGTCCGTTGAAGGACACTGCGCGAGGGAGGGAGTGGCCGGAGGCGGGCCTGTGCGCGAGCTGCGCCCACGCCGCCCGTCAGACCAGTGCCCGCGGCGGCGTCTTCTGGCGCTGTCGTGCCGCCGACCGGGACGAGCGCCTGCTGCGCTATCCGCCGCTGCCCGTGTCGGCGTGTCACGCTCACCGCGAGGAGCACCCGGACCAGGAGCCCGACCCAGGATGCGAGGGGAGCTCCCGGCAAGCGAATCCCCGCCCGCCATCGGCGCGTCTCCCCGCGGTCGACGGCTAGCCGGCGAGGCGACGCTTGCTGCGTCGGCTGACCCGGGAACGAGTCCTGGGTCGACCTGCTAGCGCATCGACCCCCGCTCGCGATCGTCGAGCCTGCGGGCATAGGCGCGCATGGACGGCGTCCAGCGGTCCGGCAGTGGTCGTCCCAGCACCTCGAAGAAGCTCTCGAGAAAGCTGTAGGTCAGGCCCCAGACGACGTGCCGATCGGGCCTACCCACCTGGATGCCCGGAAACTCGAGCGAGTCGCGGGCCGGGTAGAGCACGTGGTTGCGGGGCTCGAGCAGCCTTCGCACCGGGAACCAGAACGCCTCCTCGACCTCGTGGTTCAGCACCAGCTCCTGCGACTCGGACAGGGCGTAGACGAACGCGGAGATCACCAGCGCCGGACGAGTGCGCGGATTGCCCTGCTTGTCGTCGAGGCGACCGAGCAGCCGCGCCCGTCGCAGCGAAAGGCCGACCTCCTCGAGCGTCTCGCGCTCGGCGGCGGTACGCGCGTCGGCGTCCCCCGGGTCGACCCGACCGCCGGGAAAGGCCATGTGCCCCGACCACGGATCGCCCTCGTGGCGGGCGCGCTCGATGAACAGCACATCGGGCCCCGCGTCCGCAGGGCGCAGCACCATCGCCACCGCAGCCCGGCGGGTGCCCGCGTGGTCGAGGCGCTGGCCGGGGCGCCGGCGCAACGCCCGCTCGATCTCGGCGACGGACGGCATCCGGTCAGCATAGCGATACCCGGCGAGCGCCGGCCTCGGCGACTGGCGGCGCGATTCCGCTGCGCGCCGGCTGCGGCGAGGATGCGCCGTACGGGGTGCGCGGCAGAGCTACCGCTCTGCCGCGTGGACTCCTGCGCTGGCTTGCCGGCGACACGTGCTCGGAGCTCAACCGTTCGACTTCGCTCGGCTGACGCCTCGCTGGGCGCCGGCTTCGCCGGCTTGCGGACAGGACCGGCGGATCTCGAGGATGCGCTCGGCGCCTCCGGCTGCGCGCTGAGCCAGGAAGACCCGTGTGCCGTCTCGCGACAGCGCCACGCCGGTGGGTGCGCCCCAGAGCGCGAAACCCGGCAGCGCGAGCTCGGACGGGGAGTCGGCGGCACCGACCCGCAGCGTCGTCTCCCGGAAAGGTGCGCCGCGCGTCTCGTAGCGGAGCGAGAGGGGCGCCAGCGGCGCGACCAGCAACGACGGCAGCAGACCGATCACGCTCGCGCGCCGCGTCGACGCCAGCGCCCAGACACCGCCAGCGCCGTCGATCGCGGCCGCTCCCGGCGCGAGGTCGGAGCTCAGCTCCGCAACGCGGCCGCCGCCGAAGTCGATGGCCTGCGCGCGTCGCGGGGCCAGCGGATTGCCGCGCGCCACTACCAGCGCTCTCGCACCCCGGGACCACTCGATCGGCGCGATCCAATCGCCTCCCCCTCGCACCCACACACTCTGCCCACCCAGCAGCAGTCCGCCGTGCGCGCTCACGAGCGATGCCGAGACGATCTCGTACCCGCCCCCGCGCCGGCGCGACCACACCACCTCTGCCGAGTGCGGCGCCAGCACGGCATGGTCGTCGGGCCCGTCGTCGCGGGTGAGACGTTGCGACGGCTCGCTCGCCTTCGCTCCTCCGCGCGCGAAGTGCAGCTCGCTGTTCGCCGGATGCTTCCAGCTCGCGTAGCGATCGGTCTCGAACACGACGCCGGTCGGCCCGGGATAGGGCCGGGTGTTGTCGCCCGCCTCGCCACAGGTGCGACACAGCGTCCGCCCGGTAGCGAGCTCGATGGCGTGGACCTGACGCACTCCGTCCACGGCGGCGTCGAACCAGAGCCACGCGCCGTCGGGATCGAGACGCGGATGGGCTCCGCGATCGAGCCGCACGCTCGTGATCGCTGCCCCCGAACAGGTCGGCACGGGCAACGCCGCGACCCGGGCGCCGAGCTCGTCCCTCACCGCGACGCGTTCGGGGAAGCCGAGCGCACCGGAGTCGGACGCGAGCGCGCTCGCGATCGCCGCGGCGAGCGTCCAGAGCGCGCTCGCGACGAGCCAGGCCGTAGCCGCTCCCACCTGCGCCCACGGGCCCGAGGGTCCGCCGTGGGAGCGGGAGGCCTGCCACAACGCGCCGGCCACGATCGGCAGCTGCAGCGCGAGCAGCGCGACCGGGCCGGGCCCCAGCGCGAGCGACGCCGCGACCAGCGCCGGCAGTGCCGCCAGGCCCGAGCTGGCGGCCCGGGCGAGCAGCGCACCCCGCGCCGGATCGTCATCGCGCAGGCGGTGCAGAACCGCGACCGCCAGCAGCAGCGCGAGCCCGCCGAGCAGCGCACCCAGCATTCCGGGAGCGAGCCCGCCGCCGCAGCCGGTCGCCGCGAGCGCGCCGAGCGGCATGCCGGCGAGAAACGACCATCCGCGCCAGACCAAGCAGGGCCTCCGCAGCTGCGAGTCGCGGATGCTACAGCCCGCGACCGCCCACCTCCACGAGCGGCGCGCAGCGACCGGGGCGTGACGGACTGCTACCTTCGACCGCGATGGCGTCCGCCCCCCTGGACCCCGCCGTGAGCCGACGCCTGCGCGAGCTCGTTCGCACCGACCGCGCCGCAGCCGGCAAGCAGCTCTCGGCGCTGCCGGTCGACACCCAGGTCGAGCTCGTCTGCAGTACGCCGGTCGACGGGCGCGCTGCCCTGCTGTCGCTGCTCGACCGGCCCGAGCCGGTGATCGCAGCTCTGCCCGAGGCGGAGCTGTGCTTCACGGTCAAGGCCGTGGGGCTGCACGACGCGGGCTGGATCCTCGATCACGCGCGGCCGGAACAGGTGGTGGCGGCGCTCGACCTGGATGCCTGGAGCGGCTACGAGCTCGATCTCGCCACGCTCTCGGACTGGATCGAAGCGATCGCGACGACCGACCGGCCCGCGATGCTGCGCTCCCTGGAGGCCCTCGACCCGGAGCTCGTCGTGCTGTTCCTCAAGTCGCGGGTGCACGTGATCCAGAAGCCGACCGACGACGAGGGCTTCGACCCGCCGCCGGGCTCGCAGACGCTCGAGGGTCAGTTCCATCTGGTGGCCAGGAGCGAGGGCGACGATCTCGCTCCGATCGTCACGATGCTGCGCGCCCTCTTCGACGAGGACTACTGGACGTACTTTCGGCTGATGCAGGGCGTGATCTGGGAGCTCGAGTCCGATGCCTCGGAGTGGGCGCTGCGCTGGCGCAGCGGACGACTCGAAGACCTGGGCTTCCCCTCGTGGGAGGACTCGATGCGCATCTATCGCTTCATCCCGCCCGCCGAGCGCGCGAAGCTCGAGGCCGGCGCCCACCCGCTCGACGTGTCGGCGTGGTCGCTGCCGGTCTGGCTGCCGAACCTTCCGGTGGGATCGGACGCGCGCCACCGCATCTTCCGCGCGGTGGCCGAGCTGTCGGACGACGAGCGGCGCGCCTGCTTCTACGCGTTGACGGCGCTGGCCAACCGGATCGCGGTCGCGGACCGGCTACCCCTGTCCGAAGTCGAGTCGACGCCGCGCGCGCTCGAGAAGGCGGCGCACTTCACGAGCGAGGGCCTGGCCCACCTGGCAGAGAGCAGCGGCCTGCCGGACACCGAGGTGCTGCGCCGCGTCTCCCTCGAGCGCCTGTTCTCGGTCGGCGCCAACCTCGACCCGGCGAGCGCCCGCCCTTGAGCCTCCGGACCGGCTTTGCCAGGCGCTGGCTCGACCTGCCCGCTCCGCGCTGCCGCACCTCCGACTCGCTCGAGTGGCTGGCGACGCGCGACGGCACGCGACTCGCGACCGCCGTAGAGCGACCGCTGGCCGCCGAGGCACGCGCGACCGTGATCCTGCGTACCGCCGCGCCGATCGAAGGCGAGCGCAGTCGCGTCCGCATGGCCGCGCGCCTGCTGGCCGAGCAGGGTCACGGCGTGATCGTGCAGACCTGTCGCGGCCTGAACGGGTCGGAGGGGCACTTCCAGCCGTTCCTCGACGAAGCGCGCGACGGCGCGGACCTGCTCGCCTGGGCCGAACGTCAGCCCTGGTTCCGGCGTCCGCTGGTGCTGGCCGGCTTCGGCTACGGGGGCCACGCCGCCTGGGCGGCCGCGTGCGCGGACTCGCCGATCGACGGTCTGATCGCGGGCTTCGCGTCGCGCGACCCCTACCGCTGGCTGCACGTCGACGGCGCCCTGCGACTGCAGCTCGCGCTGGAGCTGTCGGTCACGTTGGCGGCGGCGGAGTCGGCTCCCGATCGTCCGCCCGACCTCGCGCGCGCGCTCCGCCATCGTCCGCTGCGGGAGGCAGACCGGGTTGCGCTCCGGCGCGTCCACTGGTGGTCGGAGTGGCTCGACCATCCGCGCCGGGACGCGTGGTGGCAGGAGCGCAGCCCACGCCCGTCTCGCCTGCCACGAGCCGTGCTGCTGATCGGCGCCTTCGGTGACGCCGCACTCGATGCGGTGCTGAGCGACTACGCCGAGCTCGACGCCGCGCCGGCGGGGCCCGAGAGCCAGCTGCGCCTGCTGGTGGGTTCCCGCGAGTGGCTGCCGACCGGACGCGCGCGGCGCCGTCGCGATGCGGCACAGCGCCGCGAGGTGGCCCGCGAGCTGCTGGCGTTCCTCGACGCGCTCTGCGATCGACGCGAGCGCAGTGCACCGGTCCGCATCTTCGTGACGGGAGCGGAGCACTGGCGCGACGCCCCCGCCTGGCCACCGTCGGGAGCCGTCGAGAAGCGGCTGTACCTGGCGGGCGATGGGCGCGGCCGGGACCCGGCGGGAGAGCTTCGCGACGAGCCGGTGACGGGCGAGCCCTCCTGCGACCGCTTCGTCCACGACCCGGCGGACGCGGCGAGCTTCGTACCCGGCGACGCCGCGGCCGGTGCGCGTGGTGACGTCCTGCACTACGTCGGCGCACCCGCCGCGTCCGGCTTCGAGCTCGCCGGCGCACCGCGCGTCGTGCTGTTCGCGGCGAGCGATGCGCCCAGTACGGACTTCTTCGTGCGCCTGCTCGCGATCACACCCGAAGCGGGGACGATCCCCATCAGCCAGGGTCTCGCGCGTGGCTCGCTGCGCGCTGGCGGCGGGGAGCCGATCGAGATCACGCTCTCGCCCGTCTGGCGCCGGGTCGCACCCGGCACGCGCCTCGCGCTCGAAGTCGCCTCCTCGGGCTTTCCGCAGTTCGCGCGGCATCCCAATACGCGGGAAGCACCGACCCGCGTCGGCCACGAGGACGGCGTCGCCGCGCTGCAGCAGGTCTGGCACGACACCAGCCGGCCCTCGCGACTCTGCCTGCCCGTGCTCCCTTCGATCTGAGACGCGCGCAGTGGAGCCGGGGCCAGAACGTCGTCGGGCCCGCCGGCAAGCCGGCGGGCCCGAGCCTTCAACCGAAGTCCAGCCTGCTAGAGGTCGACGGCCTTGAGCGTCTTGCGCTTGTTCCCGATCGCCCGGGCCTCCGCGGCGGCAATCGCCTGGCGGGTGGCCTTGTCGAGCGCCTGGTAGAACTCAGAACCGACGTTGCACTTCTTCACAGCGGCCTTCGTGCGGGACTTGGAGATGATGAGATCTCCGCCGCCTGCCTTCTTCCGCGCCGCCTTCTTCTTCCTCGCTGCCATCGTTTCCTCCCATCCTCACCGGGTCCCTCTCGGCTCCCGGCGTAGACCCCCAATGTTCGCGAAGCCGTCGCGGCCTCTCCGCTACGTCGCGTCACATCGCGGCATCCGCAGCGGGCGGATCATAGGCATTTTCCGTGGCGCTGTACAAACGAAATGCGGCCGATTGGGGGCCCTGGAGGCCCCTCGAGCCCGATCTCGCGAACCCGGCCGCGCGGCCGCGGACGGTGACCACCATCACCGGACGAGCCGGAACGCGCCCCGCTCCGCGGTTTCGACTGCGGTTTCAGGGTGTTCCCGAGCCCTGGTATGCTGCCCTTCCGCCGCCACCGAGCGAGGGAGGAAGCCATGGACCTGCTGCATCGCCCGCTCTGCGACGTCACCGCCGCCCTCGCTCGCAAGAAGCTGTCGCCGGTCGAGCTGATGGAAGCGACCCTCGAACGGATCGATGCGACCCGCGAGAGCCTCAATGCCTTCGTCGCGCTGCGCGACCGCGACGCGCTGATCGCCGACGCGCGCGCGGCGGAAGAGCGCATCGTCGGCGGACGTGCGCGACCGCTCGAGGGCATCCCCCTCGGCGTGAAGGACCTCGAGGACGCGGAGGGGCTCGTGACCTCTCACGGCTCGGTGCCCTTCAAGGAAAACCTCGCCCGGCGCGACTCGGTCCAGGTCGAGCGGCTGCGCGCGGCCGGCGCCATCGTCGTGGGCAAGACCAATGCGCCCGAGTTCGGTCACACGGCGATCACCAAGAACCTGCTGTTCGGAGCCTCCCGCAACCCCTGGAACCTCGAGCACACTCCGGGCGGCTCGAGCGGCGGCTCGTCGGCCGCGATCGCCGGCGGCGTCGTGACGTTGGCGACCGCCAGCGACGGCGGTGGCTCGGTGCGATTGCCGGCGTCGTTCACGGGCTGCTTCGGCCTGAAGCCTAGCTACGGTCGGATTCCCCACGAGAGCTCGCTCTGGATCACCGACGACACGGCGGTGCACGGGCCATTGACGCGCACGGTCGAGGACGCGGCGCTGCACCTGGACGTGACCGTCGGAGCCCATGCCTTCGATCCGAACTCGTTGCCACATCCGGGGCTCTCCTATCGCGAGTGCCTGCCCCACCTGCCGAGCCGACTGCGGCTCGGCTATTCCTCCGACTTCGGCTACGCGGTCGTGCAGAGCGATGTCGCCGAGATCGCCTACGACGCCGCCCGTGCGCTGGCCGAGCTCGGCCACGACTTCGAGGAGATGCGCGAGAACCCGCCGGAGATGGGACGCGACTGGGGTCTCGTCGGCGCATTCGAGATGCTGGGCAGGCTGGCGCCCCTGCTGCCCGAGCACGAGCGCGACTTCGGCCGCTCGTTCCTGCGCGGGGCGCTCGCCGGGAGGTCGATGACACCCGAGCGCTGGGGCGAGATCCGCCAGCGGCGCGAGGCCCTGAATCGCTGGTGCGCGGACGCCTTCGAGCGCTACGACCTGCTGCTCACGCCGACCGTTCCCTACGACCCGCCGCCGGCGAAGGGCCGCTTCCCCAGCGAGACCGAGGGTCGCGCGCAG
>Ga0209536_100017905_pt1 | contig 10011 bp, 7 predicted proteins | sample DeeMarSeWOR28_12_FD_187461 | JGI IMG/M metagenome (GOLD analysis project Ga0209536, IMG submission 187461) | Marine sediment microbial communities from White Oak River estuary, North Carolina - WOR-2-8_12 (SPAdes) (version 2) | ecosystem: Environmental > Aquatic > Marine > Intertidal zone >...
ACCGCGCTGTTGTTGCACACGAAGCCGACGACGTGGCCACCGAGACGGCCGAACGCAGTAATCGTGTTGCGCGCGCGCTGGGGCTGAAGCTCGAAGTAGTCGCCGTGGTCGCAGATCTGCTGCAGAATGATACTGACGTCGATCGGCGTGTTGAAGCCAGTCGGAGAGTTGAACGCCTTCCGGAGCAGCGTGTCGATCTCGCCGGTGGGTCGATCGACGGGATCTGAAGTCTCCTGATAAGGCGCGAATTCGCGGTTGTTCCCGGGAAGGTAGCTGAGGAGGCGACGCGCCGTGCGGAGCGCGCCCACTTCGTCCCGGACCGTCAAGTCCGACACCCCGCTCTGGCCGTGCACTCCGGGCCCACCGAGCTCGTCGGCCGTCACATCCTCGCCAAGCACTGATTTCACGACGCCAGGGCCCGTGAGGCCGAAGAAGGTGTGGGACGGCTGAATCATGAAGCTGCCCTGCCTCGGCAGATAGGAACCGCCGCCCGCGTTGTAGCCGAACATGCACATGATGCTCGGCACGACACCGCTGATCTTGCGAAGCGCCGTGAAGGCTTCGGCGTATCCGTCGAGACCGCCGATGCCCGCTGGCACGAACGCGCCGGCGCTATCGTTCATGCCTACGAGTGGCATGCCCTGACGACCCGCCAATCGAATGACGTTGGCGAGCTTCGTGCCGTTGGTCGCGTCCATCGAGCCGGCGCGCACCGTGAAGTCGTGTCCATAGACCGCGACCTCCCGCCCGCCAATCTGCATGACCGCAGTGACGATCGAGGCACCGTCGAGATTGGGGCCCCAGTTCTGATAGAGGATCGTCGGCGTGGTTCCGCGATCGCGCAGCACGTCCATGCGCTCCCAGACCGTCATGCGGCGCTTCGCATGCTGCCTGCCGATCTGGACGGGGCCCGCGGCCGTCAGTGGGCGCTTGCGCAAGAGCTCGCCCTCGCGAAGAGCTTCGTCGTACGGACCGCCGGCGGTCGGTTGAACGCCCGAGGGGCGATGCTCGTCATCCAATGCAAATGGATTACGAAGGCTTGGCGTTACAATGTCCTTGTCCGGCATACCTACACTTGCCTACATGGGGCGGGGCCTAAACCTCAAGCGCCGCAGCGAACCGCCTTTTACGGGCTTTGGCCGCGAAACGCCAGTGAACGCCCCAGGGTAGTCGGGTCCTTTGTGGCGCGGTTCGGAAAATCCGCGAAAATGCAGCGGTTCATGCCCATCGACCAGCAATGGCAGCGCGCTCTGACCGTCGCCGAGCGAGCAGCGCACGATGCTGGCAGCCTCGCCATGCGCGGCTGGCGCGCCGGCGGGCAAGTCTCGAAGAAGGGCCGCTTCGATCTGCTGACGGAGTACGATCTCAGAAGCGAGGCGCTCATCCGGGAACGACTGGCAACCGAGTTCCCGTCGCACAGAATCGTCGGCGAGGAGAACGATGAGAGCGGCTCGGGCGAGCTGGTTTGGTATGTCGACCCGATCGACGGAACGACGAACTTCGCTCACGGCCACTTCTTCTTCGCCGTGTCGATTGCACTCTACAGCGGCTCGGAAGGCCTGGCCGCCGTCGTTCACGCACCGGCGCTCGGCGTGACTTGGAAGAGCACGAAAGGCGGGGGCGCGTTTCGCAACGGTGAGCCGTGCACGGTCTCGAAACGCGACCGGCTCGATGAGGCACTCTGTGCGACGGGCTTCCCCTATGACCGGTGGACCAACCCAGACAACAATCACGCCGAGCTCGCTTTGTTCTTGAAGCGAGCGCGGGGCGTGCGCCGCTGCGGCTCCGCGGCGATCGATCTCTGCCTAGTCGCGGATGGCACCTACGACGTGTATTGGGAAAAAGCATTGAACCCGTGGGACATGTGCGCCGGCGCCCTCCTCGTCCGGGAGGCTGGCGGTCGGTTGTCGGGCTACGAAGGTGAACCTGCCGACCCACGCTCCGGTAAGCTCGTGGCGACCAACGGCCTCTTGCACGACGAGGCAGTCCGAACCGTTGGTGAGGCACGTCACAGACTTCCAGGCTCCGATCCGTGAAACGCGCTTCTTAGCCCGATACACTGATTCGGATGGGGGCGGAATCGAGCGAGCACTCGTTGTGGAGTCCGGTGTCCGGTCCTTCCAAAGAGACGCTCGCGGCCTACGTCCCGTTGACGCGCGACGAACGCTGGGCTCTCGTCAACGCGGTCACCGCACGACACATCGTCACGATGTTCCTGTGCGCGGGAATCGCATACATCGGCCTTTCCATCGGACAGTGGCGCGGCGGCCTCGATCAGTCGCGGTTGGCCTTGTTCACGCTCTATGGGCTGACCGGGGTGGCCATGCTTGCCATCGCCTGGCGGGCGCACGCGCAACCGCCTCGGGTCATGTGGTCGGTGCACATCGCGGCGATGCTCTTCCTCATCATCACCGGCACCGTCACGGTCGGTTACGCCCTCAGCAAAGATCCCGCGGCGTTTTACCTCTACGTGCTGATTCAGTTTGCCGCGGGCGCCGTCGTCCATAGCCGCGGGTGGTTGATCGCAATCATGCTTCTCGGCGACCTTGCGTGGGGCATCACCTCGCTTTGGGTAGATGGTGTCATCTGGACGCGGTGCCTCGGATACTTGCCGGGGTTTTCGGCCGTCGCATTGGGTCTCAACTACGTGCGAAACCGCACGCGGGTATACATGGAGGAGCTCAGGCTCGCAGCAGAACGCGCCTCGGCTGCAAAAACCGAAATGATGGCCGACATGAGCCACGAGGTGCGCACTCCGATGAACGGAGTCCTCGGGTTGAGCGGGCTCCTTCTCGACACGAATCTGGACGAGAAGCAGGCGAAGATGGTGAGCGCGATTCGGGAGTCGGCCGAAGCGCTGATGGAGATCGTGGATGAGGTCCTCGACTTCGCCCGACTGCGGCAGGGACAGGTCGAGCTCGAGCTCGCCTCGTTCGACATCGGAGTGCTGGTAGACGGCGTCGCTGCATTGATGGGGCCGCGAGCGAAGTCCAAAGGGCTCGTGCTCGACACCGCGCTCAGGGGATTCAGCTCGCGCCGGCTCGCGGGGGATGCGAGGCGTCTACGTCAGGTGCTGCTCAACTTCGTAGGCAATGCGATCAAGTTCACGGACTCTGGTGCGATTCGAATCACCGCGGAAACGACCCCATCGGGGGGCAAGCAGAGGCTGCGCCTGTCGGTGCGAGATACGGGCGCGGGGATCCCTTCTCCGATGATCGACCAGGTCTTCACCCGATATCAGCAGCATCGAAGCGACACGACGGGCCGGGTCGCTGGCGCAGGGCTCGGCCTCGCCATCAGCAAGGAGCTCGTCGAGCTCATGGGCGGGGAAATCGGTGTCGAGAGCGAAGTTGGCAGCGGCACGACCTTCTGGGTCGAGCTCGAGCTGGAAGCGGGACGGGAGGATACACTGCGGGTCGAGGATGCCGATGGGAAGGGAGCGCTCTGGATCCGCGGTGGCGCCCGCGTGCTCCTCGCCGAAGACAATCCGACGAGCCGAATGGTGACGGAGGCATTGCTCAGGAAGCTGTCTTGCCAGGTCGACGTTGCGCTCGACGGCCGTGACGCCCTTCAGAAGGTGCGGGCGAACGAGTACGACATCGTGTTCATGGATTGCTACATGCCCCTGATGGACGGCTTCCAGGCCACGCGCCGAATTCGGCGCTCGGAGACGAGCCACAAGCTTCCAGTGATCGCGCTCACGGCCAGCGTTGCGGAAAACGACAGGGCGAGGTGCCTCGAAGCCGGCATGAACGACGCGCTCTGCAAGCCGGTGCGGACTTCGATGCTGGCGCGGACAATCGAGCGCTGGGTCCCAGTCGGTGAGCGGCGATCCATGGAGCCCGTGTCTAGCCTACCTCCGCCTGCGGCGCTCGATCTGAACATGGTCCGCCGCCTGGTCTCGCTCGATGGAGAAGACGACGACTTCATACGGGACGTGATGTGCGGATACGTCGACGAGCTGAAGGAGGCGGCGGAGAAGCTCGCGGTTGCGGCCGCCGCAAACGATGCCGATCGAGTTCGGTTGATTGCACATTCGCTCAAGGGCGCGAGTAAACAAATCGGCGCAATGCGGGCGGGCACGCTCCTCGGTGCCATCGAGGAGCAAGAGGACATGGGTGAAGTCCAGTCGCTCGTCGAGGCCTTGCAAGAGGAGGTGCCGCGCGTCGAGTCGGCCGTGCACGCGCTGCTCAGACGCTCGCGCCGCGCAAGCTGAGCTCAAATGTCCAGGTTGGTCACGTTGAGCGCATTGCTCTCGATGAACGCTCGGCGCGGCTCCACCTGATCACCCATCAGGACGCTGAAGAGCTCTTCGGCTTCGAGCGCGTCCTCGATGCGGACCTGCAGCAGAGTGCGCATCTCGGGGTCCATGGTCGTCTCCCAAAGCTCGCCCGGATTCATCTCACCAAGGCCCTTGTAACGCTGAATCCCAAGGCCCCTACGCGCTCGAGCATCCATGTTCATCCAGAGCTCCTCGATGTCGGGGACCTCGGTCGCCTCTCCCGTCGGCTGGCCGTCCTTGTCGAGCATCGTGATGACGAAGGGCGGCTGGCCGAGAGCGCGGATCCCCCGATGGATCTGGCGAAGCTCGGAAACGGTGCCCGCGGACAAGAAGTCGAAGTCGATGGTGGTGGTGCGACGAGTCACGCCGTCCTGTGTCTCGATGACCACCCGCTGCCGATCATGCTCCTCGTCCTTCTCGATCGTGGCGCTCAGCTCGCCTTGCCGCTTCGCATGAACATACGTTTCGAGCGCTTCGAGAGCACTTTGGACCTTGGACTTGTCGGCGAGGTCCTCCACCGCCAAGTCGGTCGCGGTGACCAGGGCTTCGACGACGAGCGGATCCACCCGGTGGCCGATGTTCTCGAGCAACAGGCGAAAACGCGACAGATCTCCCAGCAGGTTCCGAAGTGGCTCACCGCTGAGCCGGACGGTTCCTTCTTTCATACTCAGCTGCACGTTGTCCGTGCCCGTTTCGATGAGGAAGGCGCTCAATGCAGCATCGTCCTGGAGATATCGAAGCTTCTTGCCCCGCTTCACTTTGTAGAGCGGCGGCTGCGCGATGTAGAGGTATCCGTTCTCGATGAGCTTCGGCATCTGCCGGTAGAAGAAGGTCAGAAGCAAGGTGCGGATGTGTGAACCATCCACGTCGGCGTCCGTCATGATGATGACGTGGTGGTAGCGCAGCTTGTCGATGTCGAAGTTCTCGCCGCCTTCGACACCGCAGCCAAGCGCGGTGATCAAAGTTCCGATCTCGGCGCTGGAGAGCATCTTCTCGAAACGCGCACGCTCGACGTTGAGGATTTTGCCGCGAAGCGGAAGGATCGCTTGGAAGCGTCGGTCACGCCCCTGCTTCGCGCTGCCGCCGGCCGAATCACCCTCGACGATGTACAGCTCGCTCTCACCCGGATCCTTGCTTTGGCAATCGGCGAGCTTCCCGGGCAAGGTGCTCGCATCGAGGACGCCTTTGCGCTGAACCATCTCACGGGCACGTCGCGCTGCCTCCCGCGCACGCGCCGCGAGCACCGCCTTCTCCACGATGCGTTTACCCGCTTTCGGGTCCTCCTCGAGATACTGACTCAGCTTTTCGTTCACGACGCTCTCGACGATGCCTTTGACCTCGCTCGACACGAGCTTGTCTTTCGTCTGCGAAGAGAACGCAGGGTCGGGATGCTTGACGGAAATGATCGCGGTGAGCCCCTCGCGCACGTCATCGCCGCCGAGTGGGTTCTTCAAATCCTTGAGGAGCTTCTCGCGCGAGCCGTACTGGTTGATGACCCGCGTGAGCGCCGTTCGAAGCCCGGTCAGGTGAGTACCCCCATCCCGATTGAACACGTTGTTCGTGTACGGGAAGATCGACTCGTTGTACGAGTCGCTCCACTGCATCGCGATCTCGACGTCGACACCATCCTTCACGGAGTGCAGATAGATCACCGAATCGTGAAGGGGGGTTTTCTTCTTGTTGAGCGCATCGACGAACTCACGAATGCCACCCTCGAATTTGTGGGTGACCTTCTTGCCCTCCCCCCGTTCGTCTTCGAGCACGACCTCGAGGCCCGCATTGAGAAACGATATCTCCCGTAAGCGGTTGTTGAGGACTTCAAAGCTGAAGTTCGTCATGGTGAAGATCTGGGGATCGGGCTTGAACGTGATCTTCGTGCCGGTCTTCTTGCTCGTCCCGATCGCCTGGAGTGGCGCCTTGGGGACGCCACGCTCGTACTCTTGGAACCAGAGCTTCCCCTCGCGACGGATCTCCATCTTGAGCCACTCGCTGACGGCGTTGACCGCGCTCACGCCGACGCCATGCAAGCCGGCCGACACCGAATAGCTCTCGCTGTTGAACTTCCCACCCGCGTGAAGCTGGGTCATCACGACCTCGGCAGCGCTCACCCCCTTCTGGTGCATCCCGACCGGAATGCCACGGCCGTTGTCGATGACGGTGATCGATCCCTCGGAGTGGACGGTCACTTCGACTGCATCGCAATGGCCTGCGAGATGCTCGTCGACGGCGTTGTCGATCACCTCCCAAACGAGGTGGTGTAGACCGGTCCCGTCGTGCGGATCTCCGATGTACATCCCGGGCCGCTTCCGCACGGCTTCGAGCCCTTCGAGCACCTGAATCGCGCTTTGGTCGTAGCCAGGCTTGGCCGGGCTCGGTTCCGCGGCGGGGGTGTCAGCCATGCTTGGCTTTCTAGCCTCGAAGGGGGGGCGATGCAAGGACTGAATCAGTCTCTAACCCTTTGATCTAAAAGCTAATTTTCCGCGTTTCCGAACCTCAATCACCGAGGACTCGCCGGCGCGTCAGCCGCACCGCCAACAGAGTGCTCGGGACGAGCCAAAGCACGCTCGATCCGAAGAGCCCGAGCAGGTGGGAACCGGGATCGCCAAACACCAAGAGGCCGCGCGCGCACTCCGCCAGGTGGTAGATCGGGTTCAGCTGCATGAGCGCGAAGAGCAGCGGGTTCTCCGGCTCTACGGGGAAGAACGTATTGCTCACCAGGCTCAAGGGCCAGCCGATGAGGAACACGGGATAGTTCATGTGATCGATCGCGGGGACGATCGCGGTGAAGATCAATGCAAACGCAGCGAACGCGCAACCCGCGATGAAGCCGAGCAGCGGCATGAAGACGAGGAACTGTGGTCGAATGTCGACGAGCCCCATCGTGCTGAACAAGCCGATGGTGACCGCGACGATCGTGATGTTGACCATTCCGCGGACGGCAGCCCATAGGATCTCGCCCCACACCACGTTCGGAAGCTCCACCTGTGTCGCAAGGATGCCGTCCCAGGTCTTCTGGTAGAACATCCGGAAGTAGGCCGCGTACAAAGACTCATAGTAAGGAGTGCTGAACCCGGTGTATGCGATCAGGCCGGCTGCAACGTAAGTTGCGTAGTTGATGTCGATCCCGCGATAGGAGAAGTCTTCGATGAAGCCGCTGAAGCCGAGCCCGAAGGCGAGGAAGAAGATCACGGGCTCCATGGCCGGCGGGATCAGGGCGGTTCGCCAGTGCCGGGCGAAAACCAGCGTATTCCTTCGGAAAACCGCCCAGGAGCGCCAGTCCGAGGCCGCGAGAAGCGTGCGGAGCGCGCTCATTCGAAGCGTCCATTCCGGCGCGCGAGCGCGATGAACAAGTCATCGAGGTTGGGCGGCCGCACCTGCCAAGTCGCATCGGCAAATCGAGCGGTCAGCGCCGATAGGTCCTCCTTGCTGACCGGCACACGCAGCTCGCCGAGCACGGTCGCAACCTCGTGCGCGCCCCGCGCTCGGAGCCAGGCCGCGATCTCCGCTCGGGCGGGTTCGTTTCTCGGAACGATGACGACGTGATCGCCGAGCACGTCGTCGATGACGCGGTGGGGCTCACCGTGCGCGATGCCGCGGCCCTCGTGAATGACGAGAAGCTCGTCGCTTAGACGCTCGGCTTCGTCCATGTAGTGCGTGGTCAAGACGACTGCAAGGCCTTCTGCCCGCAGCCCATCGATCAACTCCCACACGTCGAGACGAGCGCTCGGATCGAGCCCCGTGGTGGGCTCGTCGAGAAAGAGAATGCCGGGGCTGTGTACGATCGACCGAGCGATGAGAAGGCGTCGCACGAAGCCACCCGACAGAACCTGGGGTGACTGGCTGGCGTAGGGCGCGAGCCCAAAGCGGTCGAGAAGCCGTGCGACCCGCTCGTGGAGGCTCTGAACCCTCGGGCGAAAGTAGCTCGCATAAACGAGAAGGTTCTGCTCGACGGTGAGGTCGTACTCGAGGGAGTCGTCTTGCGTGCACACGCCGACACGTCGCTTCACCTCCGAGCGGTTCGCGTCGAATCGCTTGCCATCGTAGTACACGGCCCCCGCATCGGGAGGCACGAAACCGTACAGCATCCGCAGGGTCGTCGTCTTCCCGGCGCCGTTGGCGCCGAGCAAACCGAGCACCGTCCCTCTCCTGCAGGAAAGATCGAGCTGGTCGACGACTGCACGCCCGTCATACCGCTTCGTGAGACCTCGTGCTTCGAGAAGTGCCGTCGTCATGGCTGAGCCGCCCCGGGAACGTGACGAAACATGGAGGACCAGCCTACAATGGCAATGGCCGATGCCCCATTCCCGCAAAGACGACGACTCGAGACCTCTGAAGACGGTGGCTCGCGTGCTCGATAGCCGTTGGATGATGGCGCTATCCGTGGCGGCGGTGTTGGTGGCCATCGTTTGGGCGCTCCTCGACAACGGTCTGCCCTCGGCGGGGCGCGATGCGGCGACGAGCACGGCTCGAGCGGCGACGGTGGAGCTGCTCGGCGTACCGAGCGACGCCGAAGTCTTGTTGGACGGGCGAAGGATCGAGAATACCCGCTTTGGAATCTCGCCTGGAACCCGCCACTTGATCGAAGTCTCGGACGCCGAGGGTCGCAGCTGGCGTCAGGTCTTGCTTGCCGATGGCTCGCTCTCGCTGGTCGTCGAGCTCCGTACCTACTTCGTCGAAGTCGAAGTGTCTCCTATGGACCAGAAGCCTGAGGACTGACCTCGTAGCCGCGGAGGCGCGCCGACACACTGAGCGAGCGCGCGCTCCGCTTGGACCGCATCGTCGAGGTGACGGTCGTCGGGCCGATGTCGCGGCAGTACACGGTGCGCACCTCGAGATCGAGCTTGCCTCCGACTTCTAGAACCTCGAGACAGTCATCGAAGCGCCCGGCAGGAGTCTCCGACATGGCGCGGGTGGAGACCAGCTCGGCACTGCGGCCACCGGGCGCAGGCCACGTGGCGCCCACGCGAATCGGCGCCCGGATCAACCATGCATCGGCACCACGAAGGCGAATGCCATCGGACCCCACCTGGTAGCGAACGACCGATTCCCCGGTTCGCAGCTCCGCGATGGTTCCGTCGAACGCTTCGACGCGGGTGACGGCCAGCGTGGTCGACGGCTCCCCGGTGTCGACATCGTAAGACCATGCATTGCCGACCCTGAGCGGATAGAAGTCCAGCGGATCGAGTGCCGTAGGCACCGCAACCACGCCGCTCTCGGTTGCACACGCAGCGACGATGCTAAGGGCCAACGCCGCGATCGAAGCGGAAGGGAGGATGCGGAAGATCATGCCAGGTGAGCGTAGCAGCTCCAATGTAGGCAGTCGGCGTATATTCGCGAACTTCGCTCGTCCTGTTACGATGCGATGGTGTCCGCGAAGAACACGATCCTCGTCCTCGACGACGACCCGTCGCTTCGCCACATGCTTCGGGTGCTGCTCGAGCAGGAGGGCTATGCGGTCATCGCGGCCGGCGACGTCCGGTCGGCGATCGCGCAGTGCGCGGTACAGCTTCCCGACCTGATGGTCGTCGACCTGATGTTGCCCATCGAGGATGGGGAGATGTTTCTTCGTGAGTTTCGTCGCCGCTGGCGTAATGAAGACGTGCCGGTGATTCTGCTCAGCGCTAGCAGCGCACGGAGCGACATCGCACGGCGTCTCGGAGTCGAAGCGACGCTCTCGAAGCCGTTCTTCGCGGAGGATCTGCGCGAGTTGGTCACCCGCCTCGTCGACG
>Ga0209536_100017906_pt1 | contig 10011 bp, 9 predicted proteins | sample DeeMarSeWOR28_12_FD_187461 | JGI IMG/M metagenome (GOLD analysis project Ga0209536, IMG submission 187461) | Marine sediment microbial communities from White Oak River estuary, North Carolina - WOR-2-8_12 (SPAdes) (version 2) | ecosystem: Environmental > Aquatic > Marine > Intertidal zone >...
TGGGTATGGTGACATAGAAGACTACGGCTACGGGAATAAGCAATCCAGCTAAGAAGAGGGTGATATTCCGTGCCATGCGCCAATCGCGCCGCGCCTGCCAGATAAGAAGGGCCAATCCTGCAAGAAAGATGATCAGAACCGGGATAGTATATTGCACGGCAAGCTGCAACCACTGTGCCGTGGTTTCGCTCCACGATTCGTGGTCGGTGACCATTGAGGACGAACCGGTGATCACAATACCGGCAATCTGATCTAAATTAGGTAACTGGTCCCCCCGGCGTACATCGACGACTTTCACTGTAGTATCCGGCGCTTGCATGCCGCCAATAAACCAATCGTGAAAATCGCCAGGTTTAGCGGCGAGGCTTGGCAGTTTGCTGCCGGTTTTAACAATATACAGTGCTTTCATTTCCAAACGTATATTGTAAGTTGCCTAGCGTAATTTGCTTTTTATGAAATCGATTCGCTCACCGACATTGATTGTGTTTATGTTTTTGCTGCCCAAATTGACCTCATATACCTGGTAGGCTTTTTCGAAGCTGTCCAATGATTCCGGCAGTTTCTCTTGCGCCTCTAACACCCGCCCCAGCGCTTCCCAATCTTTTGCTGTGGTCAGATGCTCCGTTCCAAAATTTTCCAAGTCACTTTTTAACGCTTTTTCTAAATACTCTTGCGCCAATGTATAGTCTTTTAATCGAAAATTCGCCAAACCAATATAGCGCCAGCTTTCAGCTACATCTGGGTACTCAATACCGAAATTTGAAATATTACTCTTATTGGCTTTTTCGAAAAAACTGATGGCTTTACTGTAATGGCCCAATTCGTACCAGGAGATTCCCAGTTGAATCCAACTTTTCGCCACTCGCGGGTGAGTTACACCAAAAGATTTTTCGTTTATTTTAAGGGCTTTTTCGTAATACTCGATCGCTTTAATGTGATTGCCGGTTAAAGCCCATACCGAACCAATACTGGCCCAGCGCTTGGCAACTTCCGGATGATCCCGATGATAACTTTTTATATTACTATCCAAAGCATACTCATAGTATTCGGTCGCTTTGTTATAATTTTCCAATTTCTCCCACGCGTAACCCAAAGCATTCCAATCCTCGGCGACTTCCGGATGATTTCTGCCAAATTTGTGTAAGTCCTCTTCAAGAATGTCTTCCAGAACGGAAATAGCGCTTTGGTATTGATCCAACGCCTGCCAGGAATTGACGATATTTTTGCGTATGGTCTTTACTACAGGACTGCTTGCGCCATAAATCTTAATGGCGCTGTTTAAAGCGTTATCGTAATTTTCAATAGCTTTGTTGTAATTTTCCAGTGCCAGCCATGCTTCCCCTAAATTTTTATAATCACGCATAACCGTTATGTGCCCTTTACCATGGGCAGACAAATCGTTTTTTAAGGCTTGCTCATACGCTTTTACCGCCTCTTGATAATTCTTCAACTCATAATGGGCTTTTCCGGTTTCACTGAGTTTCAGTGTGTTATCACTTGCTACGGCTATGCCGTAGCTGGTAGCAAACAATATAATTAGCGTGATGTAAATACTGATTATATTTACTAACCGAGTAGCTATAGATGTATTCATAGTAATAAAATAGTGTTTGTTTTGTTATGGGTGAAATTTAACCGCTTAAACGCATTAGCGTGCCAATAGGGAGAGATTTTAGTGGTTTTTACATTAATAGGCCACTGATCCAATTTGTAGCAAGATCCTGAATCAGCAAAATTTTAGAATATCGCAATCACTGTCAGACAAAGCGGGCCAAGCTCGCGATTTTTCTAGCAATAAAACCTCGCCATAATTCAAGGATCTAGTTTATTGCCCGATACATTCTGGAAGAAGCTTACTTTTGAAATAATTTTATTGGTCCATAAGATTATTTTTATTTAACTATCAATACGTTAGAAATGGAGCAGCAGTATGCGTAAAATACTAAGTTTGTTTGTGATGATAGGGCTATTCAGCGTAAGTAGTATCGCATTCGCTGACAAAGACGAAGGTTTTCCCGGACGCAAAGAGTTTCCTAAAATACCTGTTTTAGAAATCAGCGAGCTCAACAAACTGCTGGGAGAAGTCATTGTGGTGGATGCGCGCTCCAGTCTGGAGTTCGACACCCTTAAAATCAAAGATGCCATCAATATTCCGGTGGCTGATCCTAACTTTGAACAGGAAATTTTGAAACTGCGAGAAAAGACCTCCAAGCCTATAGCTTTTTATTGTAATGGACGTCGCTGTTACAAATCTTACATCGCTGTGAAAAAATCCATGGAAGTTGGTGTGACCGATCTGTACGCCTTCGATGCCGGTATTTTTGAGTGGGCCACCGCACACCCTGATAAAGCGGCGCTGTTGGGTAAATCGCCGGTTAACGTTAAGAGTTTGATCGCCGCAAACTATTTTAAAAAGAAACTGCTAGATCCGGATAAATTCAGCGAGAAAATCGCCGACTTGGGTTCCTCATCCATGGTCTTGGACGTAAGAGACAAGTTCCAGCGAGCGGGGATTGGATTTTATCCGGGTAAAGAACGTTGGTGCAGCTTGGACGAAAAAGAAAAGCTGAGGAAATACTTAATGAAAGCCAAAGACGCGAATAAGACCTTGTTTATCTACGATGAAGTAGGCAAGCAAGTACGCTGGCTGCAATATACCTTGGAAGAACTTGGAGTGAAAAACTACTATTTTATGGATAAAGGCGCCAAGGCCTATTACTCTTCCATTGCCACCTGGAATAAATAAGCTCTGAATTCGCTTTGCTTATTATAAGGCCGTCCACAAGGACGGCCTTATTTTTGTGGATCAACGCATTTGTATACTTCAAAAGTTTGTCTGCCGTCTTGAACCTCTGACACTGGCACCACCGTATCGCCCCCCATCTCAGCAGCGCTATTGCGTGCCAGCGCTTGCATTTCTTTTTCCACTTTCTCTTTATTTCGGGACACACCGGCAATTTTATCTTTCAAAGACGAGGTCGTCTTGCCAAGTTTTTTACAACTTTCGACTTCACTCATTGATAATACTCTGACTTTCTCACCCTCGGGTGTCAATTTCACCCAAGCACATGACGCCACCATCACCGTGACCAGCAAAAAGGATAATTTCAAGGACTGTTTCATTGTGTAACCCCTTAATTCCGTGTTAGCAATCGGGTGAATAATAACTGGACCGACCGCCTAAGACTACCTTGGCCGAAAGAATTTTTTGATTTTAGGCTTTTTATTGCGCGTGATAAACCGTTTCAACAGTGGAGCCGTTGTCTTCAAACTTCAAATTCTTGCACAAAGAGGATACCAACAACAATCCCCTGCCGAACGGTGCGTCCACTGAACCATCCATTTGTTGATAGTCGAATCCATTGCCACTGTCACTGAGGTGTATCGTCAATTCTCCTCCATGGGTGTGGGGAATAAAATCCAGCTTAATGACGATTGTGCCATGTTGCAGGGCCGCTAAGGCTGCTTCCTTATCATTATAATATTGTAAAAATCCCTCGTCGTCTTTCTTATTATGGCTATCAAGCCGCAGAATTCCGTGTTCCAGGGCATTGTTATACAGCTCGGACAATATCGTGTTGATTATATCGCGGTGAGATTGCAGCGCCGGAACTTGCGCGATGAAGTCTACGATTTGGCTGACCGGATTGGTAGTACGGATTTGGTCCGCGATTAACTTAACATTTAGATGAAACGGTAGCGAATTGATATTGTTTTGACGATCAATGGGTAGTTCCGTTTCAACTTCTCTGGGTACTTTGTCACAAACGATCTCGACAAAGGAGATATCGTCTTTTTGTTCAATATTGCCTTTAAAACTATTGTATTCTCGAATAATTTTTTCGAAAGTATCTTCTTGGTACTGGATTAGTAACGCCGTTAAACGTTCTTCACTAAACATTTCTCCGGCTTTATTAGTGGTTTCTATAATTCCATCAGTGCATATATATAACTTTTCACCACCATGAAGCTTGAGCAATTGAACTTCCTGATCAAACTCGCCGTCGTCTACTATACCCAGCGGCATATGCTGAGCCCGAATGATTTCGTGCGATTTCTTATTGTTGTCTACAATATACGCATCAGGCATACCGCCGCTCCAAACAGTGATGTGCTCGGCTGAAGCGGGAATTTCTATTAATATCGCCGCTAAGAATATATCGATGGGCAACAAATTGTATAAATGTTTATTGATTTCCTTGGCGATAGTCGATATCGGCAGAGATTTTTGTGTCATCCTGAAAAAGGTTTGCGCCAACGGCAACGTACCCATCGACGCTGTTAATCCGTGGCCGGTAAAGTCCCCCAGCAGCGCGTACAAACCGCCCAGGGGACGGCGCGTCACCAACAATACATCGCCGTTAAAAGCCGACATAGGCGATACATGATGTTTTATACAACTGGGATCCAAGTAACTATTTTTTAAAGCATTGTCGAAAAAATAGGTAATAAGCTCCTGTTCACGAGCCAACCTATCGTTATGTTGTAGCAATTGTTCGTTCTTATCTTTTAGTTGTTGATTGAGTTCTCGGATTCTGGCGTGCGCTTTGATTTTGGATTCCAAGACCGCGAAATTAATCGGCTTGCTGATGAAGTCATCACCACCGGCCGCCAATGCCGTGCTCAGGGATTCTTCCGCTCGCAGGGCTGTCACATAGATAACGGGTAAGTGATTGTCTTTGGAGAGCGCTTTAATTTTATCCGCCGCTTCGTAACCACTCATGCCCGGCATCATGATATCCATTAATACCACATCGATCTCGTTGTCGCGGACCATGTCTATGGCATCGGTACCATCGGCGGCTTCCAGCACATTATAGCCTTTGCGGGTGAGCATCTCCCGCAGTAGCCTTCGATTCACTTCCTTGTCGTCGACGACCAATATGCGCATGGTATTACTCGTACAGAATCCCTTAATCGATTCTGAATTTTTTATCGAATCGGGCAATCAATAAGATTTTTTTCAAAGTGGGACCACAATTGATAATGCGGATCTCTCTATCTTGTTTATTTAGGAATTTTTTCATATTCAGCAGCATTCCCAGCGCAGAGCTGTCCATGGTTTCAGTGCGGCGCATATCCACTACATACTTTGACACGGGTCCATTGTCTGTGGAATAAGCCTGACGGAATTCTTTCAACAATCCAAAATCAAACTTACCATCGATGCTGATGGTCAGTGTGTCTTCGTTCTTGGATATATCAGTTTTTATGCTCATTGCTGTATTCCTAAGTAGCCTGAATAAAACACATCTTAAAATAAATCGATTTCGCCTTCGTCCATGGAAGTGGCGTAGACAGCTTTGCGCTGTTTCGCGTAGCCTTCCTGCAGCAAACGCTGCAAAGCGGAATTAATCTCAGCCAGTAAATCTTCGATAGGCGCACCGTGGTCGATCCGTTGTTTTAGTCGAGCGCATTCCTGCTGCACTTTTATTAAGGCATGCTCCATATACGTCGTCATCTGCGAGACGGTATCATCATATTGGAGTGCTGTTATTGCGTTTCCCACATCTTGTTTGATACCGGCACTAATAGCCGCAGACGCTTCTAAAGAGCGCCCAATAAATTGATTGATACGTTCCAGGCGGTTAATCATGTCATCCATATTACCCTTGGCGTTTATGGCCAAATTCATATCCAAAGAGGCGATATGACCAACAATGCGACTGGCATCAGATAGGGACTCTTTTACCAGCCTGGTTTGATCCTTGATTTGTTCGTTCAATTCGCGGGAATGATCTGACAACCGTCTAACTTCTTCGGACACAACAGCGAATCCTCTGCCCGCTTCACCGGCTCTTGCAGCTTCTATGGCGGCATTCAGAGCCAACAAGTTAGTTTGTTCGGACAAGCTTTGCACATCCTGCATAAGCTTGAACATCTCATCCATCTGCGCCACCATATCATGCATTTTGTGGGCGGACTCAATGCTGCGATCGCTGACATCCACCAAAATATCGACGTAATTTCTCAATGTCTCGTTGATTTGCGCGGTAAAGGAATCGAAAGTAAAACCCTGTTGGTTATCCTCATCCTGGCCCTGAAACGTCGCCAGCACTTCTTGCATTATTTTTTGTTGTTTGGTGGACTTATCGGAAAGACCGTTAAAACTGCTATTCAGTTTGCGAGTGGCATCACTGATGACACCGTGTAATTGATTTATGGTTTCGTGTAACGGCGATAGTTCTTGGGTAGACACTTTTTGTAAGTTGTTGAGGCTGGATTTTATGCCTTGTTCCAAATGTTGCTGTTGGCGAATCGCAGTGTGATCACGGTTTTCAGCCAGCCAACAGCTTTTGGATAAACGCCAACTGGTGATAGTCCATATTCCAATAATCAGCGCTGCGGCCAAAATGGAAAAATGCCGGTTATCCACAAAGTACATCGCGCCGACCACAACTACAGTTAGCAACCAGGCCGCGCCAAAGTTTGATATATGATATTTTGTGGTATTCATGTTTACCGGATTGAAGCAATATGTCCTTGGATTCCTTTCTCTACGCTTTTGCTGCCCACCATGAGATCTGCCCATGTACAGGCTTATTCACTACTACTATCGGCAAAAATATAAAATTTTTAATTTTTTTAATGTGTTAGCAAATGAGACATAACCAGTTGAAATACCAGGTTATTTATGAACTACAAGATCGCTACAAGAATAAAGTAGGAAAAAGCTCACTCGAGTCACGCCAGCTATAATATGGGCTAATATTACGAAACGAGCTCGTTGCCAAACTGAAGAAGCGCTTTCGAACTTTATGAATAATACAAATCTGGGACTACTGTGCTATTTCCGCAGCCTCGAATTTGATCAATGATTTGGCGGCTTGCCTCCCTCAAAGAAGGGTAAGTTTTAGACTGGTATGACCGCGAAACTTTTAAGCTTCACCGATCCACAGGTCCTTGATGGGGTTTCGCCAAACAAGCGTTTGTAATCCGCGGAAAATTGCCCCATATGCGTAAACCCCCAATCAAAAGCAACGTCCCGGATCAAAACATGTGGCGCCAATATTTTGAGCTCGGCTCTCACCTGATTTAAACGTAACGCTCTCAGATAAGATGAAAGGTTAATCCCCGTGCAATGTGCAAACGCGTCTCTTAAGCTGCGTTCGCTCACGCCCATGTATTGACAAATATCGCTTGTACGCAGCGTTTTGTCGGGATAGTTTAGAATATACTCTTCGACTTTGCGTACTAACTGGCGCTGGCGAGATAACCGTAGTGTCGGTTTGCTAAAATCTTCTCGGCAGCAGGCGTTAGCAACTAAATCCAACAATTCCTCCCCCATTTTCCGCACCGCAAGAGTTGCAGCAAACTCATTAATATCAGAAGAAAAACTACGGTGCAGTATTTGGTAGAATTTAGCTCGTAAAATAGTGGCCATCTTATCTGTTAAATAAACTTTGCTTTTCTTAGCCAATATCTGGCTCGGCTCTTTGCCCGACAGATGCGCCAACCGATTCAACAAACGCTGTTCACTGACTGTCAATACCCATAGCTTGAAGTTTTGACTGCCAATTAAATCACCCTCGCTACCACTGTGCTGTATGAGCAACTCGTTTATAGTAAACGGCCTACCTAAGTATCGGGTTTCACCTGATATGCTCACAGGCAAGCCAAAGCCTACGGTTCCCTTTGGGGTAAGCCCGCGGTAGTTAATCACCGTTCCCCAACGTATATCGAATACTTCCAAATCATCTATGGCAATATAGTTCAGTCCCCCATAGAATGCTCCACCATTGAGTTGTCGATAGCTTTGATCCCAGCGCTCCAAGCTGATTCGCAACTCATCAAAATCGTGGCTGCGACATTGGAAAGTTTGTAGTTTTTGCATTAAGGAGGCTCTTTTTTATAAGAAGTCAACGCAAATTTTGCCGGATTTTGATACTGAAGACCAGCCGCTGTATGATAGCATCCAGCCCGTTCACGTTGGCTATTCCATAATCATAAACGGAGGATATTAAATGGACGTGAAAAAAAATAAAGGCTCATTGCCATTGCTGCCAGTACTTTTCTTTGCAATCCTACTAGGATTATTTATTACACCCGCACTCGCCGCCGACAAACCCAATATATTGGTCATCTGGGGTGATGACATTGGCCAAACTAACATCAGTGCCTACAGCCGGGGCATGATGGGCTATAAAACGCCCAATATTGACCGTATAGCCAATGAGGGCATGATGTTTACCGACTATTACGGTGAGCAGAGTTGTACCGCTGGCCGTTCCTCATTTATCACCGGACAAAGTGTATTCCGGACTGGTTTAAGTAAAGTTGGATTACCAGGTGCAAAAGAAGGTTTGAGCACCAAAGACGCCACCATTGCCGCACTGCTAAAAGCCAACGGCTATGCCACCGGCCAATTCGGCAAAAACCATTTGGGTGACCGGGATGAACATTTACCCACCAACCATGGCTTTGATGAATTTTTAGGCAATCTGTATCACCTTAATGCCGAAGAAGAACCGGAAAATGAAGATTATCCTAAGAATCCGGAATTCAAGAAGAAGTTCGGACCCCGCGGTGTAATCCATAGTTGGGCTGACGGTAAAGGTGGACAAAAAGTTGAGGATACTGGACCGTTAACCAAAAAACGCATGGAAACCATCGACGACGAAACCGTCGATGCGGCAATAGACTTCATACAGCGCCAACATAAAACCAAAAAACCTTTCTTTGTATGGTGGAACGGTACCCGCATGCACTTCCGTACCCATGTGAAAGCGGAACTTCGCGGTATTTCCGGGCAGGACGAATACAGTGACGGCATGGTTGAGCACGACATGCATGTAGGCAAGCTACTAAAAACACTGGACGATCTGGGTATTGCCGATAACACTATCGTCTTTTATTCCACGGATAACGGTCCGCACTACAACACCTGGCCGGATGCTGCCTCTACTCCTTTCCGCGGTGAGAAGAACACCAACTGGGAAGGCGGCTGGCGCGTACCCGCCATGGTACGCTGGCCCGGTAAAATCAAAGCCGATTCGGTATCCAACGAAATCATGCACCACATGGATTGGTTACCTACCCTGTTGGCCGCCGTGGGAGATGCAGACATCAAATCCAAATTGTTAAAAGGTCACAAAGCCAATAATCGAACCTATAAAAATCACTTGGACGGCTACAACTTTTTACCTTTCCTGACCGGCAAGGAAGACAAAGGACCACGCAATGAAATTTTCTATTTCTCCGATGACGGCGATTTAACCGCACTACGTTATCAGGATTGGAAACTGATTTTCATGGAGCAGCGCGTGGAGGCCACTTTCCAGGCTTGGGCGGAACCTTTTATACCGCTGCGCGTACCGTTGATTTTTAACCTACGCCGCGATCCTTATGAACGATCGCAAAAAACCTCTAACACATATTACGATTGGTTGATAGACCGCGCCTATTTACTGGTACCTGCCCAAGCCTACGTAGGGAATTTCTTACAAACCTTCAAGGATTACCCACCACGCCAGAAAGCGGCCAGTTTTAGCCTGGACCAAGTAATGGAGAAATTGCAAGAAGGTGGCGGCGCGAGATAAACGCCGGATTGGTAATCGAATCACTTGGAGTGTATTTCCCTCACTCTGAGTGATTCATTGTGTTATCCAAAGGTGCCAATTTAGCGAGGCCTGCAAGATGAAACAATGCGTTTTATGGGGTGCGTTTCTTTTTTACATGATGATTTTGTCACCCCAAGCTATTGCAGCACAATCGAATAAACCAAAACTCATACTGCAAATCACCGTCGATCAACTACGCGGTGATTTGCCTACTCGATATAAAGATCGTTTTGGTAAAGGTGGTTTTCGCTACTTTTTCAAAAAAGGTGTTTACTACAGTAACGCTCATTATCAATACGCCAATACTGAAACCATCGTAGGACACACTACGTTAGCCACGGGCGCGCACCCGGCAGCCCATGGCATGATTGGCAATGTCTGGTTCGACCGGCAAACAGGGTCATTAACTTATAATATCGAAGACCCCCGCTATCCGTTGCTAAGCGCTGGA
>Ga0209536_100017907_pt1 | contig 10011 bp, 9 predicted proteins | sample DeeMarSeWOR28_12_FD_187461 | JGI IMG/M metagenome (GOLD analysis project Ga0209536, IMG submission 187461) | Marine sediment microbial communities from White Oak River estuary, North Carolina - WOR-2-8_12 (SPAdes) (version 2) | ecosystem: Environmental > Aquatic > Marine > Intertidal zone >...
TTCTTCCAGTTCTTCGATCTCAGGCCCCATGATATACTGGCAGTGATCAAGGACTTTTTTGATCCGTGCTTCAATTTGCGGACGGATTCTTTCCTGCTGGGCCTTCAGGTCTATAAATGGTATTTTCATTTTACTGTTTTTTCTGTTGTTATTTTTTCAAGCAATCGCTTGAACCAGAGTTAGTTTGCCGTCTTTGAGCTGATACATGTCGCCTGTGTGTGGGCATACTGCTTCACCATCACCATCCAAAGGTAGATCGAGACGATCGCCATTCATACTCATCCAGCCGATCTGTCGGGCCGGGTTGCCGACCATCACGGCAAAGTCCGGGACATTGGATATTACTACTGCGCCGGCGCCAATAAAAGCATAGGAGCCGATCGTATTGCCGCAGACAATGGTGCAATTTGCACCTAGGGTTGCGCCTTTTTTTATAAGGGTAGGCAGAAATGCATCCTTGCGGGATACAGTGGAACGGGGATTCATTACATTGGTGAAAACCATACTGGGGCCACAGAAGACATCATCTTCAAGAGTAACGCCATCGTAGACAGAAACGTTGTTCTGGATTTTACAGTTGCTGCCAATTGCTACATTGGGCCCTATCGCAACGTTCTGCCCAATATTGCAATTTTTGCCAATTCTGCTGTTTTTAAGAATATGGCTGAAGTGCCAGATTTTTGAACCAGAGCCAATTATGACGTTTTCATCGACGACTGAAGTTTCATGAGAGAAATGGTCCCTTGAACCTGGAACAAGGCCTGATAATTTAATCGGTTTTCCAGTTTCAAGAGCCCTCTGGCAACAGTTAAGAACCCTTAAGACACGTAGACCTTCATGCCCATCAGTTTTTGGAATCTTCCGTGTTTTTATGCAATCGAGAAAATGGGCACATTCGGCGCGCAGCGGTTCTTCTTCTTCAAGTGTAACAGGAATTGCTTCGGCTTTGTTGGCAACGGGAATATTGCCGGTCCATTTAATCGAATGCGGATAAAGGGTTAATTTTCCCTCCCAGGGTAGGGTATCATTAAAAACCGCCATCATCCGGTCTCCCACTACGACAAGTTTCTGTTCTTTGAAGGGGTGGAGCCAGGAAACAAATATGTGGGCCTTGATGCCGCTTGCAAAGTTGAGAAGGGTGACAGTAGTGTCTGCTATCCGCTGGTGCAGGTAGTTACCGCCCTGGGCCAGGATAGATTCGGGCTCTTCTCCAAGTAAGCCGAGAATTACGGAAATATCATGCGGTGCAAAGGACCAGAGCACATTTTCCTCACGTCTGAGTTTGCCCAGATTGAGGCGGTTTGAATAGATATACTGGATGCGGCCCAACTCTCCGGAGTCAATCAGTTTTTTCAGTTGCTGCACAGCCGGATGGTACCAAAGAAGATGGCCCACCATCAGCAGCCGTTTATTTTTCCTGGCCAGGTCATTGAGCTCTAAACCGTCTTTTTCGTCAAGGCACAGAGGTTTTTCAATATATACATCCTTTTCCGCCAGCAGAGCCTCTTTAGCCATTGCTGCATGCATTTCAGCCGGTGTTGAGATGACAACCCCTTTGATCTCCGAGTTAGTCAAAATGTCGGAGTAGGAAGAAACCCCCTGTATCCCCTGATATTTACTGGTAAAAATTTCAACTGCTTCAGGCTCAGCATCACAAATGGTGTGTAGTGCTCCCAAGTTATAAAAATTCCGTACCAGATTTTTCCCCCAGTAGCCTGTGCCAATTACTGCGATTGTTTTGTCTTTGCCGGTTGAATTCATTTCTTTCCAATCATTTTTGGTTGATCATTTATAGTTTTGTCTGGATTTTGTTGTCCCATAATTTTAGAAAAGGTCTTTTTTTCAGGGTAGGAAACATCTTTTCCCACTCATCTGAAGTCAGCACTAATGTTCTTATTTTCCGATCAATATAGCGTTCCGTTTTATGGACAAGATCAACTAAATTCTCCCGGTCGATGTCGCCGATAAGAACCAGATCAATGATGCCTGTATCCTTGCCTTCAGCGTAATCATCAATAAGATATGCCTCTTCTAGATTGCCCAGCCGTTCCAAGATGGAATCCAGGATGCGATCCATGCCCAAAGCCTTCTGCACCATGGACTGCAGTTCGCGGAAAAGTGGATGTTTCTGGTTGGCGCTGTATTGGATCTGGCGTCCGTTTTTATGGCTTTCCAGAAAGCCGGCATCGTTGAGTTGCCGAAGTTCTTCGCGCACCTGGCTGGGGGAGGCGTTGAATTCGTCCGCCAGTTCACGCAGGTAGGCATTACGCTTGGGATTAAGAAAGAGGCGCATCAGGATTTTAATGCGGGTTTTTGATGTGATGAGGCCGGAGAATATGTTAACCATGTTTGTGTTCCGTACTGTTTTTCAGAACGTAAAATACGGTAATTTAGGGTTGGTGTCAAGATTTTTTACAATGAAGGAGTAAATGGTGAGGAAGAGAGAGTAAAAAAAGGAGCCAGGCGCCAGGGAAACGAATCCCAATTTATTTTTTACTTTTTAAGAAGTTTAAAGGTTTCTTGGTAAATGCTCCTGCGGGGGCCTATGGCAACAATATCAATATGTTTTTTGCCGCTGAACCGATATATAATCCTAATTCTTTTTATGCGGTAGCTCCAGAGTCCTTGCAATTCTTCTTTTAAAGCTTTGCCTGTACGCGGATTGTCAATAATTTTCTGGAGTGCAGCCCTGATCTTCTTCTTCAGGTCCGGATGCAGTCCCCGAATGAGGGATACCGTTTCATCTGAAATTCTCAGTTTGTAAGGCATGGTCAATCCCTCATTGACCCAAAAGTTCCTCTAGGGTATACAGCTTTGCCTTCTTTTTCTTGAAAGCAGCCAGGCCTAACATAATTTCAGCACCAAGGTCCTTGTCCGAGCGGATTGCAAGAGTTTCCTGCCAGCTTTCGTACTCATCCGCACTTATGAGAACCGCCGCCGGGGAGCCATTTTTGGTAATAATAACTTCTTCATCGGTGTTTTTTATTGATTCAATCAAGGCACTTAGTTTCATTTTTGCCTCGGAAAGAGATAAAGTTTTCATCGTGATACCTCCGGCATTTTGATTTAAATTTTAGTTGATCTTAATTATAGTCTTTTTAAGACATTTATCCTCATTTTGTCAATAGGGAAAAGGTGCAAGGCAAAGGTCGCAGGGCACATGGTTGAAGGTAAAGATAAAGATAAAGATATAGAAGATGGTGGCAGCAGGCATTTCTGGCAGTTGGCAGATATAAAGAACAGGTTCAAAGAATATGTTACCAGGGCCTGCTCAAGGGCTGTTCCCCGGTTTTTGCAGAATCCAGATATAGCTGGGGCAGAGCCAGTAAACGTACTGGACAATAAATCTGGCAATTCCGTGTTTCACGGTTCCTGGTCTGAGCATATAGTCTGCATAAAATTTCTGCGGATCTTCAACTATTTGTTTAGTGTAGTCAGTGATCCTGAAATTTTTTACCAGCTTTTTCAGGCCCGGTAAAGTCAGGTGCTTTTCATGGTAGTAATCCCCCTTGCCGATAAGCTTAATATAAACATGGGCGAGACGACGAGGAATTAACGACAGGAACGGTAGCCTGTAGTGAGGTTCCATAAGGCTCAGCCTGTTGCCTGCGGCAAAGTAGCAAATCCCCCCGGGTTTAAGAACCCTGGAAATTTCTTTCATCAGGACCTGAGCATCAGGTACATGTTCATAGATGTGTGTGCAAAGAACGATATTGAATTCGTTATCAGGGAACGGGATTTCCATGCCATCGGCAACCTTGAACGCCAGGTTTTTTTTCTGGAAGGATTTTTGGGCAAAATTAACAGCCTCCTGGTCAATATCAAGACCTACAACTTTGGCAAAGTGGTCAGCAAGATAATTATCGATGAATCCGGCAGCTGAACCGACATCAAGAAGGGGCATGGAGGATAAATCATTCTTGAGAAAGTCCTGTAGGACAGCCCGGATGGTTTCAGCCTTTCTTTCCCGCCTTTCACGGTCAAAAACCGCCCCTTCCATTCTTTGGGAGTAATTATCCTGGTAACCCCTTTTCATCTGTCGTGAATACGTTAAGAGTTTTAAGTTTTCTTTTTGATGAGTTCCTGGAGGAGTGCATAGTATTTCCGAGCGATTATTTCCCAGGAAAAGTTATTGCTTACAAACTCCCTGGCGATCCTGCCAAACTCTTTGGCCATACATTTGTCCTGCAGCAGATGCTGGATTTTCTCTTTATAGGCGTCAGCATTCTTTTCATCCACCAGTATGCCGTTTTTGCCGTCAACGATGGCGTCCGGCAATCCTTCTATGTTGGAGGCAATGACGGGCAGGCCGTACGATGCAGCCTCAAGCACTACCAGGCCAAAACCCTCCATATCCCCAGCAACCTTTATGTTAGACTGGATGAACAGGTCTGCGGTACTGAAAAGCATTTCCTTGATTTGGTCATCGACATTTCCAAGGCAGAAGACCCTGCCATTCAGGTTTAATTTGTTAATCTTATCAATGATATTTTGCTTTTCCGGGCCATCACCGGCAATGATGTAGAAAACATTATCCGCCAGATTACGCATCACATTTTCGATAAACCAGGCAACACCTTTTCTTCTTACCATTCTCCCGAGTGATAAAAGCAAGGGCCCCTCAATTTTGATTCCGAGCGTTTTTTGCAGATCCTCTTTGGTATAATGAGGCAGGTTTTCTTTTACAAAAACGCCATTGGGGACAAAAACAAATTTTTCAGGCGGAATCCCTCTGCTAACCCCCTGCCTGATCGTTTCGTTACCAACCGCGATTAACTTGTCCTGTTTTTTAATGAACTTCCTGATCCATAAATTTTGATACACTTGGTTTGAATACGTAATATCCAGTCCGTGCACAATACAGGCGACCGGCTTTGTCGTGAACAGCTTGAGGAAGTATGCAAGTATGCTGAGAGCTCCGTCACCCAGGAGAATAACATCAAAATTTTTCAAGTGTGAAAGGGCGTAAAATAAAGCGTAGATTGCAAAAAAAGGCAATATTATCCCTCTTTTGGTGTTGGCAAGTATTCTGACATCGGCAATTTCGGAAAGGCTTTTGGCAATATCGTAGTTCTGTTTTTCAATGCCGCCGATTATTGGCGGATAAGTCCTTGAGATAAAAAGAATTCGCATTTTGGCAGCCATAGGGCTCTTCTATGTTTGTTTGCTGTTAATATGACCTACTTCTCCCTAATTCAGCGGGAAATGAATTTAGCTTTTTTCGCAAAATTTTAAAAAATCAAATGGGTACGCGGTTTTGTTGTTTAAATCGTCGGTTGTATATCTAGTTATTTCCCTCTCTGTCCTGCCAGTAAGAATCAACACGCAGCAGCACACCATTGGTAATCTTATACCCCCATGACTTTATATCCCTGACGCTCTGTTCATATATATCGAGTTGATTGCTGCCATCAATGGGAAACAGCAGAGCCCAGGTAATGCTATTTCTTATAACTAGGTATTTGAATTCGTCATACCGTATGTGAATGTTATTGTTCTTAAATATCTGTAAGGGTTTAACATGCCAGTAGAATATCGGGTCCGGCATTGTCGGGCCGATTCTGTAGATCATTGGCAGAAGAAGGAGTCTTTCCTTTTCAGCAGTAAGTTGGTTTACAGCTTCTGCCATTTCATATGAGGTTCTCATGGTACTGACCGTAGATGGGGACATCTTTTGCAGCTGAGCGATATGATTAAATGGTAAAACATTGTGTGCCAGGGAAAGAATGATAAACACGGATACTAGCCAGCTTACACCGGCCCGCATGGGAAGAAAAGATTTGCCGGCCATTTTGAGACATAATTTAAGGAGAAGCGTCCATCCCACTGCAATGATAAGTGCAAAAAAGGGATACAGGGAAATGGTTATCCATGGCGGCTTGCCATGCGATACTGACAGTATGATGTAAGCGGGAAGCAGAACGAAAAGTGGAAGCAAGCGCCTGCGTGGAAGTTTCTGTAGGAGCTGCCTGGTATGGCCATTGTTTTTCTCCCGCAGCAGCAAGGCCAGGATACCAAAAGCAAAAAGCAAAATGCCTGAATAGCCTATGTCATATTGCAATTTCGTAAAGTAGTACCACCAAGGTTTGGAAAATTCAGCAGCCTCTTCTGAAATACCATGAAAAAAATTTGTATAGCCTGACAATCCCTGGTGAAAAAATACGTACCACCATCCTGATACGATTACTGTCGGCACAAATACAACAAGAAAGGTTTTGAAAATATTTTTAGGTGGGGTGTGGAGAATAATTAAAATCATCAATGTGACAGCAAAAAACAGGGCAGTTTCCTTACTGAGAAACCCCAGCCCCAGAAAAATGCCCGCCAAAATATTTTTTCTTTTGTAAAAGGCGAAGAGCGCCATTGAGCAAAACAGGGTAACAAGGGCATCCCTTTTGATCCAGGTGTCAAATAGCATGGTGCCAGGCAACAGGGTATAGACCAGGGCGGTCAAAAGCCCAAGGCGTCTGCCAAAAAGGTAAGATACCAGGGTGACAAAAACAAGCAGAGCTACAGTGCTGAGCCCAAGGCTGAGCATCTGCATTCTCATATCAAAACCCTCTTTCAATGGCGCCAGCAAAAGGCCGAATCCAAGGTAAACGGGCGGGTGGCGCCAGAGTTGATTCTGAAAGCCGGTATCAACGCCTTCGGCAAGAGATTTGATGGCACAGAGGATCCAGGCTTCATCCCAGGTGAGCGCATGTCCGATAGAGTTTATCCGCAGAGCAATGTTCAGAAGGGCAATGAACAGTAGCCAGAAGAGTGGAAAAGATCTTTTGGGAAAAGATGTATGTAGTATTTTTTCAGAATTCAATTTTTATTCATATAAGGTATTATTTGCACGTTTATGATTGATATCAAAAAGATAAGAATGAGAGTTGGTCTTGATTCTTTTGTATAGTATAACTTTTTACATGAAAAAAGTATAAGAGAAATAAGTGGTTAGGCTAATATTCATCTTTTGATGATTTTTAAGAGGCATCACTTTTGACCAGAGACCAGGCATGCAGTCAGTAAAATTTGATACCAAGAACTTTTTTTTGTCTGTTGTCATTCCTGTCTATAACGAGAGGGAGACCATCCATGACATCTTGGATGCAGTTGTTGCCACCCCGTATCGCAAGGAGATTCTGCTGGTAGATGATGGATCAACGGACGGAACGCGGGATATTCTATCAAACCTGCAGCAGGATGGTGTAATGGTATTCATGCATGACAGGAACCAGGGCAAGGGTGCAGCCCTGCAGACAGGGTTGTCCCATGCCACCGGCGATATCATCATCATCCAGGATGCGGACCTGGAATATGACCCGGAGGAGTATCCTATACTCTTAAAGCCGATCCTGGACGGCAGGGCCGACGTGGTTTACGGCTCCCGCTTTGCAGGGCACGGCTCCCACCGGGTACTCTACTTCTGGCACTATGCCGGCAACAGATTCCTTACCCTGTTGTCAAACCTTTTTACCAATCTGAACCTCACTGACATGGAAACCTGCTACAAGGTCTTCACCAGGGAAGCACTGGTCGGTGTTGTGATCGGAGAGAAACGTTTTGGTTTTGAGCCGGAGATAACGGCCAAGATGGCGAAGAAAAAGCTGCGGATTTACGAGGTTCCGATCTCCTATTACGGAAGAACGTATGAAGAGGGGAAAAAAGTCAACTGGAAGGATGGAGTGAGGGCCCTGTGGTGTATAGTGAAGTATAATATTTGGGGATAGGTCAAAGGATAAAGGTGAAAGGCGAAGCGATTGCTACTGTCTCCTAGGTCTTTGGTCCTTGATTCTGGGTGCTGGATGAAAATATAAAAGACACTAGGGGACTGAGTAACAAAGGCACACCGCGATGACAAATGTTTGTTTCAGTAAAGTATCCTGTTCAAAATATGTTTTAGGACAATTTTAATCATAGAATATCATTAAGTAAACGAACATGGAGCGTTGGCAGATCATTGAAGGGCGGTAGCCGGTCTGAAGCTATTAAATATTATGCTTATAAGCAATAGATGACTAAAGGGCTTAAGAAAGGGATTAACGGTTCACAACAAACCCAGGTTCCTTTCAACAGTGATTTCAAAAGCGGGACCTGGTTATTCTATCTTGCCAGTCTGCTGGCTATAGTTGTGTGCATGTTCAGCCTGACGGGAGAGTTTGTCCTGGATGACAGGCTGGTTTTAGTCGAACATCCTATCATTCAGGACAAACTCTCCATATGGCAGCTTTTTTTTCTTGATCAATGGGGCAGACCTCTTTCAGGCGAGGTGACAACGTATCGGCCAATCATGCCTCTGATCTGGTGGCCAATCTGGCATATTTTCCCCAATAATCCCTTGGCATTCCGACTGTTTACACTATTTTTACATCTTGCTGCAATCATAACCATAATCCGGGTGGGCCGTCTATTCACTAACGATAAATGGATTGTGGCTTTTGCATCACTCCTTTTTGCAGTTCATGCTGTCCACTCTGAAGTTCTTGGTAGCACAGCACACCAAAATGAGATTTTGGTATTCATTTTCTGCATGTGGGCGCTTTACTTTATTGAAAAACAGGCCTTGCCCATCTCTTTGCTGCTGCTGCTTCTTGCGGTTTTGATAAAAGAATCTGCCATAGTATTTTACATGATTGTAATACTTTATTTAGCTGCCCGCAGGGAAATAGGGAAGAGGATTTTTTTTGTTATCTGCATCCTCATGTCAGCTGGCCTCATGATAGGTGTGCAGCTTTCACTTGACAGAGCTCCCTTTATCATCGGCAACATGGACAATCTCTCCTATGATGCCCAGGGAGTCGAAAGGGTCCTTCACGGTTTGTATAATATTGGCCGTGCCATGTCATTAATGATTGTGCCATCCGGCCTTGCCCCGTTCCACGGTTATGCCAGTATAGATCTGTCAACAGAAACACTGTTGCCATATGCAATAATTGGCGGTTTTACGCTCTTTGGGACCACAGCAGGACTTATATGGTCGATCTTGAAAAAACGGTCCGGTCTTGTTCTTGGCATTTCAATTCTAATGGGGCCGTTGGTTCTTCAGTCTAATCTGTTTATCCAGACCTTTGCAGAGCTTTCAGAACGTTGGCTATACACTCCTTCTCTTAGTGTATGCCTTATGCTTAGCGGAATCTTAATGGTTTTCTTCAGGTTTTTAAGGGAAAAGAGATTGGGATGGTTCGGCATCTTCTGCCTAGCATCAATTGTGGTCATGCATTTATTTATAAGCTGGAAGATCTTGATTGCTTGGAAAAATAATGAGTCTCTGATGGCTTTCGCCGTTCGACAGGAACCGGCAGCCTACCAATCACGATATTTTCATGCAAAATATCTTTTGCAAAAAGAACAAATCTACGAAGGGCTTTGGTATGTGACAACTTCTGCAATGATAAAAAGAGAATACTTTAAGACAAAGGGCCAAAGCGGCAGGGATAAGTTCTCGGAACTATCACAACTGGATAAACTCTCTATAAAGGAGCGTTTTAGGTTGGCTCCTCACGCAATTGAGCCACAGCAACCGTGCGAATATGTCATAGGTTCGTTGAGCGAAACAGCCAAATTAAAACCTGCACCGCCGCCGGAGATTTTGACCATTCTTGCCAGAATGTATGCAATGCAGGGTTTTACCGACTGTTTTGCTGCTCCAGGGGCACCGTAATTGGCAAGAATCATTTGAAGAAAATTCGGGTTGGCAGTTGCCAACCCCGTTATTTCGCCTTTTAATATTTTGCGGAATGGATATTAGAATTCTTGCAGGGCCATAACAAAGAAACAAGGTTTGGGTTGATAATGCAGGGCAGAAGAATTAAGAGATAAAGTTAATGTTAACAAATACTTGAGAAACATGTTGACGAGAATGACAGTTGCCTAAATTGCTCAACAGGCTCCAGCCCCCAGAAACACCACTTTTCACTCTTCTTGCAGCAGCCGTCCCGGCAGGATGGCAGTTGCACCGAATTTTTTCTGAATTTCATCAAGGGCCTTGTTGATTTCCCGGCGTTTATGACTGGTCTGCATCCC
>Ga0209536_100017908_pt1 | contig 10010 bp, 8 predicted proteins | sample DeeMarSeWOR28_12_FD_187461 | JGI IMG/M metagenome (GOLD analysis project Ga0209536, IMG submission 187461) | Marine sediment microbial communities from White Oak River estuary, North Carolina - WOR-2-8_12 (SPAdes) (version 2) | ecosystem: Environmental > Aquatic > Marine > Intertidal zone >...
GCCAGAGGTTTCGCGGTACATTTTTAAGGATGAATTTTATTTTTATCATAGGCCACACCGCTTATCGATTCGAATAATGATCCAGAAAAATTAAGTCCCGGCCATCGTAATCATGGCGAATTCACCATCGCAGCTGAATTTGAGACAACTGATGCGCTCAGAGTTTAGGCACTGTTCTTTTCCGAAAATATTCAGGCCGGAGTCTTTGCCGGCATGCTTTGGTGTTGCAAAGACCGTATCTTCTCTGACGCTCAGGGCGCCAATTGCCATATCAAAAGCTAAACCTACCGGAAGACTGCCGTATAGCGGCGTATAGACAGCGGAGCGGGCACCATGCGGAATGTGCCGGTTGTAGTAAATGCCGGAGGATTTTTGACCATCGGCTCCCAAAAATAAAAAGGCATCTCCTGGGCTTTGGGGTTTATATTTTCTGACATGACCAATTTGGATATCTGTTATAAAACCATATTTGGGTTCATCCCCTTCATCGCGGGTTAAAAGAAAAAAGGCCGATCCTTCGCCGATGATGGCGCTTTGGGTTTTCCATTCCACTGGTTTCATGCTAACCGGGGGATCGGCTCCGAAAAAGCGCTGCCAGCAGTAACCCAGCACGCTGCAGTATTCATCAACTCCTCCGAGAAGCACCGCATCTGCCACCCTGTCCTCCAGCCACTGGCAGGCAGCCAACATTGCTGAAGGCACAGACATTTCAAATTGGCTGACGGTTAGATTTGGCCCTCTTGCTTTGAGCAAAATTGAAACGTGGGCTGCGGCTGCATTATGAACCGAGTTGGAAAAAAGCGTCGGTGATGCACAGGCATCCCCGTCATCGAAGGCCGTATCCAGAAAAGAGAAAGTCGTATTGCTTGCACCGTATCCGGTGGCAATGATAATGGCAAAATTTTCGTGATCCGCCTGGAGCATATCAGCGTCTTCCATGGCCAGAAAGGAACCCAACAAAGCTAACCTGGAAAAATGATCGACCCGTCTCAAGGCTCTTTTGTTTAAAAACGCTCCCAGAGGAGATGTATCGCAAAGATAAACCGGCATTTCAATGGTTCGCTTTTTAATTGACAGCTGTATCAATTTGGGTGTCCTCTTACCGGAAATAAGCGTATGCTTCAGTTTTTCAATTCCGCTTCCGAATCCGCCCACTATACCCAAACCCCTGATAGCTGCTCGCATACTAGGAATTACCTTTTCCGAAAATAACGACTGCGTTATTGCCGCCAAAAGCAAGTGATTGTGTGATGGCAATCGTGCCGTTTACTTCGGTCTGATGTTTAACCGGTGCTGCCGGCAGTTCCGGATCAGGATTCTCGAAACCGATAGAGGCCGGAATTTTCCCGGCGTTCAAGCAGGCAATCGTAAATGCTGCTTCTATGGCTCCGGCAGCTCCGAGGGCGTGGCCCGTATACCCTTTTGTTGATAGATAGGGTATTCCAGGAAACATTTTATGGAGAACAAAACTTTCAACCTGATCATTATCAGGTGTACCGGTTCCGTGGGCATTGATAAATGCGACATCAGCAGGGCTTCGGTTGCATCTGCCGATTGCAGCGTTAAGCGCCCGCATCAATCCCCTGCCATCCTGGGCGGGAGCCGTGAGGTGATGGGCATCACACGCCGATCCATAGCTTAAAACTGTAGCATGGTATGGATGCTTTCGTGATCGGCAAAGATCAGTGGATTCCAGAACCAGAATGGCTGCTCCCTCTCCCAGATTAAGCCCCTTGCGATTTGCATCAAATGGCTTACACGGTGAGTCATCTGTAATCATCAAAGAAATAAAACCATTGTAGGTTACCCGGCATAATTCATCTGCTCCTCCGGCCAGGACAACGTCGCATATCCCTGAACGGATCCATGAGGCCCCCAATCCGATAGCATCTGTTCCAGAAGAGCATGCATTGACTACGGTCTGGCAGGGTCCGGTCAAATTATATTCTCGAGCAACAGCCCGAGCCGGGTTGCTGTTTAAAAACCTCACAATTGGATCCATGTTTGGATTATCCCCATCGCGGTACGACCTGTAAAATTCTTCATTGTTCATCGCACTGCCAACGGTGGTACCGATACAGACTCCTACCCGTCTGTTTTTTAGCATTTCGCGGTTCCATCCTGCATTTTCTGCCGCCTCTTTTGCTGCGCTCAGGGCCAGTTCTGCGGTAAACAGTATATCATGCCGTTGGTTGGAGCGGGTTGCTGGAATAGTTTTCCTAATTTCAAAGACGGGGTAAGCGACCTGATGATCACTTGAAAAACGGGTTGGTGGCAACGGTTTCCGCTTGCCGGCGAACAGGGATTTCATGCATTCAGTTAGATTATTACCCGCAGCACATAGACAGCCGATTCCGGTTACTGGAATTGGTGGTAAGGGGGTCATGCGGTCGTGCGTTCCTTAATAAAATTATTAAGTGCATTAATAGACTGGAAGGCCACACGACCTTCTTCCATGTCTTTTATTTCCACGCCAAAATGCTTTTGGACCTGTACTACGAGTTCAACGGCATCAAGAGAATCCAATCCCAGTCCTTCGCCGAACAACGGGGCATCATCAGCGATATCTGCCGGGGTTATATCTTCCAGATTCAGTTCTTCAATAATTATGATTTTTAGCTTTTCATTCAGCTCCATTATCCCTAATTCCTTTCAACAGTTCTTTTGAGCCGGCTTTAAAGTTTCCCGAGCATTTTCCTTCAGAGAATGCAACGCAACCGAATGAACAGATCGCTTTATCGGTACGAGTTCGGTTCCATCTGATGCCACATATTGTAAAAATTAAAGAATTGATATGGATAATTCTGAGCAAATATTTCCAGTTCTTTAACAAACTGTTCAACATAAGGACGGTAAGATTCCCCGGATCTTCCCAGATTATTCGGAAGGCGGATGATCTTGGATGTCTTCAAAGTGTAAGTATTGTATCCGGTTTTGTATGAGAAAAAGATAACAACCGGAACACTTGCAGCAGATGCAATCATAAAAACACTAAAAGGAAATGGTGCCGCTTCACCAAGGAAATTCACCCGGATGCAGCTTTTATCGCTGCCCAAAACGCGATCGCCCATCATACATAGCACTTCAGCTTTTTTGAGGGCATCCAACATCTCCAGTGTGCCTCCAAGGTACCCGCTCGGATCAATGATTCGAAAAGGACAGCGCATGTCGGCATGTTCAAAATACTGCCGATCGATATTACCCGCTTCCTGCTCCAGGAGCAGGTTTACCGGAACGTTGAGAAAATGCAAGGCCGAAAGTGCCACCTGCCAGCAACCTACATGAGACATCAACAAAATAAAACCTAAGCCTTCATCCACCAGTTTTAGCAAATCTTCTCGACCGTCTATGGTTACCGTCACTTTTTCCGGTCCCAGCATTCCCACAATCGTCCGGTCAATCAAAATTTTGCCCATTTGCGTAAACATTCGGTAACAATCAAGGAATCGTTTGGACCAACTGCTATTCGGAAATCGATGACGCAGGTAAGGATCGGACCGCCTGCGGACAGACGGTCGACACAACACATAATAGAGTGCCACCCAATATAGAGCAAAATAGGCCAGTCGTCTTCCACCAATTCGAATTATTGCAAAAAAGATATTATATCCGAGACGCGTTCCGAGACTTCGACCGGACCATTGGCGCCGCGAATCGGTTTTGGCGTTGTCTTCAGGTGGTTGCACGTTTTGTCCTTTTTATAAAAAAAGCCATGAGATAGATAATTGCACCGATACAAGCACTCAGAAATGGTGCCAACAGCAGAGAACCAATTACCCACTCATACAATCTTTCAAGACCCTGATATCCAAGGGTTTGAAGAGATATCTCCGTCAAGAATTTCCCGTGGCACAGAAAATATCCCGTCTCAATGCACAGCGCTGGAACCAAGGGCGGCATACACAATTGGCTGGTGCTCAGGGCGGCAACTTTGTTTAACCGGAAAAACCCCGCTGCAAAAAGGATGGTGATGGTATGAAAACCGATAAGTGGCAAGGTTCCAAGAAACATACCGAGGGCTCCGGCAGTTGCTAAACGCACTGGAGATGCGTTTTCGGTTAACAATTGTTTTAAGGAGCGTATCGGATGCCACACAGAGACTTTGCCGTTATCTTCAGCGAGATCTAAAATTTGACGATGAGGCACCGGCGCAATAGATCGCAGAGTAAGCTTGGTATTTAGCAATGTCAGCCGCAAATTATCTCTGAACACGTGAAAATGCGATATGCGCTCATTGGCTGGTGGGTAGTACACCGAAACATCGACCTCTTTTAGTTTTACCCCAGCCCAGGCCGCCTTCACCAGAACCTCAACCTCAAATGCGAAACCTTTTTCTCGCAGTTTCAATTGTTCCAGCACCACCAGCGGATAAGCGCGAAACCCGCTCTGGGTGTCGCCCAGAGAATGACCGGTTTGAAGACGAAACCAGAAATTGGAAAAATGCCGTCCGAACCTTGTTAGTCCGGGTATGTTTACCGCTTGGAAATTGCGCTTGCCGACAACAATGGCGTACGGATTCCTTTGCATCACGGGAACAAATCGGCGAAAGTCATCAGGGTTGTGCTGGCCATCCGCATCGACGGTAACTAAATGGGTCATACCCATTTGGCGACATGCTTTGGCCGCCGTTAAAATGGCTGCGCCCTTGCCAAGATTAACCGGATGATTAAGAATATGGACATTGAGCCCGGTCAAGGAATTAATGCCTCTGTCTGTGCTTCCATCGTCGACAACCATGACCTCCGCATTAATCTCAAGGGCCCGGACAACCACGTCTCTTAAGGTCTTTGAATGGTTGTATACCGGTATTACAATGCCTACTTTAATATTTTCTAAATTCTTCTCAAGCACAATGATATCGTTTAGAACCGCAACGGTTTACTAAAAACGAGGACATATTTTACATGTCTCAGGGGGATCATCTTCGAGCATGCGCCTCCGATATTCGATCATCCTCTCACCGTTCCATATTTCAGAAAATGGTTGATCGAGGATATTGCCAATTAATTTTTCTGGCTGACAGTCACAAATTGTTGCGTTGCCACCTACATCAACTGGAATGGTTTGCCAAGGCGAATAACACCACTTTCGTTTCCTCGAACGCTGAAAAAGTTTAGTAGGCGGTAGCAGCAAAAAATCCTGATATCGGTGTTTAAGCCCGAATTCTTCCAGGCCGTTTATGGATAATACGGGTAATTTTTTTTTGAACGCATAAGCTACGGCATCTCGTATTGACATAGCCATATGGTGATTTGCGTTTTTCCACAATGAATATTCTAAATTTTCTTTGAAATTTAAATCGGTCAACATTAAAACGTTTACACCAAGTTGTCTTACCACGTCGATTAGTTGTTTGAGATAAGAAGCGGTTTTTATCGATACAGCCGCGAATACCGCGGTGGAAATCGCCTGCTTTAATGAAGACAGTTCAACAAACTTAATTATGTTTTCAGTTATCCTGTTTAGGTCAGTACCCGGCCTTACTCCAAATGCAGCATCTTGATTTGGCGCGTCGATGCTAAATGCGATAGAATCAAGGCCGGCCTTTAAGAGCTCTGAGGATAGTGACGCATCCAAACACATGGCGTTTGTTACGATGGCCACTCGCCGTTTACGGTTAGAGGCCTCAGCGACATATTCTACGACATCAGGATGCAATAATGGTTCACCCAGGCCCACCAACGTAATCCGATAAGCATGCGGTAGCATATCCAGAATGCACTTAAATCGCTCTATGGGCATATCCTCGCCCTCTCTGCCCAGGAAAGAGCGCGCGCAGTACTTACAGTTTAAGTTACAACGCGTTGTGATTTCAATGTTTGCAAAAATCGGTTCATTTCCAACAACCGGCTGCAGGGATGGGTTATTGCCAATTAGCCTTTGCCCGCTAGGGCTATGCACCAGATGCCTTGCGGACAAGGCTGAAGCTTCAATAAAACCCTCAGATTCAGGTTCTACCGCCCAAAGTGTTTTAATTATTTTTTTATATTTTCTTCTTTGAACATAGTGAATATCTGAAATGACCCGCAAAACAACATCGACCGCCAGGGCTCCTTTCGCGCCACCAAAAATATTGTGGTTTGCTCCAGGAACGAGCACCAATCGCAGCGCACCAGCAAAGCTGTTTTTTTTCCATGCGAATGCTTCATCAGCCAAAACTAGGTTATCATTTTCACCATGTATAATCAAAACCGGAAACTCTTGTGTAAACTTCAGGGAGCCTGTGGAGTTGATAAGCGAAATCATTTTTGCCAGTGAACTAAAAGGAATTTCCTTCTCGCCTGACCTATGCTTATGCCATCTTTCAAGATAGCTGGCATCGATCTGTTTGGGGACTGCCGCAAGGATCAGTAAATCGGGCGCCAACGCATATTCTGAAAGAAATGCAAGAGATAGAACACCGCCGGTGGAGTGGCCCACGATAATAATCTTCCGTCCTTCGTTTTGATAAATATGAACAGCTTCAGAAATACACTGGATAAATGCGCGTCTATCAAATAGCGGTACTTCCTCAGAACCGTGTCCGGGAAGGCAGACATTTGTTACGGCTCCAGCCTCGTAACGAGTCGCCAACGCTTTAGCTAAAGGGTTCAGATCTCCAGGAGTGCCGGAATATCCGTGTATCAAGACAGTGCCCACAGCCATTTTTAGCCCACCTCGAGCATTGCGGCCAATGTATCTGCGCCGCTGTATCGGTCAAGTATTTCCTTTATTTCTGCCAACCGACTGGCTGTTTGTGGGTTGTCGACCAAATTTTTAATCTTGGACTTAATTTCATCATCGCTCATGGCGTTGAGGGCATCGGTGAATACCCAGGGGTTTTGCCGAAAAGGTTGTGGCGGAACCAGGCGACAGCCGCAGCCCAGACGCTCAAGACAGACTCCATTATGTGCCTGCTCGGGTTGAAAAGGCATCACCACAATCGGTGTATTGTTGGATAATGCATCAAATACAGTCATCTGGCCTCCATGGCAAATGACGAGAGATGAATGAGGAAAAATTTTGCGGAGCGGTACAAAATTGATTGTTGTCACTCTCGGATGCTGCGGCATAATCTTCAATAATCCCTTCTGGCCCCCGGCGACAATTATCACGTAATACCCTAAGTCAAGCAATATGCCGACAATCCGCTTTGCTGCAGGAACGGACATTGTGCACGTACCAAAAGTAAGCACTGCTAATGGATGCTTATCGCTGGAGATCGTATTTTTAGGCATGCGGTCATGAGGCCAATGGTCCCAAAAGACAGGTCCGACATGTATAATGTTTTTTTCCTTTCGTATGGCGGCAAATTCTGGAATGTCCCACAAAAATGTCCGATCTCCTTTGAGCATATACCGAATATCGCTTATTTTGCTTAATCCTAATGAGTTCAGGGCAATGCTCATTTTTAGGCCTGCATATTGATAGAAACCTTTTAAATTTTCAATTTGAAGGGCTATCCCGGCTTCATTTTTTGAAAATCCGAGCACTTCAGGTGATTTCGGCAACATGCATCCGCAAATGAGAGAGTCGTATGGTATACCGGCGAGTTGAGCAGATGCTTTGCTCGTAAACCGAAATACGCCCAAAACTCTATCCGGTCTATAACTTGCCAAAAGGGCTGCTTCTTTTTTGATGCAATCGATGATGCGCATTGGTTGCTTAAACCACGCCGTAGTTGGAAAAGGCGACATATCGATTTCCTGTATATCCGGCAGCACGAGATGATCCACATCAATCTTTTTTAAAAATTGAGCATGCTTTTGATTTACAGCAACAAGTGTCTCATGACCTTTGCTTAAAAGTACCTCACCTATCGCAAGGCACTTGGCCACGTGAGACAGGGAGTTATTTCCTGGAATGAGAAGATATCGCATTGTTTTCGGGAATATTTTTAGCTTGATAATTTCCTGCCGTTTGCAGCTGCGTTGCGATCAGGCAGAATTCATCTACCGGCAGGGTACAGTTCGATCATTATCATCGAAACAGACTAGAAACGTATGTAATTTGTTGCTCCAATAGATCCAGGTATTGCTGTAAATGCTGTCGGTGCGGTGTTCCGGTGGATAGCCGTAGGCGACCAGGACCGCACTTTTGCTCATGCCGTCTGCGACAGTGCCATGTTTAATGGCCTGAATTTCCTGGTTGGTCATCCCCTCGGTTAACTCTTCAAACGGTTTTGTGGTAATCATGAGGTTCTTGTAATCCTCAGCAGTTTTTCCCGGGTGCCAATTCGAAGTAAAATCTATTTTGTAAACACGGTTATCATCTACCGTAGTAAAACTGATATAATATCTTCTTTTGGGGTGATAATTTCTTTCCCTTTTCACAACTTTCACATCCTTAACCATTGTTCCTGCAGGTAATATCTCGTTGCCATACTTATAGTTGATACATCTCATGAGATCGGCTCTCACGCGCCATATATTATAGGCTGTATACAATTGTGGTTTAGAGACATCTTCGGTTTTGCTTGCCTGAGATTGACTTGTTTGGATATTTGATCCTGTTTCTGCACAACCAAATGCCAGAAGCAAAATAAAAATTACAACCAGCGTTCTGCCCGTTTTCATCTCTTAATCCCTGGGTTTTGTGGTTTTATTTAGCGAAAAAAACTAAACGCCTATAGACGCGGCAATATGTATGCATAAATTTTTTACCGATTACCACGATGATCATATACTTAAATATATTTGCTTGATTAAGAAGAAACATCCCCCTTGCGCCTGTTAGTTCTGGCGAATCTGATGAAATCAGCAATATTTCGTATAAAACGGAGCCAGCTGCCCGGGGATTTCCACAACATCGTGACATAACCCCAAAGCACACGGGGTCGCAAGAAATGGCTCTTATAAAATTGTTTGAATCGTTGTTCCAGTTGTTCCTTTGTCATTCCTTTGGGTATGAATAAAAAGTGCATACAATCCATCTTTTCCCAATCTTCGTTGAACGTGCCATATTCATGAATATCTTCATAAAGGGGGGAACCGGGAAACGGCGTAAATTTAGATAAGTTGAAATCGTCCAGTGGCAATGAAAAAACATAATCTTTACTTCTTTTGATGCTGGCTTCTGTCTCCCCGGGCAATCCCATCATCAAAAGCCCCTTGGCACGTATGCCCGCTTCCTTGATCAGGTGAATTTTTTCTGTCAGCATCTCAAGATCGGCATATTGTCGATGCCGGGCTAAAAGGTTTTCATCCCCTGTTTCGATGCCAAGACTAATCATCCAACATCCGGCTGCTTTCATTTGCTTCAGCAATTCACGGTCGATGTGTTCAGCTCTAACAGCACAATTAAAGGTCATTCCCAGAGGTTTAGCACTCATCATTTGCGTAAAATCTTCAACTCGTTTCCGGTTCAGGGTGAACTGGTCATCGTAAAAATTAATGTGCCTTATGCCAAAGCGCTTATTTAGATAACGGAGATGCTCGTACAAGTATCCGGGGGAATTATAGCGGTAAGTGCTCCGAAATACCGATCGATCACAATAAGTACATTTATAAGGGCAGCCTCGGCTCGATATACAGCTGGTATTGGGAGCTTTCGGATAGTTAAAAATCGGCAAGCTGTAAGCCTGGGGATACCCTTCAAGTTTTTCGTAGGCCGGAAAGGAAAGCGTATCAAGGTCAATGCCTTTTTCCCGGTAGCCTGTGAATTCTAATTCTCCATCGGTTTTCCGATAAATCACACCTTTAATCGTATTCGAAAACTTTCGGCCGTTTTTAATCAACTCGGCAAGGGTTTCCTCACCTTCCCCGACAACAGCGAAATCGACTTCTAAAAAGTCCTTGAGAACTTTTTGTTTCAAAGCAGAAACATGGGGGCCACCGAATACCGCCTGGATATCAGGAAGAATTTGTTTTGCCAGTTTGGCGATCCTGACCCCATCCAAAAAACTCGAGGTCGTGCAGCTCAGGCCTATAAAGGCCGGCATTTCCATTAAGATATAGTCTTTTATCAAACGATCGGAGTCCGGCCTTGCAAAACAGTCAATAATTGCGCAATCAATGTTTTGTTTTTGGAGA
>Ga0209536_100017909_pt1 | contig 10010 bp, 8 predicted proteins | sample DeeMarSeWOR28_12_FD_187461 | JGI IMG/M metagenome (GOLD analysis project Ga0209536, IMG submission 187461) | Marine sediment microbial communities from White Oak River estuary, North Carolina - WOR-2-8_12 (SPAdes) (version 2) | ecosystem: Environmental > Aquatic > Marine > Intertidal zone >...
AGTTATTTGTCTTTCCCGCCACTGGAATTCACTGTAGGTAAACACATTATCTGTTCGGGTTTCACTTCTTCTTTTTCTGCTGTTAAAAAGATCACTTACGTTGAGTGAAAGGGTGGCCTTGTCTTTGATTACGTCCTTGCTGAATGCCAAATTAGTACTTAAAATTCCTTTGCTTAGGCTTTGGGCATTTTCCGTAGGGCCTCTGTAAAACAGGTTGGCCTGAAAATCGATTTTCCCCGGCAAGGGAATTTTAGCGCTAAACCTGGTAAACCATGCCAGGTTGTCCGCATCAAAGACCTGTGTTATTTCTTCATCCTGAGAATTGGTATAGGTGTAGTCTCCACGTAATTTTTGATCAAACACATTGAAATTCAAAGTAAAGCGCCAGTTCCTTTTGGGAACGTAAACAGTTGTAAATTCCATTCCATAGCGAGTATCGGTTGCAAGATTTATGGGGGTTCTGACCTGTACAGGTACGAAAACCGGATTATCGGGATCATCGGGGTTTTCAATTTCTACAAAATCTCCTGTTTCAAGGGTTATAAATTGAAATACTCCTGTTGAATAGTTGTAATATACCGAACTTGTAAAAGTTACCTTTTCCCATCGTTTCAGATACTCCAAATTAAAGGCATTCGTATAAGTAGGATTAAGATCCGGGTTTCCAAGGAATAAATTGGTATTGCTTGATCTGGAAGGAAATGGATTGATAAATCGTGAGCGGGGCCTTCTTAACCTTCTGCTATAACTCATACTTATTTTATCCATTTCAGAAAAATCATAACCTAGAAAAAGGGATGGAAACCAGTCCACATAATTTTTATTATTTACTTCATTGGTAGTTACCAATTCTATCCCTATATCAGAAGCTTCCATACGCAACCCCCCAAGAGCATTGAATTTATTGAATTTTCTACCTAATTGTACGTATGCCGCATTTACGTTTTCCGTGTAAATAAGACGGTTACTGAAATTAGGGTCACTGATTAAATTGCCATCCTCCAATAATCCGAATTTGAAATCCGTATCAAAAGTGTTAAAAGTTCCTCTGTAACCTAATTCAAATTGTGACTGCTTATCCTTGCTAAAAGGAAGCACATATTCCATTTGGACCAATTGATTTATTTGACTTTCATCATTAATGGTCTGCTCTGTCGGAAGTCTGTCGTTCTCATTGAGCACTACTTCATTTATAATGGCATTTTCAACTTCTGAACCCGTTGAAAACTGGTAATCAATTACTAATTCGTGTCCTTTATCATCAAATTTCTTTGCAAAATTAAACGAGTATTGAATGTCATTTTCATCTTCTCCTTCAGTTGTAAACCTATTGCGCTGTACCGTAGGTTCCCCGTTGGAATCAAAATTAAAAAAATCAATATTTATAGTGTCCTCACCAGTAGAGGTCCTGTAAACAAAGGAATTGGTAATGCTTGTGGAAGAGTTAATAAATAGTTCAAAACCAAAATTATTATTAAACCCTTCATTTTGCCTTTGGTAGTCACGGATTTCATTTTGAAAACTATCCGTGGTACCATCAGGATTAAAGTTTTCCTGTTCAAACAAGGCATTGCCTGGTGCATTTCGGTATCTATACGTTGTATTGAAGAAAAAATTGAATTTTTCCCGCCTAAGATTTAAACTTAAGGCTCCACCATAATTATCAGGGTAGCCGGCAAAAAGATTGACAGAGCCGTTTAATCCTGAATTTTTTCCTTGTTTCAGTATTATATTAATGATACCTCCAGTACCCTCGGCATCATAACGAGCTGATGGATTTGTGATAACCTCCACTTTTTCGATGGTTTCCGCCGGTAATTGCTGCAATGTTTCAGGGTTAATTCCTGATAGGGCAGAAGGCTTACCATTAATAAGTATTCTGACACTTTCATTACCTCTCAAACTAATATTTCCTTCAACATCTACCGTAACAGATGGGATATTGTCCAGAACATCTGTTACAGACCCGCCCCTTACTGTAAGATCCTGGCCCACATTGTATATTTTCTTATCAAGTCGAAGCTCTATAGTAGTTCTTTCTCCTATTACTTCTACTTCCTCTAATTGCTCGGCATCAATTTGTAATTCTATGGTTCCCAAATCTGTTGATTGCCTGATGTTCTGGGCTTTGAGTTCAAATGTTTTATAGGAAATATATTCAACTCTTATGTTGTATTGACCGGGCGCGGTTTCTACACTAAACTGTCCGTTGGTATCAGTTAACCCGCCGGTAATACGCTCCGGATTTTCCGCGGATTGTAAAACCAGGGTTGCATATTCAAGCGATTCGCCAGTTTCAGAATCAATTACTTTTCCGGTAATTGTAATTGGATCCGGTCTTTGAGAATGCACGTTCAAATGGATAAATAAGCAACTTAGAGCAATTAGAAAACTTATTTTGAATGCTCCTGTGTTTTGATTGGTTTTTCTTCTCATAATTTTATTACTCCAAAATATATATTGATCCATAGTTATTAATCATGACCCAGGCATGTATTATCCTGACTCAAAGTTGTTATAAATAACTAAAGAGCGGAAACATTCTTCCTTAAACGACATAAGGATTCCAGTGAACGGCAGGTTTGCACCTCAAGCTGGCTAAGTGCAATTATGATTATTGATTAAGAAGTGTGCGATTAAATGTATTTAGAAGTGGCATAATAGTCGATAACACAGAATAAGGAAATAGTTACGTCTGATTTAAAATTATTCTATATCATCAGAATCCTCTTTCTTTTTCTTTTTCTTTTTCTTTTGCTTTTTTAATTTTTTATACCCTTGCTTTTGAAGTTCTACCAATTTGTTAAATTTTTCTTCCGGAAGACCAGCCTGCAATTCTTCTTTTTGATTTTCGCGTATTTTTTCAGCCGCTTCTCTGGCTTTATCTGCCGGTAACTTCAAAATTTGGAGTTCAATGCTTTGTTGCACATACTTTGTAAGTATAGCGGAAACTACAGCCTGCTCAAAATCATTTAGGTCTATTGCCTCAATTATTTTTGGCATTTCTCTATCCACTATTTCCTCTGCGGTAAGGTTTTCAGGCTTTCTTTCAGGTTCCGGAGTGCGAGGTATTGGACTCTGCCGACCCCTGTTATATGGATTGTTATACCCATTATTATAACCATACTGAGCGTTTGCTAAAGGCATTATTGCCAGTATAAAAAAGATTAAAACAAAATAGTTGCGATCAAACTTCATTATTTTCAATATTCGGTAAAATTAAACTATGTTTTATTACCATGTGTTTAAATCAATGTTAAAAGCATTGAGAGATACGACAAAATTATAATATAATTACCATTATTACAGGACACCTCCTAAATTTTTCTACTATAGCCTTACTTCAATAGTTCAATTATTTTTTCGGGGGGTCTGCCAATTACTGCCTTATCCCCTTTAATTACTATTGGGCGTTCTATTAATTTAGGGTATTCAAGCATAGCGTCAATAAGTTCATCATCAGATAAAATTCTTCCTTTGAATTTTTCTTTCCAGACTGCTTCATTTTTTCGTAGTAACTGTTCCGGACTTAAAGACAAATAACCTAAGACCTTTCGAAACTCCTTCTTTCCGGGTACCTCCTCAAGATAGTTAATAATTTCAAAATCTTCCCCTGAAGCTTCAACTATTGCCAAACCCTCCCGGGATTTTCGACATCTTGGATTGTGATAGATTTTTATCATTATTGGGTATTTATTGTATTCTTATGTTCTATAATAATAGTAGATTCAGCTAGACTTCCTTTTGACCCATCGCCATAAGATAGGCCTTTAAGAATTCATCAATTTGACCATCCATTACAGCATCCACATTACCTGTTTCCTGTCCTGTACGAACATCTTTCACTAATTTGTATGGGTGCATTACATAATTTCTTATCTGGGATCCCCATTCTATCTTCATTTTTGAAGATTCTATTTCGCTTCGTGCTTCTTGCTTCTTGCGCAATTCAATCTCATATAGTTGAGATTTTAGCATTTTAAGTGCAGTAGCTCTATTATCGTGCTGCGACCTGGAATCGGAACATGAAATTTGAATACCTGTAGGTTTATGTACCAGTTGTACTTTTGTTTCTACCTTATTTACATTCTGTCCGCCAGCTCCGCTTGATCTGGAAGTGGTAATTTCTATATCCGATGGGTTTATTTCTATTTCAATACTATCATCAACCAATGGATAAACGTACACCGATGCAAAAGAGGTATGCCTTTTGGCATTGCTGTCGAATGGCGAAATACGCACCAGACGATGAACACCGTTTTCTCCTTTAAGCCAGCCAAATGCATATTCACCATCAATTTCTAAGGTAACAGTTTTAATACCTGCTACATCACCTTCCTGATAGTTCAGTTCTTTTACCTTAAAGCCATTTTTCTCACTCCACATCATATACATCCGCATTAGCATGGCAGCCCAGTCGCAACTTTCTGTTCCCCCCGCACCAGCAGTAATTTGTAGAATTGCGGTCATATTATCTCCTTCTTCAGAGAGCATATTTCTGAATTCGAGATTTTCTATGGCCTCTAAGGCAATTTGGTACTGATTGGTTACTTCTTCATCCGAGACTTCACCTTCCTTCGCAAATTCCATCAGAATTTCCAGATCGTTTACGAAACCTTCTGCGGCATTAAAATCTGTAACCCATTTTTTTTTGGATTGTACAAGTTTCATTTGCAACTGCGCACTTTGGGGATCATCCCAAAAATCCGGAGCCAGGGTTTTTTCCTCCTCGTTTTCTATTTCTATTAGTTTGGCATCTATGTCAAAGATACCTCCTCAACGCGCCAAGGCGTTCAAAAAGATCCTTCTGCTGATCCGTTGTTACCATCAATTTAAATTTTCATTCAAAAATAATAATCTTTTACTTGGTATTTACTGATTTTTAAATCATTTGTTTTTATTGCTGCTGCTGTTGTGCAAGAACCTTCACGGAATGTTTGGTTTTATTTTTTCCACTTGCATAAATCACACCTTTTAATGGGGAACAATCATTATAATCTTTTCCATGAGAGACTTTGATATGGTTGTCACTCGCAATTAAGTTATTTGTAGGGTCAAAGCCTAACCACCCTACACCGGGAATGTAAGCTTCGGTCCAGGCATGCATTTGTGAATCACCAAAATATCCATTTCCCTGATGGAGATAACCCGAAACATACCTTGCAGGGATTCCATTTTGTTTGGCTAAAGCACAAAACAAATGGGTAAAGTCCTGACAAACCCCATGTCTATTGGTGATAATTTCTGTCAAAGTAGTATTGACATCCGTAACATTAGTTGTGTAATAAATATGATTAAAAACCCAATGATTGAGATCCTGAAGGTTTTCAAAAATAGACTTGGATTCATTAAAGATGAATATTTTGCCATGATTTGACGGAATGGTCGTAAAATGTGTTTTTCTTAGAAAGGGTTCAAAGTCTACTTTAAATTCCAATTCCTGAACTTTTCTATAAGCCTGTTCCCTGCTTAGGTCCCCGGCAAAATCAAAAGGATTAACCTTCTTTTTTACTAAACTGAATTTGGCTTCAAAAGAAATGTCTTTAAACTTTTCCCTTGGTTGCACACGGATAGTTTTAAAACCATAACCGTTTACAGAATGCTCATTAATGGCATGGACGGAATTTTTAAAATCTATATTGATATGAGTTTGTGTACCATTCTCTTCGGGAATAATCAGGAATTGCCAATGCGCATCTCCTATCCATGTATCATAATGGTTTTCAGCTCTATAAACAATGGAATATTCTAATGACATAAGTTTTATATAGCAGTACTAAGGTAGATGATAGAAAATGATTTTAGTAGTTGAAATACTCCTTTTCCATTTTTGTGCTGATTTGTACTAAACTGCTTAGTATATCTTCAATAAAACTCTGAATATCCCCTTCTATTTCTTCAATGTGTTTATATTCATACTCCGATCTAACTTTGCCAACCAGGAATGCCGTAGCATTTTTATTGTAGTGTTTACTTGTGTCCAAATCCCTTATATGCTTATATACCTGGTTTAGACTATTCATAATAGATCTAGGGCAGTTTGGATTTAAAATCAAGAATTCCAAAGTTGAGATGCTGTTAGGAGGTTTTTTATACAAACGCCTCATCATATCATATGATTCTGCACATTTTAATAAGGTAGTCCACTCAAAACTATTGCTAAACTTGTCTCCATAGCTGCCTTGTGCTTCCAGTGCATCACGATATTTAGCATTAATCATTCGTATTATCTGTGTGGCTCTTTCAATATTTACGCCCATCATTATTATGGCATAAGCCTCATTGTGTAATAATGTGCCGCGAATTTTACCTCGTAAAACCGCCGTCATTTCCGTCACATTTGTTGTAAAGTCATGAAGACCATTTTTCACAAGAACCGCGGGATCATAGTTAATTATAAAATGGTAAAATTTATTTATGGACTCATATAGTCCGGTAGAGATAAGATCTCTGGCGCTATTGGCATTTTCACGTACATTTTTTACATTGTTAAGAATTGAATAGGCAGCATTGGGGTTCAGACCAATATTAAATAGCACTTCCTCTTCAATAATATCTTTGGATTCGTATAGTTGTGGCTCTCCAACCATAAATAGCATAGATCGAAGTACAAATTGCCTGGATTGGGACAAATCATTAGGGGCATCGAGGGAAGAAAAATAATTTACGCTTAAATACCTGGCAATATGTTCGGAGCGTTCAATGTATCTGCCCATCCAAAAAAGATTATCTGCTACTCTTGCAAGCATAATTTACTTATTTTTTTAGCACCCAGGTATCCTTAGATCCACCTCCCTGTGATGAATTAACAATTAGATTTCCTTTTTTTAAAGCCACCCTTGTAAGTCCTCCTTTTAGCACAAACTCTTTGTCCTTCCCCAACACGGTAAATACCCTAAGGTCTATGTGCCGCTGTTCAAAAGATTCGTTACTGTCAATATAGGTAGGGTGTACCGAAAGAGACATAATGGGCTGCGCGACATATTTCCTTGGATTTGACTTAAGCTGTCTTTTTACCTCTTCAATTTCCTCTTTGGTCAGTCTATTGCCTATTGAGATTCCGTATCCGCCAGCCTCGTCTACAGGCTTGATGACAAGTTGATGGATATTGTCTAAAACATATTTTAATTCATCCGGTCTGTTGCAATGGTATGTATGAACATTATTCAAGATGGGCTCTTCATCTAAATAGTACCTTATTATTTCTGGCATATAAGTGTAAACTGCCTTATCATCAGCAACTCCCGTCCCTGGGGCATTGGCTATGGTTACATTACCTTTCTTATATGCAGCGAACAAGCCGGGAACGCCTAATGAAGAATCGGGTCTAAATTCTAAAGGATCAATAAACAAATCATCGATACGGCGGTAAATAATATCCACCTTTTGAGGACCTCTGATTGTTTTCATATACACAAAATCATTCTCTACAAAAAGATCTCGGCCCTCAACTAATTCAACCCCCATGGTTTTTGCCAGATACGAATGCTCATAATAGGCAGAATTATACATTCCCGGAGTAATAACAACACTTATGGGTATATCAACCCCATGGGGTTTTGTTGTTTCAAGTAATTCCAATAAGTTTTCGGCATAATCAGTGACCGTATGGGTCTGATAATGGTTAAAAACTCCAAATAGAGCCCTTTTAAGAGCGGTGCGGTTACAAATAACATAACTAACACCTGAAGGGCAGCGAATATTATCTTCCAACACATAATAATTACCATCATTGTGTTTGATAATATCGATGCCGGAGATATGATTATAAATATCACCGGGAGGATCTACCCCCATCATTTGGTGTAGGTAATTCCCTGAGGAACTTATAAGTTCCATTGGTATTAGGCCTTGCTTTATTATTTTTTTTTCATGATAAATATCCCAAAGAAAGAGATTTAGTGCTTTACTGCGTTGAATTGCACCGCGCTCTATAGAGTCCCATTCTTCCGGATCAATTATCCTGGGAAATAAATCAAATGGGAATATTTTTTCCTGAGACTTTTTATTGCTATAAACCTGAAATGTAATACCCTGATTAAAGAACGAAGATTTGGCCTTGACATTAAGGTTGGCATAATCTTCTATAGAATGTTCCCCATATAAATCAAAAAGTTTTTTGTAAACCTCTTTTACATTTCCATCTTTATCATAAATTTCATCATATAAAGATGGATTTCTTAGGTAGGATGAAAAGATCTGATTCTTGATTTTTGTCATGCAAAATACTTTGTTTCAATATAGGGGATTTAACTCGGCTTATGGATAGATATTTCAAAATAATCGTACTTGTTTTTTAGCTATAACTTAAAATATATAAGGAATTAATGCAGATTTTATAATTTTTAATAAGTACCAAGATTTGTTAAGTAATTAGTGGAATTTATCTAAATTTGGCCTCTAACTTCCAACTATGAGAAACATTTTATCCTTTATTATAGCGCTTTCCATATGTCAATTTTCCAATTCACAATTCGCTGAAAAAAGCAAAACATTTAAAAAATATGAAGGGTTTTATGATTTTTATTACGACGCTGGCAGTGATAAGATATACCTGGAAATTGATGAACTTCAAAAACCTTTTCTATATGTTTATTCCTTAAGCAGTGGAATTGGAAGTAACGATATAGGTTTAGATAGGGGTCAGCTTGGTAATGAGCAAGTTGTATATTTTAAAAAAGCAGGAAATAAACTTCTCCTTATTCAACCCAACCTAAAATACAGGGCCCTTACAGACAATGATTTAGAAAAAAAATCCGTAGAGCAGGCTTTTGCCAAATCTGTACTTTTCGGTTTTGAAATAGTGGAAGGAGCAACTGATAAATATATTATTGATATTAGCGATTTTTTAATGCAGGATGTTCATGGGGTGGCAAAACGCCTTGAGCAAAAAAAGCAGGGGACATATGAGCTTGATAAAACCAAAAGTGCCATGGCACTTGAAAGAACGAAGGCATTTCCGAAAAATTTGGAGTTCGATGTTACATTAACCTTTAAAGGTGATGCCAAAGGTGACTTTATCAGATCAGTTTCCCCGAACCCAAATCTGGTTACAGTAGCACATCACCATTCGTTTATTGAATTACCAGATGAAAATTATAAAGAAAGGGTTTTTGACCCAAGAAGCGGGTCATATCCTTTTTCATATTATGAACCTAGCAGCCCATAAAGCTGTTCATCCCCAGGTAAATGCCATAGCAAATCATCAAATTAAATCAATTAAGGCAACCCTGCAGGCCGGCAAAGATGATTTGGATGCCCGGGAAATGATCAGAAGGATTGATTACTTTTACAGCGAACCGGCAGAATTTAAGGTTATAGAAGCTCCTAAAATACCGGATGGAGCCCCCATTGGTATGGATTGTATGTATTGGATAGAACCATCAGGCCTATGAAAATAAATTTAATAAGTGATACGGTTACCAAACCCTCACCCGGAATGTTGGATGCCATGATGTCTGCAGAAGTAGGGGATGATGTTTTTAAGGAAGACCCCTCAGTTAACGGACTGGAAGAAAAGGTGGCTGATATGTTTAACAGGGAAGCAGCTTTGTACTTTCCCAGTGGCACCATGACCAATCAAACTGCGATAAAGTTGCATACCAATCCCGGAGATCAATTGATTTGTGACAAGTATGCTCATGTTTATAATTATGAGGGCGGGGGAGTAAGTTTTAATAGCGGAGTTTCCTGTAAATTAGTAGATGGTTACCGGGGCATGATGACCTCAGCCCAGGTGGAGGAAGCTATAAACCCTCCGGATTTTTATCATAGCCCTTTGACTTCTCTTGTGTGTATAGAAAATACCACCAATAAGGGCGGAGGAGCGTGTTGGGATTTTTCTGAACTCGAACGTATTAAGAAAGTTTGTGAAAAGCATGGTCTTGCATATCATCTTGATGGGGCCAGAATATGGAATGCAATGATTGAAAAAGGGGAATCTGCAAAACAATATGGCGAATTATTTGATACAATTAGTGTTTGTCTAAGCAAGGGGCTGGGATGCCCCG
>Ga0209536_100017910_pt1 | contig 10010 bp, 5 predicted proteins | sample DeeMarSeWOR28_12_FD_187461 | JGI IMG/M metagenome (GOLD analysis project Ga0209536, IMG submission 187461) | Marine sediment microbial communities from White Oak River estuary, North Carolina - WOR-2-8_12 (SPAdes) (version 2) | ecosystem: Environmental > Aquatic > Marine > Intertidal zone >...
ATGAAGGAATCAAAGCAGCAAATCCCAAAAAAGCAGTTAAAGATACAATGAAAGTAGAAAATGATAATATTATATTTAGTAAAGGAAGTAGCTTCTCCTTAAGTGATATTGATAGGATATTTGTTATTGGAGCAGGTAAAGCAACAGCTATGATGGCTGAAGCAGTTGAGGAAATAATTGGCAATTATATACATGCTGGTCTGATCAACATACCAGAAAATGTTGAGAAGCAGAAACCAAATTTGAAAAAAATAGAATATAATATTGCAGGTCATCCTCTAGTAACTAAAGGAACAATTTCTGGAACAAAAAAAATCTTAGAATTGATTAATGACTTGTCCGTAAATGATTTAGTTATTTGTTTGATAAGTGGTGGAGGTTCAGCTTTATTTGAGCTGCCAGTGGAAGGAATTACCCTTGATGATTTAAAGGAATTATTTCTAATATTAACAGAAGTTGGAGCTACAATACATGAATTGAATGCTATTAGAAAACATCTATCTCAAATAAAAGGAGGTAAGTTAGCACAATTAATTCAACCTGCAAAAGTCATCTCATTAATAATTAGTGATGTAATAGGTGATACTTTAGATACTATTGCTTCGGGTCCCACAGCTCCCGATCTTTCATCCTGGCATACAATAGAACAAATAATCAATAAATATAAGATTGTGAAAAAATTACCAGAATCTATTCAACATGTTATAAAACTAGGTCTTAAAACTGAATTTAATGAAACATTGAAACCAGATAATTCTACCTTTACTAATGTAGAGAACATCATTATTGCTTCAAATACCAAGTCATGTAATGTTATGAAAGAATATGCTAATCAAAAAGGATATTATGCGATTATAATATCAACTGAAGTTAGTGGGGAAGCAAGAGAAATCGGGAAAAGATTTGCTGAGATGGTTATAGATATGGATAATAATTATGTTCTGATAGCAGGAGGAGAAACTACAGTTTCGATTAAAGGTAAAGGTTTGGGTGGGAGAAATCAAGAAGTAGCTTTAGCAGCTAGTAAAATTATTACTGGTACAAAGAGAATAGCATTTGCTTCTATTGGCTCAGATGGAATTGATGGACCAACTACTGCTGCAGGAGCGCTCGTTGATGGTTATACTATTTTATCAGGAGAAAAAATGAATCTTGATGCTAATGAATTTTTAGAAAATAATGATTCATTTAATTATTTTATGAAAACAAATAATTTGATTTATACAGGCCCAACAGGAACAAATGTTATGGACTTTATAGTAGCTGTAAAAAACATGAAGAAAAGCTAGAATGAATATTTTTCTTCTTGAAAGCAGACTTTTTTATAGGAAAAGAACAACATTAGGTTATTTCTAAGGATTTTTGAATGTAAACCCCGAATATTAAAATTGCAAATAATGGTAAATATATAAGATAGTTGGTAGTATAAAATATCGAGCGTGGACAAAAGGTGTCAAATTCATCATTGTATCAATATGCATCCAAATATGCACAGAAAGCATATGAGCAAGATAAAGCAGGAAATTACAAGGCTGCTCATCAAAATTATTTGAAAGCTGCAGAGGTGCTACAACAGCTTATTAGTTTTACAAGTAATCCTCAACTGAAGAATATGTATTATGTTAAAGCCAAAGAGTATCTTGCACGTGCTTCAGAATTAAAAGATCAAGGTTTACAAAGAGTAGAAAGTGGAGGAAGAAAAAAGAGCTCTAGAAAGAGTAGCGGTAAAAGCTCTGATTCGGAATCCGATGAAGAAGAGGATGAACTAGAAGAAGCAATATCAGAAATCATAGTGGTTGAAAAACCAAATGTAAAAATGAGTCAAGTAGCGGGATTGGATGAAGCTAAACGAGCTTTAAGAGAAGCAATTATATTACCAATGAAACGTCCCGATTTATTTGTTGGAGCAAGAAATCCTTGGCGAGGGATTTTACTTTTCGGAGCTCCAGGAACTGGAAAAACACTCTTAGCAAGAGCTGTTGCAACAGAGGTAGATGCAACATTCTTTAACGTAAGTGCATCCAGTATTATATCAAAATGGTTAGGGGAATCTGAAAAATTAGTTACCCAATTATTTGAATCAGCAATAGAAAAACAACCATCTTTGATTTTTATTGATGAAGTGGATAGTATTGCATCCGCTCGTGGTGGAGGGGAACATGATGCTATGCGTCGTGTCAAAACAACTTTAATGACACAAATGGATGGAGTGACTACAAAGAAATCAGATCGTCTAGTCGTTATTGGTGCAACAAATCTTCCATGGGAACTTGATCCAGCTTTTAGAAGTAGGTTTGAAAAAAGGATTTACATTAATCTCCCTGATTTACCAGCGAGAGCCAAGATTTTTGAAATCCATACTAAAGGTGTGGAATGTGATGAAACTGTTGACTTCAATTTACTTGGCGAGACTAGTGAAGGTTATTCAGGTCGTGATATCTCAATGCTTTGTCGTGAAGCAGTTATGATGCCAGTTAGGGAACTAGATATTTCTGGTGCTTTAGATAATCCTGATATTAAAGCAAGAAAAGTTAGTTTACAAGACTTCATTACAGCAATGGAAAAAATCAAACCAAGTGTTGCACCTGAGGAATTATTGCGACATCGTGGTTGGGCTGAAGAATTCGGAAGTATTTAAAGTATTTACTCAGAAATTAGAAAACAAAATCACAATCGTTTGATATAACGGTTAAACTAAAAAGTAAGATTGAATTAAATAAAATGACAGAAGTATTCAATATCTTAGTGGGATAGTAATATGTCAGTTAAAGAAAAAAAAGCCAAATCCAAAGCCAAGGAAAAAGATGAATCTGGTGGCGTTAAGGAGAAGGTTAAAGAGAAAACTGATGTAAAACCACCAAAAGAGAAAATAAAAACAGAAACTAAACCACCTCGAGAAGCTACTGTTACTATTTCTTTAATTGAAAATCCAGTCACAACCGAGGAGAAAATATATAATGCAATGCTACGGATTGAGCAATTAATCCAATCAGATGTAGCAATATCTCGAGAAGACTTATTTGATTTGGGAGAGGATATAGAGAGACAGCTCAAAGAGATATTACCTGAATGGATAGATAAACCTTGGATGTATGTTACTCCTGAGCATCAAAAGCAACTTGATTCTTGGTGTGCTGATTGGTCCAATTTCATTTTGGAATATGCAAGAATAAATCTTAAACATATCATACACATCGAAGAAGAACGATCTAAATACCCATTCAACAACAAGCAAGTAAAAAAGAAATTAGACAGAGAACAATTACAGGAAATCGGTGATTATATCGTTGCCCAAGAGATGGGTATTTGGTGGGATAAGAAGAAAATTCGACTTCGATTATACTGGCGCACACTCGACGAATGGGCTGATATAATATACGAATGGAGTATAAAAACCGGTCGAGCTGCAGGCGCAGAGAGAGTAATGACAATAATTGATATTCAAGAAGCCAATCAACCTTGGAGCACAATTCCACAAGAAGATCTCAAACGTATTTTTGAAATAATGGAAGAAAAGGGATACATTGAATGGGCTGATAAAAAGAAAAGTGTTATTGCTTTTACTTTCTAAAAACAATATTTTCTTCGTTTATTCTCAAATGTTGTAATAGTTTCTATTATAATTGAATTATTTTGCAGTATTATGCTATTTGTATTAGTATGTTGATAAGAAGCGACTGAAAATTCTTTGTACATTGGAGCTTTTTGGATTGAGATTGGATTTGGAGTAATTGAGTTAATACTTCCCTTTCTCAACATCGGATTTATTGTAGAGTTGGTTATCCATGCTATAATATTTAGAATGAAATCTAAATTGTGAGTTGAATTATATTTTGAATTCATAGCCCAATTGTCAGCCATGAAATTTGAACCAGTTACGACTACTCGTCCATATGTATTATTCGGTGATATATGGGCAACTACAGCCGCATTTGTTTGTAACCCAGACCAAGCAATTGAAAGAGAATTATCTCCTATAATACTCAGACTGGCACCTAGATAATCAAAATCAATCAACCCTACAGTAACTGGATGAGTTGCATTCATTTGTGTTATTAAAGCAACATTATATTCACCAGTTTCTTCATTGAAGATGATAGGATCAGGGATTGTATTTTCTGTTATTGAAATATTGAATTCATTTAACAGTTTATTTGTTTCACTAAAAGCAGCTGAATCATTATCAGTTCCCATTATAAATAATCCATGCCCTGTTTCTACAAATTCTGTAATGTAATCAATTATCTCATCCGAGAATTCTCTATAGTATTCCTGTACAGTGAAATCAATATCAAGATAAAGACCGTAAGTATTAGGATCAGGGATTATTAAAGCATCATAATCATTCAATTGTGAGAAATTACTGGGTGTTGTTAATTCTATTAAAGCAATAGACTCAAGGGCCAAGTGATCTCGCATTTCACTGAATTGACCTAAAAGATGATCTATATCCCAGAGAGAATGATAAGCATCAAATCCAAGTCTTGCGATAGGAGCTTCAATTTCTACTGAAATATCAACTTCTAATGATTCACCTAAATTACTAGTAATATAGATTTTTTCAACATGAGTACCTAGTGTTTGATTGTCAGCTATTACAAATTTACAATCAACCAGCCCTGTTTGATTGATGACAACAGGTGAATCAATTCTAAATATTGATTGATTTGCTAGTAATGAACTAGTAAAAGTAAAGGTTTGTTCAATAGAAGTTATGATTGTTAATGGAAAACTCCAAACATCTCCTTGGAATGCTTTAGTTATTGATATTGGAAGAGAGCTTGGCAAAACATAACTTACTAACGGTAAATCTCCTGACTTTTGAGCAGCTAGGATTATAGATTTAGCAATTTCTACATCAGGTACTCCTGCACCTGAAAAATAAACAGGATAGGATTGCTCTAAAGAAGCACTTTTCATTAATGCTGCCTTCAATAAACCAGGTGTTGTTTCGAAACCTTGAGAGTTACACCAAGACATCAAAACAGCTGCTTTTGCGGCTATTTTAGGTGCTGAGAAACTTGTTCCTAAAGCAATAAGTGTAAAGCCCGAGTCTAACAAATCTGGTTTTATACTATGATCCTTTAATGGTCCAATGCTACTATAGCTGGCGATTCCATCACTAGTTGTCGCCCCAACTGTAATTGCTTGTAGGGCATCACCAGGGCCTTCGATACTTGAAGTCGCATAGCCATCACCATCACCACTATTTCCAGCGGAAATAACAGTTAAGACTCCTTTAGTTTTTGCGGCATCATTTATAGCTTCAACGATTGTATCATTTGCAAGAATCGGTCCACCTAATGAAATATTAACAATATCAGCATCAGCTTCATTTACTGCCCATAAGAATGCTGCATAAATAGCTGGATAAGTAGCTGTACCATCATAGCTTGCACATTTGCCTATGATTAAATTACACTCGGGAGCTATTCCAAATGATTGACCAGCTATCTGTAGTGCTATTAGAGTGCCATGTTTATATTCAGTTAAGTCAAAGGAGGTTTCGTTTTCCTCATAACCATATTCAGTTGTCACAAAACTCTTTTCTAAAATCACTCTATCTTTCAACTCACGAGAAGTTCTATAACCATAAAGTCTTGTGTTTAAATCAACGCCTGAATCGAGAATCGCAACATTGACTCCAGCTCCTCCTTGCCCAGTAGGTTTCCATATTATAACAAAGGCAATAACACCAACTGATAAAATTATAAATACTATAACAATCGCCCAAATCATCCTTCGTAAGCTATTATTTGACATAAACATTTGCACCATAGGAACTTTACTTTTTTTATGATTAAAAGTGTAATAAACTAATTAAACCATATCATTAAAAGCTATTTGTATGTGACATTTGTGCAACGAGGTATAAAAAATGGAAGATTGTTTTGAAATTGTTCCAGTGGGATATTTTCGAAAGGATGATGAAAAAACTTGGATAGAAATTCTTGATAAATTTAAGGATACAATAGTAAATTTGGATAGATTTTCACATATCATTACGCTTTGGTGGATAAGTGAGCGGGATAATGAGGATGATCGATCTATTTTACTTGCAAAAGCAATGATAAAAAATGCTATCAAAGAACCTCCTCTCAGTGGTGTTTTTGCTACAAGAGCTCCAGTCCGACCAAATCCTATTGGTTTGACAATTGTTAAATTACTGAAAATAGAAGGAAATAGAATTTACATAGATAGAACTGATGCATTTGAGAATACCCCAATAATTGATATTAAACCATATATTCCAAAATCTGATTGTATTCTAAATACAAAATTACCTGATTACTTTGAACCTCTCATGGAAAAAAGAATTGAATAGCTGGAATTAAATCAATCCAGCTTTCTGTTTCATTAAAAAATTAATGCGATTCCGGGTCTACCAGGTTCTGCAACCTTAGCTTTTGGATGTTCAGATTTTGATGCTAAAGTAACATTTACTTTTTTGGCTTTGAACTCACGTTTGAAGTAAGCTATAGCATCTTCTAAAGCTATTTTCTCTGATTTTGCGTTTAGTTTTGGATCAATTCCAGGATTCTTTGTTAATTTTTGAGCATATTTTACAGCAGCGTTTCCAGCTTTCTTAACGGTTTCATCAGCCATGATTGCTTTGATTAGATTCTCTGGTTTCATTCTTCGTATACTTAAGATTTTGTACATCCAATCAGGTGCTATGTATATTTCGATCCCTTGTAATGGTTTCTTTTCTTGTTTCTTAATAGCGTTAATGATACCTTCAATATCATCTTTGACATTTATGATTAGTTCTTCCTCGTTTTCTAGTTTCTTAGCGATTAATTTCTTGTTTACTTTGGGAAATGTTCGATTAGCTGCGAAAGTCTTTGTTTCTTTTCTTACAACTTCATTAATTTCCTCTGCAAAGTGTGGGATTACTGGTGTCATTAGATCTATCATTGTTAATAACGCGTCTTTGTATCCTGGACCTTTAACTTTACCAGATCGTAATTCATACCACTTTAAATCATTTAGTATACTAAAGAAACCAGTACTAATTGCACTTCGCGAGCGTTGCTGTTCATATTGTTCTGTTGTTTCTGCAATTCTTGATTGTAAGCGACTGATTATCCACTTATCTATTCGACGTTCTTCAGTGATGAATTTAGACGAAGTAATATCTCGATAAATGATTTTCATCCTTTTACCAGCGGCTTCTGCATCAGGGTACCGGAAGTATGCATCATCATATCCTTCTCCAGCATATGCTAAACCAAAACGTGAAGCATCTACACCAAATTTCTCCATTACGTCTAATAATGTAACAGAATTTCCAGCGCTTTTACTCATCTTTGCTCCTTCGAGATTTATCATACCATTTGCTTCTACTTCTAACGGATAATGACCTTTTCTGAATAGAGCTAAATGTTGGAAGATATAAAATGTGAAATGATTAAATATCAATTCCTTTGCACTACCTCGGAAATCTGGTGGATAGAAGTATTCGAATTCCTCTTTCATCTCTTCCAAGGTTGCTTTATCTAAGCCCGATTTTTTCGAAGCTTCTACTAAAGTTACTTTGTCTCTAAATAAATAATCAAAGACTTCATTTGGTAATTGCTCTGGTTGAATGTTGTTTTCATTGATGATTCTAGCGATTGTATAAAAAGCCATGTAGACAGTACTGTCTGATAGAGTTTCTACAATCCATTCTTTATCCCAAGGTAGTGGTGTGCCTAATCCACTTTTTCTTGCGCATGCTTTATCATTTAGCCAATCAATGGTGTATTCAAAAGATAAGCGCGCATCAGGAGGATATACAGTCATTTTCTTCAAATGAGCTCTTACTCGTTTCTTCCATTTTTCATCACCGTATGAAATGAACCATTGATCTTTCAAGATTTTAATGTGGTTCTTAGTTGTGCATCGACAAATAACTGGACCTGATGTTTCCCATATAGTGGAAGAATTACCAGCAGTGATTAGATCCTTGATTAGGATATCTTTGATCTTACTGACTTCTATTCCAGCGTATTTACCACAATTGTCACGCATCACGCCTTTGTGATACTCGTTCTTGTAAATTTCTTGAGTAGCATCTTCAATTTTTTCATCTTCTTGGTTTTCTATACCAAATGCTTCAATGATGTCTTTAGCAGGATGTTCGCCTAAACCTTCGGTTTTGATCATAGAAATTAATTTAATATCACTAGCAAAATCCTTTGGCAAACCATATTTAGTTAACACCTCAGGATTATTCCACAAGTCTCGCAAAGCTGCGTAATCAAACGGTGCATGACTTGGGACACTCATAACCACACCAGTTGTGTGGTCCACTGCTACAAAAGTAGCAGGCAAAATCTTCACATCTTCTTCTCTGATGGGGGTATGACATTTCTTACCAATGATTTCTATTCCCTTGAATTTACGAATGACTTTTACGTCTCGCAATTGATCTTGCAATTTGATGATTGTAGGTTCGGAAATGAACCATTTCTCACCATCCACTTCAGCTTCGACATAATTACCATCTGGATGAATCCACATGTTGGTTACACCAAAGATTGTTTCAGGTCTTAATGTTGCAGGAACTAAGTAACCATCTTCAAATGGGAATTTTAGTAAGATAAACTCAACAGGGCTATTACCTTCGCCTTTTAAGCGGTCATGATCACCAGTCGGACTTTGGCAATTAGGACACCAAACAACAGGATGGGTTCCTTTCTTTACATAGCCCAAAGCTCTCAATGTCTCATATTGCCATTCTATGAATCGACTGAATGGTGGACATAGTTGTGTAGTGACAAATTCTCGTCGCCAATCAATGCTTAAACCAAATTGTGTCAAGTGTTTCTTGTTTAGGGTCTTATAGTAATTAGATATATGTAGTGGATCTGTGAATTTCTCAATTTCAGAATCAGGTACACCACTTTGTTTCAAAATGCGAATCTGTATTTTGTCGCCGTTTTTAACACGTTCAGCAACACCTTGAACAGGTTGTCCAGTAGCATGCCAACCTTGTGGAAAAACAACATTAACTCCATGCATTCGTTTGAATCGTGCATATGAATCACATTTCATTGAAGTGTATCCATGTCCTACGTGTACGCTTCCATTCAAATAGACAATTGGAAACGTTATCATGAATTTCTCTTTGCTGTGATCTACGTTTGTTTCGTGGATTTTTGCTTCTGCCCATTTCTTTTGCCATTTCGACTCAACTTTTTTCGAATCGTATTCACTCATTGTCCTTTGGACCTCCTAGAATATTCACCCACAGATGCTTGTTCATCTCGAGGGATTCCCTGTGAATTTTCAATGCGACAACTGCACATCGTGCATTTAAAATTGTTCTCATACTCAAAAAATTGATGAGCAATCTCACATTGCACTGTGCTTGTCCATCGCTCACTAAAAACAGAAATCATAAGGGGTGAGATGTCTTCCTTCCAGTAGATATGTTCAGAAGAAGATTCTCTACAGGATAAGAAGAACACTATTCCTCATTTTGATTCCTCTAGCTTTTCCTTAGGTTGTTTCTTTATAAAAATTTCTCTATTTAACTTGTTTTTTGAAAATAAATTTATGTAGTAATTTTCACATTTTAGAAATATTCTGAGGTAGTGTTGACATTGACTAATGATATGCAACTAATAAAGCAAATAGCTAGGAAACTCGCAGAACAAGTTCCAGACATTGATTTAATCTTATTATATGGAAGTTTTGCTCGTGGATTAGGGCATGAATTATCTGATTATGACATAATCATAATTTGTGATACTAAGAAAATTGTCTGGGAGTTCATACTTAATGAAAGAGTTGTGAAAGCATGGTCGATAACATGGGAACATGCAGAAAAGGTCGTTACTGGAAAAACAAATGTTTGGATTACAGCTGCAGCTGCATTTGTTCAGGGTATTATTCTTTGGGAGAAAAACAAAGAATCTCTTAAAAAATTAGAATATATTAAATCAAAAGCTTCAGAAGGTAGTCAACCTACAGTAGAAAATATCTTATGCTGGTATGAAAGCTATTATGGAAAATTATGGTTG
>Ga0209536_100017911_pt1 | contig 10010 bp, 6 predicted proteins | sample DeeMarSeWOR28_12_FD_187461 | JGI IMG/M metagenome (GOLD analysis project Ga0209536, IMG submission 187461) | Marine sediment microbial communities from White Oak River estuary, North Carolina - WOR-2-8_12 (SPAdes) (version 2) | ecosystem: Environmental > Aquatic > Marine > Intertidal zone >...
AGATAATTTTATTGTTACTTGATATCTGGATTTTTTTCTTAAAAATTTGAAGCGATAGGTATTGAATTCAATTACAAATTGATTCCAGCATAAAGGACAATATATAATATAGTCAGATATTTGTAATTTTATTTCAGATCTTTTTTCAAAAATCTGATAATTAACATATGGTAAAATATATATTGTTTTTACTTTTACGCGCGTTTTCTCTTTTTATTGAATGAATACCCAAGTCCCGTAGCGGTTACTAAAGTAATAGCTGTAAGAGCAAGAGTAGGGTAGCCTGGGATTGGTTCACCTGGAGTAACAGGGGCTTCCGCAACATATTTAACATATGCATAACTATATGCTGGCATTAGGAATTCCCAATCTTTATTTATTGCATATCCCGTCAGGCTAGAAGCTATCATGATTTCCATATATTGATAAGTCTGAAAGTGTTTAGTCATGTTATCCCAAAGTTCTTGAGCTGTAACTTGATCTGCAAACCAAGTCCTATCTATCCATCGATCTACAGTCGCATTATAGTGAAATCCAACGTTAGTCAGTCCTTCGAATGGAAAGATCGAGTAAGAAAATGAAAAAGGATCATATACTGCATCTCCGGGACTCCTATAGAAATATTCAGCGACTGGGCCATATTTATAGTTTAAGCCTCCCCATAGAGATGGGACTCCGTGAGATGTAAACCATGGAACTGATCCGATATCTTCTCCAAACAACACCGTGTAAACATCTGGTTGTATTAATAAGTTACCGTCTGGTGCTCCATTTAGACCGCCTAAAGACATCCCTATGTCTTTAATGGAATCTCCAAATACGCTCACCTTATCAAAATTGCTTATATCCCAAAGCATCTTAAATTCAAAGATCGGATTAGAATCCGCGACATCCCTCCATTCTTGAGTTGAGTTAGAAATATCTAATCCCCGAGCAGCTATAGTTGCATTCAAGAAAGGATCATCGATGAGAGTTTGTCTTGCCATAGTGAGATCTCTGGTTGCAAGAGGTATACTTGGGTTATAGTATTCATTTGTACTCGGAAGAAAACCATCAGATCGTACCGAACGACCTCCTTTAACAACATTAATATATGTATCATAATTAAACGCGTAAGTAACTGCTTTCCTCAAAGCTCTATTAATTCCATCAACATAAATCCGTCCATCTACATCATCAACATCTGCCAAGTATCTCATATCCCCAAGATAGGGATATGAACTATATGTGCCATCAGTCATATTAATAGCAGATGGGCCCAAATCTGCCCAATCTTTCCAAAATGTTTCATTGATACAATTCAATGTAATAAAATCGCGATCTAGACCAACACCCGTTTCAATGTAATTAATATTAGGAGATGCAACCATATCACCGTAGACTACTTGACCGTCATCAGCGGTGTAATCTATGTCTCCTGTGACCATGGCTAAATTCCTTGAATTAAATCCTGCCGTCGTTGTTAGAAAGGTTGCGATATTAATTTCTGGTACCATGTGCAAACCCTGAGCTTGCATGGCAGAAGCATTCCACCAGTCATCAAATTTTTCCATAGTACCTTGGTTTAGTAAATCATCGTGCTCGATAAATTTGTAAGGTCCCGTACCAATCAAATGTCCAGGAAATCCAGTAGTAGGGTAACCTCCGGTAACATCTGGTTGTTCCCATCCAGCCACATCTCCCAAACCCTTAATTGGTATATCAAAATAATCATCATAAGCTTCCATTGAAACCATAGTATGGTCATCAACGTAGAGAAATACAGCACTCCAATCGTTAAAGTAAACCTTAATCTTTCCTCCAGATTGCTGATCATCCGTTATAGTCACGTTTTTAATTCTGCAATATGCACCATCGTAAGCCCAATCATATAGCCACCCCCACCATGGATGAGATGAGCTACTTTTAGTAGCTCCGTACTCTGCGTAAGATGCAGGTTGTCCAATAAATTGTGATACATTCCAAGTGTCAGTTTCAAATTGAGCCCAATGAGAGGCGGGTAACCAATAACTAAATATCGCTTTATACATCTCATCTGTCAACAAATCAGGTGTTAATTTACCTGTCAAATTTCCAGAGATCACCATGTGGCGATCAATATTCCATTTCGCAACCGTTGCGTTAAAGTCTGATCCATCATGGAATTTTACACCCTCGCGCAGAGTGAATTCTATTGCCCGAACCCCGCCCGTGTTTATAAATGGATCTGTTGGATGGTAATTCATTTCATCTGGCCATGGGGTTATAGTCCAAGATGTCGCAAGCTGGGGAATCCAATCATTTTTGTCACCTGACCAATTCACAGGCCATTGAATAAACGCTTCAAGAGTATCAACGGCATAAACAGCACCAGCAAATCCTGCTGAGGCTAATACACCATCCCAACTTCCTACAGCACCGCCAGTCACTCCATATTTGAATGTAGGTATTTGTGAAGTTGCTAGGTCAGCTCTTATGGGGATAAGCGGTAATAATAGAGAACTAATTAAAAGTATAAAAATTAGCTTTATCGAAATTTTTCGCATTTTTTTTTCTCCAAGTTTTTATTTTTTTTAGATTTAGCTAATTAAATGTTTATGATGTAAGAATATTTAAATATTTCATAAAACTTTACAATCCGGTCTATAATTAGAATGAATAGCTTCAAGATCAACAAAAAGGTATAAATAGAAATTATATTTTCTATAATTAATACTGATAGAAAGAGCGATGTTTTATATTAAAATAAGACATGAGTAAAAATAAAATCAAAAAACTTGAGAATAACCTTTGGGAATATGATGCTGAACAAAAGGGCTATTTTCACGTGGATTGGGGAAGACAAGGAATAGTTATTTTTGCATATATTGCTGTTTTATTAGGTTATTTTGGAATTGTCGCAAATATTATTCTCATTGATGATATTGGATATTGGATCCCTTATCCTGAAATGAATCCTACGGTTTTGATTTGGACCTATAAGGTATATCCAGATACATTTTACTTACCGATTTTATTACTATTTTTAATAAGCTTTTTATTAACTTATAAGGAGGATATTCCCCATTATGGTATAAAAGCTTCATTATGGTTTGTACCCTCGTTAGTAATTGAAGGTTTTTTGTTTTATTGGATTATGTTTGGATTCTCTGCTGACCCGTTTATTTTACAATTTGCTTACGGGGAAGGGTATTTAAATATTCTAATACTATACGGCTGTACGTTTACTGGGGCTTTAAGTGGGATGAAAGCAAAACAGTTAGTTAAAAAGAGAAGACAGATTTAAGAAAAAAAATATAAAACTATTATAAAAGAAGGAGGAGAAATTGATTGGCTCGAAAGCAAGCAACCAACATGATAAAGTATATTATTAAGCGAATTATTATCATGATTCCGTTGTTATTACTTGCGTTAACAACTACATGGATTTTATCACATATGATGTCAGTAGACCCTGTACTGAATCAGGTAGGTATTACCGATCCAGAAATTCTTGAACTGGAGCGCCAACGAGTTGGGTATTATGACCCATGGTATGTGAAACTCGCTATTTATTTGAAGAACTTTTTCACGGGAGATTGGGGTGAATCTTATGTAATGAAGAAAGGAAAATCCGTCTTTACCCTTATTAGTGAGATCTTTCCTAAGACTATTGAATTGATGATCCTTCCAACGATTTTAGGCCCGATTATTGCTACCAAACTTGGGGCAAGTGCAGCAAAACACAAGGATAAAAAAAGAGATACTATTATTCGTTTTATTGCGATAGTTGGAGCGGGTTTTCCAATATTTTGGTTTGCTGCCGTTGTTCAAATGGGTTTTGGTGTTTTTATCTACGATTTTACTAATGGTCAATTAGATGTACCAGTCATGTTAACAAATACACCAGGTATAAGTGACGGTTACCCTGGCCCTCCAGGTGGATTTAGAACAAATTTCCGAATAATTGATAGTATTATATACAATGATCAAATTTTTCTATGGGACACAATCTTACATTTGTTTCTTCCAACACTAGTTATGGTTTTTATTTCATTATCGGGGATAACAAGACTAACACGCTCAAGCATGTTAGAAGTGTTAGATCAAGATTATATTAGGACTGCCCGAGCAAAAGGAGTTGAAGAAACCAGCGTTATTAATAAACATGCACTACGGAATGCTCTACTCCCATCAAGCGACAAAATAATAGGGGGCGCATTGGGAGCATTTTTTGGATCTCTTTTTATAGAGATGGTTTTTGCCTACGAAGGGTATGGATATTATTTAGTTCAATCAGTTCTTGTAGGTGATTACCTGCTCATTAATGGTTTAACAGTCTTCACCGTAATATTTACTCTCGTTGGAACTTTACTCGCTGATGTAATGTATACTATTATCGATCCAAGGATAACATATAAATAACAATAAATTAAAACAAGGAAGAAAAATATGATTGAACAAGATGTAACATCAGAAGAGGCAAATTATACAGATTTTTCCGTAGGTGGTAAGAAGAAATGGATAAACCTACTAAAATTCTATTTACTTCCTACTTGGCGTAATCCAGAATTCACTGCTTATGAAAATGAAATAGAAAAAATAAAATCAAAAAGGAGGTTATTCCGCCGGCTTCTTAAACCATTGACAATTATTGGGTTTTTGATGATTTTATTTATTGTAATCTTAGCAGTATATGGTCCTTGGTTAACCGAGATTCCTTTACAACAAGTGTTATTACCATTTGTACCTCCTGACGGAATCCCTTTCGATGAACCGAGTCTAGAACATCCACTAGGGACAACATTATATGGATATGATATTTTAGCTCGAATAATTTGGGGTGCTCGATCTACTATAGGAATGTCGTTTATTCCTGTAATTCTAGGAATGGGGGGTGGGCTTATTTTAGGAACTATTTCAGCTTATTTTGGTGGCCCTGTTGATTATGCGATGATGCGATTTGTCGATTTAATGTATATATTGCCATTTGGAATTTTAACTTTTATTCTTATTCCCTTGATTGGTGGGGGTATACTAACTCAGCTTGTAATTTTTGGGGTTCTCGGCATTCCAGGTAATATAAGATACATGCGAACATTGGTTTTGGTAGTAAAAGAAATGGTTTTCGTAAGAGCAGCAAAAACAGGTGGTGCTCAGAAATTTAAGATAATGTTTAAGCACGTCGTCCCAAATGCAGTTTCTCCTATTATAATAAGTTTCTTTGGGGGAGCTGCAGCTACAATGTTAGGTTTAGCGGGGCTTGGTTTTGTTGGTTTAGGAGACGAATCGGTTGCGACTTGGGGAACTGACGTTTTTTGGGGTGCAGGTCAGCTATACTCTGGCAGAGCAGCGGCAATCTGGCCGGGAATTTTTCTCGGAATAACAGCCGCTGGGTTCATGTTAGTTGGAGATGGAATAAGGGACGCTTTAGATCCACGATTTCATAAATAAAAAAGGAGGTATTATCATTATCGGATCAATATTTCAAGGAAGTATTGAGCTAAATGCGGGAATGTCATTAATTGAAGCTGCGATAGCAGCCTTAATTTTATATTTCAGTACGGGTCTTTTGAACAATAATCTACGAGAGGAGGGTCGAATCTCCAGAAAGATTCACAGGTATAGTTCCGCTGTGAGCTCTCTAATAATCTTTGGGATAATATTCAGCATTCGCCTTCTTTTTGAAGCTCTCGGAAGTTTTTATGTTTTTGAGGATTACTTTTTATTCAGATATTTGAATACAGATGTGTTTTTGTTTGCTATTATGGTAACGATATTTCTACCCGTACACGCCATTTTTCTAAAAAAGTTTGTGAAATACAAAAGAGATGATAATGAAAATATTATCCAGAGTCCACAATTTAGAGGAATATATAAAAAATTTCTAATACTAGCGTGGATCGCTGGACTTATTTTTTTATCAATTCCGCTCCTCCAAATTCCAGTCACAACTACCAAATGGATGGAAATGTTAAATCAGGATGCCGATGTTGATTTTTTCTATCTTGGTTTTGTATGGGCTATTTTTACAATCGGTTTTGCAATGATAATTACATATCTAGTTAATCAAACTCGTTCAACTGAAATACGAATTTCTCCCGCTGTGCTTAAAAAAGCGATGTATACTAGTGGACTTATATCATTTGGAATTTGGGCCATTCAACTCGTTATTGTTGAACTTTATTTAGGGAGATTATTCAATATTTATTTATACCAACAAGACATTCGTATTTTAATTTTAGTTGTTAATGCTGCTTATATTGCTGGTTTTTTTATTTCTTTAAGAAAAATCTTTAAACCTCAAGCTGCTGAAAGGAGTGAGTTAAGAATTCAGGAAGCATTTAAGATATATGAAAAAAAAAGAAATAAAGATAGAAAGTCAGGTGAAGATCACGTTATTTTGGATGTTCAAGATCTCACCACCTATTTTTACACAGAAGAAGGAACAGTAAAAGCTGTCGAAGGTGTTTCTTTTAAAATTCTTGAGGGAGAAACTCTTGGTCTCGTTGGAGAAACTGGTTGTGGTAAGTCCGTTACAGCTTTATCAATTCTTCAAGTAGTGCGCCCTCCAGGACAAATTGAAAAAGGGAAAGTCATATTTAATGGAGAAGATTTGTTGCAAAAATCGAAATCTGAAGTATTGGATTACCGTGGAAAAGATATTACCATGATTTTTCAAGATCCCCTTAATTCTCTTAATCCTGTTTTTAAAATCGGGTCTCAAATCACAGAAGTTTATCTCCTCCATATGGAAAATGAGCTACTCGTCCAAGCTTCTAAACAAGGCAGAAGCATTTTTGCGGTTGCTCGAGAGTGGGGTGAGCAACTTTTACAAGATTTGAATATTCCCTTCCCTCATGTAGTCTTTGATCGATACCCCCATGAATTGAGTGGGGGAATGCGACAAAGGGTTCAGATCGCTATGGGTCTCGCTTGTAATCCACATCTTCTAATCGCGGATGAGCCTACAACAGCTTTAGACGTTACCATTCAAAATCAGATTCTAAAGTTAATGAAAGAGCTTAAAACTAAATATAATGCCTCAATGCTGTTTATCACACATGATCTAGGAATAATATCTAAAATGTGTGATAGGGTTGCTGTGATGTATTCCGGATTTATCGTCGAAAATGGGGATATTAAAAAGCTATTTATAAGCCCATATCATCCGTACACTAGAGGGCTTATAGGATCTGTTCCTGTTGTTGGGAAGAAGAGACGCCGTCTTGAAGTTATAAAAGGAATGGTTCCAAATCTGATTTATCCTCCTTCTGGATGCAGATTTCATCCTCGATGCAATTACTGCTTCGAACCTTGTGATTCAGAAATACCGAAAAGCATAGAGGTTGAACAAGATTATTTAGTCGCATGTCACCTCTATGATCCGCAGTATCAGGACCTTGCAAAGATCTCAATAAAAAAAGTAGAGGAAAAAGGCCAATAAAACCTATTATAATAAACGAAACCAATTAATCAGAACAAATAGGAAAAAAAATGCCGATAAATTTAACTTTAGAAGAATTGCAAGCCGAATTTATTTTGGGGGTTCTAACTTCTATATTAATCTTTTTCATTGGGATCTATTTTATGCAATTGTATGCAAAGGAGAAAAGATGGGATGAATCACTTGACTACTACTACCGATTTACTGCCGTGAAGGTGAGCACGTTATGGCTTATTATAAATATTCCTTTTAAATTCTTTTTTCTCTATTTTTTTGGTACTGGTATACTATTTGTTCCTCTCAGAATAGCACCAGAGATACTAATTAGCTCTTTTGTTGTTTCGACCTATTATAATAAAAAATACCTCGAATCGTTTACTTTTGTAATTGGTATCCAAATCATCTTCTTTGTTTTTGAGATGATTGCGATAAGTATTACTTCAGTAGCGCTATTCTTTATAGGATTCTTCTATATAAAATGGCATATCAACTTGACGGAAAGGGATAAACCCTTCTTTTATGCATTAATTATCAATACCACGTGGTTTGTTATAGGCGGACTTGTGGGATTATTTAGTATCTATTTACCCATTGATGGAATTTTAATTGGTACGGGGGTTTTTTTTATAATTTTGGTTGTAGGATTTTTTATTTATGCTCCAGAAAAAATTCCTTTAAAAACCATTTTGATAATAGTTTTCCTATTAATTGGTGCGGGTTTCTCTATTATTTCAGGACTGAATTCATTGATAGGTCAATATCTTTTCACAGTCCTTCTTATAACCCTTATCAATACTATTATTGGATTATTTATTTTGAGACTTATTTCCAAAAAACAGTGGTTTAGATCTTTTGAAATTGCAGGGCTGGCTCAAATCTCATTATTCGTTTCTTCAATATTTTTAACATTAGTTTTTGATGTTATTGATATTTTTCTTATTGAAGGAAATGATAGATTGGATGGTGCCAAATTTGTTTTTTTTTTAATGACGCTTAGTACTTTCGGTTTTATGATATTTATAGCAAGTTGGGGAGATAAACTTCAATTAGTAAAGTTAAGAAGAGTAGTTATCATAGTAAGTGTAATCCCAGTGCTTCTCTATCTCATGGCAATGTTTATCTCTCAACAAATAAGTTTTTTTGATTATTTTCTTCAAAATTTCATAATAAGTTTTACATTTTCCATTATAACAATGGTTGTAGCTAGAAAAATCGCATACACAACTATACCAATGCAGGAACTCAGAGAACACCACATTTTAGAAAAAGATAAGCCTTTATTAAAAGTTACAAACCTTAAAGTATATTATCCTCTGCTTAAGGGAATGCTTAAAAGACAGGTTGGAGCAGTAAAAGCGGTTGATGGTGTATCATTTGAAATTAAAACAGGTGAAACATTAGGATTAGTGGGAGAAAGTGGATGTGGAAAAACGACTATCGCAAATACAATTTTAGGATTATTAGATAAAGAAGATGGAGAAATATTATTTCATGATGAAACCGTCCCGAACGAATTAACAAATTATTTAAGACAAAAAATTCAGATGGTTTTTCAAGATCCTGATGCATCTTTAAATCCACGTCTAAAAGTTACTGATATTATAGCAGAACCCCTCAAGAATTTACTTGGTATTACCAATAAAATGGAAATCAGAAGACATGTTTTGAGATTGATGAAAGAGGTTTCATTAAAGCGAGAACATATGGACCGCTATCCTCACGAGTTTTCTGGTGGACAAAAACAAAGAATTATTATCGCAAGAGCACTTGCATGTAATCCGGAATTAATCGTTCTTGATGAACCGACTTCTGCTCTAGACGTGTCGGTGCAAGCACAAATCTTAAATCTCCTTATAGACCTACAGGAGCAATATGGTTATGGCTTTTTGTTTATAACACACAATTTATCTGTTGTGAATCATATCGCAAGTAGAGTTGCTGTAATGTATCTCGGTAAGTTTGTTGAGGTTGGAGAAACTGATCAAATCTTTTTAAATCCTGTCCATCCCTATACTCAAGCACTCCTAAAGAGTCACTCTGAAATCGATCCTTTTGACCAAGATGTTAAATATGTGATAGAAGGGGAAGTTCCAAGCCCAATTGCTCCCCCACCAGGATGTACTTTTAATCCACGATGTGTTTCAGATGCACGCACACCAGAATGTGAAATTGATCTACCTCATAAAATGAAAATTGAAGAAGGACATTACATTTGGTGTGTTAATCCCCCAACTGGAATAGATGTTATAGAAGAAACTGATCTTGAGCAATAATTATTTGAGTTTCTTAGATGTGTAAATTCAGCGTCCGAATTCAATGATTTACATTGATTCATTTCATTTTATAGTTATGAAAGATCATTATACAGCAGGAGTGCATAAGATTCTGATTAGTATCATATTGAAATCAAATCCAGGTATCCCAGAATTACTCCTCTCCTTAACAAATTAGTTATCATCAGCAAATTGGAGAATATAATTTGCTAAAAGATCATTATAATCCTTCCCTACATTTGCACCAGTAAAGCCAACGATTATTTCATATTTTGGTATGATGTAGATAGACTGTCCTCCAGCTCCGGCTGCAAAATATCCCCCATAAGGGA
>Ga0209536_100017912_pt1 | contig 10010 bp, 10 predicted proteins | sample DeeMarSeWOR28_12_FD_187461 | JGI IMG/M metagenome (GOLD analysis project Ga0209536, IMG submission 187461) | Marine sediment microbial communities from White Oak River estuary, North Carolina - WOR-2-8_12 (SPAdes) (version 2) | ecosystem: Environmental > Aquatic > Marine > Intertidal zone >...
CATCTTTAATTTTTTCGCCGTCGCCGCGATGATGCGGATGTTAGCTTGATGCGGTACCAACCAATCCACGTCTGATTTGCGCATATGATTAGCTTGTAAGGTTTCGTCAACAATCCTTCCAAGAGTATTTACAGCCATTTTAAAAACTTCATTACCTTGCATCTTGACAAATGCCTTGCCTGCTTGCACATCATTGAATCCTTCAGAAATACCCGAGGGTACGGTTAATAGATCCTTATATTGACCATCCGCATGCAGATGAGTGGAAAGAATTCCCGGTTCGTCGCTGGCTTGTATCACGACAGCGCCGGCACCATCGCCAAATAACACACAGGTGCTTCTATCGCTCCAATCCACAATTCTTGACAAGGTTTCAGAACCCACGACCAAAGCGGTCTTCGCGGAGCCACAGCGGATAAACTTATCAGCAACGCCTAAGGCGTATATGAATCCAGTGCATACCGCTTGCACATCAAACGCCGCACATCCGTGAATGCCTAATCTCTGCTGTAGTAAACAAGCGGTGCTGGGAAATACCTGGTTGGGTGTAGTGGTGGCCATAACCACCAAATCGATGTCACTGGCATTGACCCCAGCTGCTTGCATAGCGGCTTTCGAAGCGTGTTCGGCCAGATCGCAAGTTGTTTCATTATCTCCTGCGATATGGCGTTTTTTGATACCGGTTCGTTCCGTAATCCATTGATCGGTGGTATCTACCATACGCTCAAGATCTGAGTTGGTAAGGATTTTTTCAGGTAGATAACCGCCGGTGCCGGTAATTCTTGAATACTTCAACTTGCCTGCCTCGCTGACAACATGGTTTCCAGCTGATTTTTAATTCTTTGCGGCACGTTCATTTTAACTTCCACTATCGCCTCACGTATGGCATACGCATAGGAAAGCTTGTCAGCATTGCCGTGACTTTTAATAACTATGCCTTGTAATCCCACTAAACTGGCGCCGTTGTATCGGCGGGGATCAATTCTTCTTTTTAACGATTTCAAAACAGGTAACGCTACTAGTGCCGCAAGTTTGGTGAACAGATTTTTATTAAATTCCTGTTTTACGAAGTGTGCAATCAATTGAGCGACCCCTTCTGTGGTTTTTAGGGAAACGTTACCCACAAATCCGTCGCATACCACAACATCGGCTGTACCTTTATATATATCATCCCCTTCTACAAAGCCTATATAATTTAAATTGCTGTTGGCCAACAAGCGCCCGGCTTCCTTGACACGTTCATTGCCTTTGATTTCTTCCTCACCAATGTTTAGCAATCCCACTGTGGGTTTTTCGATGTTATCGACTGCGCTAGTCAGCACCGAACCCATCACTGCAAATTCAAACAAATTTTCGGCACTACTATCTACATTGGCGCCCAAGTCCAACACATGGGTGTGCCCCTTTATAGTAGGCAGCAGAACGATAATCGCGGGTCTGTCCACCCCGGCAATGGTTTTAAGAACGAAACGAGCAGTCGCCATTAAAGCGCCGGTATTACCTGCGCTGACACAAGCCTGAGCTTTGCCTTCTTTGACCAGATTTATCGCGACTCGCATGGAAGAATCTTTCTTGTTGCGCAGTGCATGAGATGGCAGATCATCCATGGCCACGACTTGTGTAGTGTGTTGTATTTCGACTCGTTCGCGTGGAATATCTTTAATGGCTGCGAGTTCGTTTTCAACTTGCCCCTGATCACCGACCAGGATGATTCGCAATTTGGGATCTTCCTTCAATACATGAATGGCCGAGGGCACGACCACAGACGGTCCAAAATCGCCACCCATAGCATCAAGTGCAATTGTGATGTGTTGAGCCATTGTTGTTTTTTTCGGGGGGTTATAGTTGCTGTTGCGAAGCTTGATCCGCCCATATCTGATCGAAACTCCTGGAAGAGCGCCAAAAACCGTTGCAATGATTGCAACGGCTCTCGCTATCAAATAAAGGCAGAACTTTCACAGAGCTGGAAATGTGAGAGAAAAGTGAGGACTATTCTTCGTCTTCGCTGACGGAAATCACTTTTTTGCCACGGTAATAGCCGTCTGGGCTGATGTGATGACGACGATGGGTTTCACCGGTGGTTGGTTCAATAGAAAGAGCGGGATTTCTCAACGCATCGTGCGCTCGGCGCATACCACGTTTCGACGGTGATTTTTTGTTTTGTTGCACAGCCATGTTTGGATCCTCTGTATTCGGTTAATGTGTTTCTAGATTGCTAAGTACTGCCTAATGCCAATTCAAAATTAATTAAAGCGCGCGCAAGTAAAGATGTCTTACTTGCTCAATTTCTCTTTTAAATCCGCCAACACCGCGAACGGATTAGGTTTGCCCTCATCCGTGACAATGAAGTCTGCTGTCGGCGGATTATACATCGAATCTGCGGCCTTTCGTTGCTCCACAGTCGCATTCTTTGCTCCACTCATCGAACATGGTTCTGCATGCATCGCTATGGCCGGTAAAGCCAATAAGATTTCATCCTCCACCAGCTCCGCCAGAGACAAAGGACCATGGTCGGCCACCAAAGGCTCATAATTTTCCGGAAGATTCCTGGCCTCGGCAAGTGAAGCCACCACACCCAATGTAAAAGGGGAATCCACCTTAAATTCCATTGGCTCCAAACACCTTTGACACTGCACGCGAACTACCGCCGTCACAGTCCCGGTTGCAATAGCCAAGCCGGCACTATCCCGACCAAATTGGATATCCAGTTCTGCGCTGCCGCCGGTCTCCACCACTAGCGAAGCCAAACGTTTCATTTTGGCAATAGCAAGTGTACCTTTGAATCCCCTGCATTTTTCGACTAATTGCAAAGGATCTATAAATTCCGGGAGCCGATTTAACATAAACGCGCAATAATATAAGTAATTGCTTAAGTTGTCAAAAGTATGATTAGGGTGCCAATGAATTGCATAAAAACTGCCAGTAAATTATTGACATCGTCATCAATTTACCTTAAATCTTTTTTCAATAACAAAAATGTACAAAATCGTGTAGTTCCAGGTCATTGAGAACGCACAAGGATTAAGCCGTTGATCAAAAAAATCCTAATAGCCAACCGTGGTGAAATCGCCGTACGCATCGCCCGTGCTTGTGCCGAAATGGGAATACGTTCCGTAGGAGTATTTACCGAGGCAGACCGCTATTCCCTGCATGTAAAAAAAACCGATGAGTCCTACAGTTTGGGTCCGGAATCGGTGGCCGGCTACTTAAACACCCATAGAATAGTCAATTTAGCCGTAGCAACCGGATGTGACGCGTTACATCCAGGTTACGGATTTCTGGCAGAAAATCCTGAGTTAGCCCGTACCTGTCAGAGGCGCGGCATTCGATTTATTGGTCCCACTGCCGATGTCATTCGAAGCATGGGAAACAAAATTGAAGCCAGACAGGCCATGATAGCGGCGGGTGTGCCTGTAGTTCCCGGTAGCGAGGGAAATGTCGCCAGTTTAGCCGATGCGCTTAAAATTGCTGAACAAATCGGCTATCCAATCATGTTGAAAGCCACAGCGGGAGGTGGCGGCCGTGGCATCCGCCGCTGTGAAAATCCCAACGAGTTGAACCGCAATTACGAGCGGGTAATTTCCGAAGCCAGCAAAGCCTTTGGAAGCACCGATATTTTTCTCGAAAAATGCATCGACAACCCCAGACACATAGAAGCGCAAATCTTAGGAGACGCTTACGGCAATACCATTTACTTGTTCGAACGGGATTGCTCTATTCAAAGACGGCACCAAAAACTTATTGAAATCGCCCCATCACCGCAGCTCAACGAATCCCAACGCCAATATATCGGCGAGCTGGCGATCAAAGCCGCCCGGGCCGTTAATTACGAAAATGCCGGCACGGTGGAATTTTTAATGGATCAAGATAGTAATTTTTATTTCATGGAAATGAACACGAGATTGCAAGTCGAACACACGGTCTCCGAACAAATCACCGGCATTGATATCGTGCAAGAACAAATACGCATCGCCTCAGGGTTAAAACTCCGTTATCAACAATCCGACGTGCAGCGCCGCGGCTACGCCATGGAACTGCGCATTAACGCTGAAGATCCAAAAAATGATTTTCTGCCGAGTTTCGGACGTATCACCCGTTATTTCGCCCCCGGCGGTCCTGGCGTAAGAACCGACGCCGCTATTTATACCGGTTATGAAATTCCTCCCTATTACGATTCCATGTGTGCCAAATTAACCGTATGGGCCTTGGACTGGGACAGTTTGCTAGACCGCGCCATTCGTGCGCTCAACGATATCGGCCTGTTCGGAGTAAAAACCACCATTCCCTATTACATAGAAATACTCAAAAATGCGGAATTCCGTGCCGGCCGGTTCGATACCAGTTTTGTAGAAGCCCATCCAGAATTAATTAATTATTCGGTACACCGCTCGTCACGGCATATTGCCGCATCCATTGGGGCAGCTTTGGCGGCGCATATGGGGCTCTAACTAATAACCAAAGTAACAAGCTAACACCTAAAGCAGGCAATAACTACTTACTCGTTGGAATCGTATTATGCCGAAAGTATTTGTCACAGACACCGTGTTAAGAGACGCACACCAATCGCTGCTGGCTACCCGTATGCGCACGGAGGACATGCTGCCGATATGCAATAAATTAGATACTATCGGTTATTGGTCTCTGGAAGTCTGGGGCGGTGCCACGTTTGACTCTTGCATTCGTTTTTTGAAAGAAGATCCCTGGGAGCGACTGCGTAAACTTAAACAAATGCTGCCTAATACACAATTGCAAATGCTTTTGCGGGGGCAAAACCTCGTCGGTTATCGCCACTATTCAGATGATGTGGTCAGGTCTTTTGTCAATAAAGCGGCGGAAAATGGCATCGATGTCTTTAGGATATTTGACGCATTAAACGACATTCGAAATTTACAAGTTTCCATCGAGGCGGTCAAAACCAAGCAAAAACATGCCCAAGCCGCCATTTGTTATACCACCAGCCCCGTACACACTCTGGACCAATTTGTTGCCATGGCAAAAGAGTTGGAGGCCATGGGAGCCGACAGCATAGCGATTAAGGATATGGCAGGATTGTTAACTCCGTTTGCTGCCGCGGATTTGGTTACTGCTCTGGTGGCTAATCTAAAGGTTCCTGTGCAGTTGCACTCACACGCGACTTCCGGTTTGGCAAGCATGTGCCAGATCAAGGCAGTTGAAAACGGCTGTTATCACGTGGATACCGCCATTTCCACTTTGTCAGGCGGTACCAGCCACCCACCCACCGAAAGTCTAGTGGCCGCCCTGCGCGGTACGGAATTCGACACTGGATTGGATTTATGTGCGCTGCAGGAAATCGGTTTTTATTTCCAGGAAGTGCGGAAAAAATATCATCAATTCGAAAGCGAATACACCGGCATCGACACTCGCGTGCAAGTTAACCAGGTTCCAGGCGGTATGATATCCAACCTTTCTAATCAGTTGCGGGAACAAGGCGCCTTGACCCGCATGAACGAAGTGCTCACCGAGATTCCAAAAGTACGCGAAGACCTGGGCTTTCCGCCACTGGTGACGCCGACATCACAAATTGTCGGCACTCAAGCGGTGCTCAATGTATTGACCGATCAGCGCTACAAAACCATCACCAACGAAGTAAAACTGTATCTTCAAGGCCGCTATGGCAAACCGCCCGGCCCTGTCAACGAAACATTGCGTCAACAAGCTATAGGCAACGCCGACGTCATTGACTGTAGACCAGCCGATCTATTGAAACCGGAAATGAACCGCCTACGTGAAGAAATCGGTCCCTTAGCCAAATCCGAAGAAGATGTATTGATTTACGCTATGTTTCCCGAAATCGGCCGCGAATTTTTGGAACAACGGGAGGCCGGTACGTTGGAACCTGAACCACTATCTCCTTTGAATACTGATGCCGAAGCGGATTATTGTGTGGCGGCCACGGAATTTAATGTGTTGTTACATGGTGAGACCTACCATATTAAAGTCAATGGCACAGGAAATAAAAGACAGGAAAAACGCGCCTATTATATTAGTGTGGATGGTTTGCCCGAAGAAATTTTAGTTGAACCTCTAGATGAAATCGTTCGATATTCGGACGGTAGTCGCCCAGCTGCCCATACCGAAAAAGTCAGCGCCGGCACCCGGCCGAAAGCCAGTCATCCTGGCGACGTGACGACCTCTATGCCGGGCACGATTGTCGATGTTCTGGTGAAGGAAGGTGACGAAGTTAACGCCGGGGATGCCATCCTAGTCACTGAAGCGATGAAAATGGAAACCGAAATCCAAGCGACTATCGCCGGAAAAGTCGCCGCGATCCATGTAGTGAAAGGTGATAGCGTCAACCCCAACGAAGCATTGATCGAAATTCGTTAACGCGCGACTTAAAGTGAATTCTAACTAATTCCAGTCTGCGCCCAGTCACGTTTAGTTCTTATATTTCATGGGCTTAGGAAATTTTCCTGCATATTTATGTAATTATAAATATAAAAATTATCAATTTGTGGTTTTCCTAAATGCGATTCAGTGATAAATTATGATCCACTTTTCGATCCCATTCTATCCTTAAGTAGGCTACCTATAAGAGTTCCTATCTAAGGTATCTGGTATTGTTCAATTTATAACATAGTCACTAGCAGTGGGGGTGCTTCTATGGAGTCGAATTGGATTAGCGTTGACGATCAGCTTCCTGTAATTTCAGACGATGTTTTAGCGTATTCACCCGACGAAGGGTGTTTTCGGGCTTGGTACGATAATGATATCTGGTTTACCCACGAAAACGGTAATAAAGCCAGCCCGACACATTGGATGTATTTGCCAGAGCCGCCGAGAATTCCGGTAGCTAACGGCCCTGCCAGCTTCGGTATGACAGACAATTTAGTGGCCAGCGAATCCCGACCGTATTCGGTTTGGAGCGAAACGGTGGAAACTGCCAAAGATATTCGCAGGGCATGGGAACAACGTTTCGGCGGCCCTTATAAAATCGTTAAAAGCACGCGTGGTTATAAAGTGTTGTATGTCGGCGAGTGGCGTGAAGCCAAAGCGGTCACCCCTCGCTGATTTTTACCATTACCCTTCCTCATCTTGATCACCCAAGCCTTGAACACCATATCAAGGCTTGGTGTGCAAAAAATAACTGTTCCAATTACATTGAAAACCAACAAGCCCATAGGAGTCATTCTTGCCGGTGGTAGAGGAAGCCGATTGGGTGGTTTGGACAAGGGATTGCTGGAATTCAATGGCCGTAAACTCATTGAATTATGCCTTGCCAATATTCAGCCTCAAGTCAGCGCTACTATAATCAGCGCCAATCGCAATGTTTCAGTCTATCGACAATTTGTTGACAACGTCGTACCCGACATATCCGCAGACTATCACGGCCCTTTATCCGGTATTTTCAGCGTTATGTGCTATTTGGATCAACAACGCAGGTGCGGTGATTTACCCCCCAGCGATTTGTTAGTGGTGCCCTGTGATATGCCTTTTTTACCAGGTGATTTGGTAAATCGATTCTATGCTGCTAGATCACGGTTCAACGGCGGCGCAGAACGCGCAGTGGTTGCTCACGATGGCGCCAGATTACAACCGTTATGCGTATTGCTGCCGTGGTCAACCAAACCTCTACTGGAGAATTTTCTACAAACCGGACAACGCAAAGCATTGAGCTGGATACGTCACATCGAGGCATTAACCGCTGATTTTTCTGAAGAAGTTGCAATGTTTACCAACGTTAACACCCTTGAGGATATACAATTAATCACCCATGTCTGACACGAAATTCGGCATACCAATCGTGGGTTTCGTTGGTTTCAGCGGCAGCGGTAAAACCACCTTGTTAACAAAAGTCATCACCGATCTCAGCTCCCGGGGCCTGCGAAGTGGAGTAATCAAACACGCCCATCATCGCTTTGATATCGATCAACCGGGAAAAGACAGCTTCGTATTGCGTCAGGCGGGTGCCATTCAAACCATGATAGCTTCAAAAAACCGCTGGGCGTTGATGACTGAAGCGCCCCACCATACACAAGACCCCAAACTCGAGGAATTAATACCGAATTTAGACCAAACCCTATTGGATCTGATTCTGGTAGAAGGATTCAAACACACACGATATCCCAAGCTTGAAGTCCATCGACCCACATTGAATCCGGCATTGCTCTATCCGAAAGACCCCGACATAATGGCATTGATAACCAAAGATAAAATACACATCGAAGCATCACATCCGATCCCTGTGCTGGATTTGGATGACATCGACCAAGTCGTGCAATTTATATTGAATTTTATTGGGAAATAGAATGATCGAAAATGAAAATAAAACACGTACCTGCATGGACACTGAATACGACTCCAGTATCCTCCAATTGGAACAAGCCCTGGCTCATATCATCAGCAGTATCGCCCCCCTACAAAGTAGCGAACAAATTGGCATACATCGCGCGTTAGGCCGTGTGCTAGCCCAAGACATTACCTCACCCATTAATGTACCACCCTACGTCAATTCGGCAATGGATGGCTACGCGGTGAGTCACAGTGATTTAACCGCTGGAGGTGAAACTCAGCTGAAGATAGTAACCACCATAATGGCAGGTGCTCCATATGATGGCGAGATTGCATCAGGACAGTGCGCCCGGATCATGACTGGCGCGAAAATTCCCAAAGGCACTGACACGGTTATCATGCAAGAAGTTGTTCAAGTGGGCGGTGACACGATCATTATAAATACCACCCATAATAGCGGGGATAACGTTCGCCACGCCGGTGAAGATATTTCGAGGGGAGAAACTATTTTATCGCAAGGCCGCAAAATAACGCCCGCCGATATCGGCTTATTAGCATCGCTAGGTATAGCGGAGATCAAGGTGCACCGTCGAATACGGGTGGCATTCTTCTCAACCGGCGATGAGTTGAAACCTTTGGGCACATTACTGAAGGACGGTCAAATTTACGACAGTAATCGTTACACTTTGTACAGCATGCTTTCATGCGTGGGAGCCGATGTGTTGGATATGGGTACCGTCCCGGATGACCGTCATGCAACCCAACAGGCTTTTAATACAGCGTCGGCCAACGCGGATGTATTGATCAGCACGGGTGGCGTTTCCGTAGGGGAAGCCGATTTTGTAAAAGAGACTTTGCAGCAATTAGGTGATGTAAAGTTTTGGAAGCTCGCCATGAAGCCAGGAAAGCCGTTAACCTTTGGTCGAATCGAAAATTGTTGGTTCTTTGGATTACCCGGGAATCCCGTTTCAGCGATGGTGACGTTTTATCAACTGGTATTGCCAGGCTTGCAAAAATTATCCGGCCAGCAACAATTTGAACAAACGACGTTAAGAGTACCTTGTATTTCCACACTTCGCAAAAGACCCGGTCGTATGGAGTTTCAGCGTGGAATTTTGGAAAAAGACGGCCAGGGTGTATTGGTGGTTAAAAGCACTGGCAATCAAGGATCTCATGTGCTCAGTTCTATGAGCAAAGCCAATTGTTTTATCATTTTACCCTTGGAATGCGGGAACGTTGAGCCGGGCACCGAAGTTGAGGTACAACCATTTTATGGTTTAATTTGAATGGTCGGTAATGAAGGAAGCGGTGACTGGCCACCGCTTCCACTGCTCAGTGTCAGATTACTTTTTGACACCTTCCGCCTCAATATACATAGTGATTTCATCACCGATCGCGGGCAAGCCATACTTCATACCGAAATCCGAACGTTTGATAGTTGCGGTAGCATCGAATCCGCACACATCCTTCTTGTTGAATGGGTGCACACCGCAGCTGATTTTTTCCACATTCAGTTTCACCGGTTTGGTAACACCCATAATAGTCAAATTTCCTTCCACTACCGCTGAGTCGTCCTTGTTGATAGTGACCTGTATGATGCCGGTTGAGTCCCTCAGCACGATGAAGACCAAGCTTCCGCTGCTTCTGGTTCTGTATATCCAACCTCTGATATCAACCGTCTGGCCCTCCCATTCTTCAGAGAGGATCTCCGCTATTTTTGGCATTCCCGCGTAGATGGTAATCAGACTAATCTAATT
>Ga0209536_100017913_pt1 | contig 10009 bp, 8 predicted proteins | sample DeeMarSeWOR28_12_FD_187461 | JGI IMG/M metagenome (GOLD analysis project Ga0209536, IMG submission 187461) | Marine sediment microbial communities from White Oak River estuary, North Carolina - WOR-2-8_12 (SPAdes) (version 2) | ecosystem: Environmental > Aquatic > Marine > Intertidal zone >...
GGCGAGCCGATGGAAACAGGCAGCATTACCATCTCGCGCGCCGCGCGCCAGGCTGAATTCCCGGCAAACTTTCAGTTGATTGCGGCGATGAATCCGTGCCCCCAGGGCTACAGCTGTGATGGCAAGGACCTGTGCCAGTGCAGCTTCGAACAGCAGCGACGCCATCGCAATCGCATATCGGCACCCCTGCTCGATCGTATCGATATTCATATTGAAGTGCCGAAACTGGATATCAGTGCGCTAGATCAAGACAGCCCGAAAAATGAAGACAGCGAGTCCATCAGGCAGCGCGTGATACGCGCTTATCAAAAACAGCTGGAGCGCGCTGGCAAAAGCAACGCCGAACTCAACGCGACCGAAGTTGACAGACATTGCCGCCTGCAACCCGGGGAGATAATGCTGCTGGAAAAAGCCATGGATAAGCTGCAGCTTTCAGCCCGCGCCTATCATCGCATTTTGAAACTGGCACGCACGATCGCAGATATCAGTGACTGCGAAAATATACAGCAGGGTCATATCACAGAAGCGATTTCCTATCGCAGCCTCGACCGGTTCATCAATCACTAACCCGGCCATACCGTTGCACAAACTGGTAATTTGCCAATACCGACTACAGAGGGTAACATGTGAACGATTACTATTCTCAAATGAAAAGATCTGGTGCAAAGAGTCTTACAGGTCGTGACGGCAGGGGAGCAGATGATTGCATCAACACTAGAACTTGATGATCAGGCCGTATCAACACGAAATGCGTTGGTTCTCAAATTTGAACAAATCAGAAAAATCTGCGCACCGCTGGAAAGCGGAGACTGCTGTATACAGACCATGGCCGGCGTGCCGGTCAAGGGCAACCCGCGAAACAGTGATTACCCGAAGCCGGTTGCAGCCAGTGATGATTCGACGCTGCAACGGTGTTACGGCGATGTCTGGGATTGGACTGCCAGCAGCTACCGAAACTTTTTTATCCGAACGACCGCTGGCAAGTCTCCGGCATTCGCCTGGCCAAAGACCTGTGACATCTACAGCCATTAAAATCTACGACGCCCACCCGGGGACCGGGGATCTCAGACGCGAAGTCATTACCGGTCTTGCCGGCACACCCAAAGCCATACCGCCGAAATTTTTCTATGACCGGCGCGGTTCCGAACTATTCGATGCCATCTGCGATTTGCCCGAGTACTACCAGACGCGCACCGAGATGGGCATACTGCGTAACTGCGTCGCAGAGCTTGTCGAAGATATTGGTCCGGATTGCCTGCTGGTTGAACTGGGCAGCGGGGCCAGCAAAAAAGTCCGTCTGTTGCTGGAAGAATTGCGACCGTTCAGCTACATGGGTGTCGACATTTCAAAAGAGTTCCTGCTGAGTTCAACGCAAACACTGGCAACGGATTATCCCTGGCTGGATGTTCACGCTGCCTGCGTAGACTTCAGCCATACCCTGGATATACCGCATTGCGGGACCTTTGACCACAAAGTGACTTTCTTTCCGGGATCGAGTATTGGCAACTTTGACCCGGATGAAGCGATCGATCTACTGAAGCGTATTGCGCAGATGATGGATATGAATGGATATCTACTGATCGGCGTCGATCTGAAAAAGGATATCAGCATTCTCGACGCCGCCTACAATGACGCATCCGGTATAACCGCAGAGTTCAACCTGAACCTGCTTGCACGTATACGAGATGAACTGGACAGCGACATCGACCCTAACACTTTCGAGCATCATGCTTTCTATAATCCCAAACAGGGCCGTATCGAAATGCATCTGGTCAGCAGACAGTCCCAGCGTATTCGAATTGATAATCACTTCTTCAACTTCGATGCCGGTGAAACCATTCATACCGAAAATTCCTATAAATACACCATCGAAGAATTCGCCCAGCTCGCCTCGATTGCAGGGTTCCGCCAGCAGCAGGTATGGACCGATGACCTCAACCTGTTCAGTGTCCAGTTATTAAAGACTGTTTAGCCTGCGGGAGTCGTTGTCAAAAATAGCAACCGCAGAGACGCGAAGTACGCAAAACTTTTTTGAGTGCTTGCAGGAGCGGCTAGCTAGCCCGCGTTTCTCACCAGGCGGCGTAAGATACTGAGAAGACATTGGCATTTTGGAGCAGAACGAGGATGGTCAAAAATACAGCGTGTTATTCAAGCGTGCCTATCACGGTTCAGGCTGGTCTTTGTGTCCGTAAGCTTGCTCTTCACTCAAACCGTAGCTATTGCTATGCTTTTCGCTCCAGAGCGGCGCTTTTGAACACGAATCCTGCGCCGGCTCCCGTGATCCTGGTGAGAAATGCGGGCTAGCCGCGAACATGGACTTGCAACCACCACTGCGCTCTCTAAAACTCTATGGTTTGTACTGCTTTCAAAGCCTTTATTATTCCGGATTTGATTACAATTAGAATAAGCCTTAAGCTTCCACACCGTGCTACTAGTAACTTGCCCCTACTACCCTTTTATATGCGCCTGTAGCTCAGCTGGATAGAGTATCGGCCTCCGAAGCCGAAGGTCGCGCGTTCAAATCGCGCCAGGCGCGCCAATCAAAAAAGGGGTCGAAACCGACCCCTTTTTATTTCTGTCCTGCTGCTTATCATCTCTGCACTATCACACCTTGGCGCCTCTCGTTAAAATAGTTTCAACCACCGATTAGAGCATTATCCTGCCCGCAGAAAATAATGCCTTTGCCTTTTCTTCAACTTCCTTTTCATCCATCGCCTCGCATTCAGGCATCTTGAATATTTCATCGAGTTGCTCTGGCTTCAATTCTTCTATCTTTGTATAAATTGTGTTTTCCTTCTGAGTCTTGGTCTCATCTTTTCTGACATTTATGATGTCTACAACCGATTGTGTTTTCAATACCGGGCCAGGCAGGTTTGCGAGAAAATCTGAACTGAACTGATCGATGATACTGTTGCCAGACTGTGTCAGAGCGTCGAGCCATCTTTTTCTGATAGGATGAATTTCGCGTTCTTCTGTGTACCACAGATCTTCAACAATTTTCACCTTGTACTCAAATTTAAAAAACAAAAGCCGGGTATAGGCTCTGGCATGGGTTTCAATCTGAACATGGGTAGTCTTGTATCCCAGAACTTCAGGCCCGGGCTGTTCAAGCGTCTTCTTGACTGTTGGCGCTTCAGCTTTCACATTAAAGAAATCTATTGCACCTGTAACCTTGTTCCCGAGAATCTTGAAGAATTCTTCCGTTTGCATCGATGTGCAATAAAATTTGTCCTTGGGCTTATCTGCCATCACCCAGCTTTTTCCACCATCTACCGTCATGATGTATGGTGTTTCCTCCGTTAGCTTTTTATCGTTTCCAACGAAATCAATCCTGCCCCTGTTTTCGTCGAAGGTAATTATCTCGGCATATTTCTCTATGCTGTCACCCTTGATAACCTCGATTTCCACAACAGCGCGCGTTCCTGCATTTGCTGCAAATGTGGTCACCAGCATGGTTATGATGAGTGGCAAAAATAAATGCAACGCTTTCATGTCAATCTACCTTCTGATCATATTGCGATTAAAAGTCTATAACCTACCACTAAGCGCACAGCGGCCATGTTCTCTGTTACAGCTAGAGCTGAAATTACGCGATGGCCTCTAATGCCGTTAGCACTTGGATTATATCAATTAATTACATCGAGTCGCAGACTGACTTTTACGCCTTTATCATTAGCCAGATTCATTATTGTCAACTCGCCCCCGTGCTGCTGGACAATTCTGTTGGCAACAAACAGTCCAATACCCAGATGGGGCTTGTCATTTCGACCCGTTCTTCTTGAAATCATGCCGTTAAATAGCGAGTCCAGAACCTCTTGCGGGATCAAAGGCCCTTCGTTTACCACCGAGAGCTCTAACTCACCCTCATCCTGTTTTAATTCGAACTGAATCGTACTACCATCAACGGAAAAATCCATGGCATTGTCTTTCAGCTTGTCGAGTAACTGAGCAATACGAAGGTCGTTACCTTTTACAAAAACACCTGAATCCGGCCCCTGATACTTAAAGCGATCCCCGCCATGTTTCAGCTGCGTGTTTGCAACATATTCCTTGACCATGGCCGCAAGATCAAAGCTTTCAAATTCATCATGCGTCAGCGCATCTTCGATGTGTGCAGCTGCAGTGAGGCCATGAACAATCATCTCCAGCTGCTTGGTTGCCTTGTACGCACTATTAAGCATTGTTTCATTGGCTTTATCGACTTCCATCTTCTGCAGGGACATGCTAATCGTATTGACCGGATTAAGAATTTCGTGTCGCAAGGTGCGCGGTACACTTTCAAGAAAGCCGGTATAACTTTTCAGCCTCGATAGCAGTGAAGATATATCACGCGATAGCTGCCCGATCTCGTCTGCAGCATACTGGTCAGTTTTAATATGCTCGGCAATAACACGGCCGTCTGAATCAATTGCATGTGACGCTTCTTTTTGCAACCTGCGTATTCTATAAGCCAGCCAGGCTGCGAACAGCAACAGCCCAACTATGGCAATGAGGAACACGATTAATGTTCCAATAATGATCTGCAACAAAGACTGCCTTTGCAGACCCAGTATGCGACTACTGTTTTTTTCAACGAGTACGGCCCCCGGTACTTCACCATCTGCATGCACGGGATATGCCGCAACTATCATCGACTCGCCTGCAGCATTCTGATAGTGCAGGACAGATGGGCTGCCTGCAAGCGCTGCATCGACAAGATCACCGCTGAGCTTATCCTTTTGCGAACATAATGTTGTTTCATTTTCACCGCCATAGACACCGCGCACGCGCCGGTATTTATCTACGACACATATTTCTGAGTCTGCATTACCCAGTCCACGCAAAATCCGATCGAGCTCTGGCGAACGTGTGATCAACAGATTAAGTCTGCTGCTGCTTTCTTTTCCCGGTGTTGCTACGATTGAGTCAATATCACGCTCAGCCAGATTGTCGACATTCGCAACACTGACCGTCATTCGCGGCTGAGGACCAAACCACGATGATGGCAAGCGCATTTCCAGATAATATCCGTCTTTATGCTCCCGCCAGATACCGGACAGGGCATATACGGGCTGCCCCGTTACGGGATACTTCCAGTCTGGATTCATTTCGTAAACACTGACCTGACCTTCACCATCTGTGATCAGTGTAAAGCGCCTGCTTTCATTCTCTGCTGTTATCATTTCAAGGCGCACGTGATCGCTGTGGTCGAGCCGACGGTATTTGGGGTGACGATAAACGATATGCTGGTCCTTTACACGAACAAGCGCATAAAGATATTTTCTGTATTCGCCCAGTAACAAGTCGAATGAGACCGGCTGAACCGCAACGTCTGTACGTTTATATATAAGACTTTCATCATCAAAATTTTTCGCCTGCTGCTGCAGCTGATCCCAGTCACCGGCATACCCATCGACCTCTATCGGGTTATCAAGCGGGTATACATAAAGCGCATTAGTTTCGATTGCAATATCTACCGGGCTATCCACCGGATAGAAAAGCTCTGATCGTCCATGCAAGACCGTGGCCAGTGCTCGTGCGGATAGCAGCTGCGCATCTTCCTGCCCTTGCAACAGGAAATCTTTCATTTGATCAATGTATCGGTACCCCAGCCACGGCAAGGCCAGCAGGAACAGGGAGCTGAATAACAGCATACGCATACCCATGCTCATGCCACGCCGCCTGTCTTTCTGCATTACCGACATATCCAGCAATAGCCAAAACCGTAGCGGGTTTTAATACAGTTAAAATCCGGATCAATCTTTTTCAGTTTTTTGCGTATATGCAGAATGTGAGTATTTATCGTATTGTCCTCCACCAGTCCCTGTCTGGTCGCCCTGACCAGATCCTCAATACTTGCACCTTCAGGGCTAGATAGCAGGGCAGACAGAATTTCAAATTCTGTGGGTGTTAATTCAACCGGTGTGTTTTTCCAGCTTACACGCATATTGGCCGGGTTTATTTCGATATTACCCACAGTGCGTGTTTCAGCGGAGTGATTGCTACTGGTTTCCTTGATCCTGAACAACGAGTCAACCCGGGTAATCAGAAAGTCGAGCGACACCGGTTTGGTTTGATAATCCCATGCCCCAAGCTGCAGCCCGTAGATCTTATCGAGCTCATCACCGCGCGTGGTCAGAAAAATGACCGGTATTTGCGGACTACGCTGCTTCAGCTCCCGGCATACTTCAAAACCACCACCGACTTCAGCACCAAGAATGATATCGAGAATGGCCAGATCAGGCCGTTGCTGGTCAAATCCCTGGATTGCCTGTTCCCTGCTGGCGTATTCAGCGACCCGGTAACCGGCACTGCGCAGAGCTTCTGCATAATGTGCGCGCTGCTGGTCATCATCTTCAACGATGGCGATGTTATTACTCATAGAGCTAATCTAGCGGAAAACCACTCATTTGTAGAGATATAGATAACAAGCTCCATTATTTCTCCATATTTCCTCCACTCAGCCACAAAGATTGAACTCGGCAGTGTTGCTGTAATAGACGGCGAGAACACGGTGAAACCCAATCACATCAGATTGGACCGCCCCAGGCAACTATGGAGAAAGACATGAAAAAGCCGTTTATTTCTATCGTAATCACCTCAATCCTGCTGTCAGCAACTGCGCACAGTGCTCATGCAAATGATGAAGGCGCAATAAATGATAACAGCAGTCCGTACATCGGCACCGGCATCGGTGCTGTAGCCGGTGCCTTGTTCGCCGGCCCTGTTGGCTTCCTTGCCGGCGGCTTGATCGGCAACCTGGCAGCAAAGCATGATGCAATGCACAGCACCGTAGTAGACCAGCCGACAGCTTCAGGCGAAATACAAACACAGACAGAAACAGCGGTGATTTCCGCGCCGGTGCCTGAAGTTGAAACCCCGCCAGCGATCGTCGTCGCCCGGACCGGTGAAGTAGAGTCCGTGATAGATAACGATGTTGCCGACCCTGTTGCCACCCTGAAGGAAATCATTGCCACTGATCTCAGCGTGGATGTGTTCTTTTTATCCGGAAGCACAAGTGTAGAAACATTTTACAGGCCGCGCATGCTGGCCATATCAAGACTCATGCAGCAAATACCCGGCCTGGATATCCAGCTGGAAGGTTACTCGGACCGGCGCGGAGACAGGGATAGCAACCTTGCCTTGTCACAACAGCGCCTTGATTCCGTACGCGATGAACTTGTGCAAGCAGGCGTGGATGCAGGTCGAATCCACATGAGCGCATTCGGAGAACAGCAGTTTTTGTCCAGACCCGGTGAGCTCGAAGCCTATGCCTTCGACCGGCGTGTGGTCATACGCTTCGAGCATTCGACACCTGCGTCAAAAAGCCCGTTGGCTTCAATAGCAAGCACGCCGGCTCCTTAGTGTGAACCTGTCTGGCCCTGATCAATGCAAAGAGAGGGGCCGGACATATACCCCTGAAGCTACAAACCTCACATACCAAAGGAGCACAACAATGAACATGACAAAACATGCACGCACCCGCCTGCAACAGCGTGCGATACCGCCGTTGATCATTGAGTGGCTGTGCAAATACGGCTGCCGCCTGAATGGCATGAACGGCACCACCGTCTGTTTTTTTGACAGGGAAAGCCGCCGCTGCCTGGCTTCTGAAGTTGGACAGCTAGTTGTACGGCGCCTGTCAGACATGATGGATACTTACCTGGTCCTGTCCGGCGACAGCATTGTCACGATTGGCCACCGTTATAAGCCATTCAAGCATTTATGATCAATGGAGGCGGGAATGAAAACCACCACAACAGAAAAGCGTCTTAATACAGACAACAACCGAGCGAAAGTATTGCTGCGTTTGCTCGGCGCACTGACACTGTATCTGTGTTTTGGCTTGCTGGCGGAATACGCCTACGCAAATCAGGGCAAAACCGATCCTCGTGAGGCAACACAAGGCGCTATCTGGCTGCAGACTGATAACGGCAGCCTCATCAATGCGCTGTTGCTGCAGACCGAAGTCGACTTCGATGTTTCCGGCATGATTGCACGCGCGGTCGTCAAACAGCGCTTCAAAAACACCAGCAACCTCTGGGCGGAAGGAATTTATGTGTTCCCATTACCCGAGAACACCGCTGTTGATCAGTTACGACTTCGCATCGGCGAACGCCTTATCGAAGGACAGATACAGGAAAGAATCCGCGCGAGAATAACCTATGAAGCCGCTAAAAACGAGGGCAAACGTGCTGGACTGGTGGAACAGCAAAGAGCCAACGTGTTTACTACGTCGCTAGCCAATATCGCGCCGGGAGAGGAAATCAGTGTCGAAATAGCATACCAGCAAACACTTGAATTTAAAGATGGCCAGTACCGCTTGCGTTTTCCGATGGTCGTTGGCCCCCGCTTTCAGGCAGCAAACCATGCAAAGCCGGAATTTAGCGATGACACAGATGTGTCCACCGAAGTGTCCGCAACACCGGTAAATCCGGTGTATCTACATGTATCACTGGACGCAGGTGTGCCCCTGGCTGCAGTCGACAGCACTTACCATAGTATTGATGTCAAACAGACCGACTTGCACCGTTACAGCATCGCTCTGGCACCGGGTGATGTATATGCAGACCGTGATTTTGAACTGATATGGCGCCCCGAGTTGAGCCAGCAACCTAACACGGCTGTTTTCACCGAATTGCATGACGGTTACGAGTATATTTACCTTTCGGTGCTCCCTCCTGATCTGCAGTCGCTGGGTCAACAGATTTTACCGCGAGATATTATTTTCATACTCGACGTATCCGGCTCCATGAGTGGTACATCGATCGCACAGGCCAAAGCTTCCCTGATACAGGCATTGGCACGCCTTAAACCGGATGATCGATTCAATATAATCTGGTTCAACGATCGTACCGAGCGACTTTATCCGCACGCGATGCCGTCGAACAACTCCAACCTGCAGCAAGCCAGCAGAATTATTAACAACCTCGAAGCAGACGGCGGCACTGTGATGCTGCCAGCACTGGCCCTGGCACTCAATGAACAAGCCGAGCCGTCGCGTGTAAGACAGATTATATTTCTGACCGACGGCAATGTGGACAACGAACAGAAGTTGTTCTCTTTGATTGACAAACAGCTGGGTGATAACCGGCTATTTACCATTGGCATTGGCTCGGCACCTAACAGTTTCTTTATGCGCAAGGCTGCACGCGCTGGACGAGGCACTTTCACCTATATCGGCGATGTCAATGAAGTGCAGCAGAAAATCGATACGCTTTTAGCAAAACTGGAAACACCCGCGCTAGTCAACATCGATATCAAGATGGAAGGCATGGACGTCGAAGCCTACCCCGACCCGGTTCCCGACCTGTATCTGGGCGAGCCGCTAACGGTACTGATCCGCGGCAGGCACAGCGGCAACAGCATTACCGTTTTTGGTGATTATGGCCAGAGCACATGGCAGCAAACGGTTGTATTATCGGATAAAAACCCTCATCCCGGTGTGAGCAGGGCCTGGGCACGCAATAAAATCGCCTCACTGATGGAACACCACCACGGTGCTGATACTGAAGATGCGCGCGACACAATAAGGAACCAGATTGTAGAAACGTCCATCGCTCACCGACTGGTAAGCCGTTTTACCAGTCTGGTTGCCGTCGATGTCACACCGGTTAACAGCAGTGGACTTTTGTACAGTGAAAAACTGAAAACCAATCGACCGCACGGCTGGAAACAGGGCCAGGACAAACAACCCGCAAACCAGCAGTTACTGGTAGCGCAGCTCAACCTGCCGCAAACGGCAACCACAGCGTCAATGCACATAATGATTGCATCCATGCTGTTTGCACTTGCGATGGTTTTCTACCTGTGGAGAAAAATGCTATGAGCATTCGGCAAAAACTGACCTTCGCGTTAATTATCCTGACTGTCGCGGCCATATGGCAGCTGGGCCTTGCTGGCTGGATACACGCCAAGGCAATCGCTGCGCAAATCCTGCTTGAACGCGCCTGGCAACAAACACAGCTCGAAAAGAAACAGTTCAGACCCTGGCCGTGGGCAGACACCTGGCCAGTTGCGGAACTGATAG
>Ga0209536_100017914_pt1 | contig 10009 bp, 9 predicted proteins | sample DeeMarSeWOR28_12_FD_187461 | JGI IMG/M metagenome (GOLD analysis project Ga0209536, IMG submission 187461) | Marine sediment microbial communities from White Oak River estuary, North Carolina - WOR-2-8_12 (SPAdes) (version 2) | ecosystem: Environmental > Aquatic > Marine > Intertidal zone >...
AATGAAGAAATTGCGCCGGTGCTGCTTGACAAAATTAAATCCCAGGGCGTTCGGCAGATGGATGATTCGGCCATGATTGTGCGGGTGAAATTCAAGACCCCGCCGGGAAAGCAATTTGTGGTCCGCCGCGAGGTGTACAGGCTTATCCAGGAACGTTTCAGAGAAGAGGGCATTGAATTTGCCCATCGCAACGTGACCGTTTATCTCCCGTCGGAATTCACCGGAGAAACATCGGCAGAGGGTCAGGGAAATGACAATACAACTGACGGCCCGCCGGACAAAAAACTGCTTGAGGCCAGCGCCGCTGCCGCACTGGCCGCATCTCAAGTGGATGAAACCGAGGAAGAAACCAAGAAGTAGAGAAAGCGCGTATTAAGGAAAATGTGTCGATCCTTGACTAAATTATTAGCCTATCCTTTTAATTTAATCATATACGTTGCACCGCCAGTACGGTAATGTCATCCGAAGGTGGAGCATTGTGAATATGAGTCGATAAACTGCTTTTTATGCTTCCCACCAGGTCTGAGACCGAAGAGGGTGATTTTTCTAAAATGGATATCAGCCGTTTTCGGGTGAAAAAATCACCGTTTGGTGCAAGCGCTTCAATCACGCCGTCGGTATAACCGATCAAGATATCGCCCGGATCAATTTTTGTCTGCTGAATTTCAAATTTCATATCCAGCATCATGCCGACTGCCGGACCCGTAGCTTCAAGGCGTTCCTTCACCCCGGAGGAATCCACCACAAATACGGATTCGTGTCCTGCATTGATGTATGCCATAATGCCGCTCAAGGGGTTTATGACACCGAAAAACAGGGTTGCAAACATGCCTTCTTTACCATGTTCATGGGCAATATAGTCGTTTGTGAGTTTGACCGCGTTCAGTGCATTGAGTTGGTCGGCGGTTGTCGAATGCTCCGCAACCGATCCAGTAAATCCGTTGTTTATTGAAAAATTAGCAAATCCATGCAGACTGATATGACCGGAAAAGACCCGAATTAAGCTTCGAATCAGCGCCATATACAGCGCTGATCCCACGCCCTTATCAGCCACATCCGCAATGACGATTCCCAGGTTGTTACCGGGTAGTGAAAAAACATCATAAAAGTCACCGGATACCTGTATGGCTGGCGCGAAATAGGTTTCAATCTCCCAGTTGGGCAGCTCTGGGATTTGTTGAGGCAAAAAGTCCCGCTGAATCTGCCGGCCCTTTTCCAGTTCTTTGTCGAGTGCGTTAGAGTAAGTTTCAATAGCTTTTTTAGATTTTTCCAGATTGCGACAGGATTCGTCTAATTTTCCATAAAGTCTCGTGTTCTCGAGGGTCAGAGCGATTTGATCTGATGTGCCCTGCATCTGTTCCACGGATTCCGAGCTAAAATGATTTGGCTGAGAGTGCATCAATGTGAGAATGCCCAGCAACGCTTCACCCTTGACAATGGGCAAAGCTAACGCCGAGCGAACCGTTTGAGGCTCGTGCGGCAGTTTTAGCCAGCGTTCATCGTTAATGACATCGCCGATTAATCCCACCTGCCGGTGGTCTCTCACCCAGCCGGCGAATCCCTTATTCAAAATATGGTCCGTTTGTCCAATGTTTTGATCCGGCGGGTTGTCCTTCGGCGCTACAATTCTTTCGGTAACAACCCCGTTACTGTCGAGCAAAATCAGGCTGCCTTTCTCTGCCTTGGTTAGCTCAACTGAGAACTGTAGCGTTTTTTGTAATGTGTCTTTGAGCAGCGTCCACTCTGCCTGAGTCGGGGACCGGCAGCAGGAGTGGGCCATAGCCGCAAAGTTTTCGAACAGCTTGCTTTTGACTGTTAAATCAGCTTTTTCGGTTTTAAGTTTGGTTACCTCTTGACGAAGTGATTCCATTTCCATGATCGATTCTCCATACAGTCTATGAACATTTACAGCCTTCTTCTAATTTATTTCCTTTAAATTCGTCGGACTTTTTTTCCTTGGACAAATCCGCCGGGCAAACTGTTTGCACCGGTGCCGATTGGAGATGGGTTCCTAAAAGTTGATCGGCCGTTGTTTTCATGTTGTTTGCGGGTTGGTCTTTGACAAATTGGCCAATAATGGCGGCGGTCTTCAGTTTTTTTTCTGCGATGCCTTCAGCGCGGGCGATCCCGGTAATATTTTCAAGGCAGGGAATGCAGCCGGATGCCACGGCTGAGCCCAATGCCACCAATAATTGTGTTTCTGTATCGAGTCCTTTGAATATGGATTCCATTATGATTCCTCCTCTAAAGTTAGAAGCTAAAGCTTCAGGTTTCAGTTGTCATTCGCCTGGTTCAAAGGTTCAATGGTTCAGAGGTTAGATGACAGTAGGGCGGCCCTCAGCGGCCGCCTCTGGCTGGCCCCCGTCTTCGCTATAGCTACGACGCGGCACAGCCAGTCTTCGCCGCGCTAGGCAGAGGCCAGCGTTACTTTGCGATCCAACATTCCATTATAGCGCTAAAGCTTCACTACGTGCCCAATGTTCCAACATTCCAATATGTTGCATGTTAACTCAATGTGGATTAGGGACTCTTCGCCTGTTTTATTCCAGGCCGATCAAGTTAGGTTTGAGAGGGCTTTACCGCCTCGATATAGGCCGAAACCACATAATCCCCGGCATTTTTGCTTTCCCCAGAAACCCATTCGCTGATGAGTTTGCGGCTTTCGTCTTTAGCTTGGATCTTTATCTCAACGAAGCCGGCATCCTCGAGCATTTTTGCGGTATCGTCAATGGTTGCGGCGCTTCCCACACAGGCGGACACCAGCGCCAGGTTTTGCTGAACTTCTTCCGGCAGCGGAGCAGTAGCCACAATGTCGGCTATGACCAGTCGCCCACCGGGTTTGAGGATTCGATAAGCATCGCGGTAAACACTGGCTTTATCCGGGGAGAGGTTAATGACGCAGTTGGACATGATGATGTCGGCACTGTTGTCGGCAACCGGCAGATGTTCAATTTCACCCAGGCGAAACTCGACATTTTTTGATCCTATTTTTTCGGCATTCATGCGGGCCTTGGTTACCATATCCGGTGTCATGTCCACGCCGATGACTTGCCCGCTTTCACCCACTTGTTTGGCTGCCAGAAAGCAGTCAAAGCCGCCGCCGCTGCCAAGGTCCACCACCGTTTCACCGGGTTTCAGCGAAGCCAAGGCCACGGGGTTGCCGCATCCCAGTCCCATGTCGGCACCTTCCGGAACGCTTAAGATATCCTCCTTCGAATACCCCATGAGTCCGGATATTTGTTCGGCGGTAACTTCAGACCCCCCGCAACACGAAGTTGTGACATCCGTCGACGAAACATTTTTTGATGGCCCACAACAAGAAGGTGTCGGACTCATTCCGGAAATAGCTTTTACAGATTTTGCTATTTGACCATAGCTTTCCCGCACAGCCTGCCGGACTTTTTCTTTGTCTTTGGTTTGCATATAATTCCTCCTTAATTGAATTATCTGTGAAACAGACCTTTTTCATTGCACCAAACACCAAACAACCAAACATCCAATTTTACTTGTTTAATTATTCGAAAACTATCGAATCAAGACGCTAAAAAAAATCAATCACTGTTTATGAAAAAAATTCCTTTAAGGCTTCTAAGGTTGCCGGATCAATAAAGCATTCGATTTTTTGCCCCCGCCGTTCCATCCGGATTAGGCCGGCCTGACGTAGCTCTTTAATATGATGAGAAATCGTCGATGGCACGATACCGAGATCCTGGCCGAGCTCACCGACACACGCGCACCCCTCATCACCGGTATTGGGGTTGATGCTGGTAACCGTCCCCGGCTCGCAGCAGGAAATCAGGCGCAGGAATATTTTTAGTCGGTTCGGGTTGGAAAGCGCCTTGAACATTTCGGCAAATTTTTCTATGTTTTCATCTCGATTATTCGACATATATCGAAATATAGGCCATGGCTTTTCTTTTGTCAAGGTTTTTTTGACAATTTCTGCCTGTTAAAACCATATAGACGAAAGTCACTATAAAAAGCTGCAAATCAGCAACAACGGCTACATGAAAGTTTATATAATTTGTAAATAGAAGTTGACAAATTATATTAATAATTGCATGTGTAAAAATACAAATTAACGAGGAACTCATCATCATGACCTGGAAATCAGATGTTGATGAAATTGCCCGGCGTAAAGCATTGGCCGAGAAAATGGGCGGTACTGAAAATGTGGCGCGCCAGCACAAAGCCGGCAAGCTGACCGCACGGGAGCGTATCGATAAGGTACTTGATCCCGGTAGTTTTAAAGAAACAGGTGCATTGACCGGCGCAGCTGAATATGACGACCAAGGCCGCCTCATCGATTTCACTCCGGCAAATGTCGTTATCGGCACGGGGCGGATTAGCAATCGTCAGGTAGTCGTTTCGGCTGAGGATTTTACCGTGCGAGGTGGTTCTTCGGAAGCCACGAATCCCGATAAATGGATTTGGGCCGAGACGCTTGCGCTGGAAATGCGGATGCCCATTGTACGGCTGGTGGACACCGCCGGAGGCAGCGTCAAACTTCTGGAGAAGACAGGCGCTACCAAGTTGCCGGGCTACAAGGACTGGAACCTGGTAGAATTACTGGGTGTTGTTCCGGTGGCCAGTGCCGTATTAGGATCTGTTGCCGGACTCGGTGCGGCGCGTGCGGTCGCTTCTCATTTCTCGGTCATGGTTAAAGGTACCAGCCAGGTATTCGCCGCCGGGCCTCCTATTGTTGAACGTGCCACCGGCGAGGAATTAACCAAAGAAGAATTGGGCGGTTATCGAATTCACGCCCGCGGCAGCGGCGTGGTGGACAACGAAGCGGATAGCGAGGAGGATGCTTTCCAGCAGATCCGAACCTTTCTTTCTTATTTGCCCGCCAGTGTTTATCAAATTCCTCCCCACCAGGAAAGTGAAGACGATCCAGACCGACGCGAAAAAGACCTGCTTTCCATTGTACCGCAGAATCGGAAGCAGAGCTACGATCCACGCAAGATCCTCAGCCTGGTTTTTGATTCAGAATCCCTCTTTGAAATGGGTCGCCATCAGGGACCTTCTGTGGTTTCGATGCTGGGCCGTCTCAACGGCTATCCCGTCGGTGTAATGATCAATGACCCGCGATTCTTTGGCGGGGGTATGGATGCCGGAGCCGCTGAAAAAACCATCCGCTTCGTAGACATGTGTGATACCTTCCATTTACCGGTAGTAAATTTTGTGGATCAACCCGGCGTGCTGGTTGGTCTGGATGCCGAAAAGGCGGGAACCATTCGCATAGCAGTTCGAGCGCTGCAGGCTATTGCCCAGAGCAAGGTGCCCTGGGTGGCGGTGATCATCCGAAGGGCGTTTGGTGTGGCCGGTTCTTACTATGGTCGTCATCACGATTTAAATCTCAGATACGCATGGCCATCCGGTATTTGGGGTTCCTTGCCCATTGAAGGCGGCGTTGATGCAGCCTACAGGCGAGAAATTGAAGCCTCGCAGGATCCTGAAGCCCGCCGGCAGGAGCTGGAAGCCTATTATGATCAACTCCAATCTCCTTTCCGCACGGCCGAACGATTTGGTGTTCAGGATATTATCGACCCGCGGGATACCCGGCCGATTCTGTGTGACTGGATCGAACAGACCTACCTAGTTCTGCCCGAGCAATTGGGTCCACGATATCGGACGATGCGGGTATAAATGAGTTCAACCAAAAATACGTATGGAACCATTGAATGCCTGCCCCAAAGATTAAACCGAGATCAGAAAATTTGAGAGGCAGTCCGCTGCCGTTCTATTATCAGATTGCCGGCCTGATCCGAAATAACATTTTAGAAGGAACCTGGCCCGCCGGCAGCCAATTGCCCACTGAAAACAGGCTGGCCAGGCAATATGGTGTCAGCCGGCCGACCATCCGTAATGCAAAGGCCATGCTGGAGGATGAAGGCTATATTCACAGTATTAAAGGCTCGGGTTGCTATGTGAATGGACAAAAAACATGGAAAACTCAGCCACCCACCTTAGATAACCTCAATGACATTTTTCATTATGGCACCCAAATGTCGTTTAAGATTCACGAATTCGGTATGGTTTCGAACACTGCAGAAATAAACGACAAGCTAAAAAACCCCCAGGATCGTTTCGTTTTCCAAATTAGAGGTACACGCTGGTTTCACGGAGCGCCGATATCATATGTTGTCTACTATTTGCCCTTCCGCTTCGGTTCACGGATTCCTCTGGAAAGTTTAGATGAAAACCCTTTTATTCCTCAATTAGAAAAGATGGCAGGGATTCGGGTAATTGAAGGGGTTCAAAATATTTCAATGGGTCGGGCAAACGCGCGTGTAGCCAAACATCTAGGTCTCAAAAAAGGCAATGCGGTCCTTGTCGTAAAGACCGTCTACTTTGATGAAAGCCGTCAGCCGATAGAATATGTGGAAACAAAGTATAAGGGAGAACTCCCTTATTCTATCCGAGTCCAGCGGAACTAAGCGTTTCAGAGTTTCCATCCCGCCGTGGCGGTAAAAATAAAGGGTATTTTTGAGGCCTAGGGTTTTTGTCCCAATCAAGGAATAATGGAATGATGAGACCGGGTCTGTTTTTCATATGGCCGGTATCACGCTATGCGGAGCACACCGCGGTTGTTTTTAAAGACATCCGCCTGAGTTTTTCACAGATGGACAGGCGCGTCAACCGCCTCAGCCGCGGTTTGCTCTCTCTGGGATTGGCTTGCGGACACAAAGTGGCTGTTCTCTTGAATAATAGCTTGGAAAGTGCGATCTGTCTGTTATCCATTCCCCGGGCCGGCCTGACCTATATCGCGTTAAACTCGCGACACTCAGCCAGAGAACACGCGGATATCCTCAACGATGCCGAAGCGGATGCGGTCATCGTCGGAGAGGAATTCATCGATCGAATTGAGCCCATTCTGCCCGCCGTATCCCGGCTAAAGCATGTCATTTTAGTGGGCGGACGCCATGGAGATTGGCTGAACTATGAGGATCTGGTGGCTGATCAAGCGGGTTCTCTTCCCGACGTCGACGTAGATTATGATAGGGACATCGAGCGCATTCAATATACCTCAGGAACCACCGGCAGACCCAAGGGGGTCGTCTGGACCTTCACGACAGGCTACAATGTATTATCCAGCACCTTGCTCAATATGGACCAGCCTATCGGACCCCAAACCGTTAACCTCAATATCGGTCCGTTAACCCATGCCGCCGGCCTGATGTTTATGGTGTATTATAGCCGCGGCGCCACCAATATTATATTGCCCGGTTTCGATGAGCAGCAAATTCTTGCAACCATAGAGCGCGAGCGCGTAAACTCCCTGCTGCTGATCCCGACCATGCTTTATCGGCTGCTGATGTTCCCTGATCTTAAAGCTTATGATTTGAGCAGTGTAAACCGAATCTGGTATGGTACCGCACCCATGGCCGTGGATCGCCTAAAAGAAGGAATCCGCATATTCGGCAATGTCTTCCGCCAGAATTACGGTTTGACCGAAATGGCTCAGCCCATCACCTATTTAGGGCCGGAAGATCATATCGTCGACGGCACCGATGCCCAGATGAAACGCCTGTCATCGGCGGGGCGGCCGGCCATGGGGGTAGAGTTAAGAGTCGTGGATCCGGATGGAGGCCGGGTCAAACCGGGTGAAATTGGTGAAATCGTGCTCAAATCCAACAAACTGTTTAAGGCCTATTGGAAGATGCCCGAGGAAACCGCGGCGGCCTTCAAGGATGGCTGGTTTTATACCAAGGATATGGCCACCGTGGATGAAGACGGTTTTGTATATATCGTAGACCGTAAATCGGATATGATCATCTCCGGCGGGTTTAATATCTATCCCCGTGAGGTCGAGGAAGTCATCATGGCCCATCCCGGCGTGGCTGAAACCGCCGTTATCGGTGTGCCTGATGATATCTGGGGCGAAGCCGTTAAAGCATTTGTCGTGCCGCGCGAGGGAGTAAAATTAAGCGAGGAAGAAGTAATTCAATATTGCCGGGAAAAATTGGCCGGTTATAAAAAGCCTAAAAGCGTGGATTTCGTAGAAGAGATTCCCAAAAATTTATATGGTAAGATCAATCGCCGGGCCCTCAAAGAGATTTTCTGGAAAGGAGAAGATCGTCAGGTGCATTGAGGCGGCGATCGATCGGTCTCTGATTCAGCTAACGTTCAAACCTTCAGGGAAAGGAGAATCATCATGAGAAGCACAGGCAGATGGAATTACCAGAAAAAAGCTATTTTATCTCTCGTCACGGGCCTGTTCATCATACTGGTGATAAGTTCACCAGTGTGGGCCGCAGACACCAAGGTCTATAAAGGGCGTCTTTCCTATCACTGGGCGCCAAAGCACTATTCGGCCATCATGGCCACCAAGTTTGCCGAGGAATGCAAAAAGGCCACCAATGGGCGACTGGATATCGAGGTCTTTCCGTCCGGCCAGCTTTACAGTATTGCCCAAATTGTGCCGGCGCTCTCCGAAGGCAGCGTCGATATGGGGGGCCTTTTAGATGTTCTCTTTATGCGGGTGGACAAGAATTTTTTCCTTGCAGGAATGATGCGGTTTTTCGACAGCTTCCAGCAAAAACGGGATTTTTGGGAAAAGACACCGGAAGGCCGCAAATATTGGGATGCGCTGCAGCAAAAGCTTGGCATACGGATTTTGGCTTACATCCCGGTGGGTCCTACCTGTTACTTTTCCACCGAACGTCCGCTGGATTCCGTGGCCGCCTTCAAAGGACTCAAGGCGCGCACCCTCATTGGAACGGAGAGATATTCTTTCGATCCTCTGGGGATCAGCTTTGTCAAGGTCAGCACGGCTGAAGTCTATACCGCGCTTAAAAGCGGCATGATCAATACCCTTCAAACCGTACCTTCGGCCACCAAAGCCTATAGCTGGTGGGATTATCTCAAATATGCCCAGCAGCCGTATAATTTTTATGCCGATGCTTATGTGGCCGCCAATACCAAGTGGTGGGATACCTTGCCCAAAGACATCCAGGATATCGTTTTAAATGAAGTCGGTCCCAAGATTTCAAAAGAGGCCACCGAAGGCGTTATGGCTTACTCCAATGAGGCCCTCAAGGAGTTGGTCGAAAAACACGGTGGCACGATATCCACGATGCCCGGTGCGGAGGTAAAGAAATTGATCGAAATTGAAAAGACCCAGGTCTGGCCGAAAATTGCCGAAAATATTGACCCCGACTTATATGAAGCCGCCAAGAAATTTGCCGGGCATCAATAAACCAAGAGGAGTTCATCAGGATGGAGAAAGCACTCAGGACGTATCAGAAGATCATCGAGTTGATCGGCAAGATTATACTGACTCTGGCTGCCATCGTCATCGGATTGGATGTGCTCTCCATTTTTCTGGAGGCGGTGGGACGATACGTGGTCGGCTCCAGCCGCGCATTCATGGAAGAGCTCCCCCGCCTCTTTGTACCGATGATTGTTTTTCCGATGATGGGCGTTTTGCTGAAGCTCAAAAAACATATCAACGTGGAAATCCTGCCCGAGAGGCTTGAGGGCAAATTGCGATCGCTGCTTTTGATTGTGGTTTACTCGGTGGTTGTCGCTGTTGCGATCCAATTCCTTATCGCCGGCATTATCGCCGTTCAACGTTATTATCAACTGGGCTATGAAACCCATACCGAGATCGTCTTCAAGGTTTGGATCACCTACTTGCCCTTCCCCATCGGGTTTGGTTTACTCATTCTGTTTGCCGTAGAATCGTTATGGTCAGAGCTGGTTGCGTTAATTAAACTCTGCCGTTCCGAAAAACCGTAAAGTCAAGCGGCCGGGCCTTGCAGACCCGGTATGGAGAGGCACCATGATTCATATTGCCATTGCGGTTGGGATCATCACGCTTTTCATATCCGTACCTATTTTCCTGGTTTTTGGCCTTTCCGGCAGTCTGGTGGTGGTCAATGCCCTGAATCTTCCCTGGAGTGTGCTTACCCAGGTCACGTTTGACTCCATCAGCAAATATATCTTGCTGGCCATTCCGCTGTTTATTTTTTCAGGGATGATTATGGTTGAAGGCGGCATGGCC
>Ga0209536_100017915_pt1 | contig 10009 bp, 8 predicted proteins | sample DeeMarSeWOR28_12_FD_187461 | JGI IMG/M metagenome (GOLD analysis project Ga0209536, IMG submission 187461) | Marine sediment microbial communities from White Oak River estuary, North Carolina - WOR-2-8_12 (SPAdes) (version 2) | ecosystem: Environmental > Aquatic > Marine > Intertidal zone >...
AAAAAACTTCTTCATTGTTCCTAGTAATTATAGTTCATAAAAGTCATTCAAAAATAAAATATAATAAACTCTATAACTACGCAAAACAGAAAAATCAGTTAAAACAAGAATTAAGATTTAAGAATTAATGAAAAATGTATATAGTATACTGCGTATATAAAAAAGCAGGCTGCCTGAAACCAGGCAGCCTATCCATTCCAACAAAACGTTAATTGTCGAATTCGATTTCCAGCACATTAATTTCTGCCGGATTATAGGGTGTTAACCCCGCAATAATATTCAACAGGCTGTTATATTGAGGTGAGGGAGCAGTTCCACCCTGTACAAACCCAAACTGGTCAAAAAATCCGGGGCAATTATACTGGTAGGGGTTTATCAGAGCAGCAACGCCCTATATATGGCCAGGATCGCGGACAAGTTGGACACCCCCTTATTGGTATGTACCGCCGCCGATGACAGGGTTACCCAAAGGAAATGGCGAAATGTTTACAGGCTAAATGCTCCGGCCAGCGAATATGCAAAAGGGCTGGAGGATTTTTTATTGAAAATGATAAAACCAAAATCCATGGCCATCATCTATGAGAACAGTCCTTACGGTACCGGCGGGGCATTGCGGATGATGTGGTTTTGCCGTGAAAATGACATTGATCTTTGCGGAATCGAGCCCTATCACAAGGAAAGACTGAACCCGGACTATTTCAAGCGTATTGTAAACCGGGTCAAAGAAGCGGCGCCGGATGTGGTCTATATGGTTTCTTACCTCAATGATGCAGCGCTGTTGACCAAGACGATCAAAGCGTCAAAGATTAATTCATTGCTGTGCGGGGGTGCCGGCGGTTTTACCCACAAAAAATTCATTGAGAAGACCGGAGACGTTTCCAATCATCTGCTGACAGCAACCCTGTGGACCCACCAATTGAGCTATCCCGGGACAAATGAATATTACAATGCGTACATTAATCTTTTTTCCGCACCACCGGACTACCATGGGGCCGAAGCCTATTCAGCGCTGCTCGTGGTGGCAGATGCTTTGAAACGGGCCGAATCTTTTCGTCCTGAAAGCATCCGGTCGGCACTGGAAAGCACCGACATGGTGACCCCTTTCGGGCCGGTAAACTTTAAATCATACGAAAAATACGAACGGCAAAACAGCCTTCCCACACAGGTTCTGCAAATCGTTAACGGTGAATTTGAATGTGTCTGGCCTGAAGATCTTTCAACTGCCAAGTTTGTCCGACCTTCAGATTGGAGAGGCTCGGATTAATGGTAAACAATCAGGACAATTTTATATAAAGGAGGAGGTGGTACCACAAAGAAGCTAAAAAAATTAAAAGCGAATATTAATAAATGCTATCTTTAATTAAGGAGAAAATTACAATGAGAAGTAAATATTTAGCTGTTATTATAAGTATTTGTGCCTTTTCAATGGTAACCTTTGGTTTTTCCGCAGACTCATTTGCCGCAAAAAGAGTCATTTTTGGCGGCGGACCGGCCGGTGGAACATTTCAGGTGGTTGCAAACGCTGTTCAGGTGTATAAACCGGTGAAGGCCATCAAAGAATTTAGCGTAAAAGCACAAACTTCGGCGGGTTCAGTGGAAAATTTGAGGAAAACGGATGCCGGAAGACAACAGATGAGCGTGGTATATTCCGGTCATGTGTGGCTGGGCAGAAACGGCAAGATGAAAAACGATCCCAAAAAATATGAAAATGTTTTAGCGGTTTCCTGGTTATACGGCGCTCCGGCACAATTGGTGGTCCAGGCCAAGGCCGGGATCAAGAGCGTAAAGGATCTGGTCGGGAAAAAAGTAGGCGTCGGCAACGCCGGTTCCGGGGCTTTTGCCAATTGTGAGCTGTTTTTTACCCATATGGGCATTTGGGACAAAATCGAGCGGAATGCCATGGGCTATAATGATGCGGCTGCGGCCTTCGGTAACAACCAGCTGGATGCGTTCTGGCTGTTTACGGCCTTTCCCAGCGGCGCGGTGATCATGGCGGCCCAGACCAACGACATCGCCCTTGTCGATTTAGGTGCAGATGCCGAAGCTTCAGGATTCTATCAAAAATATCCTTATTTCTCAAAACTAAAAGTTCCGTCCAATACGTATAAGGGTGTGGACTATGACACGCCCTCATTTCAGGACAGCGCATTATGGGTGGCCAATTCAAAGACGCCAGAAGACGTGGTTTACAAGCTCCTTTCCATTATTTACACGGATGAGGGACTGAAGCATATGGTTGAACAGAAAAAGACGTTTAAACATATGAGCTTGGAAACCGGTGCCACCAATATCGTCACCCCGTTTCATCCTGGTGCGGAAAAGTTCTGGAAAGAAAAAGGGATGCTGAAATAAAAGAAAGCGACTGATTATGGATTATAGGTAATGGATTAAAGATGTTAAATTAATCCATTGCCTTAATCCCTTCATCTTTTATCCGGAAACGATTGCCAATCACTCGTGATGGAGGGAGGTATAAAGGTGTACGAAAAATTAAACAAAATAGAAAAAATCATATTTGATGTCTTGTCCGTGATTCTGGTCCTTTTTTACTCCTATTCGGCAGTTTTGCAACCGGCGGCCACCCAGTATCACCGGGGGATATACGTCATCATCACCTATGTCCTCATTTTTCTCGTTTACAAATCAAAGTATAAACTATTGCGAATCGTCGACTATCTGCTGCTCCTCCTTTCTATCTTCAGTGTCGGGTACTGGATCCTCAACTTTGAAGTCATTGCCTATCGCACCGGTGCGGAGACACCTTTTGATATGTTTGTGGCCATTATCGGGGTGCTCATCGGCATCGAGCTGGCCCGGCGGGTGGTCGGCAATGTCTTTGTGATCATGGGGATCCTATTGCTGATTTACGGGGTCTATGGTGAATATTTCCCGGATCTTTTTTCACATGCCGGCGATACCTTTCAGGGCGTGTGTACCAGTATTTTCTACAAGAGCGACGGCGTGTTCGGCATCATGGCCAATGTTCTGGCCACCTATGTGATTCTGTTTGTTCTTTTCGGTGCTTTCTTGGAAAAATGCGGGGCCCAGAAATTTTTCGTCGATTTTCCCCTGGCCGCCGTGGGGCACAGAACCGGCGGGCCCGGCAAGGTTGCCGTCATCGCCAGCGGTCTTTTCGGCTCCATTTCAGGAAGCGCCATCGCCAACGTGGTGTCAACGGGCACCTTCACCATTCCCATGATGAAAAAAGCGGGGTTCAGGCCCCATATTGCCGGCGGCATCGAGCCGGCCGCCTCCATCTCGGGAATGTTCATGCCCCCCATTATGGGCGCCGGGGGATTTATCATGGCCGAGCTCACGGGTGTACCCTATTCCAGAATCATGCTGATCGCCATTTTTCCGGCCATGATGTATGTTTTCAGCGTCTACAATATGGTGCACTGGGAGGCAAAGATGCACGGTGTCAAGGGTGAAAAAAGTGAACATCCCGCCATGGAGATTTTGAAAAAAGAATGGTACTACACGATGCCGCTCATTGTGATCACGGTTCTCATGCTCATGGGCTTTTCACCGGGGTATTCCGCCATTTTGGGCATTGTCTCTTGCATTGTCATCAGCTGGTTCAGAAAGGAGACCCGGATTGGGCTAAAGGAATTCGTAGAAGCCTCCCGGGCAGGAACGGAAAACAGCCTTAAGATCGGCGCCACCGTGGGGGTCATCGGGATTATCATCGGCGTGCTCACCTTTAGCGGATTGGTACTCACCTTTGCGGATATCGTGATCGAACTTGCAGGAGGGTCCCTGATTTTAACCATACTGTTGATTGCTTTGGCGTCACTGGTTCTGGGAATGGGTGTTCCGGTCACGGCAGCCTACCTGATTACGGCGGTTGTGGCCGTACCGGCACTGGTCCATCTCGGGGTCAATGAGATAGCGTCCCACATGATCGTGTACTGGCTGTCACAGGATTCCAATATTACGCCGCCGGTGTGTATCGCCGCTTTTGCAGGGGCTACCATTGCCAAGGCCAATATGTGGAGGACAGCATTTGCTTCTTTCAAGTTTGCCAAATTTCTCTATTTGGGGCCGTTTTTGTTCGGCTATGTGCCGGCCTTTTCCTTAGACGGCAGCAGTATGGATATCGTGAAGGCGTTTGGTCTCATCCTTGTTGGTACATACATTTATTCCTATCTTCTGAGCGGTATTTGGATAAAACAACTCGTCGGATTTTTCAAAAAGGCGCCGGCAAGCTGAATCAACATAAAAAACAAAAACGATATAATGTAACCGCGGCGATGCTGCGACCATTTATTCATGAGGCAGGAACATGATACTACCAAAAGTTGACATTAAAAGAATATTGTATGCAACGGATCTTTCAGAGAATGCTCGTTATGCCTTTGCATATGCCGTGAGCCTTGCCAACCTTTACGGGGCCAGCATCACATTGCTGCATGTGCTTGAGGAAATCCCGGGGTCGGTCGACAAGGGTGTCATCGGGTATATCAGTGCGGAACGCTGGGAGGAAATCAAAAGACAACAGGTTCAGGAAGCCAAAGAAACCCTAACTCGAAAAAAGAGAGAATATGTGCCCATCAGAGAGGCGCTCGGTCAATTCTGTGAGGATGTCAAATCGAGCCATTCGGACCAGGATTTTATTGCGGATGAGATTCTGGTGACACGCGGAAACCCGGTTGACGAAATACTAGCGCAGGCTGAAGAAAGGACTTGTGATATCATTGTGATGGGGACCCAGGGACATGGAATTCTTCAAGACGCCCTGATCGGCAGCACCGCCCGGCGGGTTATCCGGCGATCCAAAAAGCCGGTTTTGGTGATTCGTCTGCCGGACGAAGATTAGAAAACAGTTTGTGTGATACCAAAGGTGCCATATATAAAGGGCGTCAAAAGAGAATGAATTTTATAAAGAATGAAATGGCGAATATCACCAATCCCAAAAAACAAAAAGAAAGCCTTGCTGATGTGTTAAAGGGTGCCGATGTCTTTATCGGGCTATCCGGTCCGGATGTTTTGAACCAGAAAATGGTAAAATCCATGGCCAAAAATCCAATTGTTTTTGCCCTTTCAAACCCCTCCACATTTATTCAAAGTGTTGACTCCGCGAGTCAGAGGGTGCCTTGATACAAAAGACGCTTTCAATTAGGCATTGACAGGATCCGCAGTGGCTCTTCGTTATTCTTTCAGCCGAATACCCCTTATATATAACAGGGTTTTTATATAAAATTCTATTTGCCGATATTATTGAAATGTATATGCCAATCTACCGTTGAACTTCAGCGCTGAGCCCCATTGAATTCGCTTGTTTAATCCATGTGGGGGTTCAACGGGGCAAGCACTGAACCTGCCGCTTGTGGGAGTCAGAGGAAAATTTCGTCTCGACGGGACAATAGTTATCTTCAATATTCACCATGGATCAAACAAAACAATTCATCCTACATTTTATTTTATTTGTGTGTCTGCTTGTCTTTGGTGCTGCCGGGTATATGGTGATCGAAGGATGGCCGTTAATGGACGCGTTGTACATGACGGTCATTACCCTCGCCACAGTTGGTTACGGAGAAGTGCATGAGATAAGCTCGGAAGGTCGATTGTTTACGGTCTTCCTCATTTTTTTGGGGGTGGGGTTTTTCCTTTATGTTGTTGGAAACGTGATACAGTTTTTAGTGGAAGGACGTATCAGACATGTTCTGGGGAGGCGAATTTTGGATAAACAAATCAGCAAGCTGAAAAACCATTTTATTGTTTGTGGGTATGGAAGGATGGGTCAAGCTTTGTGCGGCTATCTTATCCAAAGGTATTTAGATGTTGTCGTCATCGAGCAAAACCCGGACCGAGTTCCCGTTATGGATAAAGACGGCATTCTGTATGTTTTAGGGGGTGCCACCGATGAGGCCACTTTAATGAAAGCGGGTATTAAAAGGGCCAGAGGGATCATATCTGTTCTGGGTTCCGATGCAGATAACGTTTTTCTGGTTCTGATTGCAAAGAGGCTCAATCCGGATATTTTTGTCGTAGCAAGGGCAAACCAGAATGAATCCGAAAAAACACTCTACGATGCCGGCACTGACAAGGTCGTATCTCCTTTTGCTTTAGGTGCCAGAAGAATGGCCCATGCAATCCTCCGTCCAACTGTCATTCATTTTTTGGAACTCGCTTTTGTTGACGATAATACCGATATTCATGTAGAAGAGATTCCTGTGAGCGCTTCTTCCAAACTTGTCGATGTTTCTTTACAAGATTCGGGACTCCGTCAGGATTTTGACCTGATCATCATTTCCATTAAAAAGGCAGACGGCACGATGTGCTTTAACCCCAAAGCGTTGCACCAATTCGAGGCCGGAGACACCATCATTGCAGTGGGGAGCCGTAAAGGTCTTATGCAGGCGGCAAAAATCTTAAATCCCTAAAACATCGTCCATGAAGTGGCTAAGAAAATAAGCTTTTCAGACGCAAATATTTTATTTGGCGCCGGCAAGGCATCTCGTAATCGGTCCCATGGGGGTTACGTTGCGATCATGTCGATCTGTTTGAGATCCTGTATCATGTCGGACAGCCCGAGGTGTTCAAGGGTATTGGCCTTTTGTAGCCCTGATTCACCGTCCCATCCCCTGAGCTCATAAAATTCTTTCCGCATTACTTCAAATACATCCCGGTCCAAAGTTTGACCTTTTCGGCTGATGATGTCCTGTCCCGGTCCGGGGACGATGGCATCCGGGTTCATGAACACGGTTTCAACGGGATCCGTAAAATTGAATTCTGCCAGAACGTCATCTGTTTTCGGGCGCCGCCCCTCTCGCAACAGAACGGCCCGTTGTAGATTAAATAGTCGTTCGCCATATTGATTTAGACCGGTATCATCTGTTTCAAGGCCGGTCACTGCTGAAAATATTCGACTTTCCAAACTCGGATCACCCACGTGATTTTGCGTATGCCAAGAAACCATTATGGGCCAGCTGGAATCACACAACAGGAGGCTGTCCTTCACGTAGGTTCGATCGATGATTTTAGTTGCCGCCATTGCCTTTCCTACATGGGTGTTTAGATCCCACGCTTTCTCATGTCCCCAGAATTGAGTGGCCGCGGTTTGAAATACCTCTGATGTTACCGGTGAGGATTCAGGGTTGGCCTGATTCATGACCCAGAGTCCGGTGAGCCAGCTTGTTTCATGAAGCATGGCGATCGGTTGTCTCGGTTCCAGAGCGTATAACAGTCCGTTCATCAGATATTCGCGTCCGGAATAAGTGGCGCCGTCTCCAACACCGGATACTTCATTTGCAAAAAGGGCTGTGGCTTCTCGGCCAAGCTTTTCGCCGGCTCGAAGTAGTCCTTCGGCAAGAATATCGCCAAATCCCTTTCTATGCGCGATCATATTGGCAAGATTTTCAAAAAATTCATGGGTACCCAGTGTTGCAATATCAAGACCGGTCTGTTTATCAGAAAGATATCCTGACTGGTAGCAGTTATCCAACCAGTGAATGATATTGTTCATTTCCATGGTGCAGATGGAAAGATCATTACAGATGCCGGTCGCATGAACAGCTGTTTCCGCAAACTCTTCCGGTCTTCTCATCACCCATGGAAAGTAAACAAACATGGATTGACATTTCCGGACAACATCCTTGCCGGATGCTGTCCGAAAAGAATTTCTATATTTACAATCGAGTCCGCATTGATAACAGGACGCCTTTCCCGTTCGACGGACTTGTTCTTCGGGAAAAGGAACTTGGAGCGGGTCACGTTTATTCAAATGGATGGTCAATTGATTGAGTTCTTTTAATTTCTTAGGATTTGACACCAAAGGACTTCCCGAACCCAATACCGCGATGGCTTTAAGATTTTTCGATCCCATCACCGCGCCAAAACCCCCGGTGGCACTCCCTTCATTGTCAGTCATCAGATTGGCACTGCGGCACATGTTTTCACCGGCCACACCGGTGGTTACAAATCGAACATTCTTGCCATGGATGTCTTTTAATATTTTTCTGACGTCATAAACACCCTTTCCCCATAGCAAAGACGCATCTAAAATTTTGGTTTTACCGTCATTGATCCAAACATAAACCGGTTTTTTAGATCGTCCGAAAATGACAATACCGTCGTAACCGGCTCTTTTTAAGTACGGGCCGAAGAATCCTCCAAGGTTACCGTAGCAGAATCCTTCCGGTATTCGCATGGGGGACTTCCCCACGACTTCAAACCTGGAAGCCCCCTGAACTCCGGTACCCACCAACGGGCCCGTCATGAGAATCAGGCGATTATCTGGGTCAAAAGCACCCACATCTGGTCTTACTTCTTCCCAGTAGATCCGTGTAGCGATGCCACGCCCTCCAAGAAAACGATCTGCATATTTCATGGTAGCACGTTCAGTGATCCGCGAATTAGACAGGTCTACGACGAGAATTTTTCCACACCAACCATAAATATCAGCTGCCATTTTTTCTCCTTAACGTAGGATAGGATCAAATTTAGGGAACATTTAGGATTAAGGGCCTTATATATGGTATAGAATTATTTATAACATGGCCGTATAACTTGAAATTGGGGGTTCTAAATAAATTGGTATCGTCACGCCTTTAAAGGCTTACACTTCAGTGGTGATTGGAGCATAAGGTACCTCGGGGTCGATGTGCAGCACCATCGCTCCGCCCGAGAATGCTCGGACATTGCCGTCGGTTGCTGAGACCACAACCGCTGTCGAGGTGGTTCGCTTTGTAACGGCGGCGGCGGCAACATGTCGTGCTCCGAGGCCGGCCGGCAATACTATTTTGATTTTGGGTGAGGTCAAAAAGGTTCCTGCTGTTTGAATGAGACCGTCGCCGCGGATAACAAAGGCCCCGTCGAGCTTGGCCAATTCGACGATGGCATCGTGGATATCGGGATTTGTAAGCCTCCGACTGGCTTCGTCGTGACCTTGAAAGGGATTTAGGATAAGCTGTTTGGAATCCTTAAGGACCCTGACGGAATCGCCAAGCATAAATATGGCCCCAAGGCGCTTTCCGCGGCGGGCCGCCCGACCGATTTTACAGGCAATTGCAATGGCAATTTCTAGGACTTTGGGCTGGATGGCGTCCGTGAGTTTGAGAAAATCGGAGATTGAGAGTTTTTCGACGGAGTGTTCCACGTCTGTCAAGACGACAAGGTCTCCCTCCTCTTGATAAACGTCTCGCCCTAATGCACAGACGATAAGGTTCCCCACCGAAACCGTTGAGGATTTAAGCGCCACGGAAACAACGTGGCGAACTTGACTGTACTTATCGATCGCACGAAGGGGCAGAAGTATTGATTCCAGGCCTGCTTGTGTCAAGACATCGTATGTATCTCTTTTCGTTGTGGCGGCAATAACGCGAATCTGGCCTGACATTTTGTGAAGTAACTGAGCAAACATTCCGGTTTCAGTGGCGCAGATAATGGCATCAGCCTGAGCCACATTGGCCACGTTGGCTATCATCCGGGCCAGATCCTCATCAGAACGGGCGGACTTTTTGGAGTTGTTAAATTCATTCATTTTCTGTCGATCTTTTCTTTATTATTAGATAACATAAAGTATCAGAAACAATCAAAATTATCAATGTTAAAAACTCTATCTTGAACCGAGAAGAAGGAATTTATTCGTGCATTTTAAGCACTGTTCAAACTCTATCTATTCTGTCACTGTTTTTAAATCACTCATTCTTGGCACGTACGACTTTTTTTAAAATCGCATTTGGAATTGCCTTGCAAGTACCTTTGTTCACTCGCAATTGTGATATGGTAATATCGTATCACAAAATTATACCCTGTCCCTTTCTTGGAATGCCATGATGTGGACTATTGCCTGTGTTGTGATATCTCCTATGTGCAAAGTCGAGATAGAAAAATCTAACAGTGGCTTATAGAACCCAACCCGTAATCGATTCATACTTATTACATATATCTTACCATAAGCGCAACCTAAGGTTGATCAACTCCGATTACATATATTGCATAATGGCCTCATAAAGCCAAAAGGGTAAACCCTCAAAATGGATTTGCCTCTATTGAAAAGTGGACT
>Ga0209536_100017916_pt1 | contig 10009 bp, 10 predicted proteins | sample DeeMarSeWOR28_12_FD_187461 | JGI IMG/M metagenome (GOLD analysis project Ga0209536, IMG submission 187461) | Marine sediment microbial communities from White Oak River estuary, North Carolina - WOR-2-8_12 (SPAdes) (version 2) | ecosystem: Environmental > Aquatic > Marine > Intertidal zone >...
GATCATTTTGATAAAGACCCAATTTTATTATCAGAATTAAAAGAAAAAAACAAAGTTGAACAAATAAGGGATTTAGAAGCACTTGAAAACTTAAATATACATATTTTCTACGTTCGACAAGCTATCCCCACTGGATTAGCTGATGCTGTGTATAAAGCGAAGGAATTTATCAATGAAGAGAATTTTGTTGTAGCGCTTGGTGATACAATAATTGATTCAAGCAAAAAACCGAATCATTTATCCCGATTGATAGATTTCCACGAGGAAGTTAATGCTTTATGCACACTTTCTGCAGAACGAATACCAATGGAGCATTGTAATCGATATGGTATTATGGATATTGAAAAATTCTTTGGAAAAGATAAAGCAAAGGATTATTCTGATAAATATTTAGTAAATGATTTGATAGAAAAACCGTCTATAGAGGAAGCGCCAAGTAATCTTGCTATTTGTGGACGTTATGTTTTCACACCAGAAATTTTTGACTATATAGAAAAAGTAGCTATTGGAAAAGGTGGAGAAAAACAATTAACAGATGCAATTCGTCTGTCTCGAGAATCTGGTCAAATCGCTGCATTACAACTTGCTGTATCTGAACGAAGATATGATACTGGTTCATTCTCATTATACGCAAAAGCATTTGTTGATTTTTGCTTAAAAGATGAGGAAATAGGACCAGAGCTTCGAGAACATCTGAAAAAAATTAAACTCTAGTTCATTCTTCCTCAAAATCATTATCTTCAGATATTAGTTTCTTACCTGTTAGTAGATCCCTTGTGCTGTCCACCAAGTAAAAATTGCCTTCAACACCAACTATGAAAACTAATTCCTCAGGTAGAAATATTTCATGCTTATGTGCAGCTTTTGCAGGTACTTTTAGAGGTTCTAGTTGGTCAGGTATTTCAACTCTAATGGTTCCTCCACCCGAATCAACTTTTACCATGACGACAGCTTCTCGTCCTAAATAATCTTTATTTGTTGGTAACCTATAAGTCTCTGAGGTTGCAATTTTTCTCCAAATTCTATCAACAATAAAGGAAAGCACTAATGGAGCCAAAATAATGGCTGCAATTCTGCCATATTTATTCATATCTGGTTCTTGCCAGAAAAGCAGTAAACCAAGACCTCCAAATGTTATCGAGAAAACTGCAACAAGAAGCAATAATGGTGCAGCTGTACCTTTTTCGGTACTAAATTTCCCTATCACATGATCTGGAGTTTCAATCCCAAGTTCAGGTGTTCCAGAAATATCTTTATCAACACTTAGATCCTTATCAATTGATACATCTTTATCCAACGAAATATCCTTATCCACAGATATGTCTTTGTCAATCGAGATATCTTTATCAATTGAAATATCCTTATCCACTGAAATATCCTTGTCTACTGAAATGTCCTTATCAATAGATAAATCTGAATCGTGTGATAAACTATGACCAGCACTAATACCCATTGTCACCAAAACTACAATGATAACTAAAAATCCGAAAGATAAAAAACCAATACAAAATCCTCTTACTATTTCTTCCCATAGGAAAAGTTCTGCATTTAGGGTAATTTGGTCAAACAAAGGTCTGATAACAGACAAATTCTTGTCATATCCTCCTATATCATTCTAGATTGTAAATTCTTTATTGAAATAATTTAATAGGAGAGAAAAATTCTCTCCATTTATAACTCTCCATTTGGAGAGCTCATGGGTTTCTTGCAAAACTCATGCGACTACTTTTTCGTTTCTTTTTTAGTTGTGGGAGTAGTTGCTTTTGTTTTCTTTTCTGGATTCTCTAATTTCTTCGGATTGCCTGGATTCCCAGATCCTGAAGCTATCGCTTTAGAGAAATCAAAACTTCTACCAGTGAGTTCAGGTAATACAGTTAGAAACGGAATTATTGATTCAGCTAAGCTTGAGAATGCTTTTTGTCCATCTCCCATAATATACATCTTGTCAACTTCTAATTGACTGTAAATTTCTGGGAGCATCTCTACGATTTTCAATTGGAAGAATTTTGGATCAGCTTGAGCTAGAGATTTTACTTGCTCGAGGATACCATCTGCTTCAGCTATAAGTTTCTCTTTAACTGCAGCAGCTTCACCTTGAGCTTTAGCAATAAGTTGAGCTCGTTCACCATCGGCAATCATCTTCATTCTAAGTTGTTCAGCATCAGCTTCGATTGTAACTTTCTTTCTGAGTGTATCAGCTTCAATTTCAGTTCTGCTCATTTCTAGTTTCTGAACTTGAATTTCTCTATTCTTTGCTTCCTTTTGAATCTGTAATTGAACCTCTTGCTCTTGGATGCCTGTTTTTCTTGAGACTTCCAAATCTCGCAATCTTGTAACTTCTTCCATTGCTGCCCTCCTTAATCGAGCAGTTTCTTCTTCGTTGATTTGCTTTGTAGCTTCCATGTTGGTTTTGAGTGTAGAATTTAAAACTTCAACATCTCTGATCTCTACAGAGATTACTACAATACCCATATCTGCAAGTAAATCATGTAATTCTTTAGAAACCGCAGAGATGATTTCAATTCTCTCTCTAATTATTGATTCTAAAGGCATATTTGCACAAGTTGTACGAATAATGCTTTCAGCAGCATTTTTTATAATTGTTTCAATATAATCTGATTCTCGTTCATTCCAAGAAACAGCAGTAAAGGCAACATCGGGTTTAACAACTTTCCAAAAAACGAAAGCATTTACCGCAACGTCCTGAAATTCTCTGGAAAGAACTTTTTCTCTTGCCTCGAGAAATGTCTGCTGAGTAGTTGTTGGAATTACAACTACTTCATCAACGATTGGCAAAAGGAAACATCTTCCACCTTTGCCAGCTGATTTGATTTTTCCATTTCTGAACCTGATTACATACTCATTGGTTTTGAATTTTCGATATCTACTAATCAAGAAAATTAAAAACAATAATGCGAAACCACATACCCCTGCAACTATTATTCCTATTGTTGTAGCTAGAGCCATCTTTTTTCTTGTTTCCCCTCTTAAATAATTTGAGTACTTGATAACTGTAAAAGTCTTTGTTTTTCAAGTCCTTTTGTCAAATGGAAAGACGAATTTTCATTTAGAGCTTTTACTTTGTGTGTAAATATATGTTGTCTGAATATATAAATGTAAACAAAAAAAGGATTTTTGTATTCATAAGTAATTGATTAAATAATTGATTCTCTAACTAAATCAATCTACTTTAATTTATTGTATTTGCGGTAAAAATAACCCGCAAAGTCCTGCCCAAATCATATTCTATGTAAAGATAATACTCCGTACCAATTGTGAAATACCAATCCAATTCAAGGGTAATGTTAATTTCAACTTCAGGTTCTATTATTAGAGGAAAAGAAACTTCCATACCGTTTCCTTTAACATTGCTAGGGTAGTAGGTGTTTGTTGAATTTTTGAACCAAATAGAAGTCATATTTTGTATCGATCCTTCAATCGGACCATAATTTATGATAAAAATACTAAAATGATTAGTTGAATTGCTGGGGTGTGAGTAAAAAGTGTAAACAAATTCAGGTCTACAGCAAGTTATATGTGGTTTCGCTAAGAAATAATAAAGTGAAATACTAAGTATTAGAGTTACACAAACAATAACTGAAATAATTAAAGTGATCTTATTACATTTTTTCAAATTACATCATCCAATCAAAGGGAATAAAGAAAAAGAAGGAAAGAATGAATTAATCATTCTTAGTAGGTAAATACAAAATCAAATGATTTACCACCATCATATTGCAAAGTAAAGGTGTATTGACTACCAGCGGTAAATGCTCCTGACATTTCGAATGTTAGTTTTACAGTTGCACCTTGAGCTATCACATAAGGCCAAGTCGTAATTTCATCTGATATAGAATAATAGACTTTAGCTGGATTGTAGTCATCGGTGGTATTGGTAAATATAAAAGCGGTCAAGCCATCTAGATTAGCATCTGCGCCACCATTGTTTTGTATAGTTATTTCGTATTTATTGCTGGTTCCTGATACTTTTCCATGATCAGTGTAAGTCAATTCGGGATTCGCCCTTAGTAAGGGTACAACTACAAAATATACGATTGCTGCTGCAGTTACAGTAAGTGCAATTAAAAGTATAGTAGCAATAACTGGTGAAACTGCTTTCTTTCTTTTTAGGATCATTTTCATTCTTTTACAACCATCCGTATTTCTCAATTTTCTTGTGATTAATTAATCATTTTTCACTCAATTGTAGTGGTTAAGCAATCAACAAATACTTTTTGTTGTAATGCTTCATGCCTTCTTAACATTCTGTCAATTAAATTTAAAGAATTTTTGTTGTGGCAAAGGTAAAATGAACAATTTCTCCCTTAGAAAGATTAACATTCATTTAAAGAAACTCATTTTCAAGAATTTCTGTTTATGTTCCATTGAAAAGGAATATAAACTATACCTACAAAATATGTAGTATTGTAAAAGCGATTTGCGTTGGTTCGTGAATTTTAAATCATCGGAGTCTAGAAAAAATGGATCTTGAAGGGCAATATGATCCAACATTAGTTGGTATGATCGTTTCATCTTTTAGTGATAGTGGACCCAATATTGTTTTTAATAATACTGATTTAGGAGATGACGAAGCAATGATTCTCGCCATTAAAGGTATGACTGTTATTGGTTTAGATAATCCTTTAGATGGAATTGAAGATATAAATGATGATGAAGAAAGAAGAGCAACTATACAACAATTTGGTCCCTTTCCCATTAAAGATAGAGATAAACTAAAAGCTCTAGCAATTTCATTTGTAGTAAAAGCAGAAGATTCTTCTGATCACCGAATCAAAACTTTTGGACGTTTCTGTGTTTTATTCCTCATCTATAATGTTGAACATACAAGACTGATTTTAGATTCATATGGCTTGATTGAACCTTACTTCAATATTATTTCTCGAGATATTAATTATGATAATGATTTAAATCCAAACAATCTAAGCAATGTTTATAGGAAAATGAATATGCTTTTCCAGGGAGTTCTTCCAAGAGTTTTTACAGTGACAGATAAAGGGGTAATCAAGGAATTAATCGGAAAAGAAATTATGCACCGTGATGTTTTCTTAATTGCTGATAAGAAGAAGAAGAAACTCTATACTCTTCTAGCTGATCCTGAAATGTCTATTTGGCGTAAACATGAAGTGAATCGTGCAGCAGCTAATCTTAATTCCCATTTATACAAGAAAAAATTGATAGCTGAAACTGTAACTGAACTAGAAGACATTGCAGTCTTATTAAAACGCTATAATCTTTCTGTTGAAGGTGTAACACAAGCTTAACAGTTAATTATGAATCACCCTATTAGTCTATGCATACAAATTAATGGTTTTTGGTCGATTGGTAGAATGTGCCGTACAAATAAAGCCGTGTCAAAACCTTGTATTAACATTACTTCCAGTTTAAGCGTTTGTACTCCATGGTTCGCTTTTCCTTCTATTGCAATTTTAAGGGTTGTTTGAGTTGTATTTGGTAATTCTTTCGTAGAAAGAATACGAATAGTTATGTCCACAGTATATCCACCAAAGATTCCACCACTAATAACAACGTCAACAACTTCTGGGGGAAAAATCACTCCATCTAAAGGACGAATATACTCATTCATAGCTTCATTCGTAATAGCTTGATACCGCCATTTTCGTACAATTTGTACAGAAGTTTGAAGAATTGGAAACGCAACAACAAGTAAAATTAAGACAAAAGCAATAATTTGATTTCTTAAGGATCTTTTCGCCTTTACTTTTTTGACTAGTTGAGGTGGTTCTACTTTTCTAATCCAGAAAACAACCATACACCCAAGAACTACACAAACAACATTGGTAATAAATAGGACTAGACTACCTAGAGCAATTTGCCATTCAGCCAAAACTAGTGCAATGCCAATATTAACGGATACGGGTAAAAGCGCAGCTGCAGCTGCTACCCCTACCAATGCTAAAGAAGTACCACTAACAAAACAAATCCCTGCAGTAAGTCCAGATGCTATAGCAATAACAAGATTAACAATATTTGGTTCACCTCTTGCGACAATGAAAGAACTAGGTTCATTCAAAGTTATTCTAAAGAATGAACCGACAAGAACACCCACAACAATAGTTATTAGAATGCCCACGCTAGCGGTAATAACTCCTTCACGCAGAATTTTTTGATTAGATGTTACAGCTCCAAATGCTAAAGCTACCAATGGTCCCATAAGTGGTGAAATAATCATAGAAGCTATTAATGTTACATTATCATCTCCAACTAATCCTAGAGCAGCGAGAATTGATGATAGGATCATCCAAGAAATATAATTAAAATTCATCTTGGTTAAGTTTGAAACGTTATCTTCTAATTCTTCAATAGAGATTCTTCTGAGAAATCTATCTTGTTTCCTATGACGGAGTCTTGGAATAGTTGCATCGATGTCAGATATAGAAATTCTTCCCTTAACTCTACCAACTCCTAATTCAATAAGCTGATCTAATACGATCCCAGTTCTATTAGGTGAAACAGTAATTATAATTAGACTGAAATCACTGCCTTTCACATGTGTGATTTGAGAGGGGGAAACAACCTCATCTAAACTTTTTACAATATCGTTTCCTTCTCCGGCAGGAACAGTAACTTGGATTTGTTTCATTTTTCATCCAACGTATAGCTCAATCCATTTATGGACAATGTATTTCTCATCTTTTTACTTTTTGGATATTCGTTCTTCTTTTTTAATAATCATTTAATTCATCCTAGAAAGAGATTTATTCCGAAATTGCTTATTTATATTTAGTAATTAGGATTGTGACATGAGGTTGAGTTCAATTCGCTTTCCCATGATAATCACTTGCTTTATTTCAAAACCTAAGAAATTTGAAAATCTTTTCGATAGATTACTTCGCAGTTATGGCTATGTGAAAATCGGGGAAAATGCGTATGTTCATGAAGGTGGAGAACAATTAACAGCAGCTATCACTTATGGGAAAACCTATTTGCCCGAAATCGATTCCGTGAAAGAATGTTTAACTCTTTATTTATCTGATGCTGAAAATGCTATCAATCTAGAATTATGTAATGAGCTTAATCGATTGCTCTCATCAGAAATTGAATTAGAGTTGAGATGATCTCTTGTATTAAGCTTTTCTTTAATTATCCTAGAAAATAGAAACTATTATACATAAGGGATTCTAGAATTAGTCATTGATTAGAATGCCATATCAAGAATGCAAAGATATCAACAAATGTAAAGCATGCCCTATAACAGTTGTAAATAAGAATGAAGGCGCAGTACCTATCTCTCAAGACACTGGTGATGTTTGGTTTTGTACAAACTGTTTTTATTGTGAAGATGTTTGCTCTGATTACTCCCCTCGGCAATACGCTGTTGATCAAAGAAGGAGTTGTGATCAAAAATCGGCTCGAATGATTGAACCTATTAGAGAAATTAAGAAATATGGTTTTTTATTTGATTTAACAAAATCTGTTAAAGATATTAGAGAATCGTATGGATTACCTTTACTCCCTCCTTCTGATTTGGCAACTTTCAATTATTTAATCGATAATGTTATGGAAAAAAAAGTCAAGGAAAATCAAAAGATTAGTTTTAATACAAATCCTCTATTTAACAGAGAGGAAAAAGATGAAATAGCTCTCTTTTTAGGTTGTCTAATTCCTTACAGAGTTCCTAATTATGAATTATCAGCTAGACGTTTACTAAACAAACTCGAAGTCAAATACAGAGATCTACCTTTTGTTTGTTGTGGATCAATTATGACAGAATCCCAATCGGAAGAACTTTGGTTGGTAATTGTTGCTTATAATCTGGCAATCGCTGAAAAATATGGTTTTAGAAAAATCATAAGCTTGTGTGGAGGATGTTCTGGTAATCTAAGAAGAGGTAATCAAATTCTATTAGATGATAAAAGTAAACTCGAATATGTAAATAAATACCTAAGTAAAATTTCAATGATTTACTCCGGAAAAATAATTGTTGAGCATTTATCAGAATTTCTTTTATCTAATTCTATGCAATCAAAAATCGATTGCCTAAAAAATCAGGATCAAACACAGAATCTAAATTTACTTCAAGTGGCAACTCAAGTTCCATGCCAAGTTATTCGACCTTCGAAATATTCACCTTCTGCAAAACTTGGTTCAGATTTGTTAAGAAATCTATTGGAAAAAACATCAATTATTATTATCAAATACCCCTTTGAGACATTTTGTTGCGGATCTTCAATGTTGATATACGATGAAAAAATAGCACTTGATATTGCAAAAAAAAGAATTGACTCATTAATTAAGCATAAAGTAGATGCTCTGATAATGGGTTGTGGAAATTGTAGTATGAATTATACTGTGCATCAAAGAGAATATTCAGATATACATTTGCCTACTTTCTTCTTCTCTGAAATTTTAGATTATGCTTTAGGAACTTCATATCCAGATATTGATGAGATTATAGATAGAAAAAGAATTAAAGTTCAATCTAAGCTTTAGCATTTTTATTTATGACTTATTTTCATATTCTTCCATTATAACTTCAAAGATTGTTTGAGGGTCTGATTCTATTTTGAATTTACGTTTGAAATACTTGCAAATATTATTGATATCTCGAAACAATAATTCACCCACATTTGTATGATCTGCAAACTCAAATTGTGGGAAATCAATTAACAAGAAATCTTCTCCTGGAGTAATAATAACATTATACTCGGAGAGATCGCCATGAACTATTTTTCCTTTCACAAAGAGCTTTCTAATTTCTGAGATAATTCCATTGAATATCTTTAAAGGATTCTTCAATCCAATATTAATCAATTCAGTCCCCTCAAAGAATTCCATAATTATAATATGACGATTCCCATCGATTGCTTTTGGAGCTTTTAATTTAATCTTGTTTGCGATTTTTAATCCTTCAAGTTCTCGTTCTGCTGATAATCTAGATTTGTATAACCAATTAATATGTCCTCTTGTACCAAGGTACCCTCTAAGTTTCCTACTCCTCTGAAAACTTGGTCGTCCAACTCGATGTATTTTTGCTGCTAGCATTTTTTGTTCTTCATCATAGGCTACAAATACATCAGATTCTTTTCCTTTCCCTAGTTCTCTTCCGATTGCAATTATTGTATCCCTTTCTGATAATGCTCGAAAAGCAAGTACATCATACCCGTGGTGTGTTAATTGGTAACCAATGAATTGCCCCTTCCACCGATAAATTAGATCCTTATAATGAAGATTATCAAGCCTGTTAATAACTTGATCAGGAGAGAGTTTGCTTAACTCAACGATAGCATCCACTGAAACATATTCAGCTGTTCGCATGCCTACTTCAACAGCTGTTAGGATCCGGAAATCGAATTTCTCTAGTTCAAGTAAATATTCTGCAGCTTTAGACATCTTCTATCACTCGAATTTTCACTACTTATGCATATTTCCTATCCTATTTCTTAAGTAATTTGCTTCTCTTTGCTTTAATAAAAGAGGTTTTATATTATTCAACACTTTTTTTTCATAAAACAAATGTTAAAAAATTCACAGAAACTTTTATTTATTGTATTAATTGTAGTAGTACTCCCAAAATTGATATGGAAGAGGTATTAGCATGTCAAAAGAAACTTTACAAGTCGATAACGAAGATATCAATGTAGTTGCAAAAGCACTTTCATCAAAAACCCGAGTGCAAATTTTAAAAATGACCTCTGAAAAAGACATTGACGTAAGCCGTATAGCTGGCATGTTAAATCAAACAGAAGCAAACATCAGTGCACAAATTAAAATCTTAGAAAATGCCGGTCTTTTGGTTTCTCGATATGAACCTGGAATGCATGGTGTTCGAAAGATTTGTAGCACAAAAGTTGATACAGTAATATTCAAACTATAAAAACACGATTCTCTTTTATATTTTCTATCTGTTTTTCATAGATTACTTATTTTTTAGTTCTTTCTTTCTTTCGTTTTATTGCTGCTTCTATGAAACCTCTAAATAATGGATTTGGATTCCATGGTAAAGATGTAAATTCTGGATGGTATTGTG
>Ga0209536_100017917_pt1 | contig 10009 bp, 7 predicted proteins | sample DeeMarSeWOR28_12_FD_187461 | JGI IMG/M metagenome (GOLD analysis project Ga0209536, IMG submission 187461) | Marine sediment microbial communities from White Oak River estuary, North Carolina - WOR-2-8_12 (SPAdes) (version 2) | ecosystem: Environmental > Aquatic > Marine > Intertidal zone >...
GTTGTACTTTGAAAATTCTACTTCTGATTCATGGTGAATATCTCCATATAAAATATCTTTATTCCATTTCAGGTCATATACATTGTCAACTTCCTGAAGATACATGGCGATGCGCTCAAGTCCGTATGTGAGTTCAACCGATACGGGGTGTAACTCAACTCCTCCGACCTGCTGAAAATAGGTGAACTGTGTAACTTCCATTCCATCCAGCCACACCTCCCATCCGAGTCCCCACGCGCCGAGGGTTGGAGATTCCCAGTCGTCCTCAACAAATCGAATATCGTGCTTGAGCAATTCAATATTAATTGCTGTAAGACTTTTCAGATAAAGTTCCTGAGAGTCAAGGGGTGAAGGTTTTAATATGACCTGATATTGATAGTAGTGCTGGAGTCTGTTTGGATTTTCACCATATCTCCCATCGGTCGGCCTTCTCGACGGCTCAACATAGGCAGTTTTCCATGGTTCCGGTCCAAGTACCCTGAAGAATGTTGCTGGATTAAACGTTCCCGCGCCTACTTCAATATCATAAGGCTGATGGATTACGCAGCCCTGCTCTGTCCAGAAGGAATGAAGTTTTAAAATTACGTCCTGTAAATACATGAATACTGTTAATGAAAATTTTAATGTTTTCGGCCATCGACACTGTCGTCAGGATCAAAGTGTACAGAAGGCAGAATGAGAAATCCTGCTGAATCCGAAGGAAAACGTATTCCTTCCCCTTTTCTGATACTACGAATAATAACGCTAAATCTTAAAAAGAAGTATCAGCCTTTGTCAAATTCCAGAGAATATCTGACTATGATAAAAATCATAGAATCAGATATTATAATGGGTATAATAACCGTTACTTTAGAATAAGGAGGAAACTATGTTGAGAGAAAAGGTTGAAGAAGTATTAGGGAAAGTGAGACCGTTGCTTCAACGTGACGGAGGGGATGTTGAACTTGTTGACGTTCAGGATGACGGAATTGTTAAGGTAAAATTAACCGGTGCATGTTCGGGATGTCCCATGTCCACAATGACATTAAAAAATGCTATTGAGGAAACAATCAAAAAAGAAATCCCTGAGATCAAATCAGTTGAACAGATAAGCTGAGCCGGACATCGGTGGCACGAATGTGCAGGGACTTTTTCCCTCCTGTAATAAATGCTAACGTGTAATCGTTTATTGAAAAACGTTTCAGATAAATAAAAAAGGAGAAACGAATGGAACCTGTAATCGTCTGGTACCTGAGGATGAGCGTAGTTTATTTTGTAGTCGGTGCATTCATTGGGTTCGCCATGCTTCTATGGCCGGGCGAATCCGGCTATTATATTCCAATCCATGTTCATTTAAATCTTCTGGGGTTTATGTCCATGATGATCTACGGAGTCGGGTATCATATTTTGCCAAAATTCAGCGGAAGGCATATATACAGCCCCCGGATTATGAAAATTCAGTTCTGGACGGCAAATGCGGGACTCATTGGAATGTCAGTGAGCTGGCCATTTGTCATTCGAGGTGATGTAGCACTCTCTGAAACGATATTGATAGTGTCAGCGCTTTTGTCCATGGTTTCCGTTGTTCTCTTTGCCTTTAATATTCTGAAGACAATCAAGGCGGTATAGTCTTCTTGCCGTATGCATGGTTGTATGATTCAGATCATAGACTGGAAGTTTTTTTTTCGCTAGAGTAATGGAGGAAGAATAAAAGCAGGCTTCCCTCTCAGGGTTGAGGGTATTGTGTTTTTAGATTCTTTTTAGCTAAAACGTTAGAAATTACTGCTGAGGAGGAGGATCGGATGACAGCAAAAATTGAAATTACAAAGGATTCCATTATTGGAGACTTAATCAAGGACATACCGGGAGCGGACAAGGTCATAGAGAAGTATTTTGGAAACGGATGCTTTACATGCCCCGGAATAAATGTGGAATCCATATCCTTCGGTGCCGCAATGCATAACACAGACCCTGAGAAGGTGATTTCAGATCTCAAAACGCTTCTGGAGACAGAAAATGGATCATAAATGTGTAACCTGCGGTGTCGGAAGTGAAAAAGTGATTTTATTTTCCTGCGAACACAGGGGAGAAATTTTATATTTATGCATCAAATGCCTGCCGTCCCTTATCCAGAGTCCTCACTGAATGACCACATCAATCTGGAAATCTAACATTTCTGCTTCGGTTGTATGCTTTCCCGGACCCGTCCCGATTGTATTCTATCCATACATTTGAACTGCATTTTTTTCCCCATGCAAATACGAGTGTAAAATTACATGTAAAATTTCTTGACAAGCATTATGAATTATGTTATTCTTACGAATATACTTTCCTCATTAAAACAAATGGTTATAATGGAGCAAATTTTATGCCACGTTTAGATGTAAGATGTAAAATCGATTTGCCTGTTTCAGTTATTTTAAAAAATAATGGCGGCAAAGGAGTTTCAGAGAAAAAGGCAAAGTTTACCTCTCTTAGCCTGGGCGGCGGATTCATCGATTTTCAAACAGGCGTTGCGGAAAACAAGGTCATTGGATTGAAGTATGATTTGCCGCGACATGGTGAATTCGAAATCCTGGGAGAGATAACCCGTCAGGAAAAAAATGGATTTGCAACAAGATTTTACAACCTCAACAGAGATGCCAAAATAAAACTGTGGGATTATATAAAGGACAATATAAAAGATGACCTTTCCTGTGCCTACTGCGGCAAGAAAAATGTTCAGAAGCTGCGGAAGTGTGATAAGTGCGGCTGGAACCTGAATTTTTTCTCACAACAGTATATTGTCGAGCATGAAAGAGAGTCCTTCATTAACAGACTCGTGCAAAAAAGCAAATCATTTTCCCTTGAAGATATGTATAAGATGCTTAATTTTATTGATGTTGACATCCTGAAGATCGGCAAGAATCTTGATATAAACGAAGAATTTGTGGGTTCCTGTCAGGGTATACTCAATGTATTTTCGATGATCAGGAAAATTGCCCCGACCGATATCCCGGTCCTGATCACTGGTGAAAGCGGCACAGGGAAGGAACTGACCGCAATGGCGATACACGAAAGAAGCAATAGAAAGAACAAGTCTTTTGTGACTATTAACTGTGCTGCGATCCCCGACAATCTGCTCGAGGCAGAGTTGTTCGGTCATGAAAAGGGTTCTTTTACCGGTGCCCATGCAAGCAAAACAGGAAAGTTTGAGTATGCAGACGGCGGGACCATTTTCCTCGACGAGATTGGAGAGCTTTCTCCGAACCTGCAGTCAAAGCTTCTGAGGTTTCTTGAAGACAAGGTAGTGGAAAAAATAGGATCCAATACGGGCAAAAAAGTAGATGTCAGACTGATTGCCGCAACCAACAGAGACCTGAAGACGGCAATAGCAAAAGGTTCGTTCAGAAAAGACCTTTTTTACAGACTCGATGTCTTTAATATCAGTTTACCGCCGGTCAGAGACCGTGGTGAAGATAAAGTAATCCTTGCAAGATATTTCCTGAATAAGTTCTCGAAGGAAATGAATGTGAGCAGAACATTTTCGGCAGAAACAATCGATGCGGTCCGGGCGTATGACTGGCCCGGTAATGTAAGGGAAATCATCAACAAGGTACGAAGATCTGTCGTAATGTCCAGGGATACAGTAGTAACTCCCGCGGATATGGACCTCACGGTGCCCACCATACAGGCAGAGGAATTGACATCGCTGAAAGAAGTCAGATATTCCATCGAAAAGCAGAAGCTTATTGAAGCGCTCAAGCACTGCAACAATAATATTTCAAAGGTTTCGAGAGTGCTGGGAATTAGCAGACCCTCAGTGTATAGTCTCCGAAAGAAATATAAAATTTAATTATCTGTCGCTCATACGCTGCTTTAAAAGTGTAAAACTTATCTTTTTATGTCAAATCAATTTACAATAATTCGCTCTTTCTTAATGTTCATCTCCCTGTAACATCCTTAAAATAAAGCAATCCATATTCAGGCACAATACTTGCTTTAACTTTCATAAGAAGGGGGAGAACATTGTTCTATAAAGAACTGAATTCACTGATTCATATCCTTAGTGAGTCACCGTTTTTCATCGACTTATCTCTAACGGACAAGGAGGCCCTGGTAAAAGAACTATTGAGGTCGTACCCTCAATTGATTCAACAGGCCAAGAACGACCCTGACATCAGCTGGTTTGCGGAACGGTTCCTTCAATAGTTTTCAACGTACTCAATATGCCTGCATCGGCAGAGGAAAACAGAGAAGGTCCTTCGTTTCACCTCAGCAGATCAGGAAAATTACTCATCATAATCATATGTCTTTATTGACTAAAAAAAACAAATGGAATACAATCAATTCAGCTGGTTTAACCATAACACGATTCAGGTATCTTGCATAAAAAGAATGAGCGCCGGATCAGTCATAATTATTCTTTGGGATGAAGAAGATTTCTGACGCTTCCATGTTTCTGTTTCCGGCCGTTTAAGACAACCACTCCCTGGTCAACAACCGCACGCATTTAATTTTTCTCCTTCCCGGCAACCGGATTGTCATCCGACCTTGACCTTCCAGGCAGTAGCGTCTTTTTTGTCTTCCAGAATGATACCTTTATCAGAAAGTTCATTCCTTATACTGTCAGCAGTTGCCCAATCTTTCCTCTTTCTCGCTTCCTGCCGCTCAGCGATTTTTGCATCAAGGTCATCCTCTGTCATCGCTATATTCTTAACCTTCATGAGTGACCTGTACCATTCTTGTATGGTCTTGTTAAACAGATTCAAGACACCGCCTGATTCAGACAGGCTGTCCCTTGCCCGGAGGACAAGATCTCTCGCCTTTTCTCCGGAAGGTCTGGAATCCAGGAATCTGTTTACTTCCCTGATCAGTTCAAAGATATGTCCCAGCGCGAGCGCTGTGTTAAAGTCATCATTCATTGCACTCAGAAATTTGTCCTCAAATGAATCCAGCAACTCCTGCAGCTCCGCCGGGCCCATCCTGCTGCCTGCTTCTGATGCCTCAAGAAAATCAGTAATCCTCATGACCGTTGTGTAGTACCTGTCAATTGAGAGTTCAGCTTCATTCAGTTGAATATCCGAAAATTCTATCGGGTTCCTGTAGTGGGTCGTAAGCAAAAAGTACCTGATAACCTCAGGTTCATATTTTTCAAGAATCTCCTTAATCGTAAAGAAATTCCCAAGCGACTTGGACATTTTTTCCTTATCAAGGGTAATAAAACCATTATGCATCCAGTACTTGACAAACGGTCTTCCGGTGAATGCCTCACTCTGGGCTATCTCATTCTCGTGGTGCGGAAATATAAGGTCAGCCCCTCCGCCGTGTATATCAAAACTGTCGCCCAGATATTTGGACGACATTGCGGTACATTCAATGTGCCATCCAGGCCTCCCCCTGCCCCACGGGCTGTCCCACCAGGGTTCTCCTTCTCTGGATGATTTCCAGAGTGCAAAATCAAGAGGGCTTTTCTTTCTCTCATCCACATCAACCCTGGCTCCGGCCCTCAGGTCATCGATGTTCTTTTTTGACAGTTTTCCGTAGTCAGAATATTTGTTTACCTCAAAGTAAACGTCTCCGTCAACCGGATACGCATAGCCCTTTTTAATCAGTCCCCGGATCGTCTCTATCATCTCACTGATATGCTCAGTCGCATTTGGCTCAATATCAGCCCTGCTCACACCAAGCAGTTCCATGTCATTGTAATATTCCCGCGTATATTTTCTTGCAATGTCTTCCGTCGAAATATGCTCCTGGGCCGCCCTCGCGATAATCTTATCGTCTATGTCCGTGATATTTCTCACATGCGTGACGTCATATCCCCTGTATCGCAAATATCTTTTTATGATGTCGAACACAATTGCGCTGCGCGCATGACCGAGGTGACATACATCATATGCCGTTATGCCGCATACATACATCTTCACTTTACCCTGTGAAAGGGGCACAAACTCCTCTTTTCTGCCGGTCAGTGTGTTAAAAATCCTGATAGTCTCGCCCTTGCCTTCCAATATGCTTATTCTCCTTTCAAGCTCTGACATATGCGCGTTTAATTCTTCGAATTTCTCTTCCAGGGGATCAGGGATATGCACATGATCAAGCATTTCAACAGGACCATCTGCCAGAAGCTTCACAGCCTTCTTTTTTATTACCCTGCCTGGAACCCCGACAACGATTGAATTGTCAGGAACCGGGTTCAGCACAACAGAATTAGCGCCTATTTTAACATCGTCTCCGATCGTTATATTGCCCAGGATCTTTGTCCCCGCGCCTACCACCACATTATTTCCAAGCGTGGGATGTCTTTTGCCCTCTTCTTTTCCCGTGCCGCCAAGGGTGACCCCCTGATAGAGCAGGCAATTCTCACCAATCTCGGTCGTCTCGCCGATAACGACTCCCATGCCGTGGTCTATAAAAAAGCCTTTTCCAATGGTTGCTCCCGGATGAATTTCTATACCGGTAATAATCTTGACAACCTGAGAAAAGAATCGCGGAAAAAATGGGACCTTCGCTTTCCAGAGGATATGATTGATCCGGTGGAAAAAAATGGCATGAAACCCTGAGTAGGCCATGATCACCTCTATGGTGCTCCTGGCCGCAGGATCCATGTTAAAAACGGCTTTAAAATCAGCTCTTATGTCATTCCATAAACTCATAACTCGTATTATACATTACGTTATCCGTTATCCGGAATCCGTCATCCGTAGACGGATCACGGGGCACGGTGGACGGAAAACGGTATTCACCGGTAATTCACAAACTCCAGATGAATATCAAGATCTTTTTCTTTGAGCAGGTTAATGACTGCCTGGAGATCATCCTTTTTCTTTGCTCTCACACGAAGCTGGTCCTTCTGAATTTCGGCCTGGACCTTTAATTTTGCATTCTTTATGAGCTTGACTATCTCTTTGCCTTTTTCAGTCGGGACTCCCTGCTGTATTTTCACGGTCTGCTTCACAGTGCCGGAAAGTGAAGATTCAATTTTACCGTACTGAAGTGATTTAATCGGGACTTTTCTCTTTATCAGCTTGCTCTGGAGTATATCTATCACGCTCTTCAACTTATATTCGTCATCAGAAACAATACTGAGTTCATCCTTACTTCTGTCAAGATCAATGGTGCTCTTGCTGCCCTTGAAATCAAACCTCTGACTGATTTCTTTCATCGCCTGTTGAACAGCATTTGAGACTTCCTGAATATCTACCCTGCTGACTATATCAAATGAATTCTCTGCCATAATTGTATCCTCCGTTAACGTTAATGACTTTTTAGTTTAAAGCAGCTATACAGTATAATCAACCTGCCATCCTTCTCAGCAAATGAATACAGGTGAACTATGAGTAGTCAGTAGTCGGCAGTCGTTTTTCAGTCTGACAACTGAATACTGAATACTAATTATCGGCTAGCGGTTACTACTTTGAGCCATGGCTTGCCACATAATTTAATATGAACGAACTATAAGCAGTGCGATGAATAACAGGCACTTTGGTGTGTTTGAAGGGATCACAGCGGGAACGTCAGACGAAAACCACCATGTTTTTCCCGAGTTTTTTTGCTTTATACAGCCTTTCGTCTGCCTTGACGAGCATATCATCCGCAGAATCTCCGTCCTGGGGATAGGTTGCAACCCCGAAACTGGCAGTAATCGTTAACTGTATGTCCCGGGGGAGCATAATCTTTATGTTCTCTATTTTCATCCGCAGTCTGTCAATAATGTCAGAAGCATCCTCGTTCGAAGTTTCCGGCAGGATTAATGCGAACTCGTCTCCTCCGTATCTTCCAACACTATCCTGTGCCCTTACTGTTCCCTTAATGATCTGGGCAAGGGACTTCAGAACTGTATCCCCGTTCACATGTCCATAGAGATCGTTTGTCTTTTTAAAATTATCAATGTCGCAGATTACGAGACTGAAATATTTGTCCAATCGTCTGCCTCTCTCGATTTCCTTTGCCAGGTATTCACTTATATACCTTCTGTTATGAATACCGGTCAGCGGGTCAATTACTGAAAGTTGAATGTCAGCTGTGATATCTTTCAAGATAAGCTGAATTCTGTTTTTTTCTACAGTGTGTTCAGTCATCAAACAGAACCCCGAAACTTCATATATCTTGTTTTCCTTTTTTATCCTCAGGTTTTCAATTTTTTTAAGCTGCCTCACTGAATGATAAATCTGCTCCCAGCTCTCTTCCGGAATCAGATCAGTTACCGGTCTCCCCACTATTTCTCTGCCGAACGTTTGAATGGTTTTTTCGTTTGCCCACGATATAAACTGCTCCCGCTCCATATCAAGTATTTCTATCAATAGCTCCGGGAACAGGTTAAAAATTTCTTTTGCGTTCCTCACTTTTCTTTCGAGAAACTCCCTGTAACCTCCACCAAGGTTACGTATGATGTCCCTGACAGTAATGATATTGATGGCCCTCCCTTCATCATCCAGGATGACAACCCTCCTGATGTTCCGGGTATTCATTGTCGTCACAATATCAATAACTGGAGTATCAATGTGTGCGCTTACAACCGGTGTGGACATATAATCCTTCACTTTCTCATGAAATGAAACCTTCCTGACGGCAAGTTTCAGGATGTCCCGTTCCGAGACAATTCCCTCGGCCAGTCCCTCATTTACTATGGCAACTGAACTGATCCTGTTTTCGACCATTTGAGCGAGAACTTCTTTTAATGAATCATCCGGAGAAGCATGAATCAAATGACCCATTTTCCTGACCACATCTTTTGTCTTCAGCGTTGAATGATAGCGATCCTCTTCCAGATATTTCAGCAGGTCCTGCTGAGTAACAAGCCCGACAAAGTTATTCATTTCGTCTTGAACGACTATCCTTCTCACATTATTTTCGATCATCAGATTCAGCGCGTACATAAGTGATTTGTCACTCTGTGCCGAAATCAATGATTTCCTGCCAAACGTATCAGCCCTCTCCTTGAGGCCGACTCCCCTGTAAAGAATATCAACAATATCCTTCTCGGTCATTATTCCAACTGGCTTTTCATTTTCAAGAATCACAACTGCACCCTTGTTGTTAATGCTCATAAGGGCGACGATCTCCTCCAGCAAGGCGTCCCCCTGTGCGTACAACTTCCAGTTTTTAGCGATATTCTTTAACTGCATGTTCAGCAAAACATATTCTCCTCAATATGCAGCATGCTGCCTTACTCCCTTGTTATATTAATAAATCGGATTACCGCTGATACATCTTAAGGAAAATGCTTGATCTGAAGCAGCCTGCGAATCAGCTGGATGCTTTGCGGGATCAATGGATTACTTCGCGGAAAATTCACATTATGAGCCAAATTGCTGTCCGGTCTGTATCAGTCAGTTGAAGCACTGAATGCTGTAAAAAAAAGAATGCTTAGATCTGAAATCTGAATTTTCTCAATCTCAATGCATTCGTCACAACAGTCACTGATGACATGCCCATTGCAGCAGCCGCAAACATGGGATTCAGAAGTATTCCAGAAAAAGGAAAGAGTATCCCCGCTGCAACAGGAATCAAGAGAGTGTTATATGCAAAAGCCCAGAAAAGATTCTGTTTGATATTTTTTATTGTGGCCCGTGACAAAGCTATGGCTGCGGCAACACCCTTCAGGTCGCCGCCAATGAGCGTAATATCTGAAGCTTCCATTGCAACATCGGTTCCTGTCCCTATGGCAATGCCGACATCGGCCTGCGCCAGAGCAGGCGCGTCATTCATGCCGTCACCTACCATAGCCACAATTTTCTTTTCAGACTGAAGTTTCCTGATTTCGTTTGCCTTGTCCTGAGGAAGTACCCCGGCAAAGACCCGGTCAATACCAATCTGCCGCGCAACTGCCGTGGCGGTCCTGCTGTTGTCACCCGTAATCATCACCGTCTCCACTCCTGTTTCGAGAAGGTATTTTATCACCATGACGGAATTGTCTTTTACGGTATCAGCAACAGCAATAATTCCGATCACCGTGCCGTCAACTGCAACATACATTGGCGTTTTTCCTTCTGATGATAATTTTTCAGCTCTTCCAATGAACTCTTTCACGCTTATCTCCTCAACT
>Ga0209536_100017919_pt1 | contig 10008 bp, 6 predicted proteins | sample DeeMarSeWOR28_12_FD_187461 | JGI IMG/M metagenome (GOLD analysis project Ga0209536, IMG submission 187461) | Marine sediment microbial communities from White Oak River estuary, North Carolina - WOR-2-8_12 (SPAdes) (version 2) | ecosystem: Environmental > Aquatic > Marine > Intertidal zone >...
AATGATCTTTCTATCTCATCTCCCAGGGGTCCGGCAAGAGTTCCAGGAATCTTGGTTCTGGCAAACATGTTCTGTATTCTTAAAGAACAATCCCACATCTCTTCCCAGCGCATCTGATCAAATTCTTTGCGATGATACTCCATAAGAACTTGTGCTCGCAAACCGGTCTCATCCAGGAACATAGAATAGGCATGAGTCGAGACGCAGATTGTCCGCGGCACGGGGAATCCTTCCTGGGCCATCCGTGCGAGAACTGCAGCTTTTCCCCCGAGGAGCCTTTTATCGGCTTCCCGCATTTGCGATAGACTATATGTCAGGTTCATTTGTCGAGGTGCAATTCGATCACGTGTTGAAATCGATCTACAATGTGTAGAGTCTTCGCCTCCAGGCACAGAACGGCACAAGTTGGTGACTTGACGAAGTCTTTCAGGTGAGCATGCTTGTCTGTATAGAGGCGAATCAATCGGCTTCGTGGGGATTTTCGCAATTCACGCACGGTACCCACTGCCGTGACCGCCATAGCCTTTCTGAAATCACTTGTCCGGTTGGACCTGTTGTCAATCAGCATAGCAGCCCTGCTGCTCGCCATCATATTGGCGTACTTACGAGTTGAGCGAGGGGTGGCAAAGACAAAGCTCTTGAAGTCGTCCGTGACAGCAAAGGCTACCAGGCTCGCGTATGGCCGATTTCTTCTCTGCGTCGAAAGGACTCCGAGACGTTGCCTGTCAAACAGTATTTTCAGTCTTTCTGTCAGCTCTGCCTGTGATCCCAATTTCAGTGAACCTCCTGCGGTGCCCGGGCGTTGTCTCCTGCGCCTGGCCTGGACTTATCTCTTCCTTTCAGTTAGATCATACACAGGGCATTGGACAAATGTGTCGGGCAAGACCCTGTTAATTCTGGCGCACATTCTAAGCGCGTTCGGCACTTGCGGCAAGTTCATTGATCATTCTCTCGAAGATTAACCTGTGAACAGGATTCAGCAGATACCAGTATATAAGCCCACACAGCCCCTTAGGCGCGAAGAATACTGTCTGAATAAGGCTCGTCATTTTGTCGTCGATCGGCTTGACCTCAAACTGAAGCCACCCGTCTCCAGGCAACTTCATTTCTGCTCTGAGTCTAATCATTCCGTCGCGTTCGATATGCACGACCCTGAAGAAGTCGAGGCTGTCTCCCGTCTCAAGATTTTCCTTTTTCAGCCCGTGCCTTCGCATCCCAATGCCTCCGATCATCCTGTCGATCGCGCCGCGCAAACGCCACAGAATGCCACAGGGCCAGCCATTTGGCCCCCCAAGTGCGATAAGAGCCCCGTAAACTTCTGCAGGACTGGAACTCACGTTCCTCTGCCTGACCTCCACAATCATACCGCTTCGACTTCCTCGGCACCTGAACGCAGGCGGAGCATCCGAATTTACCTCATCCCTGCTCACCCAATACTGCGGATCCAGCTCAGACAGGGCTCTCGCAACAGCATCCTCATAACGCAATGGCTTGATCCCGGGAAACAATTCCCCGGCTTTGCCGTCTGTCACAACTACCTCGCTTCGAAGGCCTTCTATCAGAGGACGGGCGTACGCCGCCGAAATGGGAGTGACCCAGTGGACCCAGTACGAAGATAGACGAGGCGTGAGGACGGGCACGTTGAGCAACAGACGATGAAGACCTCGCACGCGAGCATAGCCCTTCATCAGACCGCCATATGTAAGAACATCGGCTCCACCTACTTCGATTATCTGGTCGGCACTGCGAGGCTCTCGCACTGATTCCACTAAATAGGACAGAACATCCTCAATTGCTATCGGCTGGACCCTGGTCCGGACCCAGCGAGGGCAGATCATTATCGGCACACGCTCGGTCAAATATCGTATCATCTCGAATGATATGCTCCCGGAGCCGACGATTATTGCGGCTCGAAACTCGGTGACGGGAACGCCCGATTCTCGCAGCGCTTTGCCCGTCTCTTGCCGCGACCGCAGGTGTTTTGACAGAGTGTCGCTCCCACCACCAAGGCCGCCAAGGTAGATCAACCGTTTGACGCCGGCGGCTCTCGCCGCGCGACCGAAGTTCCGGGCCGCGGCCAGGTCCTGTTCGGCAAAATCGGCTCCGGAGGTCATGCTGTGAATCAGATAGTAGGCTGTATCCACGCTCGAGAGCGCAGGCTCCAATGTGTCGGCTCGGAGCACGTCCCCAACAGAAATCTCCACCCTTGAACTCCAGGCAAAAGCCTTTAGCTTCCCGGATTCTCTGACAAGTACCCTCACAGAGTACCCCTCATCGAGAAGGCGGGGAATCAACAGGCCGCCTACATAGCCGGTGGCGCCGGTAACAAGAATGAGCCTGTGATTCTTCATCAATCAGGATTATACTAGTTTGTGACAAGTTGTGTAGCAGCCGGGTGATGATTGCAGTGTGAATCATCTGGGGTTTAGGCTTGGGTGAGCCGTATTCAGCCTCTGTTGGCTGATGGGAGACACACTCCAGACTCCGGAATGATGTAGCGATAGTCGCAGGACTTCCATTGGACCCTGCCTCCAAATCGGAGAGATATGAAAAAGATCGCTATAGTATTTCCGCACCAGCTATTCGATGACCATCCGGCGTTGTCAAAGACGCGCGACGTTTGTCTCGTTGAAGACGGGCGTTTCTTCACTGATTTCAATTTCCATAAGAAGAAGATCTTGTTTCACATCGAGTCAATGCGCGTTTACAAAGAAGAACTGGCCGCCCGCAGATACCGTGTAAAGTATATCAAACAAGGTCATGTGCGTTCCCATTTGCAGCTTACAAGACTGTTTTCGGGTAAAGATCTCGAAGACATATATGTTGCTGACGTGTGTGACGGGGACCTGTCGCGCCGCTTAGAGAAAGACTGCCTGAAGTACCGGAAACAGTTGCACGTAGTAGATTCGCCTTCGTTCCTGACTTCCGACGAGATTCTGCAGGATTTCTCCATGACCCGAAAGAACCTCTCGATGTCTAGTTTCTATATCGGGCAGAGAAAGCGGCTGGACATTCTCATCAGGAGGGGCAAACCGATTGGCGGCAAATGGAGTTTCGATCCTGAGAACAGAAAGAAGCTGCCCAAAGGACTTAGAATACCGGAGCCCAGAAAGCCAGTAGGCACGCCGCTAACCGGTTCGGTTTCCCGAATCGTAAAGGAATACGGCGATAATCCCGGCAGTACCGATGACTTCGCATTTCCTGTGACCCGAGATCAGGCCCGCCAATGGTTGAAGGACTTCGCTGCAAACCGGCTCAGGTGCTTCGGCGATTATGAGGATTCGATATCTGCCGATAGCGTCTTTGTCTTTCATTCGGCCCTTTCTCCACTGCTCAACGCTGGCCTTCTGACGCCAGAGGAAATTCTGGATGAGGTCCTGATGACTGCAGATCGCAATGAGGTTCCCATCAACAGCCTCGAAGGTTTCGTAAGACAGATCATCGGGTGGCGAGAGTATGTGCGCGGAGCTTACAGATTCATCGGCCGGCAGCAGCGAAAATCGAATTTCTGGAATTGCTCTAACAAGCTGCCGCCGGCATTCTATGACGCTTCCACGGGAATCGACCCGGTTGACGCAGTAATCGGCCGGGTCCTTCGCCATTCCTACTGCCATCACATCGAGAGATTGATGATACTGGGTAACTTCATGCTACTTTGCGAAATTCACCCGGACGAGGTCTACCGATGGTTTATGGAGCTTTTCATAGACGCATATGATTGGGTAATGGTCCCAAATGTCTACGGAATGAGCCAATATGCCGATGGGGGGCTCATAACCTCGAAACCCTATATCAGCTCCTCCAACTACATCAGGAAGATGAGTGATTTCGCTGCCGGCCCGTGGTGTGAAATCTGGGATGCTCTTTTCTGGCGATTTGTGGAAAAACACAGAACGGTGTTCGCGGAGAATCCCCGAATGCGGGTAATGACGTTTCAGCTCGATCGCATCGGCCGAAAGAAAGTCAGAGATCATATCAGAACGGCAGACAAATTCTTAGCTCAGCTCTTCAGATGAGCTACCAGAAGTTCCAACTCAACCTTTTGGCTGACATCTTGGACAGAAATAAGTGGAGCGCTTCTGTTTGCCCTGGCGAATCATGATGATTCTCGTGCCGCACTCAAAGCAATGCTTTCCGGCCATTCGATAGACACGGTGGGTCCAGCGACCGCCGCAACTGTAGCTATCACCCATTACCTGAATGATCGCCCGCCCCAGGCGCACCAAAGACTCGTCTGGCAGATCTGCCGCAGTCGTCTCCGGGTGAAGTCCTGCCAGAAACAAAGACTCGCTCTTGGCGACATTGCCGACTCCACTGATAACGGCTTGATCGAGAAGCAACTCACCCAAAGGCTTTGGCTGCTGCGAAATGGCGCCTGCAATGTCTTGCTCCGTGCAATCCTCACTCATTACATCCGGCCCGAGAGAATTAATGAGGGCCCTCGTCTGCGCGGCATCGAGCACTCTCAGCACCTGCCCCATGTAGTTGTAGACCGTGTTTCGTCCCGACTCGAAAGCTATCCAGATTTCCGGAGGCTACAGCATGAAGCGGTCCTTGGTTGTTCTCCACCTTCCTCTCATAAGCAGGTGGTTATTCAGAAACCGATCAGAACCGAAATCGAAGAAGATCTGCTTGCCCTTGCAGAAGACTCGCTCACAAGTCGCTCCGACTATAGATGCGGCAAAATCATTCAAGGGCGGGCGGGTCGTTGTGCAGCGTGAAATCACCCTTCCTTCCAATTGACGCTGGAGGCGTTCGGTAGTGAGTTTTACTTGCGGTCCTTCCGACATAAATCGTGAGCCTGAACGTCGAGGTCGAATTGCCCAGCCGACTTGTCATAGACTCTTCTCTACGCTTGCTATGGATGTGGGTGCGCACTTTCCCGTCTTTGTCCACGCGTCGTAAAGCCGCCTGCCCCAGTCGTCTGTTTTGTTCTCATCTGCCAGGAACTTCAGGTAATCCCACGACATGGATTCGTACATGAGCTTCACAACAACTCTCTTGCAGCCCTCAGGCAACTCCATTTCGAATTCATCCCAATACTGGCCATCGGCGTAGCTGGCGCCGACCGGCGCCGAAAGGTGTTCGGCAAATCTGGCATTGTCAAAACCCTCCGGGGGGATGCGATTGTCCTTTATGACGTAGTCGTTCAGGACCGAGTGAAATGACTTGCCCGGGCGCGTACCGTATTTCTCTGCTCGCGCTTCGCTAATCCCGAAAAGAATCTCGTATACTCTTGTCCGATCGGGATCCAGAAGCGTCCTTGCCGTGGCAGGCTTTCCGAAGATGGCGTCCTGTCTTTCACCATACTTGCCGATTTCCTTGATAACCTTTCCGGACGAATCCATAAAGACGGCGTTTATCCACATCCGCCGGCCCTCTTCGTAACCGGACGGCAGCTTGTGGCCGGTCTTGTTGATGACCTTGAGTGTTGCATAGCCGGGCCGAGGGAATTCCATCTCGAGCGAAGCCGCCTCCTCCAGCATAAGCTGTGCGCGCTGTTTGCTCAGGTCAAGGGCTCTTCTGTCCAGGTCTCTTCCTTTCCAGACCAGGAATGTCGCGTCCTGGACCCAAGTGGATCCACCCACGGGACCGTGCATCACGAAGTATTTGCGCCTCAGGTCTCCAAATCTCGAAGCCTGACCGCCACCTTCAACAGGCTTGTAGTGGCATGACTGGCAGGTCCCATCCTTTCCTCTCCTGGCGAAATCGCTCAGAAGCCACTCACTGTAAGTGCGCTGGATGTGCCCGAACAGGTGTGGGGCCTCCTTCCTGACATCATCCGCAAGCAGGGGATTCGAGATGTTGTGACAGACTCCGCAGAGTTCACTGGATGCGTGAAACGACGATTTTGCCACTCCGTGCGGCATGGCGCCTTTGCCATCACCGTAAGGCCCGCGCACGATATTCTGAGGATCGGAGACCATCATGGCGTTTCCGTACCCCGGCGGGATATCCTTTACTATCTTTGCCGCTTCATCAGACAGAGGATCGATGTAACTGTGACACACCGTGCAACTCACGCCGTACAAGTCCTCTCTGTTCAAAGCCCTACCATCGGTCGGGGTGGATCGGCCCTCCAGCCATGCGCGGGGAGCGTGGCATCGTAGGCAGAACTCGCCGATACCTTCAACGTCTTGATTTGCAATTGTCAGAGCAGCCCGAAACAGTGGGTTTTTGGCCGAGATCGACATAAGGCCCGTCTGCCATGACAGGAAAGGATCGGCGTCTGCATTGTCAGTTCCCCCGTGGCACATGCGACATTGCTGCACCTTCACGAATTCGATGCCGGCTTCTTGCGGCTGCATCCCAGGCAGTAATACCTCGGCACTGACGCTCTGGGCTGACAGCCAGACAATGCTGCACGCCACGATTGCCTGCGAAAATCTGATAGTCATATCCTGAACCTCTCAATTCCAAGCGGCTGTCCGTGAATTTCAACTTTTGAGCCTGCAAAACCCTATAAGCCAGAGTACGCGATTCCCATGTGTCGGTTTGGTCGAATAATAGAGCTAGTCCGCTGTGCCACGTAAAGCGGCAGACGCAACTTTGCGACCAAGTTCAACGCATTTTTCAAGTTGCCCCTCAGTCGGAGCAAACCTAGCTTCTACCACGGGTTCCACCAACTGCAGGCCGGCTCGAGTTGCGAACGCTTCCAGGGACTTGACACCACCACCGGACCAGCCGCAACTGCCGAACACACCAACGCAGTGATTTCGCAGCATCTTGTCGGCCAACAGGCTAACTAGTTTTTGTTGCGGAAAGCGCGAAAAATGACAGAGCAGTGACCACCCGATTTAGAACAAGGTTGGTCTCATCGTCATCTTCGTTGAACTGTCCGCCAACGCTCTCTAAAAAGTTGATAAATCACTTTTCTGGACGGACCGTCTCTCACGACACCCTCAAGAACAGTCTGTTTGGATTACTTCTGTCTCAGAGTCGTGTTAACAAAACAAGGTTGTGACAGAAGATTCCACAACCTACGCTGGCCGCATAATTCTTAAATCCCTTGAAAAGGCAACGATCAAGCTTAAAGACACGTTTTAACACCGAGATACTGCCCTCACAGCCGGCACGAAAACGCTGGCCATCTTTGAACTCTTCGGTGCATTCGCGTTCATATTCTTGTTGGTTACGACGGCCTTTTTTGCAAATCGATACTGTCACGATGCTCTTTTCCAACTTGATGATTTGCTTCATGTTTTCGTAAAAGCCTTTATCTGTAGCCAGTACGTCAGGACCGGTGCCAAACAATTGGTTATGGGCTTTCAGTGTCGGCTCGACAAGTTCTCTGTCCTCTTGTCGCTTCGGGAAGACCTTGTAATGATGAATGAACTTTTCACCGGTCTGAGCGATCAAGACCTTGTGGCCGAACTCGATGGGTTTGCCGGCTTTGCCTCGTTTGAGCAGTTCGGTATGTTCCTCAAACAGGCTGTAGACCTTTTCATCAGCAGCGACCATTACACCGTGAAGAACCCGTTGTTCGGCTTGGTTGATGATTCTCTCTACGATCGGAACGTAATGAGCTAGCAGCTCTGCTTCATAGCCGGCCCGATCCAATATAACCAGAGCTTTACGAGCAACCTCAGCAATCCAGCTTACACGCTCGATCAACTTTCGATAGGTGCTTTTGACCTTACGCTTTTTGCCCCTGTTATTACTGCCAACATTACGGGTAATGAAATAGGCCAGCTTTTTGACTTTCTTTGTGTGAAACCTGTGTTTGAGAGCCAGTTGTGGCAATTCTTGTTGAATCTGCTGCAGTAAACGCGCCAGAGTACGGAAGCTATCCCACAGCAAAGAAGAGTCCGTGGGATAATGAACGTTCGTTTCATAAACGGTCGTATCAAGACGCAATTTCTCGTGTGAGATCTTCTCCTGCTCTTTTGCATACTGGGCCAATACCGCGTTCATGGTTTCCCAAGTCGTATCACTCAGAACACAAAAGGCTTTGTCCAGAAAACTGAAGTCCATCATGGACTTGATCCCAAGGCCTACAAAGTGGCGAAGAAATTCGCTGTTTTCGATGCGAACGACGACCTGCCTGAAACTGTCCTGCTCGACGAACATGACGATCAGCGACCGAAGGATTTGCTCAGAAGTGTAGTCGCTTTTGCGTCCTTGCTTTGATTGTGAAAGCATCTTGGCCAGGTCCCGATGGACCAGAGAAACCAATTGGGGATTATCGTCCAGCAGTTGTGAGATTAGTCCGTATTTCTCTCTGTATTCGTTCACGACTTTTAGCCTTGATTTGCTGGAAAAGTCAAAGTACTGTTGCTTCGTAGATCTTGTTCTCATTTGCCTGTTCCTTTCTCATTGGTTTTTCGACGATTCAATGATAACAGGAGCAGGCTTTTTTCCATGTAAGTTTTTGCGTAGAACAACGTCCGCAACAGAAGCTAGATAGGAAACAGAAGGCAATGTCTTCTGTCTCCTGTATACTGTATTCTTTTTTTGATTGTTAGTTGTGTATTATACTATATTGTGCGTTATTCCCCAAGGAACAATTTCAGGAAAAGCAAGAATAACCGCAGATTAACGCGGATTAACACGGTTTTTGGCTCACCACTAAGGCACGAAGGACCACGAAGAAAGACCATATCTATAGTCTGTTCTGTATAGAAGAATCGGCAGAACCTTCGAGATGACGGCCGTACGATTGCCCGGTACCCGACTGGCCTCGAGGGCCGCATACAAACCGGCGCCTCGCGACCCCACGATCACGGCATCAAACTCGTGCGTATGCGATTTCCTCATAGCGTTCCCTACAAACCGCACGGCCAGCTGTCCTGCCGGGCCAGGTTGAGAATCCCCCCGGCCAGAAGCAGTCGACGTTGACGGTCAGATACATCGAGCCTGGTCTTCACTTCCCGGCCTCCGATCCGGATCAGGACATCCGATGCGCCGCTCGATACGGCGTCGCGCACGTTGGGGATGGTGATCGTATCGCCCTGCTCTATCGCGTCGTAGTCGGCCGGATCAATAAAGACCAGAGGCAGAATCCCAAAGTTGACGAGGTTCGCTTTGTGAATCCGCGCGAAGCTCTTGACGATCTTAGCCCGCACCCCGAGGTGGCGCGGCGCCAGCGCGGCGTGCTCCCGCGACGAACCCTGGCCATAGTTCTCGCCCCCAACGACGAATCCGCCGCCCTCGGCCTTCGCGCGGGCCGGGAATCCTTCGTCGATCACGTCGAACACAAAATCGCTTATCGCCGGGATGTTGCTCCGGTAGGGCAGCACCCGGTTGCCGGCCGGCATGATGATGTCGGTGCTGATGTTGTCCTCGACCTTGATCAGCACAGTCCCTTCAAGCCTCTCGGCCAGCGCCGGGAAGATGTACACGCCCTCGGACGAGGCCAGGGCCTGTTCGAGCCTGGAGATATTTTCCAGGGCCTTGTCTATTTCCTCCAGCCAGTAGCGGTAGCCAGCCAGATCGAACAGCCAGGTGCTTTTTTCCGGATTTTCGGCTACATATTTTTCCAGGCAGGCGCATGCGCTGCGCAGTTCATCATCGGTCTTTTTGTTTTCCACCGAGACTGTGGTACCTGGTCGGGGCAGGTCACCGAATGTCAGGCTCCTCTTTTCGATCTTCCTGGACAGGGTTTCGTATGCTTCCTGGCGGGAATCTCCAAACCCGATCATCTCACTCCAACCGATAATCTGTACATAGTAGCGCGGGAGATCGTTTTTTTGATTGTCCTGGTAACAGTATCGTAAAGGGTAATCCTCGATCCTCCATTGGGATTTAGCAAAGGAGGTTAAAAACTTGTACATAGAAGCCAGTTTCCAGCTAATCCTCTGCCGGAGCGTATCGCTGCAAATAGCCTGCAGGCGCCTTTCCCGGGCTTCTTGCAGGTATAAAGCCATGCGCGCCTTGCCAAAATCGCGGCCCGGAATGGGACCAGCTCCCGCTTCATAAGCTCCTCTTTGGTTCCGGGGATCGAAGGCAGCACCTGGTGATGCGGGTTCTGTTTGACCGTGCCCATGCCCGGGAAATGCTTGGCCGTGG
>Ga0209536_100017920_pt1 | contig 10008 bp, 9 predicted proteins | sample DeeMarSeWOR28_12_FD_187461 | JGI IMG/M metagenome (GOLD analysis project Ga0209536, IMG submission 187461) | Marine sediment microbial communities from White Oak River estuary, North Carolina - WOR-2-8_12 (SPAdes) (version 2) | ecosystem: Environmental > Aquatic > Marine > Intertidal zone >...
CCGGCCTTTACGAACCATGGCAGCGCATCGGTTTCAAACAATGACCTGGCGAATTCGAATAGGCCAAACCCGCCTACGACGACCGCGCCGAGAGTCAATGCGAACCAGCCAAGAGAACGCTCCGTCCGGTTGTAAATATTGTTCCAGAAGGCTTCCCACTCCTCATCGGGGGCTTCCACGAGTCTCATTGAACCGGTCACCTCCTTTAACCGGCGCAGTCGTTCAACCTCGCTGCGGCTCTCCTGACTCTCTGCGAGATGAGCTTCGACACGCGCAATTTGATCTGTGTCGAGTTCGCCGTCAACATATGCTGAGAGTAGTGGTGCATCCTTGTCGGGGTCAAAGGGCTGACGGCCCTCATGAAATGGGCGGCCATCCCTGGCGTCATCACTCAAGCTAATGCCTCCTCACCCAGGCAGTGGCGCAACTGCGTGCGAGCGCTGTGTAGGCGGGACATGACAGTGCCGAGGGGGATATCCAATGCGGCAGCGATCTCACGGTACTTCAAGCCCTGGAAATGATAGAGGAGGAACACTTCTCGCTGCTCCAGAGCGAGGTCCTCGATACATGACCATAACTTTTCCCGCAAGTCCTCGGCTAACGTCTCTTCCAGGGGTGACGGTCTTCCGTCCGGTTTCCGTACCCATTCCAAGGGGACATCGCCGTGATGACGCTTCTAGTCCCGCCTTTGATTCAATGCTGCGTTTCTCACGATACGGTAGAGCCAGGGGAAAAATGGCAGTTCGCGACGGAAACGGGGCAGGGCACGATGAGCCCGAATGAATGCTTTTTGGAGGGCATCCATGGCATCGTCGTGATTCCCTGTCAGACCGAGGGCAATGCTGTAAGCCTGTCGGCGATACCGTTCCACGAGTACCTCGAATCCTCGGGCGTCTCCCGCTAAAAACCGCTCTATATCGCGAATGTCCGCGCTGGGGCCATTGGCGGCCGCCCGCGATGGCGATGATGGCTCTACCCCGAGGTGAGCTGGGTTATTCGGAGGAAAATACTCACTCATGGCTTGACCTGTCGGTCCGCGCGGAACCGAAAAAATTTTCGTGGCGGGTCACCCACCACAGGATCGCTGCGGATATCAACAACAACAGAATGCATAAGGCCAGGAGAGGAAAAACTGCCGCCAAGCCACTGCTCTGCTGCCAGCGGCCAACCAAGTGCACTGCAAATGATCCGACTCCGAAAGTCAGGATGAACTTCAAGCCAAATCCCGTACTTCGCAAACGTGGTGGCGTGAGAACGGCTACGAGCGAATTTTCTACGGGCTGCATTCCAAAGGCGAAAAATGCGTATCCCAGAGCAACGAAAAGCAAAGGTAAATTAGCAAGATGACCCAGCAGATACAGCAGCGGCAACGATGCTCCGTGAAATAACAGGTAGAGCTTGCGCAGATCGTACCGATCCGCCAAGAGGCCACCCACCATTTGTCCAAACACACCAGCCACATACGCAAGGGAAGTCAGGAAAGTTGCTGCGACGGTTTTGGTCCCAGTGGCCGGCCACCACTGTACCCTTTGGATGGCGTCAACCAAAAATGCGATACGTTCCTCGAAATAAGCTGGCATGACCAATGTCTGGCCACGGTAAGCAATCCCACCCAGCATCATGGCCACACACAGGATAGCGAAGGCAAAGGCTTTGTTACGGCCCCTTCCTCCACGCGCTAGCGAAATATCTTCTTCGGTAAAACCATCGACGCGCAAGAACAGCGCGACTACAGCGAATAACAGTGAAGGTATACCCAAGATGAGGTAGGTGCTACGCCACCCCACACTGACAGCTAATAACCCAGTTAAAAACGGTGCCGAGACAATACCCAGATTTCCAAAAGCACCATTGAAACCGAACGCCCAACCCCGCCGGCTTACACCACGACTGATCAGCGCCATTCCCGCAGGATGATAAATTGAAGCAAACAGTCCCAAGCCCGCCAAAGCCCACTTCAAACTAGTCGGTGAATTAGCTCGCGACGCCACCAGAGCACAGCTACCCATGCCGAACAAGCAGAGGATGAGCATGAATCGTGGCCGAAGCAAATCGGAGAGAATCCCGGCAGGCAACGCTCCCACTCCATATAAAAGATACATCCAGAAGCTCAGGAGCAGGACCTCGCCCAACGGCAAATGCAGAGCGGGCCGCAAAGTCAGAGCCAGCGACGGGAAGACGAGCATGTAAAGATGAGTGAAATAGTGAGCCGCCGCGGTGACAATGAGGATGTTACGCTCCCTCACCGCCACCGGTGGTGGTGAGCCGTGAGCGGAGGTAGGGATCCTCAAGAGTCCCCATCCTCGGTCGAGGCAGAGCGTGATTGCCAGGTTTGATCCTCGAAGCCCAGAACACGGTTGGCCCAACGTGCTGCGATAAATAAATAATCGCTCAGACGGTTCAGGGTCACGATAATGCCAGCTGGAAGAGTTTCCCTTTGGGCCAATGCGACCGCATCACGCTCAACGCGGCGGCAGGCAGTGCGGGCAAGGTGCAGGGCTGCAGCTGTCTCGTGTCCACCCGGTAGGATGAAGGAACTCAGAGGGGCTAGTTGGCCATTCAGGTAGTCGATCTTCCCTTCGTAAACCTTCGCGGAGAAAGGTAACGGGCCAGCATCGGTCGCGGCCAGCTGCATGGAACGTGCAGGATCTGCCAAAATCGCCCCCATTTCGAACAGATCATTCTGTACGTCGCGTAAGTCCACGCACAAACCGTCCAGTGCAGTGATTTTTTCTGCCGCTAAGTTATTTCGGTTGCGATGCAGTAAAGCGACGCACAAGCCGAGCCAACTGTTCAATTCGTCGACTTCGCCATAAAGATTGACGCGAGGATTGGCTTTCGAAGTTCGCGTACCATCGAACAAAGCTGTTTCCCCTTTGTCACCTTTTCGCGTGTAAATTTTGGCCATGAGCGCTCCTTTAACGCAAGTTACGCTTTGTACCCCGCTCTGCCGATGTTAGCAGTTCACCGCTATTTCCGCACGAAAGAGTTGAAATCCGCGAGGTAAATAGTATATGCATCCGGCTACAAGATTGGTGTATCACACGAGCGGACGCCCACTCAGCAACTCTCACCCACCAAAGTGATTCAACCGCCAGGAAAGTCCCGGTTGCGGACGCGTTCCCAAATCAGTTCATGGTCGGTCTCGAGGGTGCTGGCCAAAAGGATTTCATCCGGCTCCCCCTCCACGACAGGCTCATCTCGCATTTGAATCAACGAAGCTGGTTGTGCGCAGCGAAAATCCTCTTCAGTATAGGGTCGGTAACGAAACCAAAAGCCGAGGTGCCAAAGAAAGAATCGCTTAATCCTACCTAAACCTTTCTCGTCATCGCCAAAGTATTCCGCTGCGTACTCGTAATACCGGCGCATGACAGCCCACCGCTTGGCGGGAGTGATCTGGATCGGTTCACCTTTTGCCAGCTCACCGAAAATCCAAGGTTTTATCAAAGCGCCACGGGCGATGAGGAATGAGGATACACTTGTAGTGCTTCTTCGTAATTCCAAATCCCAAGGTGTCAGGATGTCGCCATTGCCGAGCACTGGTATGTGAAGTGCCTTGGCAACCATGTCAATCATGTTCCAGTCCGCATTGCGCTTGTAGTGTTGTTCGCGGGTGCGGCCGTGCACACCGACAGCATCCGCTCCAGCCTCTTCACATATGCGGGCAATCTTCACGGCATTGATCCGCTTTTCCGACCAGCCCAACCTGATTTTCACTGATAATGGTAAATCAGTGGCCTGCCGTACCCCCGCAACGATCGTCCCCAGACGGGATGGACGTTTGAGAAGGGCAGCGCCCCCACCGCGCCGCACAATCATTTCGATGGGGCAGCCAAAGTTTAAATCCACGAAGCGGCTACCCCGATCTGTGACCATGCGAGCCGCTTCAGCAAGAACTTCGGGTGAATTCCCACACAATTGTACGCCGAAGGAGGTCTCACTGGGATGACAGCGCAGGAGGGGCAATTCCGAACGTTCCCCTTTGACCAACTTGCTCGCCACGACCATTTCACTACAAGTGAGGGCGGCTCCATATTCACGGCAGAGGCGCCGGTAAGGTAAATTACCGCCAGTGGCCATGGGCGACATGGCGATCACACCAGTGAATAATTGCTGAGCTTCCTCCCTGGCTCGAGTCACAAGCACTCCTTCGAGAGACGGGAATAACTCATTGGTGAGTCCGACACTATCGATATTTCGGCGCAAAAAGGCCGCCCCAACGTCGAGGCGGCCACGGCAACATTCCCGATCAAGCAATCAACCTCCGTCAAGCATCGGACTCTCGTCGAAACCGTGCCACTCTTCCGGTTTTGACATGTATTCATAAGTATTGTGCAGCAGTTGATAGTGATTTTGCTCCTCAGCGGCCAGGTGCTCGAATAATTCGCGAGCTTGGACTGATTCCACCTCTTTTGCCGCTCCGGAGTACATGGCGTAGCCTCTCTTTTCCACTTCCATGGCACCACGGAGGATTTCCAACTCCTCGGCCTCGGCATTGTATGGATCCTGCACTGTGGACAACGATTCTTCGAAAATAGCCCGAGGCGAACGGTGCTCATGTTCGTCGTCGGTCAAGGACTCGATGTCGTTGGTCCTGACCAATCCATCCCTCAATTTCAACAGGTGTGCCTTGTGACCCGCCTCGTCCTTTGCCAGGGAGCGGAAAATGTTTCTTTCCAAGGCAGAAGGGGCACTCTCCGCCCGATCCGAAAAAAACCGCATCCCTTCCTCTTCGAACGCGATCGCCTTGTTCAGTATGTCGATACACAGCTTCACATCGTCGCTCATGCCATCCTCCACCGCAAACTGGTCTCTGGAGAGACCGAGTACTTTAGTCCACTATTGCTGCGTTTTTTAACTATAATGCCTCGGCTGTGAAACGCCAGCCTCAGGTTGATAAAAAACCGTAAAACGATATTGAGTTGAGCCGGAAATGTTGTATTTTTGACAACGGTCCGTTAGCTGGGACGGACTCTTATTTTCGGGATCGAAATCGTTTTTCAGGATTATGGGCTCGATTCGCGGAGGAGAGGGTTATGCCAAAGCTGCAGACAACGCTAGCCAAGAAGATTCCCGAATGGCGTAAGGATATCCGTGCCGTCATTCAGGAATGCGGAAACAAGACACTGAGCGAGTGCACTGTCACTCAGGCTTATGGTGGTATGCGTGGTGTAAAGTGCATGGTCTGCGACACTTCTGAAGTTCCGCCAGACCGTGGCCTGCTCGTTCGCGACATTCCCATCGGTGAATTGACTGACAAGACACCTGAAGAGATATTCTACTTGCTCTGCACCGGCGAGATTCCCAAGCCAGCCGATGTCAAAACACTTCAGAATGACATGGCGACACGTGCACGTGTACCGGCCTACGTGTGGAAAGTACTCGAGGCCATGCCAAAGAACTCCCACCCCATGTGCATGCTCAACACTGGTATTTTGGTCATGCAGCGCGAGTCCGAATACGTCAAAGCCTACACCGCTGGTGGTTTGAAAAAAGAAGACTACTGGAAACCGACGCTCGAGGACAGTTTGAACCTGCTGGCCAAGCTACCCACTCTGGCCGCTGGAGTCTATCGGTTGCGGTTCAAAAAGGGGAAGCGTATTAGCCCAAAGGCAGATCTGGACATGGCTCACAACTTCGCCCGGATGCTCGGCATCAAGGGTACCGGCGAGGAGTTCGCTGACTGCATGCGCCTTTACTTGACCCTCCACTGTGACCACGAGGGTGGTAATGTGTCAGCGCATACCTGCCACTGTGTTGGTTCCGCTCTCTCGGATGCCTATTATGCCGTGAGCGCCGGCTTGAACGGTCTGGCAGGACCTCTGCATGGCTTAGCCAACCAGGAGTGCCTGAAGTGGGTCCTTGAGTTACAGGAGAAATTCAAGGGTGTGCCCACAGAAAAACAGCTCGAAAAATTCGCCTGGGACACACTCAATTCTGGCCAAGTGATCCCCGGCTACGGCCACGCTGTCTTGCGTGTGACCGATCCACGGTTCACGGCGTTCCGTGCTTTCGGCATGAAGCACTTCCCCGACGATCCAATCATGAACACCGTCGACCTCGTTTACCGCGTTGTTCCCGAGGTGCTCAAGAAACAAGGCAAGGCCAAGAATCCCTGGCCCAACGTGGATGCCGGCTCTGGGGCTCTGCTCTACCATTACGGCATGAAGGAGTTCAGCTACTACACGGTATTGTTCTCCATCAGCCGCGCCATGGGTATGTGCTCTCAGCTGGTCGTCAATCGGGGTATCGGCACACCAATCGAGCGTCCGAAATCGGTACCGACCCACTGGATCAAGAAAAACATCATGTAAGCACCACCCTACCAAGTGGTTAAGTAATGGAGCCGGCCATTGTGCCGGCTCTTTTTTTGCTTTTATAAAAATGTTAAACTATATAAAGGCAGTTATTGTTTTGGTCTTGCTACACTCACGTTACGGGCGGTCCTCCCATGGTCTTAGAATCTCTGGCGTTACACCGTTTTCACAGACGAGTCGCCAATAAGGGGACTCTGGCAGCCGAGAGTCCTACAAAGAGCGTATTTCCAGATATCTTCTGGGGTACCCTCTTCAGCGTCATCCTCATCATCCTCATCATCCTCGCCAGCGCGTCCCTCACCCGAGCCAGTGTGACCATTCACTGCTTAGACATTGGGCAGGGCGATGCCACCTTGATCGTTTCTTCCAGTGGTCAAACGATGCTCGTCGACGCTGGTGAAAACGGCATGGGTAGTAGCGTCATCGTACCCTATCTCACGAGCCTTGGTATCGACGAATTGGACTACATGATCGCCACTCATTATCACTCTGATCACATCGGTGGAATGGATGAGGTTTATCATCAGAAAGGTGTCAGCCAGCATGTTTACGACCGGGGATGGTCATACTCTTCAGCAGCCTACGATCAGTACGCCCAGGTGGTTTTCCTCAAACGGGTCACTATTATCGAGAATCAACTCATCGATTTAGGTGACGGGGTTACGGTGACTTGCCTCGGTTTTAACGGAAACGGTGTGCTCTCATCACCCTACAACGTACATGATTGGGAGAACGAGTACTCCATAACATTACTTGTCCAAAGCGGTGATTTTGATTTCTTTGTCGCAGGCGATCTTATCGGCATCAACCAAAGCGGCCACCGAGACATCGAATCGAGCATTGCTCCCGAAGCTGGCGACATCGAAGTCTACCAGGTCAACCACCAGTGTTCCTATACCAGCAGCAACCCATACTTCATCGGCAATATCCAACCTGAGGTGGCCATCATCTCGGTAGGTTCAAACACTTATGGCCATCCGCACCAAGAGATTCTTTCACGCCTCTCTAATGCCGGTGCCTTTATCTACCAAACAGAGATTGGCTCGGGCGGGACCTTACCTCCTGAGGATCTGAGAGTCGTGAACGACCACATTATCATAACCACGGACGGTTACGGTGAGTATTACGTAGATGGTGATCAGTACCTGATGGACGAGCCGCCCAGTAGCGTGCCCATTGCGTCCCGCTTCGTACTCCACGGGAACTACCCCAATCCGTTCAATCCCACCACCAGTATCCTTTTCACGACACAGAGCAGTGGACCAGCTCGGTTGACCATCTTTGATCTCACTGGCCGGTGTGTGTACGCATACCGCTTCTCAGCTCATGGTGGGCACCAATCGATCCAGTGGCAGGGAGCAAATGAGAATGGAACAGCTTTGCCCTCAGGCGTTTATGTCTACCGCCTCGAAGTACCGGACGGGGTGGGTACGGGCCGTATGGCATTGATCAAGTGAGACATTCCCCTCATTCGTTTTGATTGTCGTCAGCACGCCGGTGCGGTAATGACTCTTTCTTGAGAGTCTCATCCCGTTGCTTTGAAGAGTCCATATTTTTGGTGTCGTGATTTACATCTCCAGCTTGGCTAAGCGTCGTCGTGTCACCTTGGCCGTCCCCGGGTACAACCGAGCCTGCTGGTGAAGACTGCCACACCGCATCTACCGCGGACCAAGCGAAACTGTAACCGATTAAAACCTGAGACAAATAGTGCTTCTGGTCATTGATACGGGACCAAGCTGTCAGCCCCGAGCCGGCCTGCGCGAGGGCTCGGGTTGGCCAAGCTCCCGCGGCGCGGGCGGCATTCAGCCAAGGGATAGCGGCAACGAAAGCGTGCCCCGAAGCCGAGTTGTCATCGGCGAATGGGCGCCAGCGGGGACCGTGGGTTTGGTCTGTGGGTCTTGCTGCGCCCAAACCGTATTGGACACTCCACAAAGTAGGCAAGCCTACCATCATGGCTTCGAAGTTACGGCGTCCCCACCGAGTCAATGCACTGCTGTGGTAGAGAGAATCCAGAATGGCTAGTAGCAACCAATAGAGGAACCAAAATCGACGCCCAAACGGTTCCACGACACCCGCGACACGGTCCGTGGCATCAGAACGGAGATGGTTCGCGTACCAGCGATCACAAGCTTCGTCGGCACCACTATAGGCAAGGACACCCACGCCAACGAGAGCGCCGCCCAGGCGCAAGAAATTCCGGCGGCTGTACATACGCCGCCAGTAGGGACCACTGTTCTTGATGAGAGCCGGTCCCCGGCGTCGGCCATTGACCGGGCGATACAAGAGGACAACCAGGGCCATCACCACCAAAACGACCCATACCCACACAGATTCGCCTCCGGTCAAGCTGATTAAATCAGCGTATACCTTTCCACAAGGTCTGATTCCACATCGCGACCGAAGCTATCACAGAACTCCAGTGAGCCAAAATTAAATCCTACAGAATGAGTAGATAGGGGTTCCCAGCAACATGTGAAAGTTGATCACGGGAGGAATTCAGGAAGTGATAGGAGTACGTGGGACGAGCGGTACTTTGTTACCTTTTAAATCGACAGCTACGAAGACGAGCTTCGCCTCAGTCACACGATACCATTCACGTGTGTCGAAGCGTTGGGCATCGACTTGCACCTCCACGGTCACCGAAGTCCGCCCGGAAGATACCAGACCACCGTGAAAAGTCACCAGGTCACCTACGTAGACGGGGTGTAAGAAGCTCATCTCGTGAATGAAGACGGTCACGAATCGATTATCGAAGTGATCGCGTGCACACTGGGCACCAGCCAAGTCGAGATGGGACATAATGACGCCGCCGAAGATCGTCCCGTGCATGTTCGTGTCCCTCGGCAACAACGTGACCTTTAAATATTCCTGCATGATCTACTCCTGATACCTGAATCGATTCTGTGAGCTGGATTCACTCTCCCCACCGCGCTTCTGCCGCTCCGGTCCCCAAAATCATTCTGTTATCAAGTCCACCACTGCTTCGGCGATTGCCGGGCCAGACGTCAAACCCGGAGAGTCGATACCGATGAGATTGATCAGTCCGGCCAAGTCACCTTCTTCCCGCCGCAAAACGAAGTCGGCGAAACGATTGGCATCGAGCTTGGGGCGGATGCCAGACATGGCAGGTTCCAAATCATCTTTGGTCAAGAAGGGTAAAAAAGTGGAAGCGCTCGCGAAAAACTGATCTCGACGACTTTCATCCACACTGTAATCCTCATGAGGAGGGATGGATTCCATATCCGGGCCCAGCCGCATCTGACCGCCAAGATCGAGACAGACATGGACACCCAGGCTAGAACCATCGACGGGTGGAATAGGATAGATGAGATGGTTGACCAATCCCTCTCGACTCGAAGACACACTGAAGTAATTCCCCTTGACCCAGTGGAGTTGGAGCCCCTCACTCACCAGGTCCAAACCAGCCATGGCAGCGATTTTATCGGAATAGAGACCGGCCGCATTGACAATCCAGCGGCTGTAATGTGTCCAACCTTCTCGGCTACTGTCGGCCACTTCGACGCGCCATGCCCCCTGCTCGCGCGCTAGGTCGGTTACCGGAGCGGTCGTCAGCACCTGGGCTGACCTTTCCGCAGCTAGGCGTCCATACGCTCGTGCAGCTCCCTCAGCGTCCAAAATACCGGTCCGCGGGGAAAACAGAGCGGCTTGACCCCGGATGTTAGGCTCCATC